>FTDB01002587.1_pt1 | contig 37046 bp, 29 predicted proteins | sample 1639741 | NCBI WGS metagenome assembly FTDB01 (sample SAMEA3914869, study PRJEB12502) | metagenome | biome: forest; material: soil | place: USA | collected 2012-03-12 | depth 0.1 m | reverse complement strand
GGGCAATGATGGATTTGAGGGATTGATGACGTTGGTCGAGTTCGCGAACTCTCGCTTCAATAGTCATAGGCACTATCCTTCGGTCTCTCAAAGTCCGGCACCCTTGCCAGACAGGTTGAGGAAACACCCCCGTGAAGGGAATGTAGAATCACAATCGGTTTCATCCGTTCACGGAAGCTTGAGATTTTCGGTTAGTTTTTTATCAAATTTCGTGATTTCAAGATATTAACCAAGGCGTTCGGAAAAATGTCGTCAAAACAAAGGCTTATTTTGGCCGTTTCCGGGGCGTCCGGTGCAATCTACGGTATTTCCGCCCTGCGCCTGTTGAAGGCCGCGGGCATCGAAAGTCATTTGATTGTCTCGAAATCGGCGGCCCTGTCGCTGAGTGCTGAACTCGACCTGACGTTGAATGATGTCCATGCCATGGCCGACGTCGTCCACCGGCCGGGCGATATCGGCGCGGCCATCGCCTCGGGCTCGTTCCGGACTCTGGGCATGCTGGTGGCGCCGTGCTCGATCAAGACGATGGGCGAGATCGCCAGCGGCGTGACCCAGACCCTGATCTCGCGCGCCGCCGATGTCTGCCTCAAGGAACGCCGCCGGCTGGTGTTGATGGTGCGCGAGACGCCGCTGCATCTCGGTCATCTGCGATCGATGACGGCGGTGACCGAGATGGGCGCCATCGTCGCCCCGCCGGTGCCGGCCTTCTATACGCGGCCGCAAAGCCTGGACGAGATGGTCGAACAGACCGTGGGCCGTGCGCTCGACCTGTTCGGTCTCGATGTCGGCGTCAAGCGCTGGGGCGAGGGCATAGCGCCGGTGACCGGGAACAATGAGTAGCTTCTGGGACTGGGCGGTCGCCGCCTATGCGCGGCCGGGCGTCGCCGAGGCCTGCCTGGATCTGCAGGACCGCTACGGCCAGAACGTGCCGCTGTTGCTGTGGGCGATCTGGCGCGGCGGCGATGTCGCAGGGGCCTTGGCCGTCGCACGGTCGTGGGAGGACGAGGTCGTCGGCCCTTTGCGCGGCGTGCGCCGGCGGCTGAAGGGCCGGGCCGGGGCGGAGGAGCTGCGGCAAAAGGTCAAGGCCGTCGAACTGGAGGCCGAACGGACGATGATGGCGGCGTTGGAAGCCCTGGCCGGGCCGGTTGCCGAAGAGGGCGCCCTGGCGGCCGTGGTCGCCGCCTGGGGCGGGACGCCGCCGGCGGAATCGCTTGCGCAACTGCGGGCAATCGTAACAGCGGCGTGAAAGTCGCAGGCGTGGCGATCATGCGCCTTCCGAACGGCTGAATTTTGAGTTATAATACCGCCGTCGCGAGTTGTTAGGACCGCGCATTCGCCCTTATCCATCAACCCTTTACAGCCAGACAAGGAGTCGTTTTGTCCATGCACGACGACAGCAATATCCGCACTTTGCGTAACGGCGAAGGTCTGCATCTGGTGAAAACGGACGAGGATGGCGCGCGCGGAGACATCGAGCGCCGCGTTGCCGGCCGCCGTGACAGCGATCCGATCCTGGAACTGGTGGTCGAAGAGGTGGCGCAGCCCGACGACCTGGAGCCGACGGTGCGCGAACTGCCGATCAGCGCCGAGATCGTAGCCATGCGCGCCGAGATGGCCCTGCTGAAGCAGGAGCACAAGGATATGGACGATTCGATCCAGGCGCTGGAAGTCATGCCGGTCCCGGACCAGATCCTGATCGCCCGGCTGAAGCGCAAGAAACTGGCTGTGCGAGACCGCATCGCCACCTTGGAAGACAAGATCAATCCGGATATCATCGCCTGACCGGATACGAAAAACCCCGCCGGATCCGGCGGGGTTTTTGTTTGCGGGGCAGGGGGCTGGTGTGTAATTGCCCCCACCACCACGCCCTTCGGGCGCGGTCCCCCTCCCCACTCGCAATAGGGGGCTCCAACCTTCAGCGCCGCTCGTGGGGAGGTATGAGACGGCCATCTTCATACCTCCCCGTGAGCGGTGCAGGCGCCGGCCACAGTATGATGTGAACGGGGAGGGGGACTGCGCCCGAAGGGCGTGGTGGTGGGGGCCGTAAACCCCGGCCTACGCCGTCAGCTTCAGCGCCTCGTCGGTGTGCCCGCCGATAAAGGTGCCCTTCAGGTTCAGCTTCTTGTCCAGCCAGACGATGTCGGCGCGCTGGCCGACGCTCAAACGGCCGCGCTCGGCGCCCAGGCCCAGGAAATGCGCCGGCGCGGTTGCCGCCATGATCGCCGCTTCGGGCAGGGTGCGGCCGACCGTCTGCACCACGTTGCGCACGGCATCGGCCATGTCGAGGTCGGAGCCGGCCAGGGTGCCGTTGTCGTCGACGCAGACACCGTTTTCGACGTGGATACGCTTGCCGTTCAGCATGAAGGTCTTCTGCTTCGAACCGACGGTGGGCATGGCGTCGGTGACCAGCATGAAGCGGTCGATCGGCCGGGCGCGCAACGCGATGCGCAGCACCGCCCAGTCGACGTGGTGGCCGTCGGCGATCAGCCCGCAATACGCTTCCTGGTCTTCCAGCGCCGCGCCAACCACGCCGGGCGCGCGGTGAGTCATCGGCGACATGGCGTTGAACAGATGGGTAAAGCCGGTGACGCCCGCGGTCAGCGCCGCCCGGGCGATGTCATAGGTGGCATTGGTGTGGCCGGCGGCGACGATGACGCCGGCGTCGCGCAGTTCGCCGATGTCGGCGGTCGTGCAGTTTTCCGGCGCCAGCGTGACCAGGGTCTTGCCGCGCTTCAGGCTTTTCAGCAGGGCCTTGGACTCGGCGTCCAGCGTGCGGAACAGGTCGGCATTGTGGATGCCCTTGCGGTCCTTGCTGATGAACGGCCCTTCGATATGCAGGCCCAGCACGCCCGGCACGCCGGCGGCGATGGCCGCCTCGGTGGCGCGCATGGCGGCGTCGATGACGTCGAGCTGGTCGCTGATCAGGGTCGGCAGGTAACCGGTGGTGCCGTAGGCGCGGTGCGCCCGGCCGATGGCGGCGATGCCTTCGACCGTCGTTTCGTCGTTGAACAATACGCCGCCGCCGCCATTGACCTGGGTGTCGATGAAGCCGGGCAGCAGATAGCCGCCGCCGGCATCCACGACCTGGCGCCCGCGCTCGGCCGGGGCCGGCCCGGTGTCGATGGCGGCGATGCGCTCGCCCTCGCACGTCAGCATGCCGGCGACGATGCCGTCAGGCGTGACGATCCGGGCATTGGTGAAGGTTATCGTCATTACAAAGTCCTCGTCACCTTGTTGAGGTGCGGCGGATGGTCGGGATTGAGGCCGCGCGCCAGCGACAGGGCGTTGGCCAGGCGGTAGAAGCTCTGGATCAGCAGGATGGGCTCCAGCGCCGGCGCCGTGGCCAGGCTGGGCAGGTGCACCGCGGACGATTCAAAAGGACTGGCGAGCGGCCCGGCAGCATCGGCCAGAAGCACGGCCGCGCCGCGCGCGGCGAATTCGGCGGCGACCTCGCGCACGCCTTCGCCGGCCGTGTCGACGGTGGCCAGGGCCAGGACCGGGAAGCCGTCGCCGACGATGGCCATCGGGCCGTGGCGGACTTCGGCCGAGGAAAAGGCCTCGGCGTGCAGGGCGCAGGTTTCCTTCAGTTTCAGCGCCGCTTCCTGGGCGACGGCCAGGCCGTAGCCGCGGCCGATGACGAACAGGTTGCGCGCCTGGGTGAGCACCAGCAGCGCCGGTGTCCAGTTGAGGGCGAAGGCCTTTTCGAGCTGGGCGGGCAGGGCGTCGAGCGCCGTCATCAGCGCGTCGTCGCCGGCCCAGGCGGCGGCGATGGCGGCCAGCGCCGCCAGCGAGGCGATGTAGGACTTGGTCGCGGCGACCGACTTTTCCGGGCCGGCCTTCAGCGGCAGCAGGGTGTCGGCCAGGCTGGCCAGCGGGCTGGTCTCGTCATTGACCAGGGCGACGACGTGGGCGCCGGCCTTCTTGTGCGCCTCGACGGCGGTCAGGAGGTCGGGTGAACGGCCTGATTGCGAAATGGCGATGCACAGGGAATCGGATGCGACGACCGGGGCAGCATAGATCGACGACACTGACAGGGCGGCCGATGAGGTCGGTACGCCCAGCAGGGTTTCGATCAGGTACTTGCCGAAGGTCGCGGCGTGGTCGGACGATCCGCGGGCGCACGTCGTCACCGATCGCGGCGGGTTGGCGCGCAGGTGTTCGGCCAGCTTTTGCAGCGTGTCGCGGTTATGATCGAGGAAGCGGCGCACGGCCGCGCCGCCTTCGGACGCTTCGGCGAACATCAGCGTGGTGGTCGGATCGGTCACGGTCGGCGCCGCATCGGGCGCCAGGGTCGGGGCGGGCATATAAAGTCCTGGGAAGGTTAGCTGATATCGTTCAGTTCGGCGACGACGTCATAGGCATCCCCGCGATAATAGGATTGGGTAAATTCGGCGGCGCGGCCGTCCTGCAGGAAGCCGCGGCGCTCGATGAACAGGCCGGCATCGCCGGGCTTGACGCCCAGGCGTTCGGCCTGCTCGACGGTGAAGTTGACGGCGCGCAGCCTTTGCAGGGCGCGCACCGGGCGATGGGCGGTGCGTTCCAGCGCCTCGTAGAGCGAAGCGCCGACGGTATCCAGGGACGGCAGGCAATAGCCCGGTATGGTCGAATGTTCCAGCGCCATGGTCTGGCCGTCGGCATAACGGATGCGCTGGAAGCGATAGACCAGCGCGCCGGGCGACAGGCCAAGCGACAGGGATTCCTCCGGCGTCACGGCGCCCGAGGTCTTGGACACCCATTCCGAATGCGGCTTGCGTCCGCGCGACATCATGTCCTCGGAGAAGGACGACAGCTTGGAGAAGCTCTTTTCGACGCGGCTGGCGACGAAGGTGCCCGCGCCGCGCCGGCGCGTCAGCAGGCCTTCGGTGACCAGGCCGTCGATCGCCTTGCGCACGGTGATGCGCGAGATGTCGAAGTCCTCGGCCAGGTCGCGCTCCGGCGGAATGGCGTCGTCCTGATGCAGCAGGCGGCTGTTGATGGCGTCGCGCAGAACGCGTTGCAGTTGCAAGTACAGCGGCGCCGGATCGTCCTTGGCCAGGCGGCCTATGGTCTGGGCGAAAGTCATGGCAGGGATATCCGTAAGTCGGCCGCTTTCGCGTCCGGAAAAAACTGGGCGGGCGTCGGACGCGGGTCCGTGGCGCGCGAAGGCATGCGGTTATCGGTCATCACGCCCCCACCGACTGGGCGGGCGCGGCGTCGAAGCCGTTCCCGGCGCCTTGCGCCATCAGGATCGCGCCTTCCAGCGCGTCGTGCTCGGGCTCGGCCAGGACCGACCGGGTCCACGGGCTCAGCCAGGGCGAGAAGGGCTCGGCCATGCCGCCGACCAGACAGACCTTTTCGCAGCCGATTTCGTGCAGGCGCATGATGTAGCGGCCCAGATCGTGCGCCGACTGCTGGACCAGTTCGACGGCGACCGGATCGCCGGCCTCGGCATATTGCATGGTCATCGGCGCCAGTACGCCGAAGTCGCGCGGCTTGGCTGTCGTTACCCAATGGACGATGTCGGCCGGCTGACCGAAGTGCTTGATCACCGCGCGGGTGAAGTCGGTCGCCGCCGCCAGGCCGTCATAGCCTTGCAGCGATGAGCGGATGGCTTCGCGGCCCAGTGCGGCGGCCGAGCCGTCGTCGCAGACCTCGAACCCCCAGCCGCCGACGGTGTGCGCCACCTGGCCGACCCAGGCATAGCCGGCGCTGCCGGTGCCGGCGATCAGGATGCCGCCGTCGCGCCCGGAAAAGGCGCCCAGGCAGGCGACGTGGGCGTCGGTGGCGGCGTCGATGCGGCCGAAGCGCGGTCCGGCCTTCAGCGTCTTTTCGACGTCCGACGCGTCGGCGATGCCGGCCAGGCCGAGGCCCAGGCTGATGCGGTCCCAGACGGCCGGCTGACCGGCGCGGCTTAAGGCCTCGTCGAGCGCGCCCAGGATATTGGCCCAGACCAGGTTGAGGCCCAGGCGGATATTGGCGGGGCCGCCTTCGCCTTCGGCCAGCAGGGCGCCACGGGCGTCGCGCAGGCGCACCCGGCAGCGGGTGCCGCCGCCGTCGACGCCGGCGTAAAGCGTGGGGGCTGGATCGGGATGGGTCATGACATCCAACATCTTAGTATCCAATCGGGGCTGTTCTGCGTCGCTGGCATGACACTTAAAAATCGGCGGCGGTGACGGCCGCGGCGTGCGCCTTGCTCTGGCGGCCGGCGAACAGGCTGAAGAACAGGATGTAGGCGTAGCAGGGGACCATCAGGCCCATGAAGACCAGCTGAAAGTCGGTATGTTCCTTTAGCCGCGCGAACAGCCAGGTGATGACGCCGCCGCCGGCGATGCCCATGACCAGGAAGGCGGCGCCGAACTCGGTCAGCCGGCCCAGGCCGCGGATGCCCAACGGGAAGATGGCCGGCCACATCATGGCGTTGGCGAAGCCCAGCGCGGCGACGAAGCCGACGCTGACATAACCCTTGGTCAGGAAGGCGCAGATGCTGAAGACGATGCCCAGGAGGGTCGAAAACATCAGGTACCGCTCCTGGCTGATGAAGCGCGGGATGGCGATGAGGCCGGCTATGTAGCCGGCGATCATGGCGATCAGCGTCGCCGAGGTGAAGAACTTGGTGACGTCGATCGGCAGGCCGAAACCGTTGGCATAGGTGGTGATGGCGTCACCGGCCATGACCTCGACGCCGACATAGGTGAAGATGGCCAGGAAGCCCAGCAGCATCTGCAGGTAGGCGGAACGCGAGCCCTTGCCGTGATCGGGATTGGCGCCATCGCCCAGCGGAGGCAGCGGCGAGAACCAGACGCCGACGGCCAGCACGACCAGGAAGGCGGCGACGGCCAGGTAGGGCAGGTGGATGCGGCCGGCGAAGGCGCTCAATATGGCGTCGCGCGCCGCGTCACTGGGGGCCGCGTCGACCTGGGCCTGAAGCCCGCCGATGCCCTTGAGGATGAACGCGCCGACCAGGATGGGCGCCAGCGCGCCGGCGCCCTTGTTGAACAGGCCCAGCACCGCGATGCGCTGGGCGCCCGATTCGATCGGCCCAAGCACCGAGATGTAGGGATTGGACGCGGTCTGCAGCAATGACAGCCCGGCGCCGATGATGAACAGGCTGGTCAGGGTGCCGGCGAATTGCCGCGCCGAAGCGAATTCGGCGAAGGCGGCGGCGCCCACCGCCATGACGACCAGGCCGAAGGCCATGCCGCGCTTCATGCCCGTGCGCTTGAGGATGAAGGCCGATGGCAGGGAGAGGAAGAAGTACGAAATGTAAAAGGTCGACGGCACCAGGAAGGCCAGGCGGTCGGGAATATGGAAGGCCAGCTTGGAGAAGGTGATCAGCGGGCCGTTCAGCCAGGTCACGAAGCCGAAGATGAAGAACAATATGCAGAACAGGAACACGGCGCCCCACGGGGTGGCGGCGGGGGCCTTTGCGGCCGTCGTCGTGACGTTGGCAGGCATTTATTGAGTCCCTTCCCTGGGATCGGATAATACCAATTTGCTTAAGTGGTATGGCCGATCTAATTCCAAATTGCAATCGCTGTCGTTAAAAATCGCCGTTCTGCAAAAAATGTCAATCAAATTAGATATTTCCTTTGATTTAAAAGACAAATTGTCTGATTTTTTCTCAAATTACCGCGATATTTCTGCCACAAATCACCGCTTTCGCGGCCGGTTCAGGGCAAATTGTAAAAATTTGTTGACAGAAATTTCTCACCGGCATTAGCGTTGGTCCGGTTTCAGGTATTAGCTTGGTATTACGTGGTATTGCCCGTATCTCAAGCCGGGCCTGTCCACGGCTCATACACGCGGCAGTAACGGGTTCAGGCCGGCCTTAGCCGCAGGCGGCAGGTATTAAAGGGAAATACATCACCATGAAGTTCAAACGGCATATCCTGATGACGAGCGCCGCCGCCGCGCTGGCCCTGGGTGTAGTGGGCACGCACGCTCACGCCCAGGCCGCGGCCGGTACGACCGCCTCGACCGACACCTCGACGACCGTCGTCGTCACCGGCATCCGCAAGTCGCTGCAATCCTCGCTGAAGCAGAAGCGCAATTCGGACGTCGTCGAGGAAGTGATCACCGCCGAAGACGTCGGCAAGTTCCCGGACAAGAACGTCGCCGACTCGCTGGCGCGCGCTTCGGGCGTCAACGTCACCACCGGTTCGCCGACCGCCGGCGGCTTCGGTGAAAACGAGCGCATCTCGATCCGCGGCACCGATCCCGAACTGAACCTCACCCTGCTGGACGGCCACAATATCGCAACCGGCGACTGGTTCATCCTCGACCAGACCGCTGGCGGCCGCTCGTTCAACTACACCATGCTGCCGTCGGAAATCGTCGGCACCGCCGAGGTGATCAAGTCGTCCAAGGCCTCCGATCCGGAAGGCGGCATCGGCGGCAGCGTCGACGTCCATATGCGCAACCCGCTGGACCTGCCGGCCAATACCTTCGCCGGCTCGGCCCAGGCCCTGTATTCGACCCTGGCCGACAAGACGACGCCGTACCTGTCGGCCAGCTACAGCTGGCGCAATGCCAACCGTAACTTCGGCATCCTGCTGGGCGCCTTCTATGAACAACGCGATTTCCGCCGCGACGGTCAGGAACTCATCGGCTACGCCGGCCAGGCCAACTTCGCCAATTCGGGCAAGACGGTCTACGTGCCGCAGCTGATCGGGTCGGAATACTTCACCCAGCAGCGCACGCGCCAGGGCGTCGACTTCAACAGCCAGTGGAAGCCGTCGGATACGCTCGAAATCGACGTGTCGGGCCTCTATACCTACATGAAGGCCGACAATATCAACCACAACTTCATGATGTGGGGCTCGCACCTCGAGAAGGACATCCCGAACGCCGGCTATACGACGACCCAGGCGCCGGACGGCAACACCTACCTGACCTCGGCCACCTGGACCGCCGCGGCGGTCAAGGCGAATCCGAATTCCACCACACCGGGCGTCGACGACGGCGCGATCGTCCAGGACGACATCGCCCGCAAGTCGCACTCCGACTCGTCCAACATCAATGTCGACGTCAACTGGCAGGCTTCGGAAAAGCTGAAGGTCAAGGGGCAACTCGGCTGGACCTCGGGTGACGGCGTGACCGACGACACCGCGGCGTGGGAAACCCTGTGGAAGGGCGTGGGCGCCAGCTTCACGCTGGGCAAGCCGACCAAAATTACCTATTCGGGCCTGCCGAGCGATCCGACGTCCGCGGCTTACCTGAACAACACCTACAACTGGTCGTGGGGCGGTCACCAATCGTCACCGGACCGCGAACTGTACGGCAAGTTCGACGTCGACTACGCTCTGGATGGCCTGTTCAAGGACGTTGCCGCCGGCGCGCGCTTTACCGACCACACCCGTGAGCTGAACTATTATGCCTATTCGTGGGGCGGCAACGGCACGCTGAACCCCGGCCAGAGCCTGGCTTCGGTCTATGGCGGCACGACGCCGTCGAACTATGGCGACGGCATCGGCGGTGTGCCGGGCTACAGCTTCGGTACGGCGGACAACATCTTCAATTACGAAGACAGCCATAGCGGCGGCCGCAAATACGCCTTCTATCCGCCGTCGAGCTTCAGCGTTCACGAAAAGACCCAGGCCTATTACGTCATGACCAACCTGGGTGACGACAAGTGGCACGCCAATGTCGGCGTCCGCGCCGTGCATACCGACACCCAGTCGCTGCAATATGCGGCCAGCTCGACCGTCGACGTGATCACCGACCAGTTCGGCTCGTGGGGCCAGGTCAAGACGACCAAGTCCTACTGGGATATCCTGCCCAGCCTGAACTTCACCTACAAGGCCTCCGACGACGTCGTGCTGCGCGCCGGCGCCGCCAAGGTCATGACCCGTCCGGGCTATGCCCAGCTGGCCGGCTACTTCTACCTGGTCGACGCCAACTATACCGGCGGCGCCGGCGGCAACCCGGACCTGGAGCCGTATCGCGCCACCCAGTACAATCTGAGCGCCGAATGGTACTATGCGCCGGAAGCCCTGCTGAGCGTCGAGCTGTTCGATCTCGACATCTCGAACTACATCAGTACGACGTCGTTCAGCGGCTTCTATACCGACCAGCAGAACCCGGCGGGTCATATCTTCACCCTGACCGGCCCGGCCAATGGCGGCAAGGCGGCGTCGAAGGGCGTGGAAGTCAACTGGCAGCAGCCCCTGGCCTACGGCTTCGGCGTCATCGCCAACGCGACCTATGCCAGCCCGTCGACCTCGACCGGCCAGCCCCTGGTCGGCACGTCGCGCCTGACCTACAACCTGACCGGCTACTACGAAAACGGTCCGATCAGCACGCGCCTGTCCTATAACTTCCGGTCGCACTTCTATGTCGGCCTGGCCAACAACTCGCCCGACTATCAGGACGATTACGGCACGCTGGACGGGACCTTCAGCTACCAGATCAACCCGAACTGGACCTTCACCATCGATGCCCAGAACCTGACGCATTCGAAGCTGTACTACTACGACCAGATCAAGACCCTGCCGCGCGCCTATTACGACAACGGCCAGGAGTTCTACGCCGGGTTCCACTTCAAGTACTGATTGTCCATTCGGGGTGCGTTATTCGGCCCCGATCCTTCACCGGGCGGCGGGTTATCCCAGTCGCCGCCCGGTGTATTCCTTCCTCTCCTGTGTCGTGCGGCGCAGCCTCTGCATCGCATCCCTGGTCCCGGCCGTCTGTTTTCCCGGTGTGCGGCGGTCCTCCGCCGCCGTTCCCCAGATGGCCGGGCCGGCTTTTCGGGCAGAATGCGGTCTCGCGTTCTGCCCGCTTTTTTATCCAGTGTGCGCCGGGCTGTTTCCGCGATAAAGCTACAATCCGAATCTACAGGGAGTGCCTGCATGGCCATGTTGCGTTTGGTTTCCCCGCTGGCGCCTGCCGCTATCTTGGCCGCCGTCCTGGCCGCGTCCGGCGCATCCGCCGCGCCGGCCCTGACGCCCGTGCCGGCGCATATGGAGACGGGGCAGGGGGCATTCGCCCTGACGGCCCGCACGCGCATCTACGTGCCGGCGCACGACGACGACGCCATGACCGCGGCCGTGTGGCTGCGCGATGCGCTCGCCAGGGCGCGGGGTGTGCGGCTTGAGATCGTCGTTGGCGAAGGTCATGACGGCATCGCCTTCAATCGCATCGAAACCTTCGCCGCCACGCCCGCCGAGGCCTACCATCTGGAAACCGGCCCTTCCGGCGCGAAGATCGCTTCGGCGACCAGGGCGGGGTTGTTCTACGGCGCGGTGACCCTGTGGCAACTGGCGACGCCCGGCAGTGACATCCCCGCCGTGACCATCGACGACCAGCCGCGCTTCAAGTGGCGCGGTCTGATGGTCGACAGCTGCCGCCACTTCCAGGACGTCGCCGAGCTGAAAAAGATCATCGACGGCATGGCGTCACAGAAACTCAACGTGATGCAATGGAACCTGGCCGACGACCAGGCGTGGCGGCTGGAAGTCCCGGCCTATCCCAAGCTGACCGAGGTCACGGCTTTCCGCCGGGAAGCCGGCGCCGCCGGCACCGATCCGAAGACGGGCAAGCCCCTCCTGTACGGCGGTTACTATACCGCCGCCGACGTGCGCGAGATCGTCGATTATGCGGCGGCGCGCAACATCATGGTGGTGCCGGAGATCGACATGCCGGGCCACGCCACGGCGGCGATTACCGCCTATCCCAACCTGGGCACGACCGGCGCCAAACCGGCCGACGGGCTGGGCGACTGGGGCATCTATCCCACCCTCTACAATGTCGACGACCAGACCTTCGTCTTCATCGATACGGTGCTGGACGAGGTCATGGACCTGTTCAAAAGCCCCTATATCCACGTCGGTGGCGACGAGGCCATCAAGCCGCAGTGGAAGGCGTCGCCGGCCATCCAGGCGAAGATCAAGGCGTTGGGCCTGAAGGACGAGGACGAACTGCAATCCTGGTTCATCACCCGCGTGTCGAAGCACATCGAGGCGCGCGGCCGCCGGCTGATCGGCTGGGACGAGATCCTGCAGGGCGGGGTGGCGGCCGACGCCACGGTGATGAGCTGGCGCGGCACGCAGGGCGCGGTCGACGCCGCCAGGCTGGGCCACGACACGGTATTGTCGCCGGCGCCCGACCTCTATCTCGACAACCGCCAGAGCGCCTCGGGCGACGAGCCGCCGGGCCGCGGCTACCTGCTGACCCTGAAAAGCGTCTATGGCTTCAATCCGACGCCCGATGCCATCTCCGAAGCCGACCGTTCGCATATCCTGGGCCTGCAGGCCAATGTGTGGACCGAGCACATCCGCACCAATGAGCGCTTCGAGACGATGGCCTTCCCGCGCGCCGCCGCCGTAGCCGAAATCGGCTGGAGCCCTCAGGCCAGCCACGACTGGACGAGCTTCGTCAACCGCCTGCCGGCCGACCTGGCGCGATTGAGGCTGCTGGGCATCCATTACGACAGCGTGCCGTTCGAACCGCAGGCCAGCCTGGAACTGGCCGGTAAGGGCCGGGTGACCGCGGCGCTGAAGACCGAGATGAGCATCGGCGACATCCATTACACCACCAATGGCAAGCCGGTGACGGTGTCGTCCCCGGTCTATGGCGCGCCGCTCAGCCTGCCGCTGAACACGTCGCTGAAGACGCAGGCCTTTCTGAACGGCGAGGCGATCGGTGGCGAAAAGACCTATGCGCTGACCCAGATCAATGCCGAGACGCGCACCTCGTTCCAGCTGGCGCAATGCAGCAACGGCATCGTGCTGGCGCTGGAAGACGACGCGCCCGTCGACGGCAGGCGCGCCGTGGTGCTTCAGGACGTCATGCATCCGTGCTGGTCGTGGAAGGGCGTCGACACGTCGAAGGGGCTTAAGCTATCGGCGCATATCGCCAACTTCCCGTTCAACTTCCAGCTGGCCGACGCCGCGGCCAAGGTGAAGTTCGACGTGCCGAAGACGCCGGAAGGCGAACTCCTGGTACGGCTCGACAACTGTTCGACCGGCGCGGTGGTGCTTAGCGTACCGATCGGCAAGGCGGCGCAGAACCCGGCTGTGTCGCTGCTCATGGGCACGGTGCCGGCGACGCCCGGCGTGCACGATGTGTGTTTCAGCTTCGCGCAAAAGGCGCCGCCGCCGGAATGGGCGCTGGACGACGTCCGCCTGAGCGCGCGATGAGTGAGGACGTAAGGAGCGGGCGGCTGTTGTCGCTGGACGTGCTGCGCGGCGTCACCATCGTCGGCATGATCACCGTCAATACCGCCGCCTATATCGCCGCGCTCAACGATTTCCCGGATTTCCCGATCCTGGAACATTCGGAATGGGCCGGTTTTACCCTGGCGGACGCGGTGTTCCCGGCCTTCGTTTTCATGACCGGGTCGTCGATCCCGTTGGCTTTTACGCGGTCGCGCGCCGAAGGGCTGACGGCGGCGACGGGCAAACGGATCTTCTGGCGCGTGGTGCGATTGTTCCTGCTGGGCTTGTTGATCAGCAACATCTATTTCCTGGCCGACTATCACGCCAACACCTTCCGCCCGTTCGGCGTGCTGCAACGCCTGGCTCTGGTCTATGGCGCGGCGGCGGTCCTGTATCTCCGCTGTGGCTGGCGGACGATCCTGGGAGTCGCTGCCGGGATATTGCTGCTCTATTGGCCGCTGAGTTTGCTGCCGGCCCTGGATCATGTGCTGAACGATCTTTGGCAAAAGGGCCATAACTTCATCGGGTCGGTCGACCGTGTGCTGCTGGGATCGCACATCTATGTCAGCGGCACGGACGGCTACGATCCGGAAGGCATCCTGGGCACCCTGCCGGCGATTGCCCAGGGCCTGCTGGGTGTGCTGGCCGGGCAGTATCTGCTGCGGCGACAGGAGGCGAAGTCGGGGGTGCCGTTGATCGCGGTCGGCGCGGCCATCGCCGTGGCCGGCGGGCTGTGGGGTTTTGTCTTTCCGGTGATCAAAGACATCTGGTCGAGCAGCTATGTGCTGCTGTCGTCGGGCCTGACGCTGATGGTGCTGGGGCTGTTGCACGTCGGGCTCGACCGCGACGGTGTGAAGCCGAATGTCATGACGAACTTTTTCGTCAGCTTCGGCATCAACGCCATCGCTGCCTATGTCTATCACGAACTGGCGTCGATCATTACCACGGGTGAGGCGTTCAAGCTACCTTACCTGTTGGCCCAGCCCTTTATCGGCGGCCCGGCGGCGGAACTGATACCGGTGTTCCTGTTCGTTTTGGTGATCTGGTGGCCGATGGATTATCTGCGCCGTCGCGGGTGGATCATCAAAACGTAAGCCGATTGTGAATCCTTGCCCACACCACCGCATGCGCTTTCATAACGTGGCAAGCTCCGGCGCTGCTTATGGGGAGGTATGAAGAATGCTAGATGCGGTGGTGGGGACAATCACACGCCGACCGAATACCCGAGCCCCTCGATCACCGGCCTCATCTCGTCCATGTACGGCGCCAGATGCTTTTCATAAGGCTTCCAGCGGCCGACCGAGCGGTCGTTCAGCGGCTGCGATACCTGGGCGTAGGACGGCGTCGGTGCATGGCGGCGGTTCTCATGGAAGCGCAGGCACGCCGGATCGAATTCGACCCCGACATAGCCCAGCACGCGCCGCGTCTGGCCCTCCTGGTCGGCGATGAAATCCTCATAGCGCAAGGTCAAAGGCGGCTGGTCGAACACCGTGTCATAGTGCGTGTTCAGATCGTACATGGCGCGCATGTGGGTGACGATGGTGTCGATGCTGAAGCCGGCATTATAGCCGTGGGTCAGGTTGTGCGACAGCATCGACACCGCTACATCCAGCGGGTGGCGGACCATGCGGATCACCGCCGCGGTCGGAAAGGCCAGGCGGATCAAGGGCAGGAAGACATCGTTCAACGGCATCTTGTCGGTGAAGAAAGGCTTCCCCCCGGTGACGCCATAGACTTCCGCCCGACCGAGATAATAGTCGCGCAAAACCCCCGGTATATGGTGAAGGTCGAAGGTCTGGATCTCGGCCAGCGTGTCCGGGAACGGCCGCGACGACGGCAGGAGGTCGTTGATCAAAGCTGGCCATTCCGACACGAACGGCAGTTCCCCGCCGGCGGCGATGTCAGGGTGCGCGTTGAGCATCTGCTCGATCATCGTCGTGCCCGAACGCGGGAAGCCGGTGATGAAGACCGGTCTGGGCGCGTCCTTGCGCACTGAGGCGCGCGGCAGCCGAGCCACCATTTCGGCCGTGAAAAACGCCCTCAGCGCGGCGAATTCGCCGGCGACCCGGGCCGCGTCGTAGGTGGCCGCCATGTCCTTCGACAACCGTTGCTTGGCGTCAACAAAGGCCGGCCAGGCCTCATCATAGCGACCCAGCTTGTCGAGCAGGCGCGCCCGGTCGAGGCGGGCCGGGGCGGCGATATTGGAGCCGGCTTCATCGATCAGATCGAGCGCCGCCTGGGTATGGCCGGTATTGCCGAGATAAAGCGCGCGCAGCAGGCTGAAATCCTCGCCGGTGCGGCGGGCGGCGGTTTCGGCGCGTTCCAGCCATAGCCAGGCCTTGACCATGTCGCGCTTGGCCTCATAGACTCGCGACAGGTGCGCCATGATGATCGTCACATCGGGCGCGGCCTGGTGCGCCTGTAGCAGCAGCGGTTCGGCCTCATCGAGCCGGCCCTGGTTGTAGAGGCTGAGCGCCAGGTTGGTCAGGATCTGTGGATGTGGCCCGGCCAGGGCGAGGGCGCGGCGATTGTGGAATTCAGCCGCCGGGAGGTCGTCCTTTTCGCCAAGGATGACGCCCAGTTGCAGATGCGCCTGGGCGTCATCCGGCCGGGCCAGAACGGCTTCGCGCGCCGTGGTCTCCGCCGCCCTGGCCTTGCCTGCGGCGTGCAGCATCTGCGTCAGGTCGTTCCACAGGGAGGCGGATGGATCGGCGGCCAGGGCCCGGCGATAGGCGGTCTCGGCGCCGTCGATATCGCCGCGGCGGTGCAGGGCGACGGCCTTGAGTTCCAGCGCCAGCGGATCGTCGGGCGCCTCCTGCAAACGCATCTCGCTCAGCGACAGGGCGGCGGCAAGGTCGCCGGCCTGGAAGGCCTGACGGCCCTTGAGGATGAGCGGGTGAAGGGCGGGGGCGGTCATGGACAAAATCTATAACCGACCCCTGTGTTTTCTCAAGCCTTTCCGCCGTTTAGCCGCAGGCCGAAAAATGGGCGCAAGGGCGGAACGGCGCGCACGATCAGGTATGTCAGAGCGCAGCCGGCGATGGTGCTGAGGATGATCGCGGAAGCCTCCACGGCCAGCGCGACGTGCATCTGTTTCAGCATGTAGGCGACGACGATGATGATCGTCTGGTGGACGATGTAGAAGGGGAAGATGGCTTCGGTCAGGGTGCGGCGGATCGGGCCGTCGGCATGGGCCAGGTAGCGGCGGGCGAACCCCAGCAGGGCCAGGATCATGAAGATCGCCTGGGCCGCCTTGAAACTGGGCCCGACGATGCGCCAGGTGCCGGCGCTCATGGTGTCGAAGACGGTGGTATGGATGGCCACCATGACCAGGCCGTAGGCGCCGAGGCCAAGGGCGGCGAACAGGTAGCGGCTCTTTTCGGCGACGCTGAACAGGCGGTCGAACCTGGCCACGGCGACGCCGACCAGGAAGAAGCCGAACGAGTTGGCGTGAACGTACCAGTCGCCGACAAAGGCGTGAGTTTCACCGAATGTTTGCATCAGGGTGGCGCGGGCCAGCCAGAACAGCAGGAAGGGACCGACGCTATAGGTCCAGGCGGGCAGGCGCTCCAGGAAACGCAGCGGCAGCCGCTTCAGCAGGGGCCACAGCAGGGCCAGGACCAGGCAATAGGTCAGCAGATATACGACGTACCACAGGTGGTTCCAGGTCGGCACGCTGAGGCAGCCCTTGGCATTGCACCAGCCCTGATAGTGCGTGGCGTATTTGGCGTAGAAGTCGAGGACGCTGCCGTGCCAGCCATTGTCGAGCAACTGGCAATAGGTCTGCGGCGGGACGATGACGAACATGCCGAACAGGAGCGGCCAGAACAGGCGGTTGAAGCGCGAACCGGCGAAGGCCGACGCGCCCTGGCGGTCGATCATGAAGCGCGCGGCGACGCCGGAAATGAAAAACAGAAGTTCCAGCCGCCACGGGTTGACCAGCAGCATCAGGGGCTCGATGGCGCTGGAGGCATAGGCGCTTTTGACGTGGAAATCCCATGTCACGTACAGCATGCCGGTATGGTAGAAAATTAACAGGCCGAACGCGATAATACGCAGCCAGTCCAGGTCGTAGCGCCTTGAAGGGGTTATGTTTTCCGATGTCATGATCCATCTCCGTAAGGGATGGTCAAGTCGCTATCATGGGGCTAATCTCGTCCCCAGCGCGGTGCCGCAGGCGGCCGGGTGGATGGGACGGACGGGGATGAGCGGCGGCATGACCGGGACCAGTGGCGGCGTTTCAGGGATAAGCGGGGTGGCGCGTTTCGGACCGGTGTTCGGCTTCATCGCCGCGGTGACCGTCGTCGTCATCTCGATCAACATCACCTCGACCCTGATCGAGCACCCGCCGGGACCGCACGGCTATGCGGTCTGGGAGCCGTTCTGCTGGGAGATCACCAGCGCACTCGGCATCTTCGTCCTGCTGCCGCCGATCTTCTGGCTTTACCGCCGCTTTCCGCGCGAGCGGCTTGGGCTGATCCGGTTCCTGGCCTTGCAGGTGGCCGCCGCGGTGGTGTTCTCGCTGATCCACGTCGCCATCATGGTGGCGCTGCGCAAGGCCACCTATGCGGTGGTGGGGCATAGCTACGATTTTTCGCTCGGCAATCTGCCGCTGCAACTGCTCTACGAAGGCCGCAAGGACGCGCTGACCTACGCGATCGATATCGGCGTCTTCTGGGTGGCGGATATCCTGGCGTCGCGGACCGCCACGCCGGCGCCGAAGACGCCGCAGCGCATCGAGATCAGGGCCGATGGCCGCACACTTTATCTGGAGCCCGGCGAGATTGTGTGGATCGAGGCCGCCGGCAACTATGTCGAGGTCCACGTCGCCGCACGCGCCCAGCCGATCCTGGTGCGCGGTACGCTGGGCGACTATGAAGGCAGGCTGGCGGAGGACGGCTTTGTTCGTGTCCACCGCTCGCGCCTGCTTAATCGTGCCCATATCAGGGGCTTCGAGACGACCCATTCCGGCGACGTCACCATTACCCTGTCCGACGGGCGCGATATCGCCGGCTCCCGCCGTTTCCGCGAGAACCTACAATAGCTGTGGGCGGCGCATGGACAGGTCGAGGATCAGTTCGCCGAACAGGGAATTGGCCCAGGCGAACCACGGCCGGGTGAACTTCGACGGATCGTTCTTGTCGAAGGCTTCGTGCATGAAGCCGGTGCCGGCGGTGGTGGTCTTCAATATGCGCAGCGCCATGGCGATCTCGGCGTCGTCGCGGCTGGTCAAGGCGTACATGGTAAGGGACATCGGCCAGATCATGTCCATGCCGAGGTGCGGTCCGCCCAACCCTTCGGCTGCCGATCCTTTAAAGAAGTAGGGATTGGCCGGCGACCACACCGCCTTACGCGTCGCCTGGTACAGTGGATCGGAGCGTGCCGCCGCGCCAAGATAGGCCAGGCCCAGCAGGCCCGGCGTATTGGCGTCGTCCATGAACAGGGCATTGCCGTAGCCGTCGACCTCGTAGGCCCACACTTCGCTGCCGTCCGGCAGGTGCGTGCGGCCGTATAGCATCAAGGCGGCGGTGATCTCGTTGGCCAGGGTAAGCGCGTCGGCGGCGAAATCGGCGCCAAGGCCTGTGGCGCCGGCCATCTCGGCCAACTGGCGCAGGCTGACGACCGCGAAATGGTTCGCCGGCACCAGGAAGGGATAGGTGCAGGCGTCGTCCGACGGCCGGAAACCGGAATGGATCAGGCCAACCTTGCGCGTCGGTGCGCCGTAGCCGTTGCCGGGTAAGGTGTCGATCGGATTGGCCGCCTGGCGCTGGAAACGATAAGGCCCGTCGCCGTCCTTGCGTTGCTGGATGCGGAAGGTGGCGACGACGGTTTTCACGGCTTGGCGCCAGGTCTCGTCGAAGGGCGCGAGGTCACCCGTGGCGCGCCAGTAACCGTGGGCCAGTCGCACCGGCCAGCACAGGCTGTCGATCTCCCATTTGCGTTCGGCGACGCCTGGTTTCATCTCGGTCTGGTCGTGCTGCGCCCAGGTCAGGTTGGTCATGGCGCCTGGATCGCGCATGAAGGCGTTGGCATAGGGATCGATAAGGATGCACCGCGCCTGGCGGGCGATCAACCCGCGATAAAGCGCGGTCAGGGCCGCGTCGCCTCTGGCCAGCGAGAGATACGGCCAGACCTGGGCCGACGAGTCGCGCAGCCACAGGGCGTCGATATCGCCGGTGATGACGAAACTGTCCGGGCGGCCGTCGATGGTCGAGGCGGTGACCGTGGTGTCGAGCGTATTAGGGAAACAGTTTTCGAACAGGGTGGCCAGATCGCGGTCGCGGATCTGCGCCTTGACGCGGGCGATGCAGGCTTCGACGGCGGGGCTTGTGAAGCGGCGCTCGGCCGGCGCCGGGCGTGCCGAGGGGAGGGGCGTTGCCGTTTGCGCGCGGCTGGACGTGGCAAGTGTGACGCCGGCTGCGCCGAGGCCAGCGAGCAGATGGCGGCGATTGAGCATTGATCCCCCTGTCTTACGTCATCTCCCTCGTACGCTTGGCCACAGGGGAGAAGAATTTCAGCCTAACTGACTTCGTCACTGCGGCGGCATCAAGGCAAAAAAAGAGGCGGGCCTGGGGATAACAGGCCCGCCGCAGTCTGGCTCTGGGAAGAAAATCGCATGCACTCATCCGGACATGAAGATCCGGCAGGGACAGGGATCGCCGCCGCTCACGCGGCGAGCCCCGCCTTATCCGCGCCTACTTGCGCGTGATCTGGTCGAAGACGCCGCCGTTGTCGAACTGCTCCTTCTGCACCTTGTCCCAGCCGCCGAAGTCGCGGATGGTGACCAGGGTCGGGATCGTCGGGAACTGCGACGCGTACTTGGCGGCCACCGTCCTGTCGATCGGACGGTAGTAGTTCTGGGCGACGATGTCCTGGCCTTCCGGGCTATAGAGGTATTGCAGATAGGCGCGCGCCAGGTCGGTATTGCCCTTCTTCAGGGCGACCTTGTCGACCACGGCGACCGGCGGTTCGGCCAGGACCGACACCGACGGCACGACGATTTCGAACTGGCCCTTGCCCAGCTTGTTGGTCGCCAGGAAGGCCTCGTTTTCCCACGAGATCAGCACGTCGCCGACGCCGCGTTCGACGAAGGTCACGGTCGAGCCGCGCGCCCCGGTGTCCAGCACCGGCACGTGGGTGAACAGGTTCTTCAGGTATTCCTTAGCCTTGTCATCGCTGCCCCACTTCTTCTTGGCGTAGGCATAGGCCGCCAGGTAGTTCCAGCGCGCGCCGCCCGACGTCTTGGGGTTGGGCGTGATGACCGACACGCCCGGCTTCAGCAGATCATCCCAATCCTTGATGTGCTTGGGGTTACCCTTGCGCACCAGCAGGACGATGGTCGAGGTGTAGGGCGTCGAATAGTTGGGGAAGCGCGAGGCCCAGTTGGCGGGCAGCAGGCCGGCCTTCTGCGAGATCGAATCGATGTCCGCGGCCAGGGCCAGGGTGACGACGTCGGCGTCGACACCGTCGATCACCGAACGCGCCGAGGCGCCGGAGCCGTTGTGCGCCTGACGCACGGTGACGTCGTCGCCGGTCTTGGCTTTCCAGTACTTGGCGAAGGCGGCATTGTACTGGACGTACAGTTCGCGCGTCGGGTCATAGGAGACGTTGAGGAGTTCGCGCGTCTTGGCGTTGGCGAAAGAGGGGGCGACGGCCAGCAGGCTGAGGCCTGCGGCGATGCCGGCCAGAAGGGTTCTGCGAAACATAAGGACTGTCCTTTGTTGGAAGCCGGGGCGGGCGAAGCGCACGATGCCTCGGCTGATATAAAAAAGCGATAAGCGGTATTCAGCTAACCTTAGTAACGGAACTGGACGCGGCCGGACGTGAAGTCTTCGTCCGGACGGTTGCCGGTGGCGGCGCCGCGAACGAACCTGGTCTTGTCGAAGTCGGCCAGCAGCTTCAGGTTCTGGCTGAGGTACCAGCCGACACCGAAGCCGGTAGAGGTGGCTTTGGACGCCGACGATGACAGCGATGCGAAGCCGCCGGTGAAGGCCTTGTCGTCGATGTCGGTATAGCCGTAGCGCGCGGTGATTTCCCACGCCCCCCAGCCGGAGCCGTTGATGTTGAAGTCGTGGTACGGCTTGACGCCGCCCTTAAAGCTGGCGCTTTCGCCGGTGAGGATCCACGAGCCGGAGACGTCGAGCGCCCGGTTCTTCAGGCGCGCCGTCGCCGTGCCCAGCTTCACGTCCTGCTGGACCTCGACATAGTCGGCCAACAGGCTGAAATTGTTGAGATAGAGGTAGGCTTCGGGGTTGGAGCGCGTCTCCTTGCCGCTGGAGAAGACGTTGGTGTTGTACTTGAAGAAGGTCTGCTGGCCCGTCGTCTTGTAGGCGGGCAACTGGGTATTGGTGGTGTTGCCGAGGTGGTTGCCGTCGGTGCCGGCATAGCCGATGCCGAAGCCCTGCAGCCAGACGAAGTCGCTCTGGGCGAACGGCGTGGCGAAGACGCGGTAGACCAGGTCCTTGTGGTTATCGACGTCGTTGTTGAAGTTGACGCCGTCCGCGGCGCCGTCCAGGGCGCCGATCTGGTATTCCACCGCGCCGTTGGCGAAGGTGCCGAAGGCCAGGTAGCCGACGTCACGATTGGGAACGAGGTTGGTCGAGTTGCCGCGTTCGGTCCACAAGACGTCCGGGTCGGCCTGCAGGCGTTCCAGGCCGATCGGCGACTTGAACTTGCCGAAGCGGAACTGCACCTGATCGAGTACCTTGTATTCGACATAGGCGTCGACGATCGAGGCCGCGGCCGAGGACGAGCCGCCCAGTTCCGGGGTGATCTTGAAGCTGGCATTGCCAGCGCGGCCCGAGAAGGTCGGGCGGATCAGGCGATCCTGGATCTGGTCCTGCAGCGTGCCGCCGTCCTTGCCGAAGTTGTCGGTGTCGACATTGACCTGGGCATTGATGGCGAACTGGTACTTGCCGTCGGGCGACGAGAAGACCAGGCCCTTGCTGTCCAGCGATGCGGCGGCGGTCTTGGCGACGGCGCCGTTATAGACTTCCTGGTCGAGGTCGCGCTGGCGCTTTAAGGTATCGAGTTCCTGCTGGAGGAGCTCGATCTTCTCGTCGGCGGTGAAGGGCGTGCCGTCTTCGTGGACGAAGATCGACTTAGGGGCGTTTGGGGGCGCGTCCTGCGCGAAAGCCACAGGGGCGAGGAAGGCAAGGGCGGTGGCGAGGGCCGCGCCGGTCAGAAGTGATGTGCGCACTGTGATTGCTCCGATGTTGGGTGCATCGCCGCCGGTTGTCCGGTGAGCAACAGATTTGATGAATGGAGGTTGAAGAGGTTAGGAAAGGGACTCGGCGATGGCCCGCCCCTTGGCGTCGAAGCGCAATTTCTCGCTCTTCTCGACCTGGACGACGCGGCCGTCATGGACGACGATCTCCAGCGTGCCGAAGCGCAGATGCTGCAGGCTTTGCAGGATGTGGCGCTCGACTTCGGTCAGTTGCTGAACGCCGTTGTGTTGAATTTCCGGGCGCAGGGGGGCGTGGGACGACACACTCATGTGAGCCTCCTTGAAGGGGGATTGGGGAGAGAAACGCGATAGGCGGAACGGGATCCGGGCGCTGCCCGCAGGATCAGATCAGGGCGGGATCGGCGACCAGATCCTGAAGACATCGGCCGTCGAGAATGGCCGACATGGCGTTGCGCACGTCCAGCATCAGGCGACGCAGGTGGCAGGACGCCTCGTCGACGCAGTCGTCGCACTTCTGGTAGGCGGTGAGCGAGGCGCAACGAATAGGGGCGAGGGGGCCATCAATGATGCGGATGACGTCGCCCAGGAAGATATCGCGCGGATGCTTCGACAGGACATAGCCGCCGAAAATGCCGCGCTTCGATTCGACGACGCCGTTCTGGCGCAGTTCCTGGAGAATATTGTCGAGGAATTTCTGCGGAATGTTTTCCGCCTCCGCGATCTGCTTGGACGGCAGCGCGGTCTGCGTGCTCTGGTGTTGAGCCATGAAAATAAGCGCCTTCAACGCATATTTGGCTTTCATGGATAGCATGTGTTGCTTCTCCGGTTGCCGTCTTAATCTTGACTAATTTGGTACTGTTTTAAGGCAAGCTCGTCAATGAAGATTAAACACCACTAAATCGGTATATTTTAAGCCGACAGTTTAGCCGAGCTATCAAATTGCCGGTGAGACCAGCCATAAAAAAGCGCGGGCCGCCGAACGGCCCGCGCCTTATCTATCCAGTCTTTCTCGGGCTAATCAGCCGAACACGTAGACCTTGGTCGGGCGGACGAAGACATCGTCGCCGGTGCGCAGGCGGCTGGCCTCGCTGTCGTGGGCGTGCTGGGTTTCGTAGACCGTGCCATCGGGCAGACGGACCTCCAGGCGCAGGTTGGCGCCGGCGGGCAGGACCGACAACACCTTGCCGGCAAAGCCCGGACCGGTCTTTTCCACGTGGCTGTCGAACGGGCGGAAGCGCGCGGTGACGGCGGACCCGTCGGCGGCGCCCGTGACCAGGGCCGGGACGCTGAAGCCGTCGAACTGCACCTCGCCGCCGCGCAGCGTGCCCGGGGCGGTGTTGGCGTGGCTGAGGAAGTCGAAGACGAAGGCCGATTTGGGCTCGCGATGCAGTTCCAACGGCGCGCCGATCTGCTCGATACCGCCCTTCTTCAGCACGACGACGCGGTCGGCGAGGTCGAGCGCTTCTTCCTGGTCGTGGGTGACGAAGACGGTGGTGACGCCGGTCTCGTCGTGGATGCGGCGCAGCCAGCGGCGCAGATCCTTGCGCACCAGGGCGTCGAGCGCGCCGAACGGCTCGTCGAGCAGCAGCAGGCGCGGCGAGATGGCCAAAGCCCGCGCCAGCGCCACACGTTGGCGCTGGCCGCCCGACAATTGCGCCGGGAAGCGCTTGCCGAACTCTTCCATCTGGATGAGCTTGAGCAGGCTGTCGACCTTGGCCTTGATCTCGGCCTTGGACGGCCGTTCCTTGGCCGGGCGAACGTCGAGGCCGAAGGCGATGTTCTGGGCCACGGTCATGTGGCGGAACAGGGCGTAGGACTGGAACACCATGCCGATGCGGCGGTCGCGCGCGTTGAGGCGCAGGAAGTCCTCGCCTTCGAACGAGATGCTGCCCGAATCGGGCAGGTCGAGGCCGGCCAGCAGGCGCAGCAGGGTGGTCTTGCCCGAGCCTGACGGGCCCAGAAGGGCCAGGAACTCGCCGGGACGCGCTTCGAAGGTGACGCCGTGCAGGGCGGCGAAATTGCTGAAGCTTTTCGTGATGTTATTGACGATCAGGGACATGATTCTCAGTGTCTTCTGTGGGCGGCCAGTTCGCCGGCGAAGCGCCATTCCAGCACGGTTTTGATGACGAGGGTGACGATGGCCAGGCCGGCCAGCACGGAGGCGCAGGCAAAGGCAGCGACCGTGTCGTATTGATTGTAGAGGATTTCGATCTGCAGCGGCAGGGTGTTGGTCAGGCCGCGGATGTGGCCGGAGACGACCGAGACGGCGCCGAACTCGCCCATGGCGCGGGCCGTGCACAAGAGCACGCCGTACAGCAGGCCCCACTTGATATTGGGCAGGGTGACGCGGAAGAAGACGTCCCAGCCGCGCGCGCCCAGCGTCACGGCGGCGACTTCCTCGTCGGTGCCCTGGTCGGTCATCAGCGGGATCAGTTCGCGCGCCACGAAGGGCAGGGTGACCAGTACGGTCGCCAGCACCATGCCGGGCAGGGCGAAGACGATCTTGATATCGTGGTCGCGCAGCCAGCCGCCGAACCAGCCCTGGGTGCCGAACAACAGGATCCACACCAGGCCCGAGATGACCGGCGAGATGGTGAAGGGCAGGTCGAGGATGGTCAGCAGCAGGCCCTTGCCCCTGAACTCGAAGCGCGTGATGCACCACGCCGCGGCGACGCCGAAGATGGCGTTGAGCGGCACCGCGATGGCGGCGACCAGCAGGGTCAGCTTGATGGCGTCGATCGTATCCGGCTCGTCGAGCGCGGCGAGGTAGGGGGCAAGGCCGCCCTTGAAGGCTTCCGTCAGGACGATGGCCAGCGGCAGCAGGATGATGACGCCCAGCCACAGCACGGCGGCGCTGGTCAGGCCGACGGCGCGGGCATTGCGGACGGGGATGGCGGCGCGGGCGGTCATGACGCGGCTCCCTGGCCGCGGCGGCTGAGCCACAGCTGGAAGGCGTTGATGACGATCAGCAGGGCGAAGGACAGGAGCAGCATGATCAGGGCCACCGACGCGGCGCCGGCATAGTCGAATTCCTGCAGCTTGATGACGATCAGCAGCGGCGTGATTTCCGAGACGTAGGGCATGTTGCCGGCGATGAAGATGACGCTGCCGTATTCGCCGACGGCACGCGCCATGGCCAGCGAAAAACCCGACAGCAGGGCCGGCGCCAGACTGGGCAGGATAACACGGACGGCGGTCTGCCAATCCGTGGCGCCCAGGGTGCGGGCGGCTTCCTCGACCTCGGCGTCGAACTCGGCCAGCACCGGCTGGACGCTGCGCACGACGAAGGGCAGGCCGACGAAGACTAGGGCGACGAAGATACCGAGCGGCGTATAGGCGATCTTGATGCCCGCCAGGCCGAACAGGTGACCCAGCCAGCCATTGGGCGCATAAAGCGTGCAGAGCGCGATGCCGGCGACGGCGGTCGGCAGGGCGAAGGGCAGATCGACCAGGGCGTCGAGCAGGCGGCGGCCCGGGAAGGTATAACGCGTCAGCACCCAGGCGATGAGCAGGCCGACGATCAGGTTGAGCAGGGCCGCCAGGGCGGAGGTGCCGAAGGTCAGCTTGAGCGAGGCAATGACGCGCGGGTCGGTGGCGACGAACCAGAAGCCGCTCCAGCCGTTTTCCCACGGCCGCGCGATCAGGGCCGCCAGCGGGATCAGCACGATCAGCGACAGATAGGTGATGGTGAGCGTAAGCGACGACTTGAAGCCCGGCAGCACGCGCAGGGTATGCAACGCGGCCTTGGGAGGGTGGAACCCCTCGGGCGTGGCGACAAGGTTCTTCGCCGTTGCGTTCTTAGGGTGGGACGTCATTGCGGCGGGCCATCCAAAAAGGCGAAAGCTGAACGGAAAAATCGGCTAAGTCTCTGGGTTCGTACCCTCGCGACCTCGGCTGAAAAGCCTGACCCGCCGGTCGTCTCAGACGAAACCGGGCGGCTGAGCCTTCCCTATAGCTTGGGCTGTTGACAGTGTCATATCATAAATCCTGCGTCTTTGGGTAAGCGCGCCTAATGCTAATCCAGTGTTTTAACGGCGTCGGCGAGGGCCTGCCAGACCTGTGGATCCCAGAAGATGCGGGCCTGGCCGGAAGGGGAGGGCAGGACGCACAGGCGGGTATCGCCGACGGTTTCCGGCTGGAAGCCCAGCGGGATGGTACTGGTCGGCCGGCCGAGAAAGGCCGAGGCGCCGGTCTTCGAGGTAAAGGCCAGGATGCGCGGCCTGAACCGCTCGATCTTCTGTTTGAGGGCTTCGACATTCAGTGCGTCGGCGGGCAACTCGGCGTCGTTGCCGTAGTGCACCTTGCTGAGATCGGTGGCGCCCAGGCCGTGGTCGAGCAGGCGCAGGTAGTCTTGCGGTTTGATCAGGTCCGGCGTCAAGCCGGTCGAGTGCAGCGTCCGCCAGAAGAAGTTGCCGGGATTGGCGTAATAAGCCTTCTGTTCGGCCGACTTGCGCCCCATCGCCGTGCCGCAGAAGACGATCTTCAGGTTGGGCACGAGGACGTCGGGAACGAGATGACTGTCGGGCAGGGCGCCGAATTTGTCGAGCAGGGGCATGGGAGGGATGTAAGATTCAATCCCGGTTGCGCAAGCCCTTATCCCTCATACCTCCCCGTGAGCGGCGCGGACGGTTGGTACGCCCTGATGTGAACGGGGAGGGGGACCGCACGAGCCGCAGGCGAGATGCGGTGGTGGGGGGCGTTATCCACAATTGCGCTGAAGCAAGAGGAGATAAGCGCCTTCGCACACCGGTGCTAATCTGGAACAATTGCCCCCACCACCGCATCTAGCCGCTTCGCGGCGTCGTGCGGTCCCCCTCCCCATTCACAATAGGGGTTTGGCATACGCCGGCGCCGCTCATGGGGAGGTATGACAGAACTCGCCCTAAATCCCGTTATTCGGTGACGGCTTGTCCTCTTCGCCCGGCTTGGGGTCGGGATATTCAACTGATCCCTTGTGCTCGCGGTCCATGGCGTCGGCCATGTGCTGGGCCACATCCGCATGGTCGGCGGCGATGTTCTTGCTTTCCCACGGATCGACGCTGAGATCATACAGCTCGACCTTGCCGCCGCGCTTCAGCCGCACCGCCTTCCACTTGCCCCAGCGCGCCGCCTGGCGGAACTCGGGCTCGTAGAACTCCCAGTACATCAGGCGGTCCTGCGGCTTGGTCTCGCCGCCGGTCAGGTAGGGCTTCAAGCTGATGCCATCCAGCTTCGGCCCATCGGCACCGGCGAGATCCAGCGCGGTCGGCAGGAAGTCCGGGAAATAGACCGGCACGTCGCTGATGCTTCCGGCCTTGATATGGCCGGTCCAGCGCACGATCCACGGGTCGCGGATGCCGCCTTCGTACATGTCGCGCTTGTAGCCGGTCAGGCCGCCATTGCTGTCAAAGAAGTCGATGACGCGCGTCTGCTGCACGGTCGGCTCCGAGCGCGGGCCGTTGTCCGAGGCGAAGAAGACGATGGTGTCCTTTTCCAGCCCCTGGGCCTTCAGCGTGTCGAGGATGCGGCCGATGCCGACGTCCATGTGCCAGATCATCGCCGCATAGGTCTTCTCGTCGTCGGCCCAGGTCGCGCGGTCGGCATAGGGGCCGAAGTCCGGCGCGGTGTATGGGCTGTGGGGGCTGTCATAGGCGACGTAGAGGAAGAACGGATCGGCCTTGTGACGATTGATGTAGTCGATCGAATCGTCGGTGATCATGTGGGTGTCGTACTTGCCGTGCTTGCCGCCGGCGTTTTCCGGAATGTCGATCAGCGTGCCGTTGTTCATGCGCTTGGCCGGCCAGTAGCCCTGGGTCTCTTCGACCTGGTTGAGCCAGCCCTTGAACTCGTCGAAGCCGAAATTGTTCGGTACGGCGTGCGGGTCGTAGCCGTCGAGGTGCCATTTGCCCATCAGCCCGGTGCGGTAGCCGGCGGTCTTCAGGTACTGCGCGATGGTGTGGTCTTCGGGCTGCAGCGCGGGGCGGCGCCACTGCTCCTTGCCCTTGTAGCCGATGGTGCCGCCGGCCAGGGCGAAGTTGTCGCGCACGCGGCCGTGGCCGGAATGCAGCCCGGTCATCAGGGCGCAGCGCGACGGGCCGCACACCGGCGCGCCGGCATAGCCCTGGGTGAAGCGGATGCCGTCGGCGGCCAGCTTGTCGATATTGGGCGTGCGGATCTTGTCGGAGCCGTAGATCGACGGGTCGCCATAGCCCATGTCGTCGGCCAGGATGAAGACGAAGTTCGGTTTGCGCGCGCCGGGGGCGGCGACGGCTGTTTGCGCCGCGGCGGCCGCAGCCATGGCGCCGAGGATGAATGATCTGCGCTGGACGTCGGTCATGGCGCTCTCCCGTATTATGGTATTGATGGATCGTATTTGGGAATTCAACGTGCGTCGAGCGAAAACCTGACGGCGTTGATGGTGTTTTTATAGACGAGGTACGGCTGAAAACCCTCCACGCCGCCGATCGCCGCATAGACCGGATCGCGCAGGTCGAGGCCGCCGGTGAAGCTGCCGAAGGCCGGCATGATCAGCATCCTTTCGCTGACCGCGAAGCATTTGCCACGCAGGCGATGGCCGCGCAGGCTGAGGCTCAGCGCGGGGTGGAAATGGCCGACTACCTGCGCAAGCTCGGACGGTTCCGGTTCGTGGCGGAAGACGATGTTGTCGATGACGCGCTCATCCGCGAAGCACAGGCAGTCGGGCAGGCGCATGTCACGGTCGTGATTACCCTCGACAAAGCAGCAGTTGTCGACCGAAGCGCAGATGCCGAGCAACTGGCCTTTGGCGCGGTCGTCCAGCCGGTCCCAGGCACCGCGGTCGTGGAAGCTGTCGCCCAGCAGGATCAGGGATTTCGGCCGGTATCTGGCGACGAGGCCTGCCAGGCGCACCAGGGTGTCGTGGCTGTCTAAGGGCGCGATGGCATTGCCGAACTGCGCCAGGAAGGTCGACTTCTCCAGGTGCAGGTCAGAGACGACCAGCGCGTCTTTTTCTGGCCAGTAGAGCGCCAACTCGGCGTCGAGGACCAGGTCGTGGCCGGCGAATGCGAGGTCAAGCCACGAGGCCATCTTCGACCTCCGCCATCAGGCGTTCAGCATCGTGTTCGAGATGGGCCTGGGCCAGCAGGGCTTCGCCGCCACCGCCCGGCAGGCGTTCGGTGCGCACGTCGAGAATGATCGGCAGCGACAACGGCGACGGCCGTGGCAACTGGCGAAAGTCGATATGGTTCTGGAAACCAAGGATCATGTCGGTCAGCCGGTCGAGGTCGAGCAGTTCGCGTTCGGCGTCGGCGCGCGTCAGGGTCAGCAGCACGTGGTCGGGCTCGTACTTGCGCAGCACGTCATAGATCAGGTCGGTCGAAAAGGTCACCTGTTTCAGCGTCTTGCGCTGGGCATTGTTGTTCTGCTCGACCAGGCCGGCAATGGTCGCCACGCGGCGGAACGAGCGTTTGAGCATCGGACTTTCGGCCAGCCATTCCTCCAGTTCGTCGGCCAGGATGTCGGGCGACAGCAGGTCGTACACGTCCTCGGCCGCCACCGCTTCGACCGAGGTGATGGCGAGACCATAGTCGGTGACGGTGAAGCTGAGCGGGCCCAGTCCGCGCCGGTCCATACGCCGGCTGACCAGCATGCCCAGTGTCTGGTTGGCGCGGCGGCCTTCGAAGGTATAGGCGATGAAGGCGTTGAGGTTGCCGCGTGGAAAAGACTCGACCAGCAGGTGTTTCGGCTCTGGCAGGACCGAGAACCGCGCCTGCAGTTGCAGCCAGTGAAGGACGAGTTTGGGCAGGGTGTTCATCTGGCCGGGGTCGTGCAGCAGACGGCGCACGCCGTCGGCCAGAAAGGTCGACAGCGGCATCTGGCCGCCGGAATAGGACGGGATCATCGGCTCGTTGGCGGGGCTTGCGCGGGCATCGAGGATCATGTCGCGGATCTGCTCGAAGGCCAGGACCTCGCCGCCGAAGTAAAACGTGTCGCCGGGACTGAGCGATTGCCCGAACTGTTCCTCGATTTCGCCGAGAATCCGGCCGCCGCGGCCGTGGCGCTTGCGCACCTTCAGCTTGCCGGCCTCGACGATGACGCCGATATTCTGGCGGTGGCGCTGTACCATGGCCGGTGTGGCCGGCGCCCAGCGGCCGTCCTCCGTCTCGACCAGGCGGTGCCAGCGATCGTAGGCGCGCAGCACATAGCCGCCGTCGATAACGAAACGGAACAGGCTCTCGAACTGCTCGAAGCTCAAATAGCGGTACGACCACGACCGGCGGACGATGGCGTACAGGGTTTCGGGCGTCACCGGTTCGGAACAGGCGCAGTTCATGATCCACTGGATGGCGACGTCCTGCGAGCCGGGCAGGGGGACGTCGCCGTCGAGTTTCTTCTCGGCGATGGCGGTCATGGCGGCGCGGCATTCCAGCACTTCGAAGCGGTTGGCCGGGACCAGGAAGGCGGTCGACGGCACGTCGACGCGGTGGTTCGACCGGCCGATGCGTTGCAGCAGGCGCGATACGCCCTTGGGCGCGCCGACCTGGATGACGACATCGACATCGCCCCAGTCGATGCCCAGTTCGATGGCCGAGGTGGCGACCAGGGCGCGCAGCTTGCCGGCCGCCATCATGGCGATGGTCTTCAGTCGCATCTCGCGCGTCAGGCTGGCATGGTAGATGGCGATCGGCAGGCCGTCGTCATTGGCGTCCCAAAGGAATTGGAACAACAGTTCGGCCTGGGCGCGGGTATTGACGAAGACGATGGTGGTGTTCGCCTTGGCGATCTCGGCCATGATTTCGGGTACGGCGTATTGCGCCATAAAGCCGGTATAGGGCACGGGCTCTTTCGTCTTGAGGATCGACACCTGCGGGGGCTGTCCCGAAGACGGGCTGTCGAAATGCGCTACCGGGTGACCTGCCGGACCCAGCCAGTCGCAGAAGATCTGCGGCTCTGCCACCGTCGCCGACAAGCCGATGCGGCGGAAGCCCGGCGCGAAGCCCTCCAGTTGCGCCAGGGCCAGGGCGATCAGGTCGCCGCGCTTCGACGCCGCCACCTGGTGGATCTCGTCGATGACCACGGCCTTCAGCGTCGCAAACATCTGCCGTGCCTCGGGATAGGACAGCAGGAGGAACAGGCTTTCCGGCGTGGTCAGCAAGATGTGCGGCGGCTTTTGCCTTTGGCGCTGGCGGCGGTATTGCGAGGTGTCGCCGGTGCGGCTTTCGATGCGTACCGGCAGGTCGAGCGCGTCGACCATCGCCGTGACATTGCGTTCGATATCGTAATTTAATGCCTTCAACGGCGAGATATAAAGGGTGTGCAGGCCCGTCGGATTGTGCTCGGTAATGTCGATCAGCGAGCCCAGGAATCCGGCTAAAGTCTTGCCGGTGCCGGTCGGCGCGGTCAGCAGGGTGGATTGACCGGCCTGGTAACGGGTGGCCATCTCCAACTGGTGCGGCAGAACGGTCCAGCCCTGACGGTCGAACCATGAGGAAAAGCGTTCGGGAATAGGCACCATAGGGCCAGCGTAAGAAACGGCGAATAAACGGGAAAGGTGGAATGCATCCACGCGACTGGATAGAGGTGAGGCCGGAGGGCGTCTTTTGCAAGCCGGGCGGGTTCTTCATCGACCCGATGAAACCGGTGGCCCACGCCGTCGTCACCCACGGCCATGCCGATCATGCCCGTTCCGGCCACGGCCACGCCTACGCCACCGAACCAACCCTGGCCATCATGCGGGCGCGTTACGGCAACGACCATGCGCTGGCCGAGCGGTCTCTGCATTACGGCGAAGAGCTGTTTCTGCACGGCGTCAAGGTCAGCCTGCATCCCGCCGGCCATATCCTGGGCTCAGCCCAGGCCAGGCTGGAATACGAAGGCGCGAGCATCGTCTTTTCCGGCGATTATAAACGCCGGCCCGACCCGACCTGCGCGCCCTTCGAGCCGGTTTCGTGCGACGTCTTCGTCACCGAGGCGACCTTCGCGCTTCCGGTCTTCGTTCACCCGCCGATCGAGGATGAGATCGCCAAGCTGCTGCGCTCGCTTGGGCAATTCCCCGAACGTTGCCACCTGGTCGGCGTCTATGCGCTGGGCAAGTGTCAGAGGCTGATGATGGCCCTGCGCGCCGCCGGTTACGCCGAGACCGTCTACCTGCACGGCGCCATGGTGAAGCTGTGCGAGTTGTACGAAGGCTTCGGTATCGATATCGGGCCATGGGCGCAAGTCGACCCGGATAATGCCAGGACATTGGCCGGCAAGGTCGTGCTGTGCCCGCCGTCGGCCCTGCAGGACCGCTGGTCGCGGCGACTGCCCGACGTGCTGACGGTCGCGGCCTCGGGCTGGATGCGCATCCGGGCGCGCGCCAAGCAGAAGGGCGTCGAACTGCCGCTGGTCGTCTCCGACCACGCCGACTGGAACGAACTGGTGCAGACGCTCGACGATGTCGGCGCCCCTGAAGTGTGGGTGACGCACGGCCGCGACGATGCGCTGGTCTATTACGCGACGCAGCACGGCTTCAAGGCGCAGGCCCTGCACCTGCTGGGCTATGAGGACGATTCGGAATGAGGGCGTTTGCGCGACTGCTGGAACGCCTCTATTTCGAGCCGGCGACGCTGGGCAAGGAGCGGCTGTTGCTCGACTACTTCGCGGCGACTCCCGATCCCGACCGCGGCTATGCGGTGGCGATCATCGCCGACACCCTGTCCCTGCCCAATTTCAAACGGGCCATGGTGCTCGACCTCATCCGCGAGCGCACGGATTCGACCCTGTTCGCCATGAGCTATGACTATGTCGGCGAACTGTCGGAGACGGTGGCGCATCTGTGGCCGACGCCGGCGCAGATTCCCAACGATCCCGACCTGCCGCCGTTGCACGACGTCATCGACGGCCTGCGCCATACGCCGAAGACGAAACTGCCGGCCTATGTGGCGGGCCTGCTCGACCGCATGAGTTCGCCCGAGCGCTGGGCCTTGCTGAAGGTCGGCATGGGCGCCCTGCGCATCGGCGTGTCGGCGCGGCTGCTGAAACAGGTGCTGGCGAAATACGGCCACCAGCCGGTCGAAACCGTCGAGACCATCTGGCACGGCCTGGCTCCGCCTTATGAGGATCTGTTCGCCTGGCTGGAGGGCAGGGTACCCATACCGGCCGTGCACGAAAGCCTGACCTTTACCCCGGTCATGCTGGCCCACGCGCTGGAGGAAAAGGATTATCGCCTGATCGTGCCGGAGGTCTATGCCGCCGAATGGAAGTACGATGGCATCCGCGTGCAACTGGTCAATGGCCCGGCCGGGCGGGCGATCTTCACGCGCACCGGCGACGAGATCAGCGCCAGTTTCCCCGATGCGCTGGCGCATCTGAACTTCCCGGCGGTGCTCGACGGCGAACTGATCGTCAGGCGCGGCGAGGACCACGGCACCTTCAACGACCTGCAGCAGCGGCTGGGCCGCAAGAGCCCGGGCAAGGCGCTGCTGGAAAGCCATCCGGCGGGCGTCATCGTCTACGACATGCTGACGCTGGAAGGCGAGGACGTGCGGCCGCAGTCTTATGCGGCCAGGCGCGACCTGCTGGCCACGGCGCTCGACAAGTACAAACCGCAGCACATGTCGTTGTCGCCCGAACTGGCCTGGGCGTCGTTCGGCGACCTGGAACGGCTGCGCGACAGCGTGGTGGCCTCGCCGACCATCGAGGGACTGATGCTGAAGCGCCGCGACAGCGCCTATGTCGCCGGGCGGCCGACCGGGCCGTGGTACAAGTGGAAGATCGACCCGAAGACGGTCGACGCTGTTTTGATGTACGCCCAGCGCGGCAGCGGCAAACGGTCGAGCTTCTATTCCGACTATACGTTCGGCCTGTGGAGTGGTGAGACCCTGTTGCCGATCGGCAAGGCCTATTTCGGCTTCACCGATGCCGAACTGGTCGAACTCGACAAGTGGGTGCGCCACCACACCATCCAGTCGTTCGGGCCGGTGCGCGAGGTCAAGAAGGAACTGGTCTTCGAGGTCGCCTTCGACGCCGTGTTCAAGTCCGGCCGCCACAAGTCGGGCTATGCCCTGCGCTTCCCGCGCATCAGCCGTATCCGCTGGGACAAGCCGGCGGCCGAGGCCGACCAACTGACGGTGCTGGAAGGCTTGATGTAAGTTAATTTGCGCTCCCCGGATAACCACGCTACCAAATCGCGTTCAGGATTCCGGGAGGCCCAAAATGCGCGTTCGTTTATCCCTTGCCGCGGCCTTGCTGGCCGGCGTCGCCATGCCGGCCTATGCCGCCCCAAACGTGCACGCAAAGACGGCCGCCGCGCCGTCGATTGAAACCCAGGCCAGCGCCTTTCTCGCCAGGTCGATGATGACCGAGACCTCGCCCGCAGCCATTGCGGCGCGCTGCGACACCGCCATCGCCCTGGCCACCAGGGCCAAGACCGCGCTGGAAGGGCGCAAGGGCCCGGCGACGCTGAAGGGTGATTTCCAGGCCTATGATACGCTGCAACTGGTGCTGGGCGACGCCGGCAACGAGATGGGCCTGATCATGCAGGTCGCCCCGGACAAGGCGGTGCGCGACGCCGCCGAAACCTGTGTGCCCAAACTGGCCGACCTCGGTTCGGCCGTGTCGCTGTCGCGGCCGATCTATGACCGCCTGGCCGCCATTCCGACCAAGGGGCTGGACAAGAAAACCGCCTACACCCTGTCGCACCAGTTGCTGGAATACAAGCTGTCGGGCGTCGACAAGGACGACGCCACCCGCGCCAAGGTCAAGGACCTGAACACCCAGATCACCGCCACCGGGATCAAGTTCGACGACAATATTCGCGACGACAAGGGGGACGTCACCTTCAAGCCGGAAGAGCTGAAGGGTCTGCCACAGGATTTTCTGGACGCGCACAAGCCGGGCGCCGACGGCCTGGTCCATCTGACCTACGACTATCCCGACGCCATTCCGGTCTTCAACTTCGCCGACATCCGCGCCACGCGCAAGAAGATGCTGGAGGCCTATTCCAACCGCGGCTATCCGGCCAATGACGCCGTGCTGAAGACGTTGCTGGAGCAGCGCTACGAACTGGCCAGGACGCTGGGCTATTCCGACTACGCCGCCCTGATCACCGCCGACAAGATGATCGGCTCGGAGGCACATGCCGCCGAATTCCTCGACGAGGTCAATGCCGCCGCCAAGCCGGGTGCCGACGCCGAAACCGCCGAACTGCTGACCTTCGCCAGGACCCTCGATCCGTCGATCGACCGGCTGGAGCGCTACGACAATTCGTACATGAGCAACAAGCTGCGCAAGGCCAAGTACGACGTCGACGACGCCGAGGTGCGCCAGTACTTCACCCGCGACAAGGCCCAGGCCGGCATCTTCAAGCTGGTCCACGACCTGTTCGGCGCCGACATCAAGCCGTGGAACACGCCGGTCTGGTCGAAGGACGTCACCGCCTGGGAGATCTATGATGGTCCGCGCCTGGTCGGGCATTTCTATCTCGACCTCAGTCCGCGCGCCGGCAAGTACAACCACGAGGCCCAGTTCCCGATCCGCACCGGCGTCGAAGGCCGCCAGGTGCCGGTCGGCGCGCTGATCTGCAACTTCCCCGCCTCGGGTCCGATGGATCATGGCGACGTCACCACCTTTCTGCACGAGTTCGGCCATCTGATCCACGACATGTATTCGGGCCATACCCAATACGGTGTCCAGTCGATGGGCAATCTGCAATGGGACTTCATCGAGGCGCCGTCGCAGCTGCTCGAGGAATGGACCTGGGACTACGACACGTTGAAGGGCTTCGCGTCGAACACCAAGGGCGAACCGATCCCGGAAGACCTGGTCAGGAAGATGAACGCCGGCCGCCGCTTCGGCGAGCCGACCATGTGGAAAGGGCAGCTGGCCTATGCGGCGGTGTCGCTGAACTTCTACAACCGCAAGCCGGACTTCGAGCTGGCGCCGATGTACGACCAGCAGATCGCGCGCTATTCGATGTTCCTGCCGGTGCCCAACACCCATTCCTATGACTCGTTTGGCCATCTGAACGGCTATTCGGCGATCTACTACACCTATGTCTGGTCCAAGGCGATCGCGCTCGACCTGTTCACCCGGTTCAAGGCCGACGGCATCCGCAACCCGCAGACGGCGGTGCGCTACCGCAAGCTGGTGCTGGAGCCGGGCGGCTCGGAAGACGCCAACCAGCTGGTGCAGGACTTCCTCGGCCGGCCGTTGAGCCTGGAGGCGTTCAAGACCGAACTGGCCAAGAAGGAATAGCAAGTAGGAGTAGGGCGAAAAAGGCCCTTGAAATTCCGCCGTCATGTGGGTCTAGTCTTACCCGGAGGCGGGCATGGCGGCGGATGTTTTCATCAGTTTCGCGTCGAAGGACCAGAAGACGGCCGAGACCGTGCGGCTGGCGCTGGAGGCCCGTGGCATCACCTGCTGGATGTCGAGTCGCGACGTCGCGCCGGGCGACAATTTCCAGGTGGCGATCGTCCGCGCCATTCGCGCCGCCCGGGTCATGCTGCTGGTCTTTTCGCAGAACACCAATAATTCCAGCGAGGTGAAGAAGGAAATCGCCCTGGCCAGCCAGAGCGATCTCGTCGTCATTCCGCTGCGCGTCGAGAACGTCCTGCCGGATGAGGCCCTGGCCTACGAATTCGCCAATCGCCAGTGGATCGACTTCTTCGATAACTGGGAACATGCCATGAGTAACCTCGTGGCGCGCATCCATCGGCTGATCGATGTGGCGCCGGCCGGCGAATCACAGCCTTCACCGCCACCGCCACCGCCACCGCCACCGCCACCGC
>FTDB01000604.1_pt1 | contig 37587 bp, 31 predicted proteins | sample 1639741 | NCBI WGS metagenome assembly FTDB01 (sample SAMEA3914869, study PRJEB12502) | metagenome | biome: forest; material: soil | place: USA | collected 2012-03-12 | depth 0.1 m | reverse complement strand
CGAGCAGGATCTGGCGGCGCTTGATGACTTCCTGGATCTTGTAGCGGCGTATGAGATGCTGGCGCAGGCGGCGCTCTTCGTCGGGCAGGTCGTCGCCGTGGTCGTCGTCCTCGGCGTCTTCGTCGCCGTCGTCATCGTGGCCGCCGTGGCCATTGCCGGCCTGGGCCTGCTGGGCCAGTTCGGCCATCAGCTTCTCGCGGTCGGCGACCGGGATCTGGTAATAGTCGGGGTGGATTTCGTTGAAGGCCAGGAAGCCGTGGCGGTTGCCGCCGTATTCGACGAATGCCGCCTGAAGGCTGGGCTCTACGCGCGTGACCTTGGCGAGATAGATGTTGCCGCGCAATTGCTTGCGGGCGTGGCTTTCGAAATCGAATTCCTCAACGCGTGAGCTGGGGCCGCCCTGGCCGTTGATCACGACGACACGGGTCTCTTCCGTGTGGGTCGCGTCGATTAACATGGTCTTTGACATTAAGGGTCTCTCCGGAGCGCTCGGACGCGGGCCGGCGCGGACGAAGTCCGGTGGCGATGGCGCGGCGCTGATAGGGTGGGGTGGGGCGCGCGCCGGCGGAAAGGACGTTGCCGTCGCGTTCCGGGGATCTGACGTTCAGGCTCAGATTGTGGGCGCAGCCCATGGGTGTTGTTCCATACTCGGATTTGCGCCGGTGGCCCGGCGGCAAACATAGAAAATGCGCGATGCGCGGGCCGGGGTGAAAGGTCTTCCCGCCGTATGAACAGACGGGAGATAGTACCGCGGAACCGTCATCACAAGGTCCGCCGCCCTTGAAATCGGCGGATAAGACTGCGCTTACGACCGGACTCAAAACAGGCGATACCCGAAAGTCACATGGCTGCAAAAAATATCGAACGTCAAGATTTTAATTTGCTTTTCAGCGGACGGCGGTTTGCGAGGCCGGCCTTGTTTTGGAACCGCGAATGAACGAGTTTGTTTGTCCCGGCCGATAGGCTTTTACGTTTTTTTGTCAGAAATGCTATTTGTTGCACCCATAGGTAGGGATTATCTGACATGTCTGTAGATGTGGATTATGACAAGTGGGGGGGACTTGTAGCCCGCTTCCAGTTCGCCGAATTTATGGCTTTGGAGACGATCGGAAGCGGGCTCTACGCTATCGACTTTGGACCGGTTGAGTTGCCCTTGCTCGTGCGGCATCGTCAAAGTCCGGTCACAATGTACGCTTTCCATTCTGCTACGTCGCGCAAGGTATCGCTGCCCTATTTTCAGGGCGGTGAAGTCAGCGATAAACGCCTTAATCTGGTCAGGTTCGGCGATCCGTCACTTTAATATATGCCCTGACTTAAGCCTTGGCTGGTTCGCCGGTAATGTGCATATCGACACGCAGACGATCATCCCCCGGGTCATGGATCATCTGGACAAGTTGCTGGCGACGCGGCGGCGCCTGCTGTGGGGCATATCGGGCGGTGGCTTCGCCGCGTTGATGTTCGGGCGGCGGGAAGATACGGTTATCGCGGTGAACCCGCAGACGGACATTTCAAGGTTTAACGCTGGCGATCTTGGTTGCTATCTTGATCGGGCATGGGGCGCGTCACCTGCCGATCTGAGAGATGGCAAACTGAAGTTTGTACACAATCTTACCAAACGCCGGCATGACTGGCCACGCGTCATCTACCTGCAAAACCAGTCCGACGGGCATGTCAGGGATCATCTGGAGCCGTTGCTTGAGCACCTTGGCCGGAAAAATCGCGAACAGGACGACGAATCTTTCAAGCTGATCTTTGGGGATTGGGGGGATGGTCACAAACGGCCACCCGTCGAATACATGGCTGAGATCGTCAGGTCCGAGGCCGAAGTCCTCCTGAGCACCTGAAATCGCGGCCTTATCCGCCTTAAGATAACAGGACCGTGTCCTGACGATTCAAGGCTTTTTAACCGTTTGGCAACCAAATAGGTTAAATCCAAAAAAACCTTGTCGTTTAATCGTATTTCCATGCACGTCGTGCATAGTGGGCGGGACCCTGGAAAAGTGTCGCTGAACAAAAACATAGAATATGTGGTGGTGTAAGGCATGATCGGACGGTTGACGAAGTTCGTCGCTGCGATGGCCAAGGCGCGAGTGGTTGCGCTTTCCCTGGCGCTTGGCGCCTCATCGATAATGGCTCCGGCGGCGATGGCCGCCAATCCCCAGCAAGGTGATGTGGTCAAGGTGCGCCTCGGCGGCGATGCCAACACGACGCGCATCGTCATCGAGCTCGACAGGAGCGTGATGGGCAAGACGGCCAGTCGCGACGACGATTACGACCGCCAGGTCATCGCGCTGCCCGATGTCCGCATCGGCGACACGCTGACCGGGCCGGGCACAGGGCTGATCGCCGGCTGGAAGATCGAAAGCATCGCCGGCAGCACGCGCCTCAATCTCGATTTCAAGGGCAAGGCGCGCATCTACCGCCGCTTCCTGCTGCCGCCGGCCGACGGCATCAGCGTGTACCGCTATGTCGTCGACGTGATCCCGCAGACGGCCGACGCCGACACGTCGCCATCGCCGGCTCAGTCCGCCGCGGCCATTCCGGTCATATCGGCCCCGCCGTCGGCCCAGGTGGAAACGGTTGCCGCCGTCCACGCCAAGAAGATCATCGTCATCGACGCCGGCCACGGCGGCAAGGACCCGGGCGCGCACGGCGCCTTCAGCCTGGAAAAGGACGACAACCTGGCCGCCGCCAAGGCCTTGCGCGACGCGCTGGAAAAGACCGGCCGCTACAAGGTGATCATGACGCGCGACACCGACAGTTTCGTCGATTTGTCGGCGCGCGTCCGCATCGCCCGCACCGCCAATGCCGACCTGTTCATCTCGCTGCACTCGGACTCCGGCGGTAACGGCAGCGCCACCGGCGCCTCGATCTATACCCTGTCCGACAGCGGCACCGAGCGCGCCGCCCGCAAGGCGCTGGTCAAGGGCGACTGGTCGCTTTCCGACACCTCCTCGTCAGACGCCATGGTCAACCGCATCCTGGTCGACCTGACCCAGCGCGCCACCAAGAACCGCTCGGCCACCTTCGCCGGCATGGTGATGGACCATATCGGCGCCTCGACGCCGCTGCTCAAGTCCAACCTGCGCCAGGCCGGCTTCATGGTGTTGCTGGCGCCCGACGTTCCGGCCGTGCTGCTGGAGATGGGCTATATCAACAACGACCACGACGAGGCCATGCTGAGCGATTCGGGTCACCGCGCGGTCATGATGGGCCAGGTCGCCCAGGCCATCGACCAGTACTTCGAAAACGACGTGCTGTACGCCTCGATTGTCGGGACGCGCTGAACATATTGAAGTAAATAGATAATTTTAAAGGCCCTGCCGTTCGCGGCGGGGCCTTTCCGCCTTCGCCATCCGTGCACATCTATTTTACCGGAATGGCTTTGCTCAGGCCGCTTCCTTTGGTAAATGGAATAGGCGGACAGGGGAAAATTTCCCGCCGGTGGGTTTGCGGAGGCTGTTTGTTAAAGTCGTCTGAGCGTTGGTTTGCCGTGGCGGGTACGATCGCCATGACGGTGGTGGCCATCGCCGGCTTCGCCGTGGCCATCTACGCAGCGTGGCTGTTCCACGACATGCCCGACGGCTCCGAACTGGCCGATTTCCACCCGGTCACCTCGGCTCGCGTCTTCGCCTGGGACGGCACCCTGATCGGCGAATACGGCCAGGAACGCCGCATCTACGTCCCTTACAACCGCATTCCGCCGCAACTGGCCGAGGCGTTTCTCGCCGCCGAGGACCGCAACTTCTTCCAGCACAACGGCGTCGATGTCGGCGGGCTTTCGCGCGCCATGGGCAAGAACGTCTTCAACTTCCTGACCGGCAAGCGCTTCGAAGGCGGCTCGACCATCACCCAGCAGGTGGCCAAGAACCTGCTGCTCGGCAACGAGCGCACCCTGGGCCGCAAGCTCAAGGAAGTGATCATGGCGCGCCGGCTGGAGGCGTCGCTGTCGAAGGAGCAGATCCTCGAACTGTACCTCAACGACATCTATCTCGGCTATCGCTCCTATGGCATCGGCGCCGCCGCGTTCAACTATTTCGGCAAGTCGGTCGACGAACTTTCCCTGGCCCAGATGGCCTATCTCGGCGCCCTGCCCAAGGGGCCGGAAAACTACCGTCCGTCGAACCACAAGGCCGAGGCCATGGCGCGGCGCAACTGGGTGCTGGGCGAAATGGCCAAGGACGGCTTCTGCACCAAGGCCGACGCCGACGCCGCCATGAAGGAAGACCTGGTCATCCAGTCCAAGCCGCTGCGCGCCAAGTACCAGGACGCCGACTATTTCGTCGGCGAGGTCGAGCTGCGCGCCAAGAAGCTGGAAGGCGACGCCATCTATCGCGACGGCTTCTATATCAAGACGACGCTGGACCCGCACCTGCAGACCATGGCGCGCGAGGCGCTGATGAACGGGCTGGAGGTCTATGACCGCCGCCACGGCTGGCGCGGGGCGTGGGGCAGCATCCCCGTCACCGCCAACTGGCAGGACGACGCGGCGGCGGCCTATGACCGGCTGGCCGACAACCTGCAGATGCCGTCGGAACGGCCCGACTGGCAGGTGGCCATGGTCTCCGGCAAGGGCGGCGTGCAACTGGTCGACAGCGGCAAGAGCGGCACCATCCGCGCCGTCGACGTGGCCTGGGCCTCGGCCGGCAAGGGCCTCAAGCCCGGCGACCTCGTCTATGTGGAACCCGACACCACCGACGGCGTCTACAAGCTGAAGCAGGTGCCGGCGGTCAATGGCGCCCTGGTGGCGGTCGACCCCTATACCGGCCGCATCGAAGCCATGGTCGGCGGCTATTCCTATTCGCTGTCGAAGTTCAACCGCGCCACCCAGGCCCTGCGCCAGCCGGGGTCTTCGATCAAGCCGTTCGTCTATGCCGCCGCCTTGCAGAACGACTTCACGCCGGCCTCGATCATCGACGATTCGCCGGTATCTATGATGGGCGGCGACGGCAAGCTGTGGACGCCGGAAAACTACGAGCACGATTATCTGGGGCCGCAGCCGATGCGCAAGGGGATCGAGCTGTCGCGCAACCTGATGACCATCCACCTGGCCGAAAAGGTCGGCATCGACAAGATCACGCAGAAGATCGTCTCCTATGGCGTCCTCGACCAGATGCCGGCGGAAATGTCGATGGTGCTGGGGGCCGGCGAAGTGGCGCCCTACCGCCTGGCGACGTCGTATTCGATCTTCGTCAACGGCGGCCGCAAGGTAAAGCCGCACCTGATCGACGAAATCCAGGACCGCGACGGAACCGTCGTCTACAAGGCCGACGAGCGCACCTGCCCGGCCGCCTGCACCACGCCCTTCGACGGCCTGCAAAGCCCGCGCCTGCCGCCGCAGGGCGACGTGGTCATGGACGACATCACCGCCTATCAGATCAACAGCTTCCTGCAGGGCGTGACCATTCGCGGCACGGCGGCGGCGGCCAAGTCCCTCGGCTTCCCCGTCGGCGGCAAGACCGGCACCACCAACGATTTCCGCTCGGCCTGGTTCATGGGCTTTGACACCGACATGGTGGTCGGCGTCTTCGTCGGCTTCGACGACAACCGGTCGCTGGGCGAGCACGAGACCGGCGCGGTCGCGGCCCTGCCGATCTGGATCGACTTCATGGCCAATGTCCACAAGGACAAGCCGAAGAAGGACTTTCCCAAGCCGCGCGGCGCCGTCTTCGCAAGCGTGCGCGGCATCGAGGAGGCCTTCCGGCCCGGCACCGAGCCGAAGTACCAGGACACGATGGACGAGACCAACGGGCCCAAGCCCTATCTCGACATCATGACCAATGACAACGACGAAGCGCCGCCGAGCGAGGATGTGCCGACGGACGAGGCACCGCCGCCGCCGAAGAAGACTTTGGACGACGCCGGCAACCTCTACTAGCGGCGGGACGTTGGGGCGGTCTGCGAACCGTCATTGGGCTGCGATACGGTGCTCACGTACCTGAGTACGCTGCGCTCCGTTTCTCGCCCGCTAACGCTTCTCGACTCACCCGAACGTCCCGCCGTTCGCGCCATGAAGAAGAAGGTTGCTTTGCCGGGCGGGCGGGGATACACCCGCCAACTCTGATTTTCGAGGATCATCCCATGCGTTTGGATATCGAGGCGTCCGCCTCCGACATCGAGCAGTCCATTGGATTGCTCAGGAGGCGTCTTTGACTGGGATGTCGCACTCCGCCGTCTCGATGAACTGAACGCCCGCGTCGAGGACCCGACGCTGTGGGACAGGCCCGACGAAGCCCAGAAGATCAGCCGCGAGCGCTCGAAGCTGGCGGCCAGCGTCGATGCCGTGCGCTCGATCGACAAGGAACTGAAGGACGCCATCGAATTCGCCGAACTGGGCGATATGGAGGGCGACGAAAGCCTGGTCGACGAGGCGCGCAGCCTGCTGAAGGACCTGAAGGCGCGCACCGCCCGGGCCGAACTGGAAGCGTTGCTGTCGGGCGAGGCCGACGGCAACGATGCCTATCTCGAAATCAATTCCGGCGCCGGCGGCACCGAATCGAACGACTGGGCCGGCATGTTGCTGCGCATGTATACGCGTTGGGCCACGGCGCACGGCATGACCATCGAGGTCGAGGAAGAAACTCAAGGCGAACAGGCCGGCATCAAGTCGATCACCCTGCTGATCAAGGGCGAGAACGCCTATGGCTGGCTGAAGACCGAGGCTGGCGTCCATCGCCTGGTGCGCATTTCGCCGTTCGATTCCAATGCCAAGCGTCATACCTCGTTCGCCTCGGTCTGGGTTTATCCGGTGGTCGACGACACCATTGTCATCGACATCAATCCGGCCGATGTCCGCACCGATACCTACCGCGCCTCGGGCGCCGGCGGCCAGCATATCAACAAGACCGATTCTGCGGTACGCCTGACGCACATACCGACCGGTATCGCCGTCGCCTGCCAGGCCGGCCGTTCGCAACACCAGAACCGTGACGAGGCGTGGAAGATGCTGCGCGCGCGTCTGTATGAGATGGAACTGCAGAAGCGCGAGGCGGCGGCCCAGGCGCTGGAGGACCAGAAGACCGATATCGGTTGGGGCCACCAGATCCGGTCCTATGTCTTGCAGCCCTACCAGATGGTCAAGGACCTGCGCACCAATGTCGAAACCTCGGATACGCAGGGCGTACTCGACGGCGATCTCGATGAGTTCATGGGCGCGTCGCTGGCTCAGCGTGTCGGCGTTACCCGCGACGGGGCAGAAGCTTAAAGTCTAAGCTCTTTAATCGGTCAGCGTCTGGAGGCTAATGGCGATTTCGCCCTCCCCATTTATGGGGAGGCCGGGCGGCCGGTGCCGGGGACCGCGAAGCGGTGGGCGGGGCCTTTGCCTGTGGAATGCCCCTTCCGTCATCTCGCTTCGCTTGATGCCACCTCCCCCATAAATGGGGGAGGCGAATAAACTCAATGTTTTGACTTAAGTTTATGAGGAGCCAACGCTTACAGCCTGGGCGCCGGCGGGGCGGCGCTATCGGTTTTGGCCGTGTTGACCACGTCGCTGTGGTGGTCGACGTTCAGGCGTCCGGCCGCGGCGACGGCTTCCGTGGCGGGGCGGCGGCGGCCTTTTTTGACCACGATCTGCTCGCCCATGTAGCGGGCATAGACCTGGGTGAATTCGGCGCCGATGAAGAAGATTTGCGCCGAATAGTAAATCCACAGCAGGACGACGATCAGCGAGCCGGCAGCACCATAGGTGGAGCTGAAGGCGCTGCGGCCGAGATAGAGGCCGATGAAGAACTTGCCGATCGAGAACAGCAGGGCGGTGATGGCCGAACCGATCCACACGTCGCGCCAGCGGATGTCGACGTCGGGCAGGACCTTGAAGATCATGGCGAACAACAGGGTGATGACCATGAACGACACCACCAGGTTCAGCATGTGCAGCAGGACGGACGGCGCGGAGCCGGCGAACATGTGGGCCACCGCCGAAATGCCGGCCGAGACCACCAGCGCCATCAGCAGCAGGAAGCCGATGCCGAGGATCATGGTGAAGGACAGGATGCGTTTCTTGACGAAGCCCATGATATCGCCGCGCTGCACGCCCTCGACGTTCCAGATGGTGTTGAGTGCGTCCTGGAGCTGGGCGAAGAAGCCCGTGGCCGACACGATCAGGACCAGGAAACCGATGATCGTCGCCAGCACCCCGGCCGAGGTGTTGCGCGAATTGGCGATGAAGGTCTGGATCGCCTGGGCGCCGACATCGCCGACGAGGCGGTGGATTTCGGCGAAGACATAACCGGTGACCGCATCGCGTCCGAAGGCGAGGCCGGCCATGGAAATGACGATCAGCAGCAGCGGGCCGATCGACAGCATCGACCAGAAGGCCAGCGCCGCCCCGAGGCGCGGCACCTTGTCGTCATTCCACTCGCGAAAGGTTTCGCGGGCGATGAACCACAGCGCTTCGGGCGTCAGGGGCGGGCGTTTGGCGGGCATGTCGCTCATTGGGGGAGGATGTGTCAGCCAGTGAGGCTGATTTGCGGCGAATGTACAAGCTTTGCGCGCCTGTTCCTAAAAGCGCGGCGGGTTTGGTTCGGTTATTTTGTAAGGAAGGCATAAAAAAGCCGGGCAGGATCAAGTGCTTGCCCGGCTTTTCTGATGTTTCTGGCGAAAGGGGCCTATTTGAGGTCCGAAATCGCGCTCATGTCGTAGGTGCTGAGCGACGGCGTGCCGTAGTCGCTGGCGGGCGCCGACGGCGCGGCTGCAGCGGCCGGCGGCGTGACGGCCGGGGCTTCGGCGCGGCGCGTCTGCAGGCAGCGGCCCTGGAAATAGGCGCCGACGTCGATGGCCAGCTGTTCGTGGGTGATGTCGCCTTCGACATAGGCGGTGGCTTGCAGCTTGATCTGCTTGCCGGTGATGGCGCCGAGCACGCGGCCGCGCACCTCGATGCTGTCGGCTTCGACCTTGCCTTCGATATTGCCGGATTCACCGACTGTGAGGTGGCTGCACTTGACGTCGCCGCGGACGGTACCGTCGAGGACGAGGTCGCCGGTACCGGTGACGTTGCCGTCGACGATCAGGCCGGAGCCGATGGCCGAACTGCCGGCGCGGGGGGAGGCCATCGGCTTGCGCACGGGTTCCTGTGCCACGTTCAGCGGCGGCGTCGCGGTCACCGGCTTGGCGGCGGGGGCGGGCGCGGGTTTGTTAGTTTTGTTGAACATAGTCTCCTGCCTTCAAAAAGCGTGCGGGGTTTTGGGGACGGCCGTTGATCCAGACCTCGTAGTGGAGGTGGTTGCCGGTGGAGCGGCCGGTCGATCCCATCGAGGCGATGCGCTGGTCGACGGCGACGCGCTGGCCGGGATGGACGGCGGCGGAAGCGAGGTGGGCGTATCTTGTCTTGAAGCCGTTGCCGTGGTCGATTTCAACCACATTCCCGTAGCCGGTGCGCTGGCCGACGAAGGACACGATGCCCGGCGCGGTGGCGTAGATCGGCGTCAGGTAAGGACCGGCGAAATCCTGGCCTTCATGGAATTTCGGCGTGTGGTTGAAGGGGTCGAAGCGGACGCCGAAGCCCGAGGTCTCACGCGTGCCGATGGTGGGTCGGCCGAACGGGATCTGTTCGGAACTGTCCTGCAGGCCGCGCATGTCGGACAGGTCCATGGCGGCGCTGCGCACGCGTTCGGCGAAGTCTTCGTCGACACCGAGGAATTCGGCCAGCGACTTGGCGTCCTTGGCGGCGGTCAGCGGGCTGCCGTCGCCGTTGCCGGCGAAACTGGCCGGATTGAGGCCGGCGAGGCGGAAGGCGAGGCGCAGGCGCTCGGCGCGCGACTTGGCGACGACCTCGGCCTCGCTGACCATGCGCTCCTGCTCGGCGCGGACGGAATAGATGCGGTCGATGGGCGGCAGGCTGTCGTCGATCGGTTGCGGTGCCAGGGCGGCGGCGGCGCCCGGTACACCCTTGAAATCCTTCAGGATCATCATCAGGCCGTTGTGGCGCTTCTCGACCGTGTCGGCCAGTTGCTCCAGCGAGCCCGACGAGGCCGTCGCCTGCTGGGTGGCCAGGTCGAGGCGGGCCTGGCGGTCGGCGATCCAGCGCTCGGATTGCGCCTTCATCATGCGGATTTGTTGTTCGGAGGTGGTGCCGTGCGAGGCGGCGATGAAGACGGTGAAGGAGGTGGCGATGGCCAGCCAGGTGACGAGGGCACCGCCCAGGACCATGAGCAGGAACTGGCGGCCGGAGGTCAGGGTGAAACCATGGGTTTCACCGTCCGTCTGGACGTAGATGTGGCGCTCGGGGAAAAGGTTTTCCAGCCAGCCGCCGCCTTCGCCTTCTGCGTCCTGTTTACTCATCGCCACCGCCGCGCCTTTACCGTTTATTAATTATGCCTTTGTGATGCGGACTGCGCAAGCTAGAATCCGCCGCTGATTCGCGTACGCCACGAGCGCGATGGCGAAATTCAACAAAAACAAAAGGTTCAAGAGGGGTGTCATTGGCCTTGTCCCAATTTGGCAGATGAGGACCTGCACTGTTCAAGATCGGTGCCGCGGGGGCGGGATACGAGGCCGGATGTAAGGATTTCATAAAAACGACACATGCACGCGAACTCTCAACACATCAGGCCGGTAAGAGCCTGTAAAACCTGTTCAACATGGCCTTTCACGCGAATCTTGCGCCAGACCTGCCGGACGAAACCCTGGGGATCGATGATGAAGGTGGATCGGTCGGTGCCCATGTAGGTGCGCCCGTACAAGCTCTTTTCCACCCATGAGCCGAAGGCGTCAATAGCACCGGTCGTCTCATCCGATAACAATGGCATGGCGAGGCCGTACTTGTGGATAAATTTGTCGTGATCCTTCAGGTTGTCCTTCGAAAGCCCGTAGAGCTTTACGCCCATGGCGCGAAATTGCGGCAGGGCTTCGGAAAAGGCGCACGCTTCCCTGGTGCAGGTTTCGGTATCGTCCGCGGGATAGAAGAAGATGACCGACCAGTGGCCGGCCAGCGTCGCTTTCGACACCGTCGTGCCGTCGCTGCACGGAAGTGCGAAGTCCGGCGCCGCATAGGGCTGCAAAGAAGTTGTCACATTCGCCGTTTTCGCCATGACATCGCCTTTCTCAGTGCGTAAAGGGGCCATCCGGCGCCGCTTTAACGGTATTTTCTCTCCCCTTTGCTAAGGTAGAAGGGGCGGCGCAGTTCAACCCGATGTCCGGACATAAGTGAAGAGATTTTTCGACATCATAAGGAAACGCCTCCGGCTTTTTCTTCTCGGCTGGGTCGTCCTGATGATCGGGCTGTTGTCGCTGCGCCTAGCGCAGGGGCCGATCGATGTCGACGGCATCCGGCCGATCATCGTGTCGCGGCTGGAAGCGCAACTGCCGCATACCCATGCCAGCATCAAACACCTGTCGCTCGTCTGGTTCGGCGATGCGCGCGCCGTCGGTTTCCGCTTCGACGACCTGATGATCGAGGACAGCCACAACCGCATCATCGCCCGCGCCGGTAAGGTGGAGACGGCGCTGGCGGCCGACAGTCTCGTCCTGGCGCACTTCGCGCCGGCGCGCCTGACGGCGGAGGATTTCTTCGTCGCCGCCTCGGTGTCGAAGGAAGGCAAGTACGACCTGGGCTACGATTCGCGCGGCACGCCGGGCGCGGTGGCCGGCCTCGACCAGCTTCTCTTTGACCTGACCGGACACGAGCGCCTTGGCCATCCCGTCAGTTTCGCCCGCCAGATAGCCTTGAAGAACGGACAGTTGCATCTGGTCGGCGAGGGCGGGCCGCTCGACTGGACCGCCCAGGTCAATACCATCGATTTTTCCAAGCTGCACAACCGGCTGACCGCCCATGTCGATCTCGCCGTCGACAGCCGCGGCACGCACGCCCTGATCAAGGCCCATGCCGAAGGAGCGGTCGGACTGAAGGCCGCGACGATTTCGGCCGATATCCACGGCCTGGTGCCGGCCAGCGTCTTTCCGGCCGTCGGCTCGACGCGCAACCTGGCCCGCATCGATGCCCCGCTCGACGGTCTGGCGCGCATCGACTACACGGCTCAAAAGGGTTTCGACAATACGTGGGTCGACGTCAGGGCGGGCGCCGGACACGTCGATTTCGGCGCGTCACGCCAGGATTTCGATGGCGCCGCCATTCGCGCCACCTATGTTTCGGCCACCCATACCTTCCTGTTCAAGACTTTCCAGGTCAAGGCGCACCTGATCGATACCGACCTGGCCGGCCAACTGGTGATCACACCGGAGGACGCGAAGCTGAAGCGCGATCTCAGCCTCGCCTTCGATTTCACCGGTCCGCGCGTCACAGGGCGGCTGGCCGACGATTTCTCGCCCCAGACCCTGACCCAGGCACATCTCAAGGGCAGCTATACGCCGCGCCTGCGCCGGCTGACTTACCAGACCCTGACCGGCCTGCTCGACGGCACGCCGTTCGAAAGCCAGGGCAGCGTCTATACCAGCGACAAGGGTGAACTGGGCGCCGACCTGACGGCGAAGATCAAGGGGCATTTCTCCAAAGACGAGGTCTTCGCCTTCTGGCCGCAGCACCTGTCGCCGATCACGCGCGGCGACCTGATCGAACGCATCAAGGGCGGCGATTATGAAAACGCCGATTTCGTGCTGAAGGCGCCGCCAGGCGCCTTCGAACCCGACCAGTTGCAGAACGACCAGTTGCGCCTCGACTTCGACTTCTCCAATCTCGGCCTCGCCATTGAATCCCGCATGAAGGAGGCGACCGGCCTGAAGGGCCACGGCACCCTGCTCGGCGATCGTTTCAGCATGGACGTCAGCGCCGGCCGGCTGGTCGACGTGGTCCTGACCAAGGGGGCGCTGGACGTGCCCAGCTTCCATGACCATTCGACCCATACCCACATCTGGCTGGAGGCCGAGGCGCCGGCCGTCAGTGTCATCGAGGCGGTCGATCCGCTGGCTGACGGGCAATTGAACAAGCACGGCCTTAACCGGGACCGGATGAGCGGCCAGGCGGCCCTGCGCGTCGATATCGACTTCCCGACTTTCCAGAACATCGACAGCCGCACTTTCAGCGTCAAGTTCAACGGCACCGTCAAGGACGCTGCCCTGAAGAACGCGGCGCTCGGCTGGGATATGACCCAGGGCGACCTGACCGTGACGGGCGACCTGCTGGCCGACAGGCTGGAGGTGCGCGGACCGGCCAAGGTCGGCCCCTATACCGGCGAGATCGGTTACCGCACCCAGTTCGTGCCGAAGACGCAATATGTCGATATCGACGGCAGCTTCAACGCCGCCCAGTTTGGCGGCAGTCCGCGCGTGCCGGTGCCGATCAAGGGCCAGTTCAGCCTGGCGCACGGTTCGGGCCAGGGCACGGTCGACGCCGGCATCTTCCGCGGCACGGTCAACTGGCTGGGCGACGACAGCGGCGGCGAGGAGCGTCCCAACAGCATGACCATCGCCGGCGTCACCCTGTCCGATGGCATGGAAGGGCAGGGCCTGCCGATCTTCGAGCATCTGGAGCGCGAACTGCCGACGAGGATCGACCTGCTGCGCTCGGGCGATATCTGGAGCGGCGCGGTCCAGGCCGAAAGCCTGTCCGGCGACATCGCCTATATCCAGGGCCAGCGCCCGCGCCTGGTCTATACCTCGATCATCACGCCGGACGAGGCGCAGCAGCTTGGCTACGGCGCCCTGCCGATGTTCAAGGTGCCGCGCCACCTGACGGTCAATGTGGCGCTGGATCCCGACTCCAAGGAAGCCCTGCTCAAGCTCGACAACATGAACGCCACGCTCGGCTGGTCGGCCATTGCGGGCAGCGATGAAGTGCAGCGCCGGCTGAGCATGAAGGTCCAACCCGACGACTGGGCGACGCTGGGCCTGCCTGTGGCGTTTTTCCGGCCGGCGTCGCCGGTCGATGTCACCGCCCTGTGGTCGCAGACCGATACGTTGCTGAGCGGCACGGCCACCATGCTGGGCCACGACATCGCCTTTGCCATGCCGATCCGCCATCCCATCGGCATGCCCGGCAGTGATCCCAATTTTGTCGCCCCGCCGCCGCCCTTGCCGGTCAACCGCGACGACTACGACCTGCGCGTCACCGGCGGTGTCGACAGGACGATCCTCGACGCGCTCGGCTACAGCCAGGCCCCGGTGCGCATCGACGGCACGACCGCCCTGACCTTCAGTCTCTACAGCGTGCCGGGCCAGCCGGCCGCCGTGCTCAATCTCGATGCCGACCAGGCCGAACTGGGCGTCAAGGGGACCGACTGGAAGAAGCCGGCCGGCGAGCCGGCGTCGTTCGCCTTCTCGTTCGACTCGCAAAAGGACGACAACGGCAACGATCTCGGCGGCGTCAATGTGTCACGCATCTATGGCTCGGGCGATCATGTCCGCATCGACGGGCGGGCTTCGTTCGATCGCGACGGCAACCTGCAATTCGCTGATTTTTCAAACGTCTATCTCAAAGACTTCATCGATGTGACGTTCAAATACTATGCTCTGGAGGATCGCCCGGCTTCGGTCATGGCGATCAGCGGCAACCAGCTCGATCTCCGGCCGTGGCTCGACGCCACCAAGGAAGAGACCGGCAGCACCGATCCGGTGCAATCGGCCGTGGCCGTCGCCGACACGCCGGCCGGGCGGCCCACCCACCTGGTCATCGAACTCGGCAACGTGCAGACCTCGGCCGAGGGCGCCTTCGGCCACATCAAGCTCGACATGAACTGGGACGGCCGGAACGGCTTCGACGGCGAAGGCACCGCCGCCACCATCGACGGCAGCCCGATCGCCCTGGCCATGAAGGGCTACGGCGACTACAGCCTGTTCAGCCTGCGCACCGCCGATATCGGCGACGTCATCCGCACCGAAAGCGGCGTCACCAACGTCAAGGGCGGGGTCGCCACCATCGAGGGCGCTTATCGCGACGGCCAGATCGATGCCGAGATCAAGGGCGAAAAGGCGCGGGTGACGCAGCTTCCCGTGCTGGCGCAACTGCTGACCGTGGCCTCGCTGGAGGGTTTGGCCGATACCCTGACCGGCGACGGCATCGCCTTTTCAGACTTCGATTTTCCGCTGCGTTACAAGAATAACGTCGTCTTCATCAAGGACGGCTGGGCCAAGGGCGGGGCGCTGGGCATCAATGTCTGGGGCACCACCGACACCGACGCAAAGTCGATGAAGCTCAACGGCACGCTGATCCCGGCTTACGGCATCAACGGCATCTTCGGCGACGTGCGCACGCACGGGCTGGGGCTGGTCGGGCTGAAATACGATGTCGGCGGCACCTTCAAGACGCCGCTGGTCGCCGTCAATCCCCTGTCCCTGGTCCTGCCGGGCTTTATGAAGGTGTGGGCCGATTCCGAACGCAAGGACGCGATTCCGGCGCTCGACCTGCCGGCCAACCACGACAAGCTGGCCCAGGTCCGCGCCGAGGCCGACAAGGTGGCGGGAAATTAGGCGAGGCGGGCTTGGACCGGGCGGATTGTAAGATCAGGCGGGCTTGACCAGCACGATCTTCTTCTTGCCCTGGGACAGTTTGATGACGCCGTCGGCGTTGAGATCGGCGGTCGTGATCTGCTGATTGCCGTCCATGATCGCCACGTCGTTGACGCGTAAACCGCCGCCCTGGGCCAGCCGGCGGGCTTCGCCGTTGGAGGTGGTCAGGCCGATCCTGGTGGCCAGGGCTGCCAGCATGATGCCTTCGTCGAGCACGGCGCGTTCGATTTCCACGGTCGGCAGGTCGGCCGACAGCACGCCCTGTTCGAAAGCCTTCTGCGCCGTGTCGCGCGCGGTGGTGGCGGCGTCTTCGCCATGCAGCATCTTCGTCGCCTCGTCGGCCAAGACCTTCTTGGCGTCGTTGATCTCGGCGCCTTCCAGCTTTTCCAGGCGGGCGATCTCATCGAGAGGAAGTTCGGTGAACAGGCGCAGGAAGCGGCCGACGTCGCGGTCCTCGGCATTGCGCCAGTATTGCCAGTAATCGTAGGGGCTGAGCAGGTCGGCGTTGAGCCAGACGGCGCCCGACGCGGTCTTGCCCATCTTGGCGCCCGAGGCGGTGGTGAGCAGCGGCGTGGTCAGGCCGAAGGCCGTGGTGCCGTCGCGGCCTTCACCCATGCGCCGCGTCAACTCGACGCCGTTGACGATATTGCCCCACTGGTCGGAACCGCCCATCTGCAGCACGCATTTGTGACGCAGGTTCAGTTCGCGGAAATCGACCGCCTGCATCAGCATGTAGTTGAATTCGAGGAAGGTGAGGGGTTGTTCGCGGTCCAGCCGCTGCTTGACTGAATCGAAGGTCAGCATGCGGTTGATGGTGAAGTGGGTGCCGAAGGTGCGCAGGAACTCGATATAGCCGTATTGAGACAGCCAGTCGTCGTTATTGACCATCATGGCGGCGTTCTCAGGGTTGTGGCCGCCCTGAAGACTTTCAAAAGTGAGAAATTTCGTGAAGACCGATTTGATACCGTTGAGATTTTCAGCGATCTTGGCGTCGTCGAGAAGTTGGCGCGACTGGTCCTTGCCGGAGGGGTCGCCGACCTTGGTGGTGCCGCCGCCCATCAGGACGATCGGCTTGTGGCCGGTTTTCTGCAGCCATCGCAGCATCATGATCTGCACCAGGCTGCCAGCGTGCAGGGAAGAGGCGGTAGCGTCGAAGCCGATATAGGCCGTGATCATGCCCGCCTTTGCCAAGGCATCGAGCGCAGTCTCGTCGGTGCATTGGTGGATAAAACCGCGCTCTTGCAGCACGCGCAGAAAATCGGATTTGAAGCTGGGCTCGGTCATGTCTATGGTCGGTCCAAGGGCGTTTGGAAGTGGAGGTCGTCTGTGACGCGAACAGGCGCTGGCGTCAAGGAATTCGTTGCCGGCAAGGGCGCGGTGGAGATTCGCCGCGTTGGACCGGATGCGGCCGAAGCCCTGGCGCGCCTGTCGGCCGAGACCTTCCGGCTGGCCTATGACAGCCTGCATTCGGCCGATAATATTGCTGCCTATTGCGCCGCCACCTTCACGCCGGACAAGCTGGCGGTCCTGCTCGACGAGCCGATGATCCATTGCGAGGTGGCGTTTCTTGACGATGAGGCTGTGGGTTTCGCCATGACGGCGCATCACGACGGCCCCTTGGCGATGGTGGGCCCGGCATCGGAACTGAAGCGGCTTTACGTGCTGCCACAGGTCTATGGCATGGGTATCGGCAAGGCCTTGTTCAAGGGCGCGGTCATGGCGGCGCGCGCCGTGCGGCGGCGGCATATGTGGCTCAGCGTCGCCGATATCAATATTCGCGGCCGGCCGTTCTATGACCGGCTTGGCTTCAAGGTGATCGGCGTGGGCCCGACCTTCATGGTAGGCCACGACCGAGTGACCTCCACGCTGATGGCGCGGTCGCTTTAGAATTGAGATCAACAAGAAGAGGCAATAGCATGAAAATTCTCGGCTTTATGACCGGAACCTCGCTCGATGGCGTCGACATGGCGGTGATCGATACCGACGGCGAGACGCAAGTCGCCTTTGGTCCCTTTCGTGAGACGCCGATGGCGCCCGATGTGCGCGGTGTGCTGGAGGACACCGTCAAGGCTGCCTTGCAATGGCCGCGCGGCGCGGTCGAACCGGCGATCTTCAACGACGCCCGACGTGTCCTGGTCGAATATCATCTGGAGGCGGCAGGTGAATTTCTGTTGGCTAACGGTCTGAAATTCAGCGATTTCGATGCGCTCGGAGCGCATGGCCAGACCGTGCTGCACGAACGGCCCAAGGGCGGCGTGCCGGGCAGGACGGTGCAACTGTTCGACGGCCAGATGTTCGCCGATCTGGCCGGCGTGCCGGTCGTGTGCGACTTCCGCCAGGCCGATATCGCCGCCGGCGGCGAGGCGGCGCCCTTGATGCCGGTCTATCATGATGCCCTGGTGGGCAAAGCGGGGCTGGAACTGCCGGTTCTGGTGGTCAATCTCGGCGGCGTTGCCAATATCACCCTGATCGGGGGACGTGGCGGACTGACGGCGCTCGATACCGGCCCGGCCAACGGTTTGATGGACCAGTGGATGCGCCGTCACGGCCGGGGCGACTACGATCACGAAGGCCAGGTCGCGGCCTCGGGCGAGGCCGATATCACCGTGCTGGCGCGCTACATGGCGCATCCCTATTTCGACATTCCGGCGCCCAAGTCGCTCGACCGCTACGATTTTACACTGGCCGGTGTTGAAGGCTTGAGCTTCGAGGACGGCATGGCGACGCTGAGCGCCTTTACCCTGCAAAGCCTGCTGGCCGGCGTCGAGCAACTGGCGGCCAAGCCGAAAACGGTCATCCTGGCCGGTGGCGGGCGGCGCAATACCTATCTCGTCAAACAGATTGGCGCCGCGCTGGCGCCGGCCCAGGTGCTACTGGCCGAAGACCTTGGCTGGCGCGGCGGCGTCTTCGAAGCGGAAGGCTTCGCCTACATGGCGGCACGCTCGTTGAAGGGGTTGCCGATCTCGTTCCCTGGCACCACCGGCGTGGCACGGCCGCTGACCGGCGGCGTCGCCTACTATCCGCAGCCGCGCCGGGCGGCCTGAGGGATCGTGGATTTAGCCCTTGTCCGCCATCCGCTTGTCGATATAGGCGCCGACGCGCTGTTCGACTTCGAACAATTGATCCGTCCAGAAGTGGTTGGCGTCCGGCACAACTTCGGCGTCGATGGTAATGCCCTTTTGCGTGCGCAGCTTGGCAACGACACGGTCGACTTCCGAGGTCGGCACGATCGAATCATTGCCGCCGTGCAGGAACATCCCCGAGGCCGGGCAGGGCGCCAGGAAGCTGAAATCGTAAGCGTTGGTCGGTGGCGACACCGAAATGAAACCGTCGGTTTCCGGCCGCCGCATCAGCAACTGCATGCCGATATAGGCGCCGAAGTCGTAGCCGGCGACCCAGAATTGCGACGCTGTCGGGTTCTTGGCCTGCAACCAGTCGAGCGCGGTCGCCGCATCGGCCAGTTCGCCGACGCCGGAATCGAATTCGCCCTGGCTCTTCTGCACGCCGCGAAAATTGAAGCGCAGGACGGAAAAGCCGCGCGTCATGAACAGGTGGAACAATTGCACCGTAACCGGATGGTTCATATGCCCGCCCGCCTTGGGGTGCGGATGCAGAATCAGCGCGATCGGCGCGTTCTCCGTCTTGCCCTGACTGTAACGGGCTTCGATGCGGCCTGCGGCCCCGGCCAGGATCACTTCGGGCATTCATTCACCTTAAGAATCATAATTTTGCTGCATCGCACCGCATAATACTTGACTGCCATAGTCGGAATTACTAAACTTGCCATGGCCGAAAGGTGGCGCAACCGTTGCGCCTCTTAGCACAAAGATTTCTCTTTGCGCAGGTTTTTACACGACATCGGCTGGTAACTTGCGGCATCGGCCGTGACGAGGATTTTATGCGCTTATCGACAAAGGGACGCTATGCCGTGATGGCCATGACCGACCTGGCGCTTAATGCCCAGGACGGCCGGCCGATCTCGCTGTCGGAGATTTCCGAGCGCCAGCAGATTTCGCTGAGCTATCTGGAACAGTTGTTCGCCCGCCTGCGCAAGGCCGGGCTTGTGCGCAGCGCGCGCGGCCCCGGAGGCGGTTATTCGCTGGCCAAGGCGGCGTCCCATCTGTTCGTATCCGAAATCGTGCTGGCGGTTGACGAGCCGATCAAGGCGACGCGCTGCGAAATGACCTCGAACAAACTTGGCGCCAACAAGAAGCTGGGCAAGGACCAGGCGGCGCGCGAAATCGGCTGCATGCCGGGCGGCCAGCGCTGCCTGACGCACAACCTGTGGGAAGATCTGGGCGTCGCCATCCATGATTACCTGTCGCAGGTGTCGCTGGACGACGTGATCCGCAAGCGCACGCGCAAGAAGGTTTCGATCGTTTCACCTGAAAATTTCGGGTCGGAACCGGCACGTCCACGCCTGCTGGAGGCCTGAGGTGCGAACCCTGTACCTTGATCATGCGGCAACCTCGCCCCTGCGCCCGGAAGCGCGGGAGGCGTTTTTGCGCGCGGCCGAGGCCGGCGGCAACGCCTCTTCGGTGCACAGTATCGGGCGTAAGGCCAAGCTGGCATTGGAAGAGGCGCGGGCCACGATCCTGGCGGCGGGCGGCGCCATCGGCACGGGTGGACTGGTTTTCACCTCCGGCGGCACCGAAGCCAACGCGCTGGCGCTGCATCAGGCGCGCGGTTTCGATTATATCGTGGTGTCGGCAGGGGAACACGACAGCGTTTTTGCCGGTGCCGCCGTTACCGGCAAACCGGTCGTTCACCTGGGCTTGACGCCGGCAGGCCAGGCCGATCTTGCCGAACTTGCACATATGCTGGCTGTGCACGATGGCCGCGCCTTCGTTAGCGTCATGCTGGTCAACAACGAAACCGGGGTGATTTCGGACGTGGCGCGCGTGGCGGAAATCGTTCATGCCCGAGAGGGGTGGCTGCATGTCGACGCGGTCCAGGCTCTTGGGAAGATTAATATTGATTTTCAGAAGCTTGGCGCCGACTCTTTAAGTCTTTCCGCGCACAAGATCGGCGGCGGCCAAGGTGTCGGTGCGCTGGTTTACAATCGCGACCGGATCCTAACGCCGTTGATGGTCGGTGGCGGCCAGGAACTGGGTTTGCGCGCCGGCACCGAGAACATCGCCGGCATCGCTGCTTTTACCGCAGCGGTCGAGGCTTTGCAGCCGCTGAACGTTGCGATTATGGTGGCGCAGGCTGAGGTCGAGGCGCGTTTAAGGGGCGACGGCGTCACCGTGTTGGGCCATGAAGCTGAACGCGTCCCCGGGATTCTTTATATTGCCCAGCCGGACTGGATATCGTCGCTGCAACTGATCCATATGGACATGGCTGGGATCTGCGTCTCGTCGGGTTCGGCCTGTTCTTCGGGCAAGGTCAAGGCCAGCCGCGTCGTCACGGCCATGGGAAGCCCCGATCTGGCCGACAAGATCCTGCGCGTATCCGCTGGCTGGACAACGCAAGCGGATGATTGGCACACTTTTTATGACGTTTGGTCAAAAGGTTACGCGGCTTATTTGAAGCGCAGGCAAAAGGAAGTCGCGTAATGACTGCCGTTAAGGAAACCATCGACACGGTTGCCCGGCTCGAAACCTATGAGCACGGCTTCGTCACCGACATCGCCATGGAGTTCGCGCCCAAGGGATTGAACGCCGACGTCATTCGCTTCATTTCGGCCAAGAAGAACGAGCCGGAATGGATGCTTGACATGCGTTTGAAAGCCTTCGAGCGCTGGCAATCCATGGAAGAGCCGACCTGGGCCAAGGTCAAATATACCCCGGTCGATTACCAGGACCTCTATTACTACGCCGCCCCCAAGAAGAAGGACGGGCCGAAATCGCTCGACGAGATCGACCCGGAGCTGCTGAAGACCTATGAGAAGCTCGGCATTCCGTTGCGCGAACAGGAGGTGCTGGCGGGCGTCGTCGGCGCGCCGAAATATGCCGTCGACGCGGTGTTTGACAGCGTCAGTGTTATCACCACCTTCAAAGATGAATTGAAGACATCTGGTGTCATTTTCTGCAGTATTTCCGAGGCTTTGCGCGAATATCCTGATCTGGTGCGGCAATATCTCGGCAGCGTCGTGCCGGTCAGCGACAACTATTTCGCCGCCTTGAATGCCGCCGTCTTTTCGGATGGTTCGTTCGTCTATGTCCCGCCGGGCGTGCGCTGCCCGATGGAGCTGTCGACCTATTTCCGCATCAACGCCGAAAACACCGGCCAGTTCGAGCGCACCCTGATCATCGCCGATGCCGGCGCCTATGTCAGCTACCTCGAAGGCTGCACGGCGCCGCAACGCGACGAAAACCAGCTTCACGCTGCTGTGGTCGAACTGGTCGCGCTGGATGATGCCGAGATCAAATATTCGACCGTGCAGAACTGGTATCCGGGTGACGCCGACGGCAAGGGAGGCATCTACAATTTCGTCACCAAACGTGCCGATTGCCGCGGTGCGCGTTCGAAAGTGTCGTGGACCCAGGTCGAAACCGGCTCAGCGATCACTTGGAAATATCCGTCCTGCGTTTTGCGCGGCGACGACAGCGTCGGCGAGTTCTACTCGATCGCCGTCACCAATGGCGCCCAGCAGGCCGATACCGGCACCAAGATGATCCATCTGGGTCGCAACACCAAATCACGCATCATCTCCAAGGGCATTTCGGCGGGGCGCTCGTCCTCGACCTATCGCGGCCTGGTGTCTGCCCATGCGAAAGCCGTCGGCGCGCGCAACTTTACTCAGTGCGACTCGCTCCTGATCGGCAAGACGTGCGCCGCCCATACCGTGCCCTACGTCGAGTGCGACACCGCCCATGCCCAGTTCGAGCACGAGGCGACGACGACGCGCCTGAGCGAAGATCAGCTGTTCTATGCCATGCAGCGCGGCCTTAGCCAGGAAGAGGCGGTGGCCCTGTTGGTCAACGGCTTCGTCCGCGAAGTGTTGCAGGAACTGCCGATGGAATTCGCCGTCGAGGCCCAGAAACTGGTCGCCGTCTCGCTTGAGGGGAGCGTGGGATGACGATGGCGTCTGATTTAGAGCTTCGGCAATCCGACGTGACGTGGTTTGACGGCGAAACAGCGGATTGTGCTGGCCAGCCGCTAAAGATGTATTCCGTTGTCACGCCCACTGAAGCCGTCGAGCAGTATTTTGCTTATAATGAGAAGCCGATCGTTGTTCCGCCTGGCGTTCGGTTGCTTGTTCTTGGCGCCGCCAAAGGCGACAAGAATTTTTTATGGCTCGAGGTTGATGATCGGACGTCTGCTTTTGCGATGGCAGAAGTTTGCATGGCTGCGTCAAAACTTCGATATCTCTGCGAGGTCGGCGACGGTCTCAGCACAAAAAGGCTTCCCGAATAATGCTTTCTATCCAAAACCTCACCGTTGCCGTTGACGACAAGACCATCCTGAAGGGCTTGAGTCTGGATGTGCCCGCCGGCGAAGTGCACGCCGTCATGGGGCCGAACGGCGCCGGCAAGTCGACGCTCGGTTATGCCCTTGCCGGGCGGCCGAACTATGAGGTGACGGGCGGTTCTGTCACGTTCAACGGTGAGGATCTGCTCGACAAGGCGGTGCATGAACGGGCCGCGGCGGGGCTTTATCTGTCGTTCCAGTATCCGCTCGAAATCCCTGGGGTTCCGGCTCTGACGTTCCTGCGTACGGCCTTGAATGCGCAAAGGAAACTGCGCGGGGAAGGAGAAGTGTCGGCGCCCGATTTCCTCAAGCGTATCCGCGAGGTGGCGAAGACCCTCAAGATCGACATGGATATGCTGAAGCGGCCTTTGAACGTCGGTTTTTCCGGCGGCGAAAAGAAGCGCATGGAAGTGCTGCAGATGGCTATGCTGGAGCCGAAGTTCCTGATCCTCGACGAGACCGACAGCGGCCTGGACATCGATGCGCTCAAGGTGGTGTCGGACGGTGTCAATGCCCTGCGCGCAGACCATCGCGGCATGCTGGTCATCACCCACTATCAGCGCCTGCTTGACCATATCAAGCCGGACCGGGTGCATGTGTTGGTGGATGGCCGCGTCGTCCGCTCGGGCGGCCCGGAACTGGCGCACGAACTGGAAGCGCGCGGCTACGACGAATATCTGGAGCCGGCCGCCTGATGCTGCAAGCGCTCGACATCTTCGATCCGTCATCCTACCCGACGCGCCGCGACGAGAATTGGAAATACAGTGATTTGTCGCGCGTTCTTCGTGTTGTGCCTGCGAATGCGAAACAATCGGATGATGGCGATATTGTCGAGGTTGCTCCCGGTAAATCCATGAAGCAACTGGTGCGCTTGACGGACGGCGGCACGTACAATGAAATGTTGCGCTTCCGGTTAGGTGAGGGCGCTGAACTCATTCGTGTCATCATTCTGGATGAACCTGAAGACGCGGTCTCGATCTACCGTTCTACAGTGGAAACCGCACCGGGCAGTACGTTCAAGCAGTACGTCTTTTCGACAGGTGCGAAGTTCCAGCGTTTCGAGACCCATATCGAACACGCCGGTCACGGTGCGTCGGTTGAACTGCATGGCGCTTACCTGTTGAAAGACAAGGCGCATTTTGATCTGACCACGCGCGTCAACCACACGCAGCCGGGTGGCGTAACTCAGCAACTGATCAAGGGCCTGGTCAAGGACCAGGCGACCGCCGTCTTCCAGGGGCGGATCAAGGTTGAGCGTGGCGCCGACGGCACCGACGCCCGCATGCGCCACCAGGCGCTGATGCTCAATGACGGCGCCCACGTCCGTGCCAAGCCGGAACTGGAAATCTACGCCGACGATGTGCAATGCGCCCACGGCAACACTATCGGCGCCATGGACGAGGCGGCGCTGTTCTTCTGCCAGAGCCGTGGCATGGACGAGTCGACTGCCCGCCAGTTGCTGATGCAGGCCTTTATCATGCCTGTGGCCGATCAGATCGAAGATGAAGAGTTGCGCGCCAAGGTGCTGGAATTCCTCGAAGACAAGTCGCGAGGCTTCTATGCCGTTTGATATCGAAAAGGCGAGAGCCGACTTCTCGATCCTGTCGCGTGAGATCAATGGCAAGCCGCTGGTCTATCTCGACAGCGGTGCTTCGGCGCAGAAGCCGGAGGCGGTGATCGAGGCGATGTCGCACGCCATGCGGCATTCTTATGCCAACGTGCATCGTGGCCTGCATCGCCTGGCCAATGAAACGACCGATGCCTACGAAGCCGGCCGCGAAACGGTGGCGCGCTTTATCGGCGCCGATACCAACGAGATCGTCTTCACCAAGTCGGCGACCGAAGCCGTCAACCTGGTCGCCAATAGCTGGGGCCAGCGCATCCGGGCCGGCGACGAGATCCTGGTCACCGAGATGGAGCACCACGCCAATATCGTGCCGTGGTACATGCTGGCCGAGCGCAAGGGCTGCAAGCTGACTTACGTGCCGATCCGCGATGACGGCAGCCTCGACATGGCGGCGTTCGATGCCCTGCTGACGCCGAAGGTCAAGGTCGTCGCCGTTACCCATATGTCGAACGTCTTAGGGACGATCAACGATATCAAGGTCTTGGTCGAAAAAGCTCATACGGCAGGTGCGGTTATCGTGGTCGATGGGGCGCAGGGCGTGGTCCACCTTCCCGTCGATGTGAGGGCATTGGACGCCGACTTCTACGTCTTTTCGGCGCACAAGCTCTACGGCCCGACGGGGCTGGGTGTGCTCTACGCAAGGGCCGATCTGCTGGCGTCCATGCCGCCGTGGCAGGGTGGAGGCGAGATGATCGCTCACGTCACTAAGGATAAAATCACCTGGAACGAGCCGCCGCACCGCTTCGAAGCCGGCACCCCCTCCATCCTCGAAGTCATCGGCCTGAAGGCGGCCATCGACTGGCTGTCGCAATTCGACCGTGACGAGGTCGCCGCCCACGAACACGCCCTTTATCTGCGCGCCCACGACCGGCTGAGCCGCATCAATTCCTTGCGCATCCATGGCGAGGCGCCGGGCAAGGGCTCGATCCTGACCTTTAGCCTCGGCCAGGCCCACGCCCACGACGTGGCGCAGATTCTCGATCGCTACAATGTCGCTGTCCGCGCCGGCACGCACTGCGCCGAGCCCTTGATGACGCGGCTGGGCGTCACCTCTACCGTACGCGCCTCCATCGCCCTATATAATACCGAAGCCGAGATCGACGTGCTGGCCGAAGCCGTCGAAAAAGCGCACGGCTTCTTTGCGTGACAGATGAGCATCATGACCGAAATGACTGAAGATACTCAAGAGTCCTTGTTCAGCCTCGACGATATGGGGGCAGGGGCGCCCGCCGCCCTGGAAGAGGCAGAACTGACACGCCTGACAGATGAGTTGATCGCGGCCTTCAAGACGGTGTTCGACCCGGAAATCCCTGTCGACATCTACGAACTGGGTCTGATCTACAAGGTCGATGTTTCCGATGATCGCGATGTCGTGGTCGACATGACCCTGACCGCGCCAGGCTGTCCTGTCGCCGGCGAAATGCCGGGCTGGGTTCAGGACGCCGTGATGAAGGTTGATGGCGTGAAATCCTGCGACGTCAATCTTGTTTTCGATCCGCCATGGGAATCGTCGAAGATGAGCGACGAAGCCAAATTGCAGTTGAATATGTTCTGATGGAAATGCAGCCCGTCCTCACCCCGCGTCCGCGCCGTCCGCGCCCGGCCATCGTTTCGCTCACCGAAGCGGCGGCCGAGCAGGTCAAGGCGATCATGGCCAAGGCCGACAAACCCTATGCCGGTTTACGAGTCGGCGTGAAGCAGGGCGGCTGTGCCGGCCAGGAATATGTCCTGTCCTATGCCGAAGAGGCCGGGCCAATCGACGAGGTCATTCATGACAAGGGCGTCACCATCCTGATCGAGCCCAAGGCGGTTCTCTATCTTGTCGGCACGGTTATCGATTACGAGGCGACAGCCCTGGCGGCGAAATTCGTCTTCAACAATCCCAATGAGACCGACGCATGCGGTTGCGGTGAAAGCGTCACGATCAAACCGGCGGACGGCGCGGTCGATTGACGAAAAGGGTTAATGCGGGTTAACCTGCGGCCAACAGGCTTTGCAGGGGCGGCCGCATGAAGCGGACATCGGTACACTTACCCATCCTGTCATGGTCGCTGGCCGGCTTCGAAGCCATCGTTCGCCAGATCGTCTACCTGCCGCTGTGGATCATCGTTTTCTTCGCGATTTCCTTCGTTTGCACCTATTTCTTCAACATTGTCAGCGCCTATCACGGCGGTGAAATCGTCACCCGGCTGAGCCAGGTGTTTGCCTTCAATTTCAGCGGTTTCAGCGGCGATGCCGGGTTGGACAATGTCTTCCAGCTCAAGGACCTGTTCGAAATGGCCTTGCCGATCGCGCTGGCCTATTTCACCGTCATCCCGATCGCCATCGCCAAGTCGAGCCTATCGGACAAGCGGCCATGGACCGGTAATATCGGTTTCGGCCAGACCGAACTGCTGGTGGCGCTCAATACCATCGTCGCTTATGTCGTGCCGGTGCTGGTGGCGCTGTTCGGCTGGTCGCTGATCACCTTCCTGGTCGGACTGGTCCTGCCGGCCACGGCGGCGCCGGCCGATTCCTTCACCGCCGATAATGCCGCGCCCGTCCTGCCCGCGATCAATACCCTGGGCAGCCTGGTCAGCTACGCCGTCGTCCTGCCGTTGTTCGCCATTACCTATGTCGGCACGCTGTTGTCCCTGCCATACAGCATCGAGGAAAACCGGCTGGGCGTGCTCTATTCGTGGCGAGCGCTGCGGCCGATCTATTGGCAGGCCTTCCGCATGCAGGCCTTGGCGCTGCTGTGGGCGATCCTGACCTGCGGGGCGGTCTATGCCGCTTTCTGGGGCATGTATGACATGTGGATGCGGGACGGCACGTCCTACAACGTCCTGTTCAATGGCGACATCGGCGGGCGCTACTTCTTCTACCTGCTCGAAATCTCGATCATGTACACACTGTTCCTCATCCTGACGATCGCCCCGGCCATCCGCGTCTATCGCTATGTCCGCCAGGATGCGCCTGCGCCGGTTGCCGCCGCCGAGCTGGCGGCCGAAATGGTCGAGCAGGCGGCCGGCGATTAGGCGGTTACGAGCACCGATGGAACGACGGGTTCGCCGGTCGCTTCGGCAATCAGGGCTTGGGAACGCGTCTCAATCCGCTCGCATAACAGTTTGAGAAAAGCGTCTTTTTCCATGCCCGGCATGATCGCCGGCAGGAATTCCAGCACCGCCGTACCGGCTGTCTTCTTGTAATGCTCTTCCTGCCAGAACAGTCCGAGGTTGGTCGCCACCGGCACCACAGGCATGTCGAAATTGTTCATCATGTGCCAGACGCCCGAACGATAGCGGCGATAGGTGCCGGGCGCATTGAGGTGGCCTTCCGGATAGATCAGGATGCTGCGGCCGTCTTTCGCCGCATCGGCCGAGCGGTTGGCCAAATTGCGGCGCGCCTCAACGCCGCCGCAGTTGTTGACGACGATGGCGCCGAGCTTGGAGAGCAGGGTGCTCATCAGCGGGTATTTTTCCAGATGGTCGCCGGTGACGAAGGCCAGGTCGTCGAACTGCGAATAGATGCAGAAGCCGTCGCCCCAGCTATGATGCTTGCAGGCATAGATCACTGGCTGGTCGAGCAGGTTTTCACGGCCGCGCACCTCAAGCCTGATGCCGGCGAACAGCCGCATCGCCTGCACCATCCGCCGCGTGTAGCGCTTGATGATCCATTTCACCGGCGCACGCCCCGGCAGCAGGGTCAGGATCAGAGCCATAACGCTGTAGACGATCGACAAGGTCCAGTAGGCTATGGCGAACAGGAAACTGTTCATGGTGTTTCCCCAAGGGTGCATATATTTGAACATTGTTCAAAATTATTGTCAACATGAAAAAGCTTCCGCAAGCCGAAGCCGGGAAGCTTTTCAAATCCGTAAATTAGCGCAACTACCTAATATGGCGCTTCAGGCAGCGTTACTGGCCGCGCTGACGCCGCTGGCGACGGTGACCTGGTTACGGCCGGCGTTCTTCGACTGGTACAGCGCCTTGTCGGCGCGGTCGAGCAGGTCGAAGCCGTCCTCGCCGAATTCGCGCTGTGCCACGCCGGCCGAAATGGTGACGGAGCCAAGGTCTTCATTGGTCGAGCGGCGTTTCAGCACGCGCGAGGCGATTTCGGTGCGCGCTTCGTTGAGCAGGCGTTCCACCGACGAGGCGGTCTCGCCCGGGAAGAGCAGGCCGAATTCTTCGCCGCCGTAGCGCGCCGCCAGGCGCGGCGGACGGCCGATGCGGGCCAGGACGCTGGCGACGTAACGCAAGACCTGGTCGCCGGTCTGGTGACCCCAGGTGTCGTTGAAGCGCTTGAAATGGTCGATATCGATGACGGCCAGGGTCAGGGTCTTGCCGTCGTCGCCTTCGCAATGGCCGTCCAGCGCCTCGTCGAACGACTTGCGGTTGGCCAGGTTGGTCAGGGCGTCGGTCATCGCCTCCATGCGCACCTGGTCGAGGTGCTTGCGCAGGCGGTTGACCTCGCGCGACGAGTCCGACAGGCGGCCTTCCAGCACCGAATGGTGGTCGAGCACCTTGTTGGTGGCCTCGGTCAGGCTTTCCACCAGCCCGGACAAGGTGGCGGCGTCGATGGCGCTCATCGTCTTCTTGGCGCCTTCCAGCGTCTGCGAGTAGGTGCGTTGCGTCTTCTGCGCATCGGCGATCACTTCTGTGATCGAGGCCAGTTCGCGCGTCAGCTTGAGGCCGGCGTCGCGGACCTCGTCATTGAGCTTGAGGCGGGCGATGAACTTGCCGGCCAGGCTTTCGGACAAATCCTCGGTGATGGTTTCGCCAGCCTGGATCAGGCGGTTGATTTCCTGGGCGAGAGCGCAATCCGGATCGCCGGCGACATAGAGCCAGATTTCATAGTTCAGCGGAGTCGGCCACACGCCGTGTTCCTGCATCAGCCGCATGGCCTCGCCGGCGAGGGCGTAGGCGCCTGGACCTCTGACGCTGATCTCTATGTCATTGCTCATTGCGTTCCGGCCGTCCCTTGTGGTCATTCGGGGCACGTGATTCCCCTTGACGTCAGAACTTTAGCCGAAACTCTCTGACAGGCGGTTAACGGCGCGGTTAAAAATGTCCGCGTTACGCCTTTACCTCAGCCTTGCGCAGCATGAAGGCCGGCATATGTTCACCGAAGGGGCTGTCTTCATGCGAATTGTCGGTTGATTTTTCTCGATTTTTTGTTCTTTTCTCGTCGCGCGCGGGACGTTTTTCAGCTACCGGCACAGGGGGCGCAACAGGCACTTTTTGCGGCGCGGAAACCGGCTTTTCCACCGGCGTTTCGGCAGCGTTAGCGCTACCGTTGCGGCGCGGCTTGTGATCACGCTCACCACGACCTCTGGTTTTGCCCGTCTCGCGGCGAGGTTGCCGCGGCGAATCATCCAGCATGGAATAGTCGACATCGAGATCGAGTACGGCCGGCTCTTTCTTGATCAGCTTGGTGACCTTGTCGTAGTTCTTTTCGTCGGCAGGCGACAGCAGCAGGTAGGCCTCGCCCGAGCGTCCGGCGCGTCCGGTCCGGCCGATACGATGGACGTAGTCGTCGGCATGGATGGGGGCGTCGAAATTGAAGACGTAGCCGACGTCGGGCACATCCAGGCCGCGCGCCGCCACGTCGGAGGCCACCAGCAACGTCAGGTCGCCCTTGCGGAAGGCGTCGAGCGTCTTCATGCGCAGGGCCTGATCGAGGTCGCCGTGGATCGGCGCCGCGTTGAAGCCATGCGTCGACAGCGACTTGGCGACGATGTCGACGTCCGTCTTGCGGTTGCAGAAGACAATGCCGTTCTTGGTCTCGCCCTTGGCTTCCAGCGACCTGAGCAGGGCGCGCAGGGCGATGCGCTTGGCGCGCGGGTCCTTGTGCGGAACCTTCAGCACATATTGGGTGATGTTTTCGTTGGTCGAGGCCGGGCGGCTGACCTCGATGCGCAGAGGGTTCTTGAGGAACTGCTCGGTCAGGCGGGTGATTTCCGGCGGCATGGTGGCCGAGAAAAACAGGGTCTGGCGCGTCGGCGGCGTCAGCTTGAAGATGCGTTCGATATCGGGAATAAAGCCCATGTCGAGCATGCGGTCGGCTTCATCGACGACCATGATCTGGACGCCGTTGAGCATGACCTTGGAGCGTTCGAACAGGTCGAGCAGACGGCCAGGCGTGCAGATCAGCACGTCGACGCCCTTGTCGAGCTTGGCGACCTGGTCGGCCATGGACACGCCGCCGATCAGCAACGCCCAGTTGAGCTTGTGGTACTTGGCGTATTTTTCGAAGGCTTCGGATACCTGGTCGGCCAGTTCACGCGTCGGCTCCAGCACGATAGCGCGCGGCATCCGGGCCCGCGAGCGGCCTGCGGCCAGCCGTTCGATCATCGGCAAGGTGAAGGCTGCGGTCTTGCCGGTGCCGGTCTGGGCGATCCCCAGGACATCGAGGCCGGTCAGGGCTACCGGAATCGCCTGCTCCTGGATGGCGGTCGGCGTGTCGTAGCCGGTGTCGGCTATGGCCTTGAGGACCTGTTCGCCCAGGCCGAGATCTGTAAACTTTGTCATGACGCTCAAATGCGACTTTGCAGTGCACAAGTAAAGCAAATTTGTCGCTTTGGCCATCGCCAGCGGATTATCGCTCGGAATCGCAAGCTGTTTGCGGCGAGGCAGTTCTGCCGTCCAGGTCTTCGAGCATAAAATGGACGCCGCAACTGTAGACCGGTGCTTTCCCCGTCTGCGAAATCATCAAGGCGCGCGCCGAGGCCTGGCTATTGGTTTGTGCGACAAGGCCATAGGTGCCCGTCTTCTCGATGGAGACATGGTCGAAGGCGATATGCGCCACCGTTTTGTCATCGCCGCCGGATACCTGGACGCCGGCGAACGTGCTGTCGCGGATATCGGTATCGGACACCCTTATCTTTGCGTCGATCGGCGCGTCGCCGGCGAAAACCCATAGCGCGCCGATATCTATATTCCAGTTGACCTCGCGTGCGCCGGCGCGGTCAATGACATTGTGCTCCAGGGTGATGGCGCCGCCCAAGGGCCTGGCGTGGAAGCGGTTGGCGATCTGGATGCCGCCGCCCTGCCACAGGCTGTCGCTGACGCGATTGCCGATGACCGAGATATCGCGGCCGCCGTAGATGGCGATGCCGTTGGCCAGCATGGGCAGGGCGACCGTATTGTCCGCGAAGCCGTCGTGGGCATCGGGTATGTCTTCGGACCACATGGCCAGGCCGTCGTCGCCGGTGTTGCGGATGATGGATTGCGTCACCGAACTGTGGGTGACGCCGCGATGGAAGTTGACGCCGTCGGCGGTCAGGTTCTTGAAGCGGCAGTGCCGGATCCTCAGGCCCTTGAAGGGGCCGTCGACCCACACGCCGACCTTGGTGTGCTCGATCCAGACGTTGCTGATTTCGGAGCTGTCCAACCCGCCGCCGATGCCGGCCAGGGAGGCGCCGTCGTCGCGATCCGTAACCTCGCCGAAGATGGCGAAGTCGCGAAGGTGGACGTGGCGGCTGGGCCCGTCCGGGCCACGGCTGTCGTGGCCAAAGAAGCCGACGCCGTTGCCGTGCACCACGGAATACCATGGACCCGCGCCTTGCAGGCTTATCCGGTCGACGGCGACATGACGGTTGACCGTGAAGGTCCCGGCAGGAATCCACACGCCCTGGCCGCGCTTCCGCGCCTCGGCAATGGCGCGGTCGAAAGCGTCACCCGAGTCCTTGACGCCCGTCGGGTCGGCGCCGAAATCCGTGACGGACAGTGAAAGCGCCGGCTTGGGCAGCGGGGCGGGCACATCCTCGAAATCGGCCAGGTCGATAGTATAGCTGGGCGCCGTATCTCCGGGGTCGACCTGCAGCCGTACGCGGGCGCCCGCCGCCAGCTGTTCGCCCAGCAAGACGCGGACATCGTCATAAAAATGGAACGGATGGCCGCCATCGGCGGGGGTATTGGTAAAGGGGTAGGCGCCGTAGAACCAGCCGTAGCGCGAGGTCATCGGCAGGCTTTTCCGCTTCACGCCGTCGACATAGAGTGAAAGCGTGGCATCCAGGCCTTTGCCGTCTTGTGTATCGGGCACGCTGTAGCGGATATCGACCGCATTGGCCGGTTGGGTAAGGGTGAATTCGACATATTGGCCGGGCTGGATCAAGCGCACCGCCTGGCGCCCGGAAGCCTCGGCGGCCAGGGTGCTGAGCGTGCGGTCGGGGCCAAGCACGACACCGTTGGTGGCCGCGTCCTCGGCCTCCATCTCGACATAGGGCAGGTGAGCGCCGTGGGCATGCCTGTCAAGATCGCTCGCGTGGGCGCATGGCGCGATCAGAAGCGCCAGGCCAGCCAGAACGGGGTATCCGGCATGGCGCATACTGTCTCCGTCAGACGTCCAGGTCTTCCGCCGCGAACTCGGCGTGGTCCTGGATGAAGCGGAAGCGCAATTCGGGTTTGCGCCCCATCAGCGTTTCCACCAGGCTTTCGATATCTTCCTCGTCGTGCGGCAAGGTGACCCGCGCCAGGGTCCGCGTCTTCGGATCCATGGTCGTTTCTTTCAGCTGCGCGGGCATCATCTCGCCCAGGCCTTTGAAGCGGCCGATCTCGGGCTTCTTGTTCTTGAAGTGTTTCTCGAGAATCTGTGCGCGATGGGCGTCGTCCTTGGCGTAATAGACATCCTTGCCATGGCCGATGCGATACAGCGGCGGCATGGCCAGGTACAGGCTGCCGTTACGGATCATGCCCGGCATCTGGCGGTAGAAATAGGTGATCAGCAGGCTGGCGATGTGGGCGCCGTCGACGTCGGCGTCGGTCATGATGATGATGCGCTCGTAGCGCAGGTCCTCTTCCTTGAAGCGCGCCCCCGGCTGCACGCCCAGCGCCAGGCCGAGGTCGCTCAGTTCGGCGTTTGCTTTCAGTTTGTCGCCGGTCGCCGACGCCACGTTGAGAATCTTGCCGCGCAGGGGCAAGATGGCCTGAGTATTGCGGTTGCGACCCTGCTTGGCCGAGCCGCCGGCCGAATCGCCTTCGACGATGAACAGTTCCGTGCCGATCGCATCCTGGCGCGCGCAGTCCGCCAGCTTGCCCGGCAGGCGCAGCTTGCGCGTTGCCGAGGCGCGCTGGACTTCCTTGTCCTTGCGTTTGCGCAGGCGGTCCTCTGCCTTTTCGATGATGAACTGCAGCAGCTTCTCGGCCTGCTTGGGCGAGCCGGTCAGCCAGTGGTCGAAGGGGTCGGCCAGGGCGCGTTCCACCAGGCGCAAAGCGTCTGACGACGACAGCCGGTCCTTGGTCTGGCCCTGGAATTCCGGATTGCGGATGAAGACTGAAATGACAATGCCGGCATAGGCCGCCACGTCCTCGGCCGTGATCAGGGCGCCACGCTTGTCACCGGTCATTTCGGCGTAGCTTTTCAGCGACCGTGTCAGGGCCGCGCGCAGGCCCGCCTCATGCGTGCCGCCGTCGGGCGTGGGGATGGTGTTGCAATAGCTCTGGCAGAAGCCGTCGTGTTCGTCGAAACCAGCCGCCGACCACACCACCGCCCATTCGACGGCGCCGGCTTCTCCCCCATTCTTGCTGTCGCGACGCTCGACGCGGCCGGAAAAAATTTCGCTGACCGTCTCGGCGTCCTTGATGCGCTCGGCCAGGTAATCGGCAAGGCCGTTGGGGAAATAGAACTTGTCCTCCGGCGGCGTCTGGTCGTGGATCAGGCTGGCGGCGCACTTCCAGAAAATCTGCACGCCACGAAACAGGTAAGCCTTGGCCTTGGCCATGCGATAAAGCCTGGCCGGCTTGAAATGCGCACCGGCGCCGAAGATGTCCGGATCGGGCAGGAAGCGCTCGCGCGTGCCCTTTTTCTTCGACGGACCGACCTGTTCGATGGGACCGAGCGCGTGGCCGCGCGAGAAGGTCTGCTGCCACTCGAAGCCGTCGCGCCACACCGTGACCTCAAGCCGTTCCGACAGGGCGTTGACCACCGACACGCCGACGCCGTGCAGGCCGCCCGAGGTTTCGTAGGCGCCGGTGGTGAACTTGCCGCCCGAATGCAGCACGGTCATGACCACTTCCAGCGCCGACTTGCCGGGATATTTCGGATGCGGATCGACAGGAATGCCGCGGCCGTCGTCGCGCACGCTTAAGTAACCGTCGCCATCGAGTTCGACCCAGATCGCCTTGGCGTGGCCGGCCACGGCTTCGTCCATGGCATTGTCGAGCACTTCGGCGAACAGGTGGTGCATCGCCTTTTCGTCGGTGCCGCCGATATACATGCCCGGCCGCTTGCGCACGGGCTCCAGGCCTTCGAGCACCTCGATGCTGGAGGCGCCATAGGCCGAGTCGAGGACGGGATGGGCCGGGGGCACCGGCTTCAGGTCGGGCTTGGCCGCCGGCGGCGTCACGCGGGGCGCCGGCTTTTCCGGCGGATCGGTGTCAAACAGGGAAGGGGAACTGGACATGGCTACAACATGGAGTGATTCGCCTACGGGATAGTCCATGCCCGGCGCATTGCAACATAAAAAAGGCCGCAAGTCCTTTCAGACTTGCGGCCTTTTTCCGGTGAAACGCGAATGGGGCTTAGAAGCCGGCCTTCAGCGTAACGAAAGTATTTTGACCCAGGCCTTCCGACGCCTTGCTGTAGCGGACGTCGAGCGACAGGGCATCGGTGATGTTGTAGGTGGCGCCGATGTTATAGGTGGTATACTTCACGCCCATGTTGAGCGGCGGGTTGCCCTTGAAGTTGGCGTCCGCTTCATCCTTGTTGGCTTCGTTGTTGGCGATGGCGCCCGAGATCGAGAACTTGTCCGACAGCGGGTACGACGCGTTGATTTCGTAGTACGGGTTGTTCATGGTTTCGATCGGCAGGTACATGACCGTGCCGATGGTGCCCTTGCCCATCGAGTGCGAGACGCCGGCCTTCACTTCGCCGTAGTTTTCGCTGCTCGCGCCCGGATACATGTAGGCGATGGCGCCGAAGTCGAAGCTCCAGTCACCGACCGACGGGGCGATGCCGCCGTAGACGTCGACTTCGGTGTCGGCGTGCTCACCGGCGCGCGGCGCGGCGAAGCTGACGTTCGACAGCCAGGTGCCGACGTAGTAGCTGCCCTTCTTGTAGTCCACGCCGCCTTGCAGCGCTTCCTTGCCGTCGGTTTGGGTGACGCCGCGCCAGACATAGTTGCTGGTCACGTCGATATTGTAGCTCAGGCCGCTGGCGTCTTGGGCCATGGCGGCCGAACCGGCGAAGAGAGCGCCCAGCGCGACGGCGGCGACAAGAAGTGACTTTTTCATGGTCGATAATCCCAGTTGTTTGATTGAGCCGGCATACCAGAAAAAAATATACGGCTTGGCTTTGAGGTGATGTGTGTCGGTAAAACCTGAGTTAATGTAGCAAGTTTTTAGCCTTCGCAAAGGCCCCCAATGTCGTTTCGCCACGTTTTGATGCATATTTACAACGACTTTGTTAACACACTTGCGGGTTGAACGAAGCCAGGCGCCGTTCGCGCGAAGCGGCGTTTATCGGTATTATAATGCCGACACAGCATGGCGCGGCATATTAAATAAATCGAAAAGTGCAATTGAATCAGCGGGTAGGGCGGCTGGCTTTTGTTGCGCCGCGGCAAGAGCCGGGATCGCTCCGCAGACGGAGCGATCCCGCAGGCGGTTTAGAAAGCCGCCTTGAGGGTGACGGCGAAACGTTCATCGGCAGCCTTGGTGAAGGGCGTGACGGGAATGTTCGTGCCGGAGAATCGGCCGTCCAGCGACAGGGTCGGGTTGATGGCGTAGGTCAGGCCAAGGTTGGCGGTCGAATACTTGACGCCAGTGACGGCCTGCTCGCCGACCGCGCCCGAAATACCGAGCTTGTCGGTGATCGGGTAGGAGCCGTTCAGTTCATAATAGTAGCTCTTGCCGTAGTCGACATTGTCGAACAGCGCGACGCCGACGGTGCCCTTGCCGAGCGGGTGGCTGACGGCGGCCTTCAGTTCGGTCGTGTTGTAGGACTTGGTGCCGTAGTAATAGGTGATGGCGCCCAGGTCGAACGCGAACTTGCCCACGGTCGGCTTCACGCCGGCATAGACGTCCAGTTCGTAGTCATGGCCGAAGGAGACGTTCGACGCCCACGTCCCGGCGTAGAACAGGCCGGCCGAGTAGTCGACGCCGCCCTGGATGGCTGCATCGCCGTTGGTTTGCGACAGGCCGCGGAAGACATAGTCGGACGTGCCGGCGATGTTGTAGCTGAAGGAGCCGGCGGAAGCCGAACCGGCGGCGAAGGCGAGTGCTGCGAAAGCGGCCGCGGCGAAGAGAGTGGTCTTCATGTTATCTGTCCTCAGATAGGGTTTGTGACAAACCTATCCAAGGCGTTTCCCGGAATGCTCCGCGTTATGTCTTTGTGTGCGGATGCGAACATGACGTTTACATGACATGAGAGCGTCCGCAACGGTGTGGCTTATATAACGTCATGCTGTGACAAAATACGCACGCATGGTAACGTCGGTATCTTGAATCCCTTGTCGGGCCACAACGAAAACAGGGCGCCCATGCGGACGCCCTGCATCGTTTGTGCAACGGTTGAAGGAAGTTTAGTGATCGAGCACTTCGTCGTGCTGCGAGGCGTCGAGACCGGCCAGTTCGTCCGCTTCGCTCACCCGCAGACCCGTGGTGAACTGGCAGATGAGCAGGATGATCAAGGTGCCGACCGCCGACCACACGATGGTCAGGCCCAGGCCCTTGAGCTGGATGATCATCTGGTCGATCGAACCGGCGTGGCTGTTGATCTTGTCGCTGGCCAGCAGGCCGGTCAGGACAGCGCCCAGGAAGCCGCCGGCGCCGTGGATGCCGAAGGCGTCGAGCGAGTCGTCGTAGCCGAGCAGCTTCTTCACCCAGGTGGCCGAGATGTAGCACACCGGACCGGCGGCGATGCCGCAGATGAACGCGCCGAGCGGATCGACGAAACCGCAGGCCGGGGTGATGACGACAAGGCCGGCGACCATGCCGGACAGGATGCCGACGAGCGACGGCTTGCCGCGGAACACCCACTCGACGATCTTCCAGGAGATACCGGCGGTGCAGGTGCACAGGATGGTGTTGAACAGGGCCGCCGAGGCGATCGAGTCACCCGACCATTCCGAACCGGCGTTGAAGCCGATCCAGCCGACGAACAGCAGGGCCGCGCCGATCATGATGAAGATGACGTTGTTCGGCGCCATGGTCTCGGTGCCGTAACCCTTG
>FTDB01002818.1_pt1 | contig 37708 bp, 34 predicted proteins | sample 1639741 | NCBI WGS metagenome assembly FTDB01 (sample SAMEA3914869, study PRJEB12502) | metagenome | biome: forest; material: soil | place: USA | collected 2012-03-12 | depth 0.1 m | reverse complement strand
TTCGATTCCTCGTGCCAGCCGCGCGTCACCAGCACCATCGCCGCCAGCGCACCCGCATAGAGTAACCAGTCCAGCTTCATGGCGGTTTCCGGGGGTTAGTGGACGGCCGAGGCGAGGATCAGGGCGGCTGAGAGCTTGGCAGCCACCAGCAGGACGGCGGCGGAGACTTCGCCGTCATTGACGCGGTTGGGCAGGCCGGCGAGCAGGAAATCGACGAGGCGGAAGACGAACAGCTGCAGCAGGACGATGGCGACGCCCCACAGGAAGATTTCGCGGATCGAGGTCGAGGCGGCCATGGCCGAGGCGAGCGGAATGGCCAGGCCGACGATGACGCCGCCGTAGGAGACCGCCGCGGCCGAATTGCCGTCGCGGATCTGCGCGATTTCCTTGTAAGGGGTCAGGATCGAATAGATGAAGGCGCCGATGAACAGCAGCAACAGGGTGGCGCCGGCATATTCGAGCGTATTGAGGAAGCCGTAGGCGAAAGCCTGGATTTCGGGCCGCAGCACGTCGGGCGACAGGAAATTGAGATTGAAGGAGTCGGGCGTCATGCTGGCTACTTGGTCCCCTGGGTAGTTCTTACGTCGCGGTGGTCGGCCGTTTCTTTGGCAACGGTCCGCAGTCTTGCGGGATAATCCCTGCAAGATCAAGTCCAAGGCCGAAGCCTGTTGATAAATAATTTACGACATCTGCCGGTGCCCGACGCGGCAAGGCTTTTACGACATCATGCCGGCGGCGAGATGGGCGAAGGGCAGGGATTCCGTGTGGTCCGTGTCCTCAATTGAAGCAGTGGCCGCACGTTCTTCCTGGCGGCGGACGGAAGCGCGCTTCTTCTCGCTTTCGCTCTTCAACTGGCCGCAGGCGGCCAGGATGTCGCGGCCGCGCGGGGTGCGAATGGGCGAGGCGTAGCCGGCGCGGTTGAGCACGGCGGCGAAGGCCTCGATCGTCTTCCAGTCCGAGCACTGGTAATCGGTGCCAGGCCACGGGTTGAAGGGGATCAGGTTGATCTTGGCCGGGATGCCCTTCAGCAGCTGGACCAGTGCCTTGGCCTCGGCCGGGCTGTCATTGACGCCCTTCAGCATGACGTATTCGAAGGTGACGCGACGGGCATTGCTGAGGCCCGGATAGGCGCGGATGGCGGCCATCAGGCTGGCGATATCGTACTTCTTGTTGAGCGGCACGATCTCGTCGCGCAATTGATCGTTGGTGGCGTGCAGCGAGATGGCCAGCATGGCGGCGGTACGGTTGCCCAGCGCTTCCAGTTCCGGCACCACGCCCGAGGTCGATACCGTGATGCGGCGGCGCGACAGGGCGATGCCTTCGTTGTCTGAGATGATGTCGATGGCGTCCGACACATTGTCGAGATTGTAGAGCGGCTCGCCCATGCCCATGAAGACGATGTTGGAAAGACGCCGGTCTTCCTTCGGCGACGGCCATTCGCCGAGATCGTCGCGCGCCACCTGGACCTGGGCGACGATCTCGGCGGCGGTCAGGTTGCGCACCAGCTTCTGCGTGCCGGTATGGCAGAAGGTGCAGTTGAGCGTGCAGCCGACCTGGCTCGACACGCACAGCGCGCCGGCGCGGCCGACATCGGGAATGTAGACGCTCTCGACCTCAATGCCCGGCGCCATGCGGATCAGGTATTTGCGCGTGCCGTCCTTGCTGATCTGGCGTTCGACGATTTCGGGGCGAGCCAGGGTGAACTTGTCGGCGAAAAGCGCGCGCTGGTCCTTGGCGATGTCCGTCATCTGGTCGAACGAGGTCACGCCGTAATGGTGCATCCACCGCCACATCTGCTGGCTGCGCATCCTGGCTTTTCGTTCCTCAACCACGCCCGAGGCGACCAGCGCCTCAAACAGCCCCTGGCGTGTCAGGCCGGTGATGTTGACCGGCGACGTCTGGGCGGGCTTGGCGGACAGGTCGATGGTAAAGGACACGGGATAACTCAGGCTTTCGGGGAAACGGGGCTCATACAGGAAAAGGGGTGGGATGTCTAATCAGAGCGCACGCGCATCGAATGCCGCCTGCGCCGCCTCTATCGCCTTCTGATTTTGGAAAGCCCATTGGCCCAGGGCCTCGATGGGCGCGCGCAAGGAGTGGCCGAGCGGCGTCAACTCGTAGTCGACGCGCGGCGGGTTGGTTGGCGTCACCGTGCGCAGGACGAAGCCGTCGCGCTCCATGCCGCGCAGGGACAGGGTCAGCATGCGCTGCGAAATCGTACCGCAGGCGCGCTTGATGTCGTTGAAACGTACCGGGCCGTCGCGCAGGGCGATGACGATCAGCACGCTCCACTTGTCGCCGACGCGCGACAGGATGGCCTTGGCCGGCCGACACGATTCGGACAGGGGATTATGCGGATTGGCCGGGGTCGGCTTGCGGTTCTGGTAATCCAGGGTCGCTTCGATGTGCTCAGGTATCAAAAAAGTGCCTCCTTGCGGTGCCGTTTTCGGTCACATAAATAGGCCAGGTCACTTTTTTATACCACTGGAAAATCGTCATGACCAAGCCCAGCATCGCCATCATCATCGGCACCACGCGCCAGGGCCGTTTCGGCGACAAGCCGGCGCAATGGCTGCTGAACATTGCCCGCCAGCGCAACGACGCCGACTATGAGATCGTCGACCTGCGCGACTATCCCCTGCCGTTCTTCGACGAGCCGCGCTCGCCGATGATGGTGCCGCCGGTGAATGAAATCGCTCTGAGCTGGGCGCGCAAGCTGACCGAATTCGACGGCTTCATCATCATTACCGCCGAATACAATCACGGCTATTCCGCTGTTCTGAAGAACGCTCTCGACTATGCCTATGGCGAATTCGTGCGCAAGCCGGTGGCCTTTGTTGCCTATGGCAATGCCGGCGGGGCGCGGGCCGTGGAACAACTGCGGCTGGTCTGCGTCGAGCTGCAGATGGCGCCGTTGCGCGCCGCCGTCCATCTTGGCATGACTGAGTTCGTCGGCATGCTGATGCAGGGCAAGACCTTCGCCGACTATCCCTATCTCGACGAGTCGGCGACGAAGATGCTCGATGACCTGGCGTGGTGGACCAGGGCGCTGAAGGCGGCACGGACGGCCTGATGCTTTCCTGACCCTGGAGCTTGCGGCGGCGCATTTTATCCTGATGCGGTGGAGAGGAAGATCTGTCTTTCCGCATCAGGAGCCGCGTCATGGTTCCACAAATGGTCGAAAGAGGTCACCGAGCATTCCAACGCCGTCGACCTCAAGCCCAATATCTTTGAGTCGCACGATCCGAAGGCGATCGCCAGGTCGCTGAAGCATTCGGCCGAGGAAAGCCATCGCCGCAAGTCGAGCCCCTATCGCTCGGCCATGTCGATGCTGACCTTCTATATCAACCGCGCCGGCAAGAACCTGAGCGAGGCGCAGAAAAAGGTGCTGGAAAGCGCCAAGGACGAACTGCGCCACGAATTCGGCAAGGCGTGATCACCTGCCGATATACCGCTCCGGCTTGTGGAAGCCGATCAGCACGCCGCTCATCGCCACGGCCGAGACCAGCGAATAGAGCACGGCGTGCCAGTTCAGCACCGACAGCGACACCGACAGGATCAGGGCGTCGCACAGCATCTGGGTTTTGCCGGCATTGATGCCGCGGCGCTTTTGCAGGTAGAGCGCCAGCACGCCGGTGCCGCCTGCGCCGGCGCCGTGACGCGCCAGGGCCAGTATGCCCATGCCGACGATGGTGCCTCCGAAGACGGCGGCGAACAAGGGATGGACGCCATCGATGTGGAAGGCCAGCGGCGCCACCTGGGCCAGGCCCATGATGGTCAGGTTGACCAGCACCGTCTTGATCATGAAACGCTTGCCCATGGCCGGCCAGGCGAACAGGAAGAACGGAATGTTGATCAGCATGAACAGCACGCCGACCGGCAGGGGCACGACGTAGGAGAGGAGCAGGGCGATGCCGGCGACGCCGCCGGTGACCAGACCCGCCGCCTTGAGGAAGACGATGCCGAGCACGACGAACGAACAGCCGATGGCGAAGGCGTAGATGTCCTCGATCAGGGTGTGCTTGACGACGGGATAGAGGGCGTCGACGCCGTCCTTGTCGGGTAGGGCCTTGTCGGCTGGGGCGGTCGGGTTGGCGGCGGTCGGCATGGGCCATCCTTCGGAACAGGTGTGGGTCCCGGCGCGTCATCCCTGGCATGTTATGATTGCAACGACTATGGCACGGAATGGGCGTGACCGCAAACCGGGCAGGCCGGATCGGGCGGCAGGGCTACTATGCGCGAGACCATGGTCAGGCCGTCGAAGATCAGCAGCTTGCCGGTCAGCGGTTCTCCGGCGCCGGTGATAAGCTTGATGGCTTCGAGCGCCGCCAGCGAACCCATGACGCCGGCCAGGGCGCCGACCACGCCTACGCGTTCGCAAGTATCGGCATCGGGCGGAATTTCCGGAACCAGGCATTGGTAGCAGGGTGAGCCGTCGAACACCGACAACTGCCCGCTCCAGCGGCCGATGGCGGCGGAGACGAGCGGTTTTTTCAGGTCATGGCACACGCGGTTGACCAGAAGGCGGGTTTCGAAATTATCGCAGCCGTCAAGCACGACATCATATTGTGACAGGATGTCGGCAGCATTGTCCGTATCCAGACGAATGTGGTGCTCGATATGGTCCGTATGCGGATTGATAGCTTTCAACCGCGCGGCGGCGGCTTCTGCCTTCGGTGCGCCGACCTCGGCCGTGGCATAGAGAACCTGGCGTTGCAGATTGCTCAAGGAGACGACATCATCGTCGATCAGGCCGAGCGTTCCCACGCCGGCCGCCGCCAGGTAAAGCGCCGCCGGCGAACCGATGCCGCCCATGCCGACGATGGCGACCTTCGCCGCCTTCAGTTTCATCTGGCCCGCGCCGCCGATTTCCTTCAGCACGAGGTGGCGGGCATAGCGGTCGATTTCGTCATCGCTGAGCATGCACAGCAAATGGCACTGCGGGGCTTGAATCGCAACGGCAAAAGCGCCAAGTAAGCCGCCATGACAGACAACGCTTTTCCCAACTGGCACGGTACTACCATCGTCGCCGTGCGCCATAACGGTAAGACGGTCATCGCCGGCGACGGCCAGGTGTCGATGGGCGCCACCATCGTCAAGGGCGGGGCCAAGAAGGTCAGGACCCTGGCCGGCGGCAAGGTGCTGGTCGGCTTCGCCGGCGCCACCGCGGACGCCTTTACCCTGCTGGAGCGGCTGGAGGCCAAGCTGGAGCTTTTCCCGGACCAGCTGGCGCGGGCCTGCGTCGACCTGGCCAAGGACTGGCGCACCGACCGCTACTTGCGCCGTCTCGAAGCCATGCTGCTGGTCGGCGACAGGAACCATATCCTGACCATTACCGGCGTCGGCGATGTGCTGGAGCCGGAGGATGGTGTCGCCGCCATCGGTTCGGGCGGCACCTATGCCCTGTCCGCCGCGCGGGCCTTGCTGGACTATGAAGGCGACGCCGAGATCATCGCCCGCAAGGCGATGAAGATCGCGTCATCGATTTGCGTCTACACCAACGACCACCTTACCCTGGAAGTCCTGTGACGTACGCGTTTACGCGGTTGAGGCCCGACCAGATCGGCCTGGTCAATGGCTGGATCGCGCGGCCGCACGTCGCTGAATGGTGGCTGGAGGCCGACGGTGCATCGAGCCCGGTCGATCCGGCCGATTTCGGCGATCCCGACTTCCGCATGTGGCTGGTGTCGCTGGAAGGGCGGCCCTTCGCCTATATGCAGGACTACAATCCGAAGCTCTATCCCGACCACTATTTCTATGATCGACCGGCGCCGGTGCGCGGCGTCGACCAGTTGATCGGCGAATCCGACATGCTGGGGCAAGGCCATGGCCAGGCCTTTGTGCGTCAGCAGGTGGCCCGGCTGTTCGATGAGGGCGCGGTCTGCGTCGTCACAGATCCGCACCCGGACAATGCCCGCGCCATCCGCGCCTACGAAAAAGCCGGCTTCGTCCGTTACGGCGAGGCCGACCATCCCAAATACGGCCCCGCCGTCCTCATGCAGTATATGAAATGACTACTTTTTCCCCCCGCGAAATCGTTTCCGAACTTGACCGCTTCATCATCGGCCATCACGACGCCAAGAAGGCGGTCGCCGTCGCCCTGCGCAATCGCTGGCGGCGCAAGCGTACCGACGAGGCCATTCGCGACGAGATCACGCCCAAGAACATCCTGATGATCGGGCCGACCGGCGTCGGCAAGACCGAGATCGCGCGACGTCTGGCCCGGTTGGCCAATGCGCCGTTCCTGAAGGTCGAGGCGACCAAGTTCACCGAGGTCGGCTATGTCGGCCGCGACGTCGACCAGATCGTGCGCGATTTGGTCGAGGCGGCCATGATCATGGTGCGCGAGAAGAACCGCACCGGCGTGCGGGCCAAGGCCGAAGCCCAGGCCGAGGACCGGCTGATCGAGGCCTTGGTCGGCGCCACGGCGGGACAGGCGACCAAGGATTCGTTCCGCAAGAAGCTGCGCGCCGGTGACTTTGACTACAAGGAGGTCGAGCTGTCGCTCAACGACGCCGGGCCGGCGCTGGGCTTCATGGAAATCCCGGGCGCGCCCAACAATGGCGCCATGAACCTGGGTGACATGCTGTCGAAAGCCATGGGAGGACGCAAGAAGACGGTGAAGACCACGGTCAAGGCGGCGTGGCCGACCCTGATCACCGAAGAATCCGACAAGCTGCTCGACCAGGACAGCGTCACCCAGGAAGCATTGGGGCTGGCCGAAAACGAAGGCATCGTCTTCCTTGACGAAATCGACAAGGTGGCCAGCCGTCAGGATCGCGGCGGCGCCGATGTGTCACGCGAGGGCGTGCAGCGCGACCTGCTGCCGCTGATCGAAGGCACGACGGTGTCGACCAAGTACGGGCCGGTCAAGACCGACCATATCCTGTTCATCGCCTCGGGCGCCTTCCACGTCGCCAAGCCGTCCGACCTGCTGCCCGAATTGCAGGGCCGCCTGCCGATCCGCGTCGAACTGAAAGCCCTGACCCAGGACGATTTCCGCCGCATCCTGAGCGAGCCCGAAGCCAACCTGGTCAAGCAGAACCAGGCGCTGATGGCCACCGAAGGCGTGACGGTCGCATTCGACGACGGCGCCATCGCCGCCATGGCTGAAGCCGCCGCCACGGTCAACGCCAAGGTCGAGAATATCGGCGCCCGCCGGCTGCACACCGTCATCGAGAAGGTGATGGAGGAACTGAGCTACATGGCGGCGGACATGCACGGCCAGACGGTGACGATCGACGCCGACTACGTCAAAAAGCGGCTGGGCGACATCGCCGGCGACGCCGACCTCAGCCGTTATATCCTGTAAAGGTTCAGGATTTGACTTCGACCGCTTGTGGCCGCGAATAGCCGTCGAAATTGCGCACGAAGTCGTCGTAGTGTTCGTCGAGCATCTCGCGATAGGTGCGCAGGAAGGCGTCGATGACCGGCTGGCGATGCTTTTCCAGGTCCTCGGCGCTCTTGGCGGCGCCCGTCATCGACCAGACGCTGAAGCGGGCAACCGCGAAGGCGCCCGAGGTGGCGATATGGCCGACCGGCAGGCCGGTGGAGATGGCCTGTTGGTTGAGCAGGTTAAGAGCGGCATTGTAGCGTTCGGCGAAACCGGGGTCGTCGGGAGCTGACATGATATTTCTTTCTGGCAAGTGTTCCGGCTGCGGGCCTTATTGACCGGCAGGCCGGCTATAGGTGTCGAAATTGGTGATGAAATCGTCAAAACTGTCCTGCAGCATCTTGTTGTAATGCTCGGTCAGCCGGCGGATGGCGTCCTCGCGCTGGCGCTGCATCTCCGCGGCATTGCCATACATGTTGGCGCACAGATAGGCATTGTAGCGCGCCGTGGCGAAGGACATCGACGCGGCCACGCGCGGGCCGGCTATGGTGGTGGCCTGCTGGTTGGCCAGGCCGATATGGGCGTCGGCGCGTTCGAAGAAGGTCGGATCCTGTTGCTCGGCCATAAGGTCTCCTTAATTTGCCGGGTTGGTGTAGTGGTCGTACCAGTTGCTGAACATGCGGGTGAACTCCTCGCTGAACATCTGGATGGCCTGATCGCGCTGGGCCGTCATGGCGGCCGGGGTCGGCTGGCGCACATGGCACAGGTGGGCGGCGTAGCGCGTCACGCCATAAAGCGCCGACATGACCACCTTTTCGCCCGGCACATCCCTTGCCTGGAAATTGCACAGCTCGATCTGTTCGGCGGCCCGTTGCAGGAAGGCCTGTTCTTCGTTGTCCATGGTGTGAATTCCCTGTTTTACCGGGTGTCCGCCGTGAACTCGGCGGCGATCTCGTCATAGGCGTCGGCGAACATGCGCAGGAACTGGTCGCCGAAGACCTTCATGGCTTCGTCGCGGCGTCCCGTCATCTGCTGGCCGGTGGTGTTGGCGTACCGGCAACGCCAGGCGCAATAGCGTGCGGCGGCGTAGAGCGTCGACAGCGACACCTGGTCGGCCTGGGCGCTTTCGGCCTGGCGGTTGCACAGGTCGATGACCTCGGATATGCGATCGAGAAAAGCCTGATCGTCGGCGCTGGCCATAGGACGTCTCCGCAACAAAGGCGCCGTCCTATCATGTCGTTCAGGTGCTTGCCAGCGTCTTGATAAGCGCGTCGCTGGCGGTTTCGCATAGGGCATAGACGGCCTCGAAATCCTTCATGCCGCCATAATAGGGGTCGGGCACATCCTTCTGCTGTCCCAGGGCTTCGCCAAGATAGAGCGCCACCCGGGCGCGGCTGCCTGGCGGGGCCGTGTTCAGAAGACTGCGGACATTGTCGCGGTCAAGGCCGAGGATCAGGTCGAAACGATCGAAGTCCGCCCGCGTGACCTGGCGCGCCACCTGGTCGTGGATCGAGACGCCGTGGCGTTCGGCGGTCAGCACCGAGCGGCGGTCGGGCGGTTCGCCGGCATGCCAGCCGCCACAGCCGGCGGAATCGACGATGAAGCGGTCGCCCACGCCTGCCTGTTCGGCCCGGTGGCGGAACACGCCCTCGGCCAGCGGCGAACGACAGATATTGCCAAGGCAGACGAACAGGATGGCGGTCATGAACGGGCTTTAGGGTTTGGTCTTGCTGCCGTCAAGAATCGCCGTTACATCTTTGGTTTCACACAATCCCGGGGGACATGTCATGAACTTTGGTGCAGCGATCGCGAGCGGCTTCAGGAATTGTTTTAAATTCACCGGCCGGGCATCGCGGTCGGAATTCTGGTGGTTCTATCTGTTTTTCGTTCTGGCCGTGATGGCGTGCGGCATCGTGACGACTGTCGTCGGCGGTATTTTGGGCAACGCGGCGCACGACAGCAATGCTGTCGCCAATATCATCGTCGGGCTGCTTGCCCTGTTTTTCCTGGTACTTTTTGTCCCGGTTTTCAGTCTCATGTGCCGCCGTCTCCACGATTCGGAGAAGAGCGCGTGGCTGGTGCTGCTCTACCTCGTGCCGTTTGGTGGTATCGTGCTGCTGGTCTTCTATTGCCTGCCGGGCACGAACGGGCCGAATTCGCACGGCGCCGATCCGCTGGGTTCGCCGGTAAGCGCCGCCAGCGTGTTTTAACCGGATCGTCCGGCGGGAGTGAAGTAACCTGATGACGCAGCCTCTGCCTGACCTTGACCGTTTCATCGACAGGCTGAAGGCTATTTCCGACCGCTATGGCCGCGTCTACGGCATTGACCGTGGCGGCGACTGGCACATGCTCAAAATCCAGGAGGAAATGGGCGAACTGACCCAGGCCTGGCTTGCCATGACCCACCGGTCGCGGCGCGATCCCGTCCGCGCCCGCCACGAGATGGCCATGGAAATGGCCGATGTGCTGTGCATGCTGCTGTTGATGGCGCGCAGCGAGGGGATCGATCTCAATGCCGCCGTCACCGAGAAGTGGCTGGCATGGGAAGAGGTCATCGCGGAAGAGGCCCATGCCCCCGTCTAAAGTCGCCAAGCCCGATCCCAAATTGATCGAAGCCCTGTTCGAGCGCTTCGAGGCCGACAAACCCGACCCCAGGACAGAACTAGATTTCATCAATCCGTTCACCCTGGTGGTGGCGGTGGCGCTGTCGGCCCAGACCACCGACAAGGCGGTCAACAAGGCGACCGAGCCCTTGTTCCGGCTGGCCGACAACCCTCAGGCCATGCTCGACCTCGGCGAAGACCGGCTGATGCAGATGATCGGCTCGATCGGCCTTTACCGCAACAAGGCGAAGAACGTCATGGCCATGTGCCGCATCCTGCTCGACCGCTATGGCGGCGCGGTGCCTTTGAAGCGCGACGACCTGCTGACCCTGCCCGGCGTCGGCAACAAGACGGCGTCCGTCGTGCTCAACGAACTGAATATCGAACCGGCGATCGCGGTCGATACCCACGTCTTTCGCGTGGCGCATCGGCTGGGCCTGGTCGATGCCATCGCCAATACGCCGGACAAAGTCGAGCAGCAACTGATGCAGGTGATCCCGAAAAGGTGGCTGACGCGGGCGCATCACTGGCTGATCCTGCACGGCCGCTATGTCTGCGTGGCACGCAAGCCGAAGTGCGATATCTGTATCGTCAATCAGCTGTGCCCGCGGATCGGGCTTTAAACCTCGGCGCAGAGGAACAGTTCGTCGCCGCGCGGTTCCAGCTTGAGCGAGCGGATGCGCGCCACGGCCTCGCATAATTTCTCGTAATTCAAAGGTTTGACCAGGTAATGCACGGCCCCCTGTTCGCGCGCCGAGATGACGTCGTCCTCGTGGTCCGAGCCTGACAGGATGACGACCGGGATCGCTTTCAGGTGATCCTGCGCCCGGATCTGGCGCAGCGTGCCTTCGCCGCCCATTTTCGGCAGGTTGAGGTCGAGAAAGATAATGTCGGGCCTGGGCGCCTTTTCGAAGTCGGCTTCCTTGAGCAGGAAACGCAGGGCATCCTCGCCCGACGTCACCCAGTGGCCGTCGAACTGGACCTTGGCGCGGTTGAGCAATTCGGTGACCAGCCGGATTTCGGCGGCGCTGTCCTCGATGAACAGGACTTGGGCCGTGGGGGCGGTCGGAGCGGGGGCTGGGTCGGACATGGACGCCTGCCTGGGCCAGGGTTCGTGAAAGGCGCGAGTTAAGCCACGGCCCGCGCAATTTTCAAGCGATTTTTGTTAAGGAAGGTTAACGGCAACGTGATGGCCTTCCAGCGCCGCTTCCACCGCGTCCTTGAAGCGCATGGTCGCTTCCAGGTCGTAGCTGAGATAAAGGTCCGGTTCGATCAGTTCCAGTTCCATCAGGCAGAAGCCGCCGTCTATGTGGCGCACCATGTCGGCGCGGGCATAGAGCAGGCGGTCGCGGCCGACATAGTCGATGGCGGCGTCGGCCAAGGCCAGAGCTTCCGGTGGCGGGGGCAGGGCGCGCAAATGCGCCTTGTAATCCGGCTGCGAACGGAAATCGCCCGGCTGCGGCGTCTTCAGCACGGCATGCGAGAACGCACCGCCGAAATAGAGCAGCGACCATTCGCCCTCGCTCTGGATGGCCGGCATGAAGGGCTGGATCATCGCCTCGCCGTCGGGCGGCCCGGCCTTGCCTTCCAGGGCGTCGAAGGCGACGGTCTCGCCCGCTCGCCATACCAGCGTATTTTTCGCGCCGGCGGAAAACACCGGCTTCAGCACCAGGGCGTCGCCGAAATCGCCGCGGGCCTGCTCGATGGCTTCGGGCGTCAGCCGGTCGAGAAAGACGGTCGGGATGATGCGCACGCCGGCTTCGGCCAGGTCCTTCAGGTAGCGCTTGTCGACGTTCCAGGCGATGATGTCGGCCGGATTGAGCAGGCGGCCGGGCAGGGTTTGCAGCGCGGCGCGGAATTCGTCGGGCGTGTTGTGATAGCCCCAGGCGACCAGCGGCACGATCAGGTCGTAATCGCGCGTCACCGGCTCCGGCCACGGCTGGTCGAAGATCTCGACCTGGATGCCGGCCAGGGCTGCTTTGTATCCATCCAGCACATAGGGCCAGCGCCCGGCATATGACGGATGGGCGGGGTTGGGCGTCAGGAATAAAAGGGACTTGCTCATGGCCGCCATATTGACCATAGGAGGCGCCTTATCAAGCCGATTCCGGAAGACCGCGTCCATGACCCAGAGCTACGATATCACCGCCGTCGGCCACGCCATCGTCGATGTGCTGGCGCCGGCCGACGACGCTTTCCTGAAGGCGCACGACCTGCACAAGGGCGCCATGACCCTGATCGACCAGCATCGCGCGCTCAGCCTGTCGGAGGCCATGACCGAGGGCGAGACGGCGTCGGGCGGTTCGGCCGGCAACACCATTGCCGGCGCGGCGTCGCTGGGGGCGAAGTGCGCCTATATCGGCAAGGTGGCGCACGACGCCATGGGCGAGATCTTCGCCCGCGACTTGAAAAAAATGGGCGTCACCTTCACCACGCCGGTGCTGCACGACGACCCGACCCACACCGGCCGCTGCCTGATCAACGTGACCTCCGAAGGCCAGCGCACCATGGCGACCTTCCTGGGCGCCGCGGCGCTGGTCGGGCCGGCCGATGTCGATGCCGACCTGATCAAGGCGTCGCAGATCGTCTACCTCGAAGGCTATCTGTTCGATACGCCGTCGGGGCGCGAGGCGTTTGCCAAAGCCGCCCAGGTGGCGCGGGCGGCCGGGCGCAAGACGGCGATCACCCTGTCGGACAGCTTTGTCGTCGATCGCTGGCGGGCCGACCTGCTGGCCTTTATCGGCCGGCATATCGACCTGGTGTTCGCCAATGAAGGCGAACTGCTGTCGCTGTTCCAGACCGACGATTTCTTCAAGGCGATCAAATATTTGAAGCAGCACGTCGACCTGGCCTTCGTCACGCGCGGCGCCGAAGGTTCGGTGGTGGCCAAGCTGGACGCTGTTCACACGGTCGAGGCGATCAAGGGCGTTCAGGTGGTCGATACCACGGGCGCCGGCGACCAGTATGCGGCGGGCGTGTTGTTCGGCCTGACGCAGAACCTGCATGTCGAGACCTGCGCCAAGCTGGGCCACCTGGCAGCGGGCGAGGTGATTGCGCATTACGGGCCGCGCCCGCAGGTCAGCTTGCGCGACCTGGCGGTGCAGGCAGGGCTGATCTAGCTCCGCCGTTTCAAGGCCACATAAAGCGCGCCGGCGCCGCCGTGTCGGGCGTGGGCGGGTGAGATACCGGCGACGATGTGCGCCAAGGCCGGGTCGGCCAGCCATTCCGGCGCGTTGCGTTTCAATATGCCGTTTTCCGCCATGCCCTTGCCGGTGATGACCAGCACGGCGCGACAGTCGTTGGCGTAGGCCTGCTGGACGAAGGCTTTCAGGCGCGCTTCGGCGGCCAGCTGGGTCATGCCGTGCAGGTCGAGGCGGGCTTCGATGGGGTCGCGTTCGCGGCTGAGGCGGCGCTTGCGGCGGGGTTCGATCGGGTCGGGCGCGGAACCGGCGGCGGGCGTGAAACGGAAACCGGCGGGCGGCTTGACGGCGTCGCCAAGCTTGAAGGGCGTCAGTGGCGCCGGTTTGGGCTTTTTGGCCGTCAGGGTGCCGACATCGCGGATCGTGACCGTTTCCATTGCCGGCTCCGCGTCGGGCAGGCGCGCGGCGCGGTGAGGGCGCACCGTGGCGGTGACCAGCGACCATAGTTTCAGGTCTTCGAGTTTGAAGGTGTAGCGCGCCATGCGAATGTTATAGTCTGAAGCGTCGAGCGCTGTCGAGATAGGGGCGTGGGCGCCGCGACCCCACAAAACCTTTAAATCTTTTTCGTTTTTGGCCCTTTGGGCCGAAACGAAAAAGATATGAAGATTCTGGGGCCTCAGGCCCCAGACCCCATAACTCTAAAGTGCTAGAACTCTTCCGACTGGAACGCCTGCAACTGCCGCGTCAGGCGCTCGCCGCGCTTGCCGGCGGCCAGCGCCGCCTCGGACAGGCGGCGCACGTTTTCCGGCGTATCGGTCTGGCGCGCCATGATCTCGAGCGCGTTGTTGATCACGCTCAACATCTGGGCGAAATCCTGCGCCACGTCTCCGGTCAGGCGGCCGACCGTTTCGAAGCGCTGGGCGTGGCTGAGCGACGCGTGCAACTGGTCGAGACGCGCCTCGGCCTCGGCCTGGCGCGTATTGGCCGTGTCCAGCGCCTGTTGCAGATCGGCGATCTTCACCTCCAGCGGCCGGTGATCGACCACGGGCTGGGCGGCGATGGCGTCGAGGCGCGTTTGCAGGTCGCGGTGGGCGGCCTGCCATTTGGCGAGGTCGAACCGAGTGGCCGACAGCTCGTTCTCAAGCCCGGACGTATCCGGCGGCGGCACGGCGGCCAGCGCCTCGTAGCGCGCCTTCCAGCCGTCGCGCTCATCCTGCACCGCTTCGACATCGGCCGTCGCGGCGGCGATGCGCGCTTCATGTTCGCTATAGTCGGGTTCCGGCGCCGGCATGGCCAGCAGTTCGTCCAGCCGCGTCCGGGTTTCGCCATGCGCCGCCTCGGCACGGTCGACCTGGTCCTGGAGTGCCTGGATGCGGGCTTCGTGCTCGCTGAAGTCGGGTTCGGCCGGCGGCGCGGACAGCAGGTCGTCGAGCTTGCCCTGTGCGTCGCGGCGGGCGGTTTCGGCCTCGATCAACTGGCTTTGCAGGGCATCGATGCGGGCCTCATGTTCGCTGTAGTCCGCTTGCGGGACCGGCGCGGCGTCTATCTCGTCGAGGCGCGCCTGCAGGGTCTGCGTGGCGCCGTGGGCCGCTTCGAGGTCGGCCAGCAACGCATCGAGGCGGGCTTTGAGGCTCTCGTTCTCCTCGACCACGGCGGGATCGGGCTCGCGGATGACGACCGGTTCGGCCTTCGCCGGAACCTGCATGCCATAGATGTCGCCGATGGCCTCATCCGTTTTGGCGGCGGCCATGGCGTTGTCGTGCTTCGCCTGCAGATCGGCCAGCGCCGCCTCGTGTTCGGTTTTGGCTTCGGCCAGGGCCTGTTCGCGGGCTTCGGCGCGCACGGCGTCGAGATCGACGGGGGTCGCGGCTTCGACCGGCGCTTCGGTGGCCGGCGGGGCGCTTTTCCATTCGGTGCAGTCGAAAGCGACGCCGAAGACGTGGCGCTCGCCCTCGATGACGTCGGCCTGGCCCCTGAGCGTGATCCAGCGCGGCGCGCCGTCATGGTCAACGACCTGGATATCGAGCGCCATGGTCTGGGTTTCACCGGACATCAACCTGGCGAATTCGGCGTCGGCCGTCTTCTGGTCGTCTTCGGAAATCAGGGTCGGACCGCCGGGCGTTTCGCGGCCGATCAGGGCCTGCATGCCGGCGTCCTCGATGATGGCATCGGCATCCGCATCGTATTGCCAGGTGCCGACGCCGAGCGTGGCCAGGGTGGCTTCGGCGGCGCGGAAATCTTCCAGTTCCTGCCGGTCGTCGTCGCCCAGGCCCGGGGCCGCGGCCTGTTCGACCTGCGGCGCCGGGCCGACCAGGTCTTCGTTGCCGGCGGCCGCCATCGCCATGACGGTGAGGCCGGCGTCGCCGCCCTCGTGGGTGCGCACCGCCCAGGCGGTGACGACGGAGGACCTGGCCTGGCCGTCGCCGGTCTTCAGCTTCAGGCGCACGCTGGCCTGGCTGTGCGGGTCGTTGTCGTCGCGGGCGTCGCCGAGATAGTCGAGCGCCGTCTGGAAGTCGGCGTCCTCGACGAAGATGCGCGCCCAGTGCTGGCCCACGGCCTGCTCGCGCTTGAGGTCGAAGACATCGAGCGCGGCATTGTTGATGTCGAGGATGCGGCCTTCGCCGTCGAGGCCCCAGAACGGCACGGTAGCTGCGGCGAACCAGTGGCCGCGCCATAGGCCGGTCAGGTCGTCTATGCCCTCGCCGGTTTCGGTTTCGATCTCGACCAGGGCGGCGGTGGCGCCGATAACCTCGCCCATGCCGTTCATGATCGGCATCGAGGTGACGGAGACCATCACCTTGTCGGTCGAGCCGTACTGGGTCAGCATGTGCTGGAAACCCTTGACCGTCTGGCCGCGCAGGGTGCGCGCGATCGGCATCAGGTCGGGCGGCACCTGGCGGCCGTCGGGATAGGCGATGCCCCAGGTGGCGGCATGGAAACGCAGGCCGATCAGCTCGCTGTCCTTACGGCCCAGCAGCTGGTGCGCCGCCTTGTTGGCGAAGGTGAACTTGCCGGTGGTGTCGGTTTCGACCAGGGCGACGGGCACGGCGTTGAGCACGTTGAACATGCGCCGTTCGAGATTGTCGATCTTGCGCTCGGCCTTGAACAGGAGATCCTGGAACTGCTTGACCTGGAAGCTTTTCAGCGCCGCGATCACCGTCGCCAGGGCAGCGAAAAACACGACGACGCCGAGAACGACGTACAGGAGCGTTATCAGTTCTCCCTGGTTATGCAGCAACATCCGCTTCTTCTATCCCGCCGGTCACGTTCTGGTCCGGCCCTGTCGCATTTTGTGACAGGGCGTGGTTCGTCCACCCGTCCGCAGCAAGAACCATACCTGCCGCGGACAATCACTATACCGCACAAATACTTAAGGCATAATGGGCGTTTCGTGGCAAGCGCGCGGAAAAACGCAGGATCAGGCGATATCGATCTTCAGCGCGTCGAGATAGGCTTTCCGGATCACCTGCTTGTGGCTGTGAAAGTCCGCCCATGGATCGCGCTTTTGCCGGGCCAGCCGTTCGGGCACGGTTTCGATGGTGAAGGCCGCCGGTTTGAGATCGACACTGAGTTCGCTCCAGTCGAGCAGGGTCGAGACCGTCGCGCCGGGCCGGGCGCGCGCCGACCAGGCCGACACCGCCGTCGACGTCAGGTCGTTGCGCAGGTAGTCGACGAAGATGCGGCCCTTGCGCTTTTCTTTACTCATGGTGGCGATGTAGCGGTCGGGCGCATCGTGGGCCATGGAGTCGGCGATAGCGCGGGCAAAGGCCTTGACGGTGGGCCAGCCGTACTGGCGCTGCATTGGCACGACGACGTGCAGGCCCTTGCCGCCCGTCGTTTTCAGAAACGATTGCAGGCCCAGTTCCCGCATGCGGTCGCGCACCTCGGCCGCACCTTCGACGACGGCGGACCATGGCACTTCGGGGTCCGGATCGAGGTCGAAGATCATGCGGTCGGGCTTGTCCGGCTGATCGGCCAGGCAGCCCCATGGATGCAGTTCGATGCAGCCCCACTGGACCAGGCTGATCAGGCCTTTCTCGTCCTTGATCATGATATAGTCCTCGTCGCGGTCCTTGACCTGGATACCGGTCGACAGGATATGCGGCGCTTCGTGCGGCATGTGGCGCTGGAAGAAACAGGCTTCGCCGGCGCCCTCGGGGCAGCGGACCATGGAAAGCGGCCGGTTGGCGACGAAGGGCAGGATGGCGTCGGCGACCTTCAGGTAATAGTGCGCCAGGTCGAGCTTGGTGATGTCCGAGCCCGGATAGATGACGCGATCGGGGTGCGAAATGCCGACCCCGCCCACATCGACCTTGTCATCCTTTTTGGCTTTTGCCGGGACCTTGGCCGCCGGCTTGTCCGTGGCTTCCATCTTCGCCTCCTTCTCTGCCGTTTCGGTGTGGATTTCATGATCGCGGCCGACCTCGGTCGCCGGCTTGTCCTCGCGCAGGCCTTGAAACGACGGGTGGCGCAGGCGGCCGTCTGGTGTCCATTCGGTGAACTCGATCTCGCACACGATTTCAGGCTCGACCCAGATGGCCTCGCGGCGGATGTCCGACGGCACCTTGTCATAGGCCATGGCTTTGCGCACCAGCCTGTCCAGCCGTTTGCGCAAGGCCAGCGAGGTTTCACCGTCGAAACCGGTGCCGACCTTGCCGGCGTAAACCAGCTTTTCGTCCTCGTAATAGCCCAGCATCAGGGCGCCGATGCCGCGCGCGGCGTGGGTGGGTTCGCGAAAGCCGCCGATGACGAATTCCTGGCGCTTGTGGCACTTAATCTTCAGCCACGAGGCGTTGCGGCCGGAGCGATAGGGCGCGTCGGCGCGCTTCGAAATGATGCCTTCGAGGCCCAGTCCGCATACCTTGCCGATAAAGCTGCTATCCGAGCCGAAATGGTCGCTGTAATTGACCCTGCCTTCGAAATCGTGGCCATCGAGCAAGGCTTTCAGGCGCGCCTTGCGCTCCAGCAGCGGCAGGGCGCGCAGGTCTTGGCCATCGAGGTGCAGAAGATCGAAGACGTAATATTGCAGGTCCTGGCTGTCGCCGTTTTTCAACGTGTCCTGCAGGATCTTGAAGCTCGACGTGCCCTGATCGTTGAGCGCGACGATCTCGCCGTCGAGCATGGCGGTCCTGCCCAGGGCTGCCAGCCGGTCGGCCAGGGCCTGGAATTTCCCGGTCCAGTCGAGGCCGGTCCGCGTCATCATCCGCACAGAAGCCCCTTCGATCAGGGCCAGGGTGCGATAGCCGTCGAACTTGATTTCGTGGACCCAGTCCGTACCGTCCGGAACCTCGTCGGCCAGGGCCGCCAGTTCGGGTTCGATAAATTTCAGCTCACTCAGGCTTTTTTTTTACGCGGTGTGGGTGCAGGTTTCACATCCCGCTCGTGCCGCTCATCTGTCTTTTGCGCCTTGCCGCCTGTCCACACCTTGCCGGGGTGGGCGGCGATCTCCTCCATGGTGCGGCCGCTGACCACGCTGGTGGCGTTGTCGGTGAGCAGGGCATCGTGATCGCCCTCGTGTTCGGTGCCGTCGTGGTGCTTGATCAGCAGCCAGTTGTTGCGGCCCCCCTCCTTCCGCATCATGTCTTCATCGCGCGGCTTCATGCGCACCAGCACCCATTCGCCCTTCAGCCGTTCGCCATGCAGGCGGAATTTCAGGTCACCTTTCTTCAGGCCCTCATGCGGGTCACCGATCGGTTCCCACGTGCCCTGATCCCACAGCATCACCGTGCCGCCGCCGTACTGGCCTTTCGGTATGGTGCCTTCGAAACTGCCGTATTTGACCGGGTGATCCTCGACTTCGACCGCCAGGCGCCGGTCGTTGGGATCGAGGCTCGGCCCCCTGGTCACCGCCCATGACTTAAGCACGCCGTCGAGTTCGAGGCGGAAGTCGTAATGCAGGCGTGTGGCCGCATGCTTCTGGATCAGGTAGTGGAAACCCTTGGCCTTGCTTAAGTTCCCGCCGGGTTCCTTCGTCTTGGTAAAGTCGCGCTTCTGGCGGTAAGGTTCGAGGGAGTCAGCCATGATGCCGCCTCCCACTTCTCCCCTCCAGGGCGGAGAAGGTGGCGCGAAGCGCCTGATGAGGGGGGCTTTCTGACCCCTCACCCGATCGGCGTCGTTTCACTCGCCTCTCGTCCTCTCCCCTTGAAAGGGGAGAGATGGAAGTATGGTGATAGCGTTCGAAGGACTGAGCCATCTATCCCGCCTTTTTGCGTTTCTTCGGAGCTGGCTTGTCCTCGTTGGCCGCTTCGGGCTGCTTGAGGCTTTGCCGCAGGGCGTCCATCAGGTTGACGACCTTGGCGGCCGGCTTGGCTTCGACCACTTCGCGTGGCGCGCGCTTTTCGACGCGGGCATCGATCAGTTCCTGAAGCGCGGCGCGGTAATGATCGTGGAACTTGCCGGGATCGAACTTGGCGACCTTGCGCTTGATCAATTCCCTGGCGAGATCGAGCTCCTCGCTGTCGGTCTTTTTGTCACGGATGGTGTCGAAATAAGGATCCGAATCCTTGATCTCGTCTTCGTAGCGCAGGGTTTCCAGCAGCAGGCCGCTGCCATAGGGCTTGAGCGCGCACAGACGTTCGCGCCCGCCGATAGCCAGCTGGCCGACGCCGACCTTGGCGGTGTCGCGCAAGGCGTCGCGGATGACGGCGAAGGTGGCGTGGTCGCCCTTGGCGGCCGGGGCGACGAAATAGGGACTTTCGAAATAGACCTCGTCAATGGCGTCGGCGTCGACGAACTCAGCGATGTCGAGCGTCTTCGACGACGGGATTTTCAGATCCTTGATCTCGTCGGGATCGATCAGGACGTATTCGCCCTTTTCGACTTCGTAGCCCTTGACGATATCGTCGCGGTCGACCTCCTTGTCGCCGGCCACCAGTTGGTGACGGACGCGCTCGCCGGTTGGCTTGTAGATTTCGTGGAAGGCGATCTGGCGCGACCGATTGAGCGCGGCATAGACGTGGACGGGCAGGGAGACCAGAGACAGCCGGATATTGCCGCTCCAATAAGGTCGCAGGGCCATGGTCGATCCTCTGAAAATATCCCGCGCCCTGATGACCAGCCTAACGCGCCGCCGGGTAAAATTTCAGTACGAAAACCGGCTTTATCCGTTCCTTGCGCGCCGCCATAACGGACGGCATGTCAAACTTGCCGGCGCCCGCCTAGATTGGATTCGGCACATAAAACCCGAAAGAGGACCTGCGACCATGCCTACCGACGACCGCACCCGGACGCCCAACACGAAATTCCTGATCAATAAGCGCACGTCCCTGGCCGGCGACTATCTGGACGACACCTATTCGCGCCGCCTGTCGCAATACGGCGAAGGGGCCATGGAGCCGGCCTATCGTCAGGTGTGGAACTTCGACAACGACATAGGTTGACGTGCTTCATTTATAGATATGCTTATCAATATATCGAGACGATAACGTTGACATGTATCATATAAAGGGATTAGTTGCGCACCTATAGAGACGGCAGACTGTTTTTAATATGCCACCTATAGGGACGAAATCATGTCTGGTCTGCTTTTACGCGCCTCCCTGGCTGCCTGTCTTTTCGCGTCTGTGGCGGCGCATGCGCAAGCTCCGGCATCCTATGACAGCATCGTCAGGACGCGTATCCTGCCACAGGAACAGATCCTGCTGGACCAACTGGTGGAGAAGGGGCGGTCGCTGGTCATCGACGGCCAGCCGGTGTTCAACGGTAACGACAAGTTTCTGCCTGGCAAGATAGCCCTGGGTCTTGCCGACTATATCGTCACTCTGGCCAGTGACGATCCGCGCCTGGCGGACGACCTGAAGGACTTCCGCCAGATCGCGAAACTGACTGTCGATGACGCCAACGACACCTGGGGCGCTTATTATTACATCCTGGCGCTCGACAAGCTGAAGCACGCCGGCTTGCTGGATCAGGCCGTCGACCGCCTGACCCTGGCCAAGTTGCGCGTGCGCCTCGACTGGCGCATGTTCGTCGATCCGGACAGTTACGACCTGATCGACTATCCCAACAACTACTACGTCGTCGCCTTCGCCATTGCCCGCCTGCGCCACGACATGGGTTGGGAGGATGCGCGCTATGCCGGCGAGATCTACAAGCACACCGCCGCCCATTACGCGCGCTATTCCGGCTATGGCTTCGCCGACGAGACCGATGGCGAGGGCCGTTTCGACCGTTACAGCGTGCTGCTGGCCGGCGAACTGGCCAATCACTTCATCGAAACCGGCGGCACGCCGCCGCCCGAGGCGCTGGGCTGGCTGCGCAAATCGGCCGATGTCATGCTGGCGCGCCTGCACGACGACGGTGAGGGGTTCGAATACGGCCGCAGCCTCGGTCCCTACAGCGAAACGGCGATCATCGAGGTGCTGACGGCGGCGGCGCGCCTGGGCGTGCTGAGCGACGATGAAAAGGCGCGCGCCTATGCCTATGCCACCCGCGCGGCGCAGCGCTATGTCGATGTCTGGATCGACAGGGATACCGGCTCGGTCAACCTGTGGGACGGCGGCCGGCGCACCGACGATTACCGCGGCAAGTTCCGCGTGCTGGGCGAGAACCTGTCGCTGGCGCACCAGTTCGCCTATACCGACGCCGGCTGGAACGCCATGGGCTACCAGGGCAAGTCGCCGTCTGCCGCCATCGCCCGTGACGGCGGCACGACCGTGACATGGTTCGCGCGCGGCGATTATGATCGCGCCCTGGTCACGCGCACGGACCACGGCCACATCATCGGCCTGCCGCTTATCAACGGCGGCGCCGGCCAGCACATGCACAACCCCTATTTCCCGATTCCATTCTCGCGCGGCATGCTGGAAGGCGTGGCTGACGGCAGCGCGCCGCTATTGGTGCCGCAGTTCACGCTTGGCGACGGCAGCGTGCTGATGCCGCTGGCCTTCATCCGCCATGTCAAGGTCGAGACGGGCGCGGCGGCGACGGTGACCTACGATCAGTCCGAACTCGACCGCATGGGCCAGGACGCGCCGGTGGCCGACAGGCGCATGGGCGTGGCCACCACCTACAGCTTAAGCGATGGCGCCATCACCCGCACCGACGTCTATACGCCGGCTGCGCCGCTGGCGATCGCCGCCATCCGGCTCGATTTCGCCGGCTTTTCGACCGATCCGATCCTGGCCGGCACCACGGCGACGTTCGGCGCCGGCGCCGTCACCGGCTTTTCCGTGACCGGCCTTGACGGCTGCACGGCGCGCGCGCTGGACCATGACCGCGACTACGAGTCGGATACCGGCGCCATGACCAGCCTGGTCACCTGCGCGTCAGGCGCCAGGACGGTCAGCGCGCCGTTCACCATCAGCTGGACGATGACCTACCGCTAGGCCGGGCCTTGCTTAAGCCGCAATATCACATATAGTCGCGGGTGACGGTATTTCTGGAACGGTCGAGCCGGCGCAAGCGCGCGCAAGGCTTCGATTCCAGCTCCGGGCGGGATAAGAGTTTCATTATATGGAAGATGGCGCGATACACAGCACGGACGGCGCGGCGCAGGTGCACGACGCCGAGCCGGTCAAGGGCATCAATGGCGCCCTTACCTTGATGCGTGGTCTGGAAGTGCTTGACCGCGTCGCCAAGGGCGACAATACGCTGGGCAAGATTTCGAAGTCGCTGGGCTTGAACAAGAGCACCGTCCATCGCCTCGCCACCACCCTGGTCGAGTCCAAATACCTCGTCATGGCCCAGCGCGAAGGCTACGGCCTCGGCACCAAGCTGCTGGAGCTGGGTTTCGCCGCCTCGCAGCAGATCACGGTGACGCGGGTGGCGCGCGAGCACCTGGTCAAGCTCAATGCCGATACCGGCGACACCGTCAATCTCGGCGTGCTCGACGGCACCCAGGTCCATTATATCGACAAGATTCCGGGCACCCGGCGCATCGAGGTGCGCTGTGTCATCGGTGAGCGCCAGCTGCTGCGCCCGACCGGCCTCGGCAAGGCCCTGTTGCTCGACGCCAGCGAAGAGGCCTTGCGCGAGGTCTTCCAGCGCGAGGCGCGCGACCAGCCGCGCTACAAGTACGACCTGAAATCGTGGCTCGAAGTCATGAAGGGCTATCGCGACGGCGGCTATGCCCTCGATCTCGACGAAAACGAGGACCGCATCCGCTGCGTGGCGGCGCCGGTCCGTGACATCAGCAACAAGATCATCGCCGCCATCAGCGTGTCGTCGGCGGCGCAGTACATGGACGACGACCGGCTCGCCAGCCTGCAGGGCTATGTCAAGGATGCTGCGTTGGCGATCAGCCGCGATTTCGGTTTCAAGGGCTGATCTGTCCCTTTAATCGGGACGATGTAGGCGCGGCGCGCCCCATAGCGGCCGAATTTCACCAAATTCATGCCGTTATGTTGATGGACGTGTCTCTATATGTTACGCCTGTCGGCAAGCCCGCGCTATAACGGACAAGCGGACGCAGGACAGGGAGCGCGGACGCGGCATGTTCAAGTCGACCCACTATGCCGCCCATCCCGCCATCGTTCGCCGGGCCAGCAATGCCGACCTGCGCGATGCCTTCCTGGTTGGCGGCCTGTTCGAAGCTGGTCAGGTGTGCTTGAGCTATATCCACCAGGAACGCATGATCATCGGCGGTGCAGCCCCCTTGCGGGCCCCCTTGCGCCTGCCAGCCTATGACGGCGAGCCTCTGCTCACGGGGCGCGAACTGGGCGTGGTCAATATCGGCCGAGGGCCAGGCCGGGTGACGATCGATGGCCTTGCCTACGACCTGGCTCCGCTCGACGCGCTTTATGTCGCCCAAGGCGCGCGCGATGTCGTTTTCACCGGCCTCGATGCCGATGCGCCGGCGCGTTTCTATCTCGCCAGCACGCCCGCCCATTGTGCATGCCAGACCCGCGTCATTACGCGCGCGGCAGCCAGGCCGTTGCAGCGCGGCGGGCAGGTCAGCTCCAACGGCCGCCTGATCCACCAATATATCGGCAACGGCGCCTGCCCCTCGGCGCAGTTGCTGCTGGGCCTGACCCTGCTCAATCCCGGCAATGTGTGGAATTCGATGCCGCCCCACCTGCACGAGCGCCGGTCGGAGGTCTATTTCTACTTCAACCTGGCCGAGGACGAGCGCCTGTTCCACTTCATGGGGCCACCGTCGGAAACCCGCCATATCCTGGTCGACAACGAGCAGGCGGTGATCTGCCCGTCATGGTCGGTGCACATGGGCGTGGGCGTGGCCAGCTACGCCTTCATCTGGGCGATGGGCGGAGACAACCGCAATTACGACGACATGCGTCCGCTGGCGCTTGGCGATCTCGGCTGACCGGAGACTGACCTCATGAAACGCACGACCCTGTCTTTCCTGAGCCTGCTGGCGGCACTGGCCGCATCCCACGCCATGGCGCAGGACACGCTGTCGACCACGGCCACCGTTCCATGGCGGCCGGCCGACGTCATGGCCCTGGCCGAAAAGGCCGGCGATTACCAACTGGCCACCATGGCCGGCGGCGACTATCCGGCCAACGGTCCGGCCCAGACGCCGGACCCGCGCGGCTGGGTGCAGGGCGCACTGTTTGTCGGCCTGGCGGCGCTGGCCGATCATCACCAGCGGCCGGAGTTCGCGCAGGCCCTGTTGGCGCGGGGGCGGGCCAATGGCTGGACGCCCGGTGAGCGGCCCTATGACGCCGACGATTTCGTCATCGGCTCCAGCTATTTGTGGGACGCGCGCCACGGCGGTGGCGATGCGGCCCTGGCGCCGATGCGTGAACGGCTCGATGCCGTGCTGGCCGCGCCGCCCGCCAACGACCTGGCCTTTACCGGTGACGGCACGCCTTGCCGTAACCGCTGGTGCTGGGCCGACGCCATCTTCATGGGGCCGCCGGTGTGGTTCGAAATGTCGAAATTGACCGGCGATCCGAAATACGCCGATTACGCCAAGTCTGAATTCGAGGCGACGACCCAATACCTCTACGATCCTAAGTATCATCTGTACTACCGCGACAGCCGTTTCTTCGACCGCAAGGACATCGACGGCAACAAGCTGTTCTGGTCGCGCGGCAACGGCTGGGTGTTCGCCGGCCTGGCGCGCAGTATCGACCTGTTGCCCGAGGGTGATCCCGAACGCGCCCGCATGATCGCGATTTTTCAGGACATGGCGGCGGAACTGAAGTCGATCCAGAAGGGAGACGGCTACTGGTCGCCGTCGCTGCTGGGCGATCCGGCCGTCAGCCTGCCGGAATCGAGCGGCACCGGCTTTTACGTCTACGGCATGGCGTGGGGCGTCAGGAACGGCCTGCTCGACCGCGCCACCTACGAACCCGTGGTGCGCAGGGGCTGGACGGCGCTGGTGCGTTCGGTTCATGCTGACGGCAAGGTTGGCTACGTCCAGCCGATCGGCGACCGGCCCGGCGCGGTCGGCTACGACGACACCCAGCTTTACGGGGCCGGCGCCTTCCTGCTGGCCGCCACGGCTGTGGCCGACCTGAACCTGGCGCCGGTCGCGCCCTTGAAAGGCAACTGGACGGTCGACAATCCGTCGGCCTACGACCAGCCGGCGGCAAGCGTGGCCCTGGCGCTCAAGGCGGCCGGCAGCACGGCCGGCGGCTGGTCGGTGGTGGTGGCGGGTGGCCAAACCTACGCCGCGCAATATGACGGCGGCACGCTGCGCTTCGTCATGCCCTTGAGGGCGCACCAGAAGGTAACCTTCCGCGTCGTGCCGCAGCCCGCCGTCCTGCCGACACTTACCCGCGCCACGCTCAATGTCCAGGACGGCGGCACGCTGAACGGCAAGCTGATCACTGGTGGCACCTTCTGGCTGCGCAAGGACTACGAGGTGCCGCCCGACCATTTCATCCATGACGGCCTGATCGCCTTCGAAGGCCTGGGCTGGGAATCGGACAAGGTCGCCTATCGCCTCTATCTCGACGAGCGCAACGTCACCGACATCTACGGCAAGAAGGTGGCGCGACCGATCCTGCCCGACATCGGCCAGAATGTCGGCGATTACCACTCCATGAACGACTGGGGCCAGGACATCTTCCAGGTCGACCAGAGCCTGGGCATGGGCGGCATCGGCGAGGTCAGGGACGGAAAGGCCACCCAGGTCGGCAAGGCCAGGGTGATCGGCCACGTCTTCAACGACGGTCCGGTGACCGCCGGCGCCGTGGTCGACAATCTCGGCTTCGACAACGGCGCGGCCAACCTGACGACACGCTACACGATTGCCGCCGGTTCGCCGCTGACCCGCGTCGATGCTTACGCCAGCGGCGCTGGCCCGATGGCCGCCGGCCTGGTGCATCACAAGGACATGACGGTCCTGACCTCGGGGGCGCGTTCGGGGAATTGGGGTTATATCGCCACCTGGGGTCAGCAAAGCCTGGCCGGCGATAATCTCGGCATCGCCCTGTTCTTTCCGGAAGACGGCGTCGCATCGCGCTTCACCGACGACGGCCAGACCCTGTTCGTCACCTTCCGCGATGCGGCGCAGATCCATTACGCCTTCGCCGCCACCTGGGCGCAGGACGCCAGCGGTGTGCGCGACCAGGCCGGCTTCCAGCAATGGCTGGCCGCCACGCTCGATGGCCTCGACCATCCGCCTGTCGTCACCGCGGGCATTGCCAAAGCTGGACCGAAGCGTCGGTCTTGACGCGAGCCGTTCCATATACAGGGACGAATATGTGAAATACGTTGCGATGATGACACACATTTTCGCAAAGTTTTGCAAAATGACACCGGTTACCATGCCGATAAATGGACTGCCGTTTCAAAATAATATAGACAATGACGCCAAGGCCGCCGCTTCACGCGGTCCACATAACAACAACAGGGAACACTTATGAAAACGAAATGCCACCCGTCCCTCGTAACCTCGGCCAGCGCCGCCGCCCTTCTTCTGGCCGCGTTTCCGCTGATGGCGGCGGCGCAGGATACGGCTGCTTCCACCGCAGCGACCGCCAAGCCCGACGACAACACCGTCGTCGTTATCACCGGCTTCCGCCAGGCCTATACCAACGCCGTCAAGACCAAGCGCGACTCGATCGAAATCACCGACTCGATCTCGTCCGACGGCCTCGGTCGCTTTCCCGATCTCAATGTCGGCGAAGCCATCCAGCGCATTCCCGGTGTCCAGCTCAATCGCGAGGCCGACAGCCGCAACGCCACCATCTCCTTGCGCGGCCTGCCCGGCACCTTCGCCCGCACCACCCTGAACGGCGGCGCCTTCGCCGACCCGATCCTGGGCTCGGCCACCAACACCGCCTCGACGCCGCTGGGCGCCTTCAATTCCGACATCTTTTCCTCGATCACGGTGGTGAAGTCGCCCGATGCGTCGGACCTCGCCGGCGGCCTGTCGGGCAATGTCGACCTGCGCATCGCACCGGCCTTGTCGCGCAAGCCCGGCAGCTTCATCAAGGTGTCCGAGGAATATGATACGCTCGGTTCCGAAACGAGCCCCGAAGTCAGCATGGGCATCAACAAGCGCTTCAGCCCGGACTTCGCCGTCTTCGGCACGGTGGCGTGGAAGGACGAGAAGTTCCGCCGTGACTCCATCTCGGTCCAGACCTGGGCCAACAAGCTGGGCGCCATCCAGGTCGGCAACCAGAAGGCCGCCGGTTCGAACCCGGTCTATGACGCCCTGGCGGCGCAGTACCCTGGCGGCGTCTACTATCCCAGCCAGGTCCGCCAGTTCAGCCGCCAGAACCTGGGCCACCTGCTGTCGACCGCCACCGGCTTCGAATGGAAGGCCAACGACAACTGGAAGATCGGCGCCACCGCCTTCTTCACCGAGCGCAATCTCGACCAGGGCACCAACGACCTGCAATATATCCAGACCGATACCGGCCAGGGCACCAATACCGGCCTGACGGCGACTTCGGCGGTCGATCATATCACCTCGATCGGCACGCCCTACATGGTCAATACGCCGAACGGTCCGCGCGCCTATGTCAACAAGTTCACGGTCGAAAACGCCAACACCTACGACTCGACGCGGTCGGAGCCGGCCAAGCAATCGACCTGGTCGGTCAATCCGACGGTGTCGTTCAAGAACGAGAACTGGAGCTTCACGGGCGCCGCCACGCTGTCGCGCGCCGAGGTGCTGGCCAACCAGATCGAACTCGACGTCATTGAAAACCCGTACAAGGCCGGTTCCAGCCTGACCACCACCAACGGCATCACCGCCAGCATCTATACCGGCGGCGACGATCTCTCCAACGCCGTCTACCAGGTGACCACGCCCAACACCCTGCACGTCAGCCCCGGCGGCTATCCGGTCGCCACCGCCGCCAGCCAGGCGACCCAGGCCGCCGACGCGCTTGGCAACAAGTTCGGTGCCACCGGCACCAATGGCCATGCCGACAACTTCCTTGACGCCGTCCAGTTCGACGGCGAACGCTTCCTGCAGGGCGACTTCCTGTCCAGCATCGCGTTTGGCGCCCGCTACGAGAAGGACAAGTACGAATCGACCGGTTCGCGCAACACCGCCATTGGCGCCCTGACCCAGAACATCACGCCGTCGATGGTTTCGCCCGAGCCGGCGATCGGCGATTTCTTCGGCGGCAACGCACCCGGCATGAACACCAACTGGTTCCAGGGCAATGTCCAGCAGATCCTGGCGGCGATCACGCCGGTCAACACCGCCGCCCTGCCGGCGCAGTTCCAGCTCAACGACGCCGACGGCGTCTTCATCACGCCCTACGGCCTGGTCAACAACTACTGGGATCCAAACTACTGGAACAACAATTTCACCAACCAGAGCGACATCTCGTCGGCCTATGTCATGGCCAAGTTCGACACGCACCTGTCCAGCATCCGGGTGCGCGGCAATCTCGGCCTGCGCTACGAGGATACGCAGAACACGATCACGGCGCTCGACTGCAACAACTGCTCCAGCACCCTGGCCACCGTCGCCTTCCCGGTGCCCAACCACAGCCTGACCGAGCGCACCTACAAGCAGCATTACCACTATGCCTTGCCGTCGCTGATCGTGGCCGCCGACCTGACCGACAACCTGGTGGCGCGCTTCGCCGCCTATTCGACCTATGTCCGGCCGCAACCGCGCGACACCGTGCCGATCACCTCGGTCATCCTGCCCGAGCCGATGACCGCCGCCATGCCGCCGGTCTATGCCGCCAACCCGACCTATACGGTGGTGGCCGGCGCCACCAACCTGAAGCCCTACACCTCGGATTCCTATGACGTGTCGCTGGAATGGTACAATCGCCCGGGCGGCCTGATCGCCATCGACTTCTTCGAAAAGCAGATCAAAGGCTATATCGGGCCGATCACCGACGCCAACCTGCTGTGTCCGGCCGACGGCAAGATCAACGGCATCGACTACGGCCTGGGCTCGCTCAGCCGCGTCGGTTCGAACTGCGTCAGCTCGAACACCTTCAACACCACCTCCGGTACCCAGAACGGCCTGGTTGTGATCAGCGGCATGACCAACCTGTCGCCGATGACCGTCGACGGCATCGAGTTCAACGTGCAGCAGAACTTCGACTTCCTGCCCGGCTTCTGGAAGAATTTCGGCGGCGCGATGAACTATTCCTACACCACCGTTTCGGGCAAGGACGCCACCGGCAAGGCCATCACCCTGCCCAGCGTCTCCAAGGACAATGTCAACCTGATCGGCTATTACGAAACGAAGAAGTTCGGCATTCGCCTGGTTTATAATTACCGCGGCGAATATCCGCTGGCGGCCGGCAACAGCTTCGTCGGCGACGCCCGCACGGTCAAGGCGCGCAGCCAGCTCGACGCCTCGGCCTCCTACAACATCAACGACCAGGTGTCGGTGTCGCTCGACGCCTTCAACCTGACCGACGCCACCCGCGCCGAGTACGAAAACGACCCGTCGCTGCCGCGCCGCATCGACTATGACGGCAAGACGTACCAGTTGACGGTGCGCGCCAACTTCTGAAGATAGCCATCCGGGTCCTGGCTTTATGGCCGCGATCCGGATGGATTATGATGACGCCCGGGAAGCCCTGTTGCATAACCTGCGGCGGGCGGGTGTCTGAGGCGCTCTTCGCGTCGGCTTCTTCTTCCAGCAACTCCGGCGGAGCCGTCTTCACCCGGCGGCTCCGTTTTTTCCTCTCCAAGGAATCCGCCATGCGATCCCTGTGTTGTCTCGCCGTCTTGACCGCCGCCGTTTTCGCCGCCATGCCCGTTGCCGCCGCGCCGGCCTGCCAGGGCAGCGACGGTCATGCCGCCGCCTTCGCCGGCCGCCAGACCTATCTGTGGCGGGCGGATGCCCTGCAATCGGTCAAGGCGGCGATCGCGAAGGACCCCGCTTCGGTTCCCGCCTATGGCCAGTTGATCGCTGACGCCGACGCGGCCATGACCGCCGGACCGTGGAGCGTCACCGACAAGACCAAAACGACGCCGTCCGGCGATGCGCACGACTATATGAGCATCGGCCCCTATTTCTGGCCCGACCCGTCCAAGCCGGACGGCCTGCCCTATATCAACCGCGACGGCCAGGTGAACCCCGAGCGCGCCACCGAGGCCTACGACCGTACACGGCTGGGCGATATGTCGTCGGCCGTCGAGGCGCTGGGCCTGGCTTATTACTACACCGGCGATGACAAATACGCCCAACGCGCCGCCCTGATCCTGCGGACGTGGTTCGTCGAGTCCAGGACGCGGATGAACCCCAATTTCGACTTTGCCCAGGGCGTGCCGGGCAAGACGCCGGGCCGTTCCTTCGGCATCATCGACAGCGTCCAGTTCGTGCCGGTGATCGAGGCCATCGGCCTGCTGCAGCCGTCGCACGCCCTGTCGGACGCCGACATGACCGCCCTGCGCCAATGGTTCGGCGATTTCGCCGGCTGGATGACGACCAGCCCCAACGGCATCGAGGAACGCGCCGCCAGCAACAACCACGCCATCTATTACGACCTGGAACTGACCGAGTTTTCGCTGTTCGCCGGCAAGGCCGACCAGGCGCGGGACGTGGTGTCGCGGTTCGGCCAGGCCCGCCTCGACCCGCAGATGGCCGCCGACGGCAGCCTGCCGCGCGAACTGGCGCGGACGCGCTCGTTCCACTACAGCATGTGGACCCTGCAGGCGGTCTATGACGAGGCCACGCTGGGCGAATGCGTCGGCGCCGACCTGTGGGACTGGCAGGCGGCGGACGGCCGCAGCCTGAAGCTGGCGACGCAGTTCGCCGCCTCGTGGGCCGGTCATGAAAAGGACTGGCGCTGGCAGGAAATCGACATGGACACCGAGGACCTTTACGACGCCCTGCTGAAGGCGGCGCACGGCTACGACGATCCGGCCCTGAGCCAGGCGGCGGCGGTTTACCGCGATGCCCATGCCGCCGCGCGCATCAACCTGACCACGCCCCTTCTGTCCGGCCGATAACCTGTTGTCCAGAGATGGGCCGGAATACCGGCCACGGTTGTGAAATAACGGCGGTATGATAGGGTTGCCCGGATTTCAACGCCGGGAGGCCGGATCGCGCCGCCCCTGGACCTTTCACAGGGATTTTTCATGACCAGCATTCTCAATCTCGGGCCGGAAGGCCGCGTCAACGCCTATACGACCTTTGCACAGCAAGATGCCAGCATGGCCGCCCTGGCGGACGGCGGCTATGTCGTCGCCTGGGATTCGCAAGGCAATGATGGTGACGGCCTCGGAATCTTCCTGCAACGTTACGATTCCTCCGGGCACAAGGTCGGCGTCGAGACGCAGATCAACAACAACGCTGCCGGGAGCCAATTTACGCCGAACGTAACCGGTCTGAGCGATGGCGGCTATGTCGTGGCATGGACGAGTGGGGACGGTGCCGGGTACGGCGTCTTCATGCGCCGGTACGACGCCGATGGCAATGCCATGGGTGGCGACACACAGGTCAATACATTTACGACCGGAGACCAGGCCTATCCGCGTGTTGCCGGCCTGCCGGATGGCGACTGGGTTGTGACTTGGCAAAGCACGGGCCAGGACGGCAGCGGTGACGGCGTTTATTTTCAGCGCTACAATGCCAGCGGCGCCGTCGGCGCGGAGACGCAAGTCAACGTCACCACGGCGGATAGCCAGGCAGACCCTGCCATAACCGGCCTCGACGACGACAAGTTCGTCATTACCTGGACGAGCAACGGCCAGGACGGCAGCGGCGGCGGCGTCTATATGCGGGTTTTCAACGCGGACGGCAGCGCTGCCTCGTCGGAAATCGGCGTGAACCAGACCACATTTAATAGCCAGGGCCTGGGCAAGGTGGTTTCGCTGGGCGACCAGGGCTTCATCGTCACCTGGGCCAGCAATGGCCAGGACGGTTCGGGTTACGGCGTCTATGCACGGCATTTCGATACGGATGGAAATCCCGTCGGCGACGAGTTCCGGGTTAATTCAACCACATCCGGCCATCAGACGTCGCCCACGATCGCCGCGCTAGACGACGGCGGTTATGTCATCACGTGGTCGGGGGCCGATGACTCGAGCTACGACATCTTTGCCCAGCGGTTCGACGATCAGGATCACGCCATCGGCGCCGAGACCCTGCTGAATAGCTATATCACCGGCTTCCAGGCAAATTCCGTCGTCGCCGGTCTGCCCGGCGGAGGCTTTGCCGCGGCATGGTTAAGCGACGGTGAAGATGGTTCCGGGTACGGCATCTATCAGCGGGTTTTCGGTAACGCCACCACGCTGAACGGCACGCAGTATCTTTATGGCACGTCGGGGAGCGATGACCTCGATGGCGGCTCGGGCAACGACATCATGTATGGCGGCCAGGGCGATGATGTCTATCACGTCAACGCCGTGGGCGACGTGATCGTGGAGGCGGCCAACCAAGGCATCGACACGGTCATGTCGGCCGTGTCGACCACGCTGGGCCCCAATGTCGAAAACCTGACCCTGACGGGCTTCGGCCCGATCAACGGCACCGGCAACAGCCTCGACAACATCATCATCGGCAACGCCGGCGCCAACGGGATTGACGGTGTCGACGGCAACGACACACTTTACGGCAACGGCGGTGACGACACGATCACGGGCGGCGCGGGCAACGATCTCGTCTACGGCGGCGATGGCAACGACGGCATCAGTCTGGGCACCGGAATCGATACGGCTTATGGCGGTGACGGCAACGATTATGTCGACGGCAGCCTGACGACAGCTGCCTTTGTCGACGGCGGAACAGGCGTCGACACGATCTTCGGCGGGATCGGCGCCGATACACTTTCAGGCGGTGACGGCAACGACTCGATTTACGGCAATGGCGGCGGCGATCACCTTGATGGTGGCAACGGCGACGATGTCATCCATTCCGGCTCCGGGACCAACTTCATCAATGGCGGTGACGGAAATGATACCATCTTTCTCGGTGCCGGCTTGTCCTATATTTCCGGTGGCGACGGCCTGGATATCCTCAACGCCCCCGATATCACCGCCATCGGCCTGACGATCAATCTGGCGAGCGGACGCATCAGTTCGACGGATAATACCGTCAACGGCTATATCAGCGGCGTCGAATATGTCGGCGGCTCGACCGGTAGCGACACGCTCATCGGCGACGCCAACAGCAATACCCTCAGCGGCGGTGACGGCAACGATGTCATCGACGGGGGCGCCAATGACGACGTGATGGCAGGCGGCGCTAACACCGATACGGCGTCCTATGCCTCAGCGACAGCGGCGGTGACGGTGTCGCTGCTGCTGCAGGATACCTGGCAGGATACCGTTAGCGCCGGCAGTGATTATCTCGACGGCTTCGAAAACCTCACAGGTTCGAAATACAACGACACCCTGACCGGCGACAGCAACAACAACCTGCTCGACGGCGGGGCCGGGGCCGATGTCATGAAGGGCGGGCTTGGCGACGACACCTATGTTGTCGGCAATGCCTACGATAACGTTGGTGAGCGTTTGAACGAGGGCACCGATACGGTGCTGTCCTCGATCACCTATACCCTGCCGTCGAATGTCGAGAACCTGACCCTGACGGGCACCGACAATCTCAACGCTACCGGCAACTCAGACAACAATGTCATCCATGGCAATATCGGCAACAATCTGATCGACGGCGGCGCCGGCGCCGACAAGATGTACGGTGGTCTGGGCGACGACACCTATGTCGTCAACAACAGCTTCGACCTGGCCAACGAAAACGCCAATGAAGGCACCGATACCGTCCAGTCGACCATCACCTTTACTCTGGGCGCCAATGTCGAAAACCTGACCCTGACCGGCACGGCCAATATCAACGCCACGGGCAACGCGCTCAACAACATCCTCATCGGCAACAGCGGCAATAACGTGCTGAAGGGCGGGGCGGGCAACGATACCTTCGTCTTTGGCAAGTTCGGCGCGGCCAACGGCCTCGACCACCTCAACGACTTCGTCTCGGGTACTGATCACCTGAGCTTCACGGGCGCCGACTACGGCATCGCCGCGGGGCATAGCCTGACGGCTGGCGAACTGAGCCTGACCAGTTCGGCCACCTCGGCGGCGGGTGTCGGCCAGTTCGTCTACAACAGCACGACCCACACCCTGTCGTGGGACTCGAACGGCATCACCGCCGGCGGCCTGACCGACATCGTCATCTTCGACAACGCCGCCACACCGGCGACAGGTGACTTCATCTTCACCTGAACCGTCGAAAAGGGCGCCGCCGCTGACCATGGCTTCTTTTGGCTATTGTCATCCGGAAGTCATATGCTAACCCTTTAATGCAGTTGCCCGGACGGGCAATTTAGGGGGGATTTGCCATGACGACCTGGAATATGGTTGGTTCGACCAGCTATGACGAAACCGCGACCGGTATTATCGCCGGCCTGTTCGGCGGCTCTTATTCGACGTTCACGACCGGCATGGTGACGGTGAATGGCTCGGGCGGCCTGGCCGGCTGGCATGCCAATATCTATGCCGTCTCGGGCTTCGCCCAGAGCGGCACCGGCTTCACCGGCTCGATCGACCATATCGACATCTACAATGCGCAAAACGTCCTGGTCGCGACAGTCGACGAGATTCCCTACAACGTCAATTTCGACGACCTGAATGTTACGGATTCTTCGTCGGCGGGCTTTTTCGACACCATCGAGGGAACATCCGGCAATGACACCATCCATACCCTGGACGGACAGACCGCCAATGGCGGCCTGGGCAATGACAACCTGTTCGGCGGCGACGGTTCTGACGGCCTGATCGGCATCCAGGGCATCGACAACCTGTCGGGCGGAGGCGGCGACGACCTGATGGCCATGGTCGCCGGCGACACGGTCAGCGGCGGCGACGGCAACGACTATATCATCTTCGTCGGCGCCTTCGGCCAGGCCACGATCGACGGCGGCGACGGCACCGACCTGCTCGATTTCTCGTCCTACGGCACCAGCGCCGTCCATGTCACGCTCGGCCTGGCCGCGCCCGTGCCGGGCTACATGACGGCGGCCCATGTCGAAAGCGTGCTGGGCACCAGTTTCAACGATGCCATTTACGGCAGCGACCACGACGATATCCTGGCCGGCCTCGACGGCAATGACGTGCTGACCGGCGGCGCCGGCAACGACCTGTTCGACGGCGGCAACGGCAACGACGTCATCAACGGCGGCGACGGCATCGACGAGGTCGATTTTTCGGCGGCCGGCGCCGCGGTCACGGTCGACCTCGCGGCCGGCACGGCCACGGGCTTCGGCAGCGATACGCTGGTCAGCATCGAGAACGCCGACGGCTCCAATGCGGGCGGCGCGCTTTACGGCGACGACCAGGCCAACACGCTGACCGGCGGCACCGGCGACGATGTCCTCGACGGGCGCGGCGGCGCCGACACCATGACCGGCGGCAACGGCAATGACCGCTACTATGTCGACAACGTCAACGACGTCGTGGTCGAAGACGGCAACATCAACGATAGCAATTTCGAATATGCCTCGGTCAGCATCACCGGCGCCAAGAATATCGACTACATCATCCTGACCGGCAGCGACAATCTCAACGCCACAGCCTATGACGACGGCAACCAGAACGACCACACCAATCTTACCGGCAATTCCGGCGACAATGTCCTGACCGGTACGGCGGGGACGAACGTGCTCGACGGCGGTGCGGGCGCCGACACCATGATCGGCGGAGCCGGCAGCGACACCTATTATGTCGACAACGTCAACGACAAGATCATCGACAGCAGCAGCTTCGGCTATTCCGAAAACATGGTCTATTCGACCGTCAGCTATGTTCTGCCGGACTATATCGGCAGCGGCTACCTGCTGGGTACGGACAATCTCAACATCACGGGCAATGATCAGAACAACAACCTGAGCGGCAACGATGGCGACAATTACATCGACGGCGGCAAGGGCTACGATTCGATGTACGGCGGCCTCGGCAACGACACCTTCGTCATCGATAACGCGGCCGACAGCATCAACGATACAGGCGGTATCGACCTGGTCCTGACATCGGTCTCCTTTACCTTCTACAGCTTCACCACTATCGAGAACGTCACCCTGACGGGCACGGACAATATCGATATCTATGGCGGCACCGGCAACAATGTCCTGACCGGCAATGTCGGCAACAACGTGCTGATGGGCGGGGGCGGCAACGATATCCTCATGGGGGGCCTGGGCAACGACACCTATATCGTCACGACCGCCGGCGACGCCATTGTCGAGAACGCCGGCGGGGGAATGGATACGGTCAAGACGCTGATCGACTACACCCTTGCCGACAATATCGAGAACCTGGTCCTCAATGAGGGGAGCGCCGTCAACGGCACTGGCAATGCCAGCGATAACCTCCTTACCGGCAACAGCCTCGCCAATACCCTGTCGGGTCTCGCCGGCAACGACTGGCTCGACGGCGGAATGGGTGACGATACCCTGATCGGCGGCCTGGGCGACGACACCTTCGCGCTCGACTCGCTCAACGACGTGGTCATCGAAAACGTCGGCGAAGGCACGGATACGATCCAGATCGCCATGACCTACGCGCTCGGCGGCAATGTCGAGAACCTCACCCTCACCGGCTCGGGCGACATCAACGGCACCGGCAATGAACTGGACAACGTGCTGACCGGCACCGCTGGCAGGAATGTCCTGATCGGTGGCGCGGGTAACGACCTGCTCGATGGCGGCCTGGGTAACGACACCCTGTCCGGCGGCGCCGGTAACGATACCTATGTCATCGACAATGCCCACGACGTGATTTCGGAAGAAACCGTCGCCGGCACCGATGACGGCGGCACCGATACGGTGCAGGCCGGGTTTACCTATGCGCTTGGCACCCATTTCGAAAACCTGACGCTTACGGGCGCCGGCAATATTTCGGGCACCGGCAACGAGTTGGCCAACACGCTGACCGGCAACAGCGGCGGCAACAACCTGCAGGGCATGGAAGGCAATGATACGCTCGACGGCCGTGCCGGCAACGATTCCCTGATCGGCGGCAGCGGCGCGGACCGGATGTACGGCGGCGCCGGCAACGACACCTACCAGATCGACGATTCCGGCGACCGGGCGCTGGAGAGCCGTAACGGCACGACCGACGACGGCGGCAAGGACCTGGTCCAGTCGTATGTCAGTTTCCACCTGGGTGCGTTCATCGAGAACCTGACGCTGATCGGCGGAGCCATGGTCAATGCCACCGGCAACGAACTCGACAATGTCCTCACCGGCAACAGCAACGACAACGTCATCAATGGCGGGCTTGGCGCCGACACCATGATGGGCGGCAAGGGCAACGACACCTACTTCGTC
>FTDB01002646.1_pt1 | contig 37729 bp, 28 predicted proteins | sample 1639741 | NCBI WGS metagenome assembly FTDB01 (sample SAMEA3914869, study PRJEB12502) | metagenome | biome: forest; material: soil | place: USA | collected 2012-03-12 | depth 0.1 m | reverse complement strand
CGTCAACGCCGTGCTGGCCGACAAGTCGCCGAACTTCGGCTTCAACGCGCAAACCGAAAAGTACGTCGACCTCGTCGCCGACGGCGTCATCGACCCGGCCAAGGTCGTGCGCACCGCGCTGCAGGACGCGGCTTCGGTTTCGGGCCTGCTGATCACGACGGAAGCCGCCGTGGTCGAAAGCCCCAAGAAGGACGCGGCCCCGGCCATGCCGGGCGGCGGCATGGGCGGCATGGGCGGCATGGATTTCTAATCCAGCCCTCAGCCTTGCTGAAAAATGGAAAGAGCGGGTCGCAAGACCCGCTCTTTTTGTTTGTGGGAAGCAAGAAGCCCCACCACCCCCGGCCATTCAGGATGTGGCTTCTGCCGCGCCGGCCGGCGGTCCCCCTCCCCAGCAAAGCTGGGGAGGTATGAATAAAAAGCGTTCGTTTCTCATGCCTCCCCAGCTTTGCTGGGGAGGGGGACCGCGAGCCGACACGCCTCGTCGCATCAGTAAGAATGGCTCGTGGTGGTGGGGTTTCTTGCTTCCTTATCCAGCGAAATAACGAAATAAAGAGCGGACCTTGCGATCCGCTCTTTTTCGAATGCCCGGGCACTGATCCGGGCGGCTTAATGAAGCGCCATACGCCGCGTGAAATATCCGGCCGATCCATGAGTGGGCTGCGACAACGTCCCCCCGGAGGCGGTCGCTCATGGTCGACGCCTGTGAGCATAGGCGTCAGGCCGCATAACGGTTAGCGTATCGATCGGCCTTTTCCGGCCACCGGCCGCACGTCATGTGCGGACCTGTCCGGGACGCCTCACGATCCGCAGCTCTGGATCCCGTCGACGACCAGCCTGGCGCCGCTGTGGTCATGGACGATGATATGGGCCGGCTGCTCGTCGCTTTCCTCGCCCGTCGACTTCGACTTGCCGTAGGGTATGATCTGCACGAAGACATTGCTGTCGTCGGACAGATAGCCGTCGACCTTGCCCTGGACCTTGTTGTTGTCCTGGAAGACGACGACGCCTGTATTCAGGTGGATGGCGGCATGGCCCAGGTCGTCGAGGAAGATCAGGTTGCCCTTCTTGTCGGCGACGCTGCATGAGGCGCCGCTTTCGAACGCGAAATCCTTGTTTTCAAGCTTGCGTATGGCCAGCGCGTTCGGCGTCTTCCACTGATAGCTCTTGCCATCGTCCGACAGCGTCGCCCAGCGCGGCGCGTTCCAGGCGTGACGCTTGGCGTCGTAGGTTTGCAGGCCCAGGCAGACATTGTCCTCGAATCCGGGCGTCGGCGTGCCGTTGCAATAGCCGCCGCTGCCCAGCAGGGTCTCGTCGCCGAACCGCAGCGCCCGGCTGGAGAAGGTCGTGCCGAAATGCAGCCCCTTCGGCCCGGACAGCAGGATCACATCGCTGACGAAGCTGCAACCGAAGCCGTTGCACGGCGGCGCGCACAGATCTGTGAAAATATAGTCCGGCTTGCCGTCCTTGTTGAAGTCGGTGACGAAGACGGTGTTCAACTCGTCGAAGAACTGGGCCTGGGTCTTGGTGTTGCAATAGACGGTGTGGCCGCTGTCGTCCTTGTCGGCGCTGGCCTTGTAATATTTCAGCAGGGCGGTTTTGACCGGCGCGGGCAGGGCCTGGGTCGACAGCCACGTCCCGGCGGGATCGGTTTTCGCCGCCGGCGCGGGAGCCGCGGGCTTGTCCTCCGCGGGCTTGTCCTCGGCCGTGACGGGCGCGGTCGAAGGGGCGGGTTCGGCCGCAGGTTCGGGCTCGGGCGGGGCCGGCTTTTCGGCCGGGGCCGGCGGCGCGGCTGGTTCGGCGTCCTTGACGGGCGCGTCCTTTGCCTTGGCGGCCGGCGCTTTATGCGTTTTCGTTCTGGACGCCCTGGCGGCCCTGGGCGCCGCCGCCGCCTTCGCGGGAAGATCGCCGTGATCCGGCGTGTCCTGCGCCGTGTGCTGGCTTTCGGCGGCGGCGAACAGTGCGGAAAGCTTGGCCTGCGCCTCGGCCGGCGGCGGCGGGATATCCGCGTCGGGCGCCGGCAGTTGCGGTTGGGTGGCGGGCTCGGCCAGGGCTTCGACCGGCGCGGGCGTCGCCACGGGCGTGACCGGCTGGATCGGCGCCTCGGCCGGCGCAGGCTTGATCACCGGCGCGACGGCGGGCGGCGGCGGTGGGGGCGGAGGCGGCAATACGGCCACGGCGACAGGAGGCGGCACGACCGGGGCCGGTGCTGCCGGCGGGGGCGTTACCGGCGCGGGAACCGGCGGCGGGGGAGGTGGCGCTACAGCTACCACGACCGGGGCGCGCGGGACTACGCGCGGCGCGGGGGCAGGAGCCGCCGGCGCGCCGCCGATGCGCCTGACGTCGCCCCAGTGGTCGCCCTGCCATTCGCGCACGAAATAACAATCGCCGTCGCGGCAATCGACCGGCGAGATCAGGGCGTAATGCCCGTTGATCTGGGTAAAGGTCGAGGTGAAGCGCTGGGCGATATGATAGCCCATCGGGTCGCTGACCATCAGCCGGCCGACCGCGTCCGTCGCCCCGCCCTCGCAATTGGCGTTGAAGACGTAGTCTGACTGGCCATCGCCATTATAGTCGGTTTGCAGCAGTGGCCCCAGCATCAGCACGAAACGTTCGAAGCTGGGGACGGTGCAGTCGCCGTGCGCCACCAGGTCGCGGTAATAGGATTGCAGGGTCAGCTTGGCGGCCACTGGCAGATCGTCATAAGCGACCGGCGCCGGTGCGGCGGCGCGGACGGCGCCGGCCAGGCAAAGGCTTGCCCCTACCACGCCCGCCAAGCCCAGCCAGAACCGCTTCGTCATTACGCCACACCCATGGTTGAATCGGCGAACCATAGGTCAAAAAGCCTAAACGAAGTCTTAGGCATAATGAGGTCTCAGCCACACCGGCGCCTAGATCTGCGCTTGGCCGCCATCGACGAACAGTTCGACGCCGTTGACGAAGCTGGCCGCGTCCGACGCCAGGAACAGCACCGCCTTGGCGATCTCCTCGGGCTGGCCGATACGGCCGGCGGGGATCAGCCCGGCCAGGTAGTCCTTGGTGCCCTGCGCCTGGTCGCCACCGCCGAACAGGTCGTTAAGCCCGGCGGTTTCGGTGACGCCCGGGCTGATGGCGTTCACCCGGATATGGCGGTCCTTCAGGTCGAGGATCCAGTTGCGGGCGAAGCTGCGCACCGCCGCCTTGGTCGCCGAATAGACGCTGAAGGCCGGGGTGCCGGACAGGCTGGTGGTCGACGAGGTCAGCACGACCGAGCCGCCGTCGCGCAGCAGCGGCAAGGCCTTCTGCACCGTGAACAGCACGCCCTTCACATTGGTGTCGAAGGTCGTCTGATAATGCGCCTCGCTGATGGCGCCCAGCGGCGCGAACTCGCCGCCGCCGGCATTGGCGAAGACCGTGTCGATATGGCTGTGCTTTTGCTGGACGGCGTCATAGAGCCGGTCGATGTCGGCCAGCTGGCTCATGTCGCCGCGCACGCCGGTGACCCGCCCGCCGATCGCCTTGACCGCGGCGTCCAGCGCGTCTTGGCGGCGGCCGGTGATGAACACGAAGGCGCCTTCGTCGGCAAAGGCCTTCGCGGTGGCCAGGCCGATGCCGCTGGTCCCGCCGGTCACGACCACGACCTTGTTTTCGAATGTTTGGCTCATTGTCTGTCTCCTTGAAGAGCGGCTGCTTGGAAGATCAGGATGGCCGCCACGACGAAAGAGATATTCCCGCAACGATGCTGGCTGTAGTCGGCAAATGTGGTATTCAGCGTTCTACATAAGGAACGATGATGCGCGCCGATCTCAACGACTATGCCTATTTCGCCGAGGTGGTGGCCCATGGCGGGTTCGCCGCCGCCGGGCGCGCCCTGCGCGAACCGAAGTCCAAACTCAGCCGGCGCATCGCCGGACTGGAGGCGCGGCTGGGCGTGCGTCTGATCGAGCGCTCCAGCCGGCGGTTCCGCGTCACCGATGTTGGCCAATCCTTCTATGAACGCTGCCGCGCCCTGCTGGCCGAGGCCGAACAGGCCGAGGCCCTGGTCGCCGAGGCGCAGTCCGAGCCGCACGGCCTGATCCGCTTCAGCTGCCCGACCGGCCTCATCGAGGTCGTCGCCGACCCGGTGTCGGCCTTTCTCGAGCGCTACCCCCGGGTGCGGCTGCAACTGGTCGCCACCGACCGCCCGGTCGACCTGATCACCGAGCGCATCGACATCGCCCTGCGCGTCCGCACCGTTCTGGACAGCGACGCCGCCCTGACCATGCGCTCGCTGGGGCCGTCGGTGCGTATCCTGGTCGCCGCACCGCCGTGGGCCAGCCGCCTCAATGACATCACGCAACTGGCGGCCGTGCCCGTCCTGGCGTCCAGCGACGAAGCCGCCGGCGTCGAATGGCACCTGGAAACCGACGACGGCCGCGCCCAGGTCCTGCGCCTCGATCCGCGCCTGGGCTGCGCCGACCTCATGGCCGTGCGCGCCGCGGCCATGGCCGGGCTGGGCGTGGCCCTGCTGCCCGACCATGTCTGCCGTCAGGCGCTGAACGAAGGCCGGCTGGTGCGCGTCCTGCCGGACTGGCGCGGCAAGCGCGGCCTGGTGCACCTGGTCTTCACCACGCGCCGCGGCCTGCCGCCGGCGGTGCGCAAACTGATCGACCACCTGGCCGCGCACTTCCCGAAGGACGCCCTGACGACCTAGCCTGCCATCGGCAGCCATGTTACAAATTCTCACATGAAACGCCGCCGCCTGCCGCCGCTGAGTTCGCTTCGCGCCTTCGAAGCCTATGCCCGCAACGGCCGCATGGTCGTGGCGGCCGACGAACTGGCCGTCACCCACGGCGCCATCAGCCGCCAGATCAAGCAGCTGGAAACCTGGCTCGGCCTGCCCCTGACCGAAGGACCCAAGTCGAAACTGCGCCTGACCCCGCTCGGCCAAAGCCTGGGCGAGGTCCTGGCCACCGCCTTCGACGATATCGAAGACGCCCTGCCGAAGCCGCGCCGGCCGCGCCGCGCGCCGCTGCGCGTGTCGTGCCTCGGCACCTTCGCCATGAAGTGGCTGATCCCGCGCCTGCCGGGCTTTTACAACGCCCATCCCGACACGGCGGTCGAGGTCTCGGAATCCTACGCCCCCGCCGATTTCGCCGGCGGCGATTACGACGTCGCCATCCGCGTGGTCACCGAAGCCGCGCCCGACCCGCGCGCCACGCCCTTCCTGACCGACTATCTGGGGCCGGTCGTGGCGCCGTCGCTCGCCGCCGAACTGGCGGCCGGCCGCGCCCTGCACACCGTCCGCCGCCTGCACACCCGCTCCTATCCGTCGGCGTGGGCCGAATGGTGCCAGCGCGCCGGCCAGCCCCAGGGAGATCACGCCGACGACATGGTCTTCGACCACACCTTCTACATGCTGGCCGCCGCGGCGGCCGGGCTGGGCGTCGCCATCGGCTCGTGGTGGCTGACCGGGGACGAGGTGCGCAGCGGCGCCCTGGTCGCGCCGCTCGGGCTTCAACCCATGCCGCACGCCTATGCCCTGATCGCACCGCCGTCGCCGCGCCGGGCCGACATCGCCCTGTTCCGCGACTGGCTGGTCGCCGAAGGCGCGGCGTCCGCTAGACCGTCCTGACCAGGCCTTTCAGGCCCAGCGCGGCGACCAGCGCCAGGCCCGACGCCGCGGCGATGCAGGCAATCACCCACGGCGCGGGCAGGGCCTCGACCAGGCCAGCCGCCAGGGCTGGCGCCACCGCCTGGACCAGGGCGATCGGCCGCGCCAGCTTCCCCATGACGACGGCATAGTGGTCGCGGCCGAACAGCTTCAGCGGCAACAGGCCGCGCGCGATCGACAGCACGCCGATGCCCGCGCCATAGACGACCAGGGCCGGTGCGGCAGCCACGGGCATGACCGCCAGGGCGACCAGGCTCAGCGTCACCGCGGCCGCCGCGGCGATCACCGTGACGACGGGGTGCAGCCGCCGCCCCACGGTCATTTCGGCCACCCGCCCGGCGACCTGGCACGGGCCGATGATGGCGCCGAAGGCCACGGCGACGGACAGGGGCCGCCCCATCTCGCGGAACAGGGTGATCAGGTGGACGCCGACGCTGACCGTGACGCAGGCCTCGATCATGAAGATCGCGGCGATCAACGCGAAGATCCGGCGGTCGACCGGCGCCGGCGCGGCGGTGGGCGTTTCCGGCACGGCATCGGTGCGCCCGCGAAAGATCACGAGGAAGATCGGCAGGTTGATCAGCAGGTGCGCACCGGCGAACAGGTCGACGCACAGCCGCCAGTTCAGGTGCGGCAGCAGCGCGCCGCCGGCCGCCCAGGCGACGGTTGAGGCAAAGCCGCCGATCAGCGCGACCTGCGAGATCATCGGCCGCGCGTCCTGGTCGTGGCGCGTGCCCAGCGTGCCGAACACCGTGTCATAAAGCCCGGTGGCCATGCCCGCGCCGATGACGGCCCAGCCGGCGAAGTAGACGATCATGTCGTGCGCCGCGCCGAGGATCAGCAGCCCCGCGGCAAACAGCAGCGAACTCAGTTTCAGCAGCGCGCCGCCGTGGCCCACGCGAACCTGCCGCCCGATGGCGGGCGCCATGAGGCCGCTCAACGCGATGCCCAGCGACAGCCCGGCAGCGATCACCGGCAGCGGCCAGCCGGTCTCGAGATGAATGGGCACGGCCATGACGCCGAGCAGATACAGCGACGTGCCGAAAGCGACGCACTGGGTCACGCCCAGCCCGAGCGCCACGCCCAGGCGGGAGACTTTAATTTTGGGGAACATGGAAAGAGCCGTTTTTTAAGGATGCGAAAACGCCGCACCCTAGGCCGGACAGCCCCTCGGCCGGAAACGATTAGAAATCGAGCAGATGTGAGATCAGATCACATAGGAAGAGTACCATTTGCTCGTCTGTCTATTCAGGGGAGGTCGTCTAGTCCAGTAGTCGATATGCGGACTCGACCGCTTAGCGCCGATATCGTTGAAAAGTACCCTTGTCTCGGTGGCGCGCCAGTGGCACCAATTTGCCATGTCAGAAAATACACCGAACCAATTTTACGGAGATTTGCTCCGAGCGGAATTTGTGGCGGGATCTGCCGTTTTCCGGTTTTATCAATTCGCGTTCGATGCAAATGCGGCTGAGCCTCCTGTTTACGAGGTGACGTTTCTGCAGCCCGCATTCGGTTACGACGACATCAAGACCTTCATAGATCAGGAAGTCGAGTTCTCCACGTCCGCAGATAGTGCGCTGCTAAGCGGAGTTTTTACCGGTAATGAGTGTGTGTTGCTCGCATCGAGCATCACACCGCAATGGCAATCCTATGATCTGGGCGACTATGTAGCCCGTGTAAAATACCTGGATGCCTTGTACATAAAAATGCATGGCGACTTGAGGAATGCTCGCGGCCGCCTCGACAAAGTCACTTCAACGGCGACCGAATTGCTTAGGCGTGCGGCAATAAAAGCAGCTGCATCTCCAGAGCTACAAAAGCTGCAATCCGCAGCAATTGAGGCTCTAAACCGCATTCTGTTCGAACTTGAATAGCTAGTCTGCACCAAGTGATAACCTCGGCGGCGGGCTTCAGCGATGAGGTGCCCGAGCGGCCAATGCCGACGTCGCTAAGTCCCAGGATACATGGCATCCGGGAGCATCGGCAGGCTATTGCGCTTCAGCCAAAGCTCCCCCGTCTTCGCATCGACAGCGAAGTTGAACAACCGGATCAGCCGGATGCCCATGATGCCGTCGGGATAGTCGTCGCTGGCGCGATCCCCTCTTTCGACCGCCGGCTGGCCGAGATCGATCCCGTTCAGGCTCGCTCTCGCGGCGCGGACCGCCGGCAATTTGGGTTTCCGGCCCGGGGCCGGTGTCAGGACCGGCACGTCCGGACGGTCCAGCCCAGTCCGCTTCAGCGCCTGCGGCGTCAATCGGATCGTTCCGGGCGCGCCCGTGTCCAGGGCCAGCCGGACCGGGACGTCGTTCAGCATCACGGTGGCGAAAATGAAAGCCGAGGGCGCGTCGCCGTCACGGGCCATCGCACCGCGCTGTGACGTGTAACCGTCGAGCGCGGGCAAACCCGCCGTGAACATGCGCCATACGCCCGCGTCGAAATCGATCAGTCCGGGGTACTGCGTCAGGCATTCGACGCCGAACGTACCGACCAGATCCTTGCCGAAGCCGATCAACGACGTCGAGGCAAAGGACATCCGCGGTATCTTCAAGGCGCCGCCCAGCACGAGGTCGGTCGCGATGACTTCGTCGAAGGCGCCCGAGGTACTGGCCATGCCGAGACCGGCGGAACCGCCGTGCGGAAACTTCATGGCCTGCGCGAACGCGCTGTCGATCACGCTGGTGACCCCGCCCGTGTCGAGCAGAAAGCCGTATGGCCCCTTGCCGCCGATCTCCACATCGATAACGATCCGCGGCGGGCGCAGCTGGAACGGTATGGAAACCCCGCCATCGGCCGCAAGGGCGCGACCCGGCAGGGCGGTGAGGGCGGCGCCCACGGACATCAGAAAAGCACGACGGTCGAACATGCACTCCCCCCTCGAGACGGTACAGGATTTCATTACCTGAAGCCGGCGATCATCACAATTTACAACCACATCTGGTCCGCCTCGATGTGTGCGGTCCCTGCCGCCTATCTCAATTCAAGCCGCATAAACTGGTTGTGCGGACTCGGTTGATAGTCGGCGAAGGCGCCACACGGCGCAAACCCCGCGCGGCGATACAGCGCCACCGCCGGGGCATGCAATTCGGCGGTGCCGGTTTCCAGGCTCAACCGTGCATAGCCCCTGCGCCGGGCTTCGGCGATGACGTGGTCGAGCAGGGCGCGGCCGACGCCGGTGCCGCGCGCGGCGGGGGCGGCGCGCATCGACTTCAGCTCGCCGTGCGCCGGGTCGAGTTCCTTCAACGCCACAAATCCGGCCAGCACCCCATCGCGCCACGCCGTCCAGAAGGTCACGCCCGGCGCCGACAGGCCCGACGCATCGAGCGCAAAGGCGTATTCGGCCATGACGCCGCGCAGTTCGCGAAGGTGATGGTTCAGCAGGTCCGCGACGTGCGCCGCGGTCGGATCGTCCTGTCGTATGTCCAGCATCTGGGCCTCGTACTATCGGGTGGGCGCACCCTTAGCACGGGCCTGGCGTTTGACGATGGCTTCTAATTTCCCGCCAGCGCATCCGTGATCGCGCCGCCGAACAGCGCCCACAGGCACAGCCCGGTGAAAACCGACACCACCAGGCACCCCAGCGCCACCTGCTTCAGCCGCCGGGTGCGCTGCCACGCCGCCGTTTCGATGCCGGCGGTGTCGATATTGGCCAGGGCGTCGCGCGCGTGCGCCTGGGTTTCGCTGCGGCTGGCCACCAGCCACAGGCCGACGGCCAGCAGCAGAAGGGCGGCGGCGCCGGACATTGCGATCAAGGGGATCATGATATGAACCTGTTCGTATGGAAAACATGAGCGCCGGCCGGCGCGACGGCGCCGGGGCGTAGCACCGGCAAACGCCGGCTTCGGTCTGGGGCAGGATGGCCGGGCAGGACGCCGTCCGGTCGGATCTATGTGCGGAAGGGTCGGCAAGGGCGGGCATGCAGGCCCGCGCGGCGGAGTCGCTTTGCGCGTATCTCGGGCCCAGTGTCGCACATATGCCGCCCGCCAACAAGCCAGGGCCATGACCGGCCGCACGCCCTCTTGCCAAGCCCGCCCCGCATCCGCCTATAGTCGGCGGGCATATGGAGGCGCGGATGATCGTACGACCCATTCTTATCGCAATGGCCTTTGCCGGCCTGGCGGCCTGCTCGAAACCCGTCCCGCCAAAACCCGCCGTCCCCGCCGCGCCCGCGCCGAGGCGGCTGGCCATGGGACTGGACGTGCCGCCGGACACGGTCGACGTGCGGCTCGACACGGCCTATGGGCCGATCGTGCTGGAACTGGACGGCAAGGATGCGCCGATCACCACGGCCAACTTCCTGCACTATGTCGACAGCGGAAAGCTCGACACCGGCACCTTCTACCGCGCGGTCAAGGCGGGCCGGGCCGGCTTCATCCAGTTCAACAGCGGCGAGCGCACCTATCCGCCGATCCCGCACGAGCCGACGACCCGGACCCACCTGTCGCACACCGACGGCGCCATCTCGACCGCGCGCTATGCCGTGGGCTCGGCGTCGAACGAATTCACCATCGTCATAGGCGACATGACCTATCTCGACGCCGGCGGCTCGGCCACGCCCGACAAGCAGGGCTATGCCGTCTTCGGCCACGTCGTCTCGGGCATGGACATCGTGCACAAGATCCTGAACGGCCGGATTTCCAAAGCGAAGCCGGGACCGGGCGAATGGGCCGGCGAGACCCTGGCCCAGCCGGTGGTCATCACCTCGGCGCACCGTATCGCCGGCGCGGCCGCATCGGCGTCCGCCCCGGCGCGCTAGTCTGGTTCGCTATTTCGGCGGCAGCGGCGTGTCGTGCGCCACCACGGTCAGCGGGAAGTGCATCAGGTTCCCCTTGGCGTCCTTGGAAAACAGGCTGTTCTGGTTTTCCAGCAGGTAGCTGCCGTCGGGCTGTTTGTAGATCGCGGCATAGTAGGTGCCGGGATGCGCCTGGCCGGGCGTGGGGCGGCCGGTCTCACCGGGATATTCGCCCCACAGGTGGGCCACCGTCGGCGTCTTGGCGTCGTTTTCGCAGGTCGAGATGCGGCGGATGCCGACCTCGCCGCCCGTGGCGCCGACCGGCACGCGGTTATCGTGGAACCAGCTGTAATAGTTCAGCCCACCGGCCACTCCGCCGCTGAAATCGTAATAGGTCAGCCCGACCAGGGCCCCGGCCCCGTCGACCGCCGGCTGGTACAGCCTGGCGAACAGGGTCTTGCCCTTCAGGTCTTCGCAAACGCCGGCGAAGGCCTGGGACGCCGCGGCGAGGGTGACGATCGCTACGGTGGCGGTAATCAAACGCTTGTGCAACATGATGAACTCCCCGTGTCTGTGATGGACGCCGGCGAGGTTAACGCCGCGTCAGGCGGCGCCTCTCATCAAAAACAATGAGGCATCATGATGCAGCCTCCCCGTGTCCGGCGGGCATGCGGCGCGCCCGCGGCGCCTGAGCGCACATTGATGACCTCCGAAGCCGAAGGCTTCGGCAAGGGCGAATGCCCGTCGCCGCCCATGCGGCGAGCCCTGCGGCACCTGAGCACGAAAAATGAGGCGTCAGATAACAGGCGCCAGATGCCGCCCGGCGAAGCTCATCAACTCGGGCAAACCGGCGCAATCCGTCTTGGCGAACAGCTGCTGCATATGGCTGCGCACCGTGTTGATCGACAGGCCCAATATGTCGGCGGCCTCGGCCGGCGGCGTGCCCTCGATGAGCAGGTTGAGCACGCGGCCTTCCGCGGGGGTGACGCCGTAGCGCCGGACGAACAGCTCGGCCGGCAGGGGCGTGTCGCCGGCCGGATCGCTGAGGAAGACGGCGATCAGCGGTTCGGCGCGGCCGCCGGTATCCCGCCCCAGCCGGGTGTCCAGCGGTAGCAGCCACGCCGTCGCCGGCCCGTCCGGATCCAGCGCCACCGACAGCCGCGACGCCCCCAGCAATCCCTGTCCGCTGCTCGTCTGGTTGAGGGCGGTACGCAGGGCGTGCGCCGCGGCGGGATCGACGGCGGCGAGGTGGCCACCGTTGCGCCTCAGGAGGCGGCCGGCGTCGAGCACGGCGTCCGCGGCGCGGTTGGCGTGGGCGATGGCACCGTCGTCCGTGACCAGCAGCACCGGCGTGCGCAACAGGTCGAAGGTCTGGCTCAGCAGGCTGTCGCGCAGCGCCCGGCTGTCGAGCAGGTCGGTCAGCGTCACGGCGCGGCGGATGTGCGGCGACAGGCGTTTCAGCCGGAGGCGGTCGGTTTCGGTGATCGGGCCGTGGTCGGTCCAGCGGGGCAGGGCGATATTGCCGTAGCGGTCGCCGCTGCGGCTCAGGATGCTGATCAGCCCGTCGCGGCAGCCGTGCGGCGCGTTGACGGTGCGATAGAAGCGCGATTGCAGGTAGGCCTCGCGGCCGACCAGGCGCTCGACCGTGAAGGGTTCGTCGACCGGGGTGAACCAGTGGGCCGTATTGGCCGGATTGATCGGCACGGCCTGCATCATCGCCTGCATGAAGTCGGGCGGCGCGCCCCAGTGGGCGGCCACGCGGATGGCGTTCGACCGCGTGTCGATCAGCGAAATACCGGCGCAGCCCTGGCCGATATGGGCGGAGATGCGTTCCAGCACCTGCGGCCATAGCTTGGGTTCCAGCACCGTATCGTAGATGGCCTCGACCAGCCCCAGGACCGCGTCGATCTCCGCCTCCGTCCCCTCGTGCATCTGTCCCCCTCCGGACTGTGTCGCGCCTGTAATCATACCGCATGCCGGGCGCGCCGCAAAACGCGCGATAACCGAAGGGAGTCGCGCACCGTGCATCCTGTGCTATGGAGAAGGTCACAAACAAGGGCGCCGGAGGGCGCGACAGGGATAAAGATGCCATCCGTTCCGACTTCGAAACCCCGCCGGCTGGCCGTCGTCCAGGGCGTGTCGCTGGGCCTGCTGCTGCTGACCGGCACGCTGAACTACATGGACCGCAGCGCCCTGTCGGTGACCAATTCCGCCATCCGCGGCGATCTGCACCTGGGTCTCGGTGAGATGGGCCTGCTGCTGTCGGCCTTTTCGTGGAGCTACGCCCTGGCGCAGCTGCCGATCGGCGGGCTGATCGACCGTTACCGCCCGCGCAACGTGCTGGCCGTCGGCATCGTGCTGTGGTCGCTGGCCCAGGCGCTGTGCGGCTTCGTGCACAATTTCGCGACCTTCATCGGCGCGCGCGTGCTGCTGGGCATCGGCGAGTCGCCGCAATACCCGACCGGCGCGCGCGTGGTCAGCGACTGGTTCCCCTTGCATAAGCGCGGCTTTCCCACCGGCGTCTTCAACTCGGCCTCGGCGCTGGGCACGGCGGTGGCGCAACCGGTCCTGGCCCTGATCCTGGCGGCGACCGACTGGCGCTGGGTGTTCGTCGTGCTGGGCATGGCCGGCGTCTTCGTCGGTGTCTTCTGGTGGCTGAGCTACCGCAATCCGGACGAGGTGGTATTGAGCGACGCCGACCGCGCCACCATCGCCCACGCCGCGCCCGCCCCAAATGCGCCTGAAAAGCCGTCGGCCGGCGGTTTCAGGGCCTGGCGCGACCTGTTCCGCCACGGCACCACTTGGGGCATGATCCTGGGCTTCTTCGGCTCGGTCTATCTCAACTGGCTGTTCGTCACCTGGTTGCCCGGCTATTTGCAGATCGCGCGGCACATGGACACCATCCATACGGGCTTTGCCGCCTTCGTGCCGTTCTTCTGCGGCTTTATCGGCTGCTGGGTGGCCGGCGGGCTGTCCGACGTATTGGTCAGGCTGACCGGATCGGCGGTGAAGGGGCGGCGCCTGCTGGCGGTCATCGCCATGTTCGGCATGGCGGCCTTCACCGTGCCGGGCGCGCTGGTGCACAGCAACCTGCTGGCCCTGGCCTGTATTTCGATGGTGGTGTTCCTGGCCAACGTCGCCTCGACGGCGTCGTGGGCCCTGGTCTCGGCCGCGGCCCCGCAAAGCCAGGTGGCGTCGCTGGGCGCGGTGCAGAACTTCGGCGGCTATATCGGCGGTGCGCTGGCGCCGGCGGTCACCGGCTATGTCGTCCAGGCGACGGGCAGCTTCGTGCCGGCGATGATCCTGGGGGCCGTGATCGTGTCGCTGTCGGCCCTGGCCTATCTGTTCGGGGTCACGAAGCCGATCGAAGGGTAGGGGAAGGGACGTAAGAACCCCTCGCCGGGCCGCGCCCACCACCCCGCCCTTCGGGCGCGGTTCCCCTCCCCACCAAAGGTGGGGAGGCATGATAGGGGAAGTTCTTCTCATTCCTCCCCGGCTATGCCGGGGAGGGGGACCGCGCCCGAAGGGCGTGGTGGTGGGGGATCTTACTTCCTTAAGCGTCTTACATCGCCGCCACGGCAATCACTTCGACCTTGTACTCCGGCGTGACCAGCTTGACTTCGCCGGTGGCGCGCGTCGGCGGGTTCTGCGGGTCGATCCACTTTTCCCAGATGGCGTTGACCGCCGCGAAGTCGGCCATGTCGGCCAGCCACAGCGTCGTCGTCAGCAGCTTCGACTTGTCGGTGCCGGCCTGGGCCAGCAGGCGGTCGATTTCCGAGAGCGCATGGCGCGTCTGGTCCTCGATCGAGGTACCGGGCTCGCCGACCTGGCCGGCCAGGTATACCAGCCCGTTGTGGACCACGGCCTGGCTCATGCGCGGGCCGCTTTCGAAACGCTTGATCGTCATGGGAATTTTCCTCGTTGAGCGCGCCCGGGACGGGCGCCGTCGATGCGGCGTCCTATTGCGCGGTTTTGACGCAGCGTCAAACCTCGATTTCGCCGCCGTCCATTATCGTTTTTTCACAAAGCACCCCTCGTAACCCCATCGGTAATAGCCGACCGCAGGCGTTAGACTGTAACGCATGAAAGACGGCACGCACAAAAGCCAGTCGACGCCCGATTCCGTAACCGGCGACCGCAAGCAGGCGGTGAAGCCGCGCTGCTGCCGCGTCGATTTCAATGTCGAGGACCTGCAGACCCTGACACTGAAAGGGCCGGACGCCCTGTGCCGCCGCGACCTGATGAGCCCCTATGCCTGGACCGAGCCCGACGGCCGGATCGGCCTGATGGTCCGCGCCGTACCCTGTACCGGCCAGCCCTATACCGACACCGGCCAGATCTGGCTGGGCTGGAGCACCGACGGCGTCGCCTTCGACATGCTGGACGCGCCCGTCCTGACCGGCGGGCCGGACGAACTGGACATCGGCGGCGTCGAGGATCCGACCGTGCTGAAGCGCAAGGACGGCAGCTATGTCGTCTACTATACGGGCGTCGGTCCGGACCGCGCGCACGGCGAGATGTTCTACGCCACCGGCCCGACGCCCGACCGTCTGACCAAGACCGGCGTCGCCCTGGCCTCGACCAAGACCATGGGCAATACCAAGGAAGCCACCATCGGCCGCACCGCCGACCACCACTGGCGGCTGTTCTACGAATATGCGCAGGACGAGGCCTCGCGCATCGGCCTGGCCATCGGCGACGATGTCGGCGGGCCGTGGACCGAGCAGCCGACGCCGTTCATGCCGCGCGACAATGCCTGGGACAACTGGCACCTGTCGCCCGGGCCGATGCTGATGGACGATCCGGACATGCCGGTGATGTTCTACAACGGCGCCACGCACGACGCGCGCTGGCGCATCGGCTGGGTCGCCTTCGACCGCGATTGCCGCACCGTGGTCGACCGCTGCCTTCAGCCGCTTTTGACCCCGCCGCCGGTCGACGACCGCACGGCCACCGACATCGCCTTCGCCGCCTCGGTTATCGTCCAGGACGGCGACATCTGGCTATACTACTCGCTGGAAGACCGCCGCCTGGCGCGGGCGAAGATCAGAAGAAGCTGAGATCGGACTTTGCGGAGAAGAAGGAAGTGGTGGCGCGATAAATCAGTACCTTATGAAGAATTCTCTGCAGATAAAGGCAGGGAATTTCCCGTGACCTAACAGGGAAAGTCTGACTATATCAGGCACATGGTGAATGCTCGTGTCATCGTCTGAAGTGGCCGCGGTTTCCTGGACGGCCCTGTAGCCCCCAATGCCGATTACGGGAACCGAAGTCGGACTCTGAAGGGCGCGGAGGCAGCATTAATATTTCACGGGTAGGCAATAGATCGACGAACATCAATCGGCTTGCCGCTGGGCAAGTCGTGGCCCGACGCCACCTCACTCTCACAAGAGATATCATACCTCCACCACATTCAAATTAAAGGTAAAGATACTCCCGCTGGCCGCATGCCTTTTCGGCAACAAGATTGCCGCCGTGCGACTCTATAATTGACCTGCACCCCCAGTCCCATACTGGCTATGTTGCGGTTGGCTCTCGATCTCTGAACTGCTAAACCGAGCTTGTCGTGCTCAACAAGGCCCGCATGGTTGCGGTTGGCTCTCGATCTCTGAACTACTAAACCGGCCAGGTCGACCTGGACCGATTCCATGCCGTTGCGGTTGGCTCTCGATCTCTGAACTGCTAAACCCCAGCAGGTCGTGTTTGATGGCCAGGCCCTGGTTGCGGTTGGCTCTCGATCTCTGAACTGCTAAACCCGTGGCCAGAGTCGCCATTGGGGCAGGTCAGTTGCGGTTGGCTCTCGATCTCTGAACTGCTAAACCCCAAATGGTAATGATATTCGGGACATTCCAGTTGCGGTTGGCTCTCGATCTCTGAACTGCTAAACCTCTCGGAAAACGGATAGGGGGGTGAGGATAGTTGCGGTTGGCTCTCGATCTCTGAACTGCTAAACCCGTCGGCGCACCTATCCTGGATCTCCTTGCGTTGCGGTTGGCTCTCGATCTCTGAACTGCTAAACCCCGGTCGACAGCCAGGCCGGCGCCAATAACGTTGCGGTTGGCTCTCGATCTCTGAACTGCTAAACCGCTCAATCCGTCGCTTCTCTGCGTTTTTTTGTTGCGGTTGGCTCTCGATCTCTGAACTGCTAAACCGGCCCGGACGCAAACGACAGCGCTCACGACGTTGCGGTTGGCTCTCGATCTCTGAACTGCTAAACCGCCGAACAGCGAGGCCATCGGCGGCGCCGTGTTGCGGTTGGCTCTCGATCTCTGAACTGCTAAACCCAGTTCGGCGTCCAGTATCCGCCGGCAGTCGTTGCGGTTGGCTCTCGATCTCTGAACTGCTAAACCTTGTAGCGCTTCGACCAGACGTCGAAGATGTTGCGGTTGGCTCTCGATCTCTGAACTGCTAAACCGCTGCCTAAGTCATGGTGGACGCAGGCATAGTTGCGGTTGGCTCTCGATCTCTGAACTGCTAAACCCGCCGCAAAGACGGACCGGCGTTTCGCGCTGTTGCGGTTGGCTCTCGATCTCTGAACTGCTAAACCTCAAATGAGAAATAGGTTCGGTGAGGTCGAGTTGCGGTTGGCTCTCGATCTCTGAACTGCTAAACCTAACCAATCCCACTATACTCAACAATACTAGTTGCGGTTGGCTCTCGATCTCTGAACTGCTAAACCCGAGGCTGAATAATGGACATTGTAATTCCTGTTGCGGTTGGCTCTCGATCTCTGAACTGCTAAACCACGTAGCGGCCATGGTCAGGTCTCCCCTAGGTTGCGGTTGGCTCTCGATCTCTGAACTGCTAAACCCCGCGATGCTCAGATCAAGCTGTCGTCTCCGTTGCGGTTGGCTCTCGATCTCTGAACTGCTAAACCAGCAACGATGAGTATTACGCCAATTAGCAGGTTGCGGTTGGCTCTCGATCTCTGAACTGCTAAACCCAAGGAGCTTTGCAAGGACACGGTCTACAGGTTGCGGTTGGCTCTCGATCTCTGAACTGCTAAACCCGTTTTTGATTTCGCGACGACGCTCTGGGAGTTGCGGTTGGCTCTCGATCTCTGAACTGCTAAACCCGCGGCGGATGTTGGTACGGCGTTGCATCAGTTGCGGTTGGCTCTCGATCTCTGAACTGCTAAACCAGGCGTTTGAAAATGCTTGGCACGATTATGGTTGCGGTTGGCTCTCGATCTCTGAACTGCTAAACCGACCTCTATCGTCCTGCGGGGCGATTTCGAGTTGCGGTTGGCTCTCGATCTCTGAACTGCTAAACCGCCGGTGATCAAGTCCTTGAGTTGTGCCTCGTTGCGGTTGGCTCTCGATCTCTGAACTGCTAAACCACTGGCCGGAATGACCCCCGGCGCGTGGTCGTTGCGGTTGGCTCTCGATCTCTGAACTGCTAAACCGCCGACAAAGCGGCGGCCAGCCTTGACCGCGTTGCGGTTGGCTCTCGATCTCTGAACTGCTAAACCATCACCACTGGCCAGTTCGGTGTGGGCGCTGTTGCGGTTGGCTCTCGATCTCTGAACTGCTAAACCGCAGACAATCGGTATTTCGCCGTCTGTAAAGTTGCGGTTGGCTCTCGATCTCTGAACTGCTAAACCTCGTGCATGTTTTGCATCATGTCGAACCTGGTTGCGGTTGGCTCTCGATCTCTGAACTGCTAAACCCGGTACACCGTACATCGGCACGGCAGCCGAGTTGCGGTTGGCTCTCGATCTCTGAACTGCTAAACCGATCGACATATTGAGGCAATCAAGTCGGGTGTTGCGGTTGGCTCTCGATCTCTGAACTGCTAAACCGATACGATAAGGCGTGCCATCGTCTGCAATGTTGCGGTTGGCTCTCGATCTCTGAACTGCTAAACCGCAGAACAAGACCACCAAGAGCGTGAAGCAGTTGCGGTTGGCTCTCGATCTCTGAACTGCTAAACCAGGTCATTTCGAGACCCCGCAACGGCGCAGGTTGCGGTTGGCTCTCGATCTCTGAACTGCTAAACCGAGGTCGGAAAATACTCGCACCGGACCTTGGTTGCGGTTGGCTCTCGATCTCTGAACTGCTAAACCCTGGCCAAGGCCTTAGAATTCGCCAGTGAGGTTGCGGTTGGCTCTCGATCTCTGAACTGCTAAACCATGATGCAGGGCGGTGGCCTGGCCATCATCGTTGCGGTTGGCTCTCGATCTCTGAACTGCTAAACCCCGCGCCCAAGCGATCAGCCTGCGCCGGCAGTTGCGGTTGGCTCTCGATCTCTGAACTGCTAAACCTCGGCGGCCGACCGGTCCTTGCCAGTGACCGTTGCGGTTGGCTCTCGATCTCTGAACTGCTAAACCTCGAATGCGGCGCAGCTCGCGCGCAGTGCCGTTGCGGTTGGCTCTCGATCTCTGAACTGCTAAACCGCCTTCCGGCCGCTTGTCGAGCAGTTCGCCGTTGCGGTTGGCTCTCGATCTCTGAACTGCTAAACCCCGATGGCGTCGTTTGCCAAACCGCAGGCCGTTGCGGTTGGCTCTCGATCTCTGAACTGCTAAACCCGACGACATGCGCTCGCGACCCGAGGCCATGTTGCGGTTGGCTCTCGATCTCTGAACTGCTAAACCAAAGGCCAGGTGGGAGCAAAGCGCGTGCGTGTTGCGGTTGGCTCTCGATCTCTGAACTGCTAAACCAAGGTCGCGGAACTGCTCTTGCTGGATGTTGTTGCGGTTGGCTCTCGATCTCTGAACTGCTAAACCGCTGACGGGGTTCACGCGTGGCGTGGTCGCGTTGCGGTTGGCTCTCGATCTCTGAACTGCTAAACCCGGCTTGCCATCTTCCATCGGCAGCGACATGTTGCGGTTGGCTCTCGATCTCTGAACTGCTAAACCCGGTCACCACCATGTGACAGCTGCCCGGGAGTTGCGGTTGGCTCTCGATCTCTGAACTGCTAAACCATCTGGGCCATACACGATAGCACTGGCGAGGTTGCGGTTGGCTCTCGATCTCTGAACTGCTAAACCCGGAGCGGTAGAACCTGACGAGACAGGCCGGTTGCGGTTGGCTCTCGATCTCTGAACTGCTAAACCGAGGATGATTATGGCGCTGCCATGTTCAGCGTTGCGGTTGGCTCTCGATCTCTGAACTGCTAAACCGGAAAAACGAAGCGCATCACCGTCTTGCTGGTTGCGGTTGGCTCTCGATCTCTGAACTGCTAAACCCTGGGCGATCACCTGCCAGGTGGAGGGCAGGTTGCGGTTGGCTCTCGATCTCTGAACTGCTAAACCTATGGCGACCAGGTCGCGCAGCGCGTTTGTGTTGCGGTTGGCTCTCGATCTCTGAACTGCTAAACCCGAAATCGGTATCGGTACGTCGGGCCATCCGTTGCGGTTGGCTCTCGATCTCTGAACTGCTAAACCCTCACGCGCACCAGCTCGAAGCGCTTCGCGGTTGCGGTTGGCTCTCGATCTCTGAACTGCTAAACCTACGCGCTGCAACGCATTGATCGCGGCCAAGTTGCGGTTGGCTCTCGATCTCTGAACTGCTAAACCGCGCCCTTTCCGCGTGTGATCCATGGTCACGTTGCGGTTGGCTCTCGATCTCTGAACTGCTAAACCGCGGATAACGCCTTGGCCATGTGCCGCCGAGTTGCGGTTGGCTCTCGATCTCTGAACTGCTAAACCCGCCCTTGACCAGAACAACAAGGCCACCGCGTTGCGGTTGGCTCTCGATCTCTGAACTGCTAAACCTAACCCGGGTGCGGGCGTGGTCCAGTTGCCGTTGCGGTTGGCTCTCGATCTCTGAACTGCTAAACCCCGACCCGACCGACGTTAAGAGGTCGATCAAGTTGCGGTTGGCTCTCGATCTCTGAACTGCTAAACCAGATATGCTGATAGTCTTTTGAATAAAAAGAATAAATCAGCATATCTGGGCAGTTGTTTTCCTCGGGTAAAATTAAAACAAGGCGAGTTGGTCGGGATTTTTACGTGGGCGCTTTCGCCGTTGGCTAGAGAATCGAACAATATTTTCGTACTGGCGATCAGTGAAAGTGAGCACATGGATGTCACCTTTTTCAGGTAAATTGCGTTCAATGCGTGCCAGATGCGCCTCAAAACTGTCTTTGCCGCTGCAAAAGCGGGCATAGACTGAAAACTGACTCATCTCAAAACCTTCATCTAGCAGGAATTCCCTGAACTTGGTAGCATCACGCATGTCTTTCTTTGTCGTGACGGGAAGATCAAACATCACAAATATCCACACCAAACGATACCCGCTAAGAAAGTTGCCGTCTGTCATTCCGATTGCGTTTCGACGTCAATTTGCGCCAGCGCCGCCCATTCAATCGGGGTTGGCGGAACAAATAGCTGGAGTATCGGACGGCCGTTTTCGAAGGCCCGAGCCAAGGATTGCGCCAATCGTACAGCGGCTTGTGAGACGGGTGAGGCTTCGCCGTCCACACGCAGATCGAAGGCGATGAGACGGGCGAAATGACGTTTCGCGGACGGCGTGAGTTCGTCGACTCCAGCTGACAACATTGCTACCACGAGGGCGTCGATCAGCGGTCTAAAAGGCTCGATCAGATCGTCAGCTAAGGCAAGGCTATTACCACGGTTGGCATGCTGTATTCCGATCGTCGGGTGCAAACCCGCGGCCACTACGGCGCGGGCTACCGTAGCCCGCATGACGGCATAGCCATAGTTGAGCAGGGCGTTGGTTCCGGGCATATCGCGGTCACGACGAAAGTCCGCTCCCATAAGCAATGGCCAATAACGGCGGGCCGCCTGAGCTTCGAGATTGTCGCTGTCGCCAGACTTTACCCGCGCTGCCATCAGTAACAAGACATTCGCGCCTTCCACGCCGCGCGCTGCCAGAAGCGAGCCTTGCATAAGAATTTTGGCTGAAACGATGCGCCGCCATAATTGTTTCATCAGCGGTCCGGATGCCTCCCATTGTGCTCGGAAGCGGGCATTTTGAATGTGGTGTCCGTCCAAAGGTAAGGTTACAGCTATGGGGGCGTGGTTCTTGCCGCAAAAGACGATCGGTGCGCCGCGCTCGGCCAGTGCGGCGACGAGATTGGCGCTCCATGTCGTGCCGTGCGCATGGATGATAACCGAATGGATATCATCGAGCGGGATACGTCCAACTTCCTGACGGTCTGCTTCCACCAACATGAAGCCGCGATAGACGGACAGGTGCCGCCCGTCTGTGGCGATATCGACAACCCGATCCATCCCCCCAATTCTCCTTTATTCTCGCGGACCGGGATCGAAAACACGACCTAGCGGATCGATGCGGATTTGCCGCGCCTTGGCTTTTAAAATGCTACGGCCTTGCAAATAGATATACTTGAACGGATCATTGTCGTTGGATGTACCGTCGCGTTCTTTCAGGTTCCCGCTTTCGTTTGCTGGAGCAAGTGTAAGACGGCCTGCGACATTGAAGCCGATAACGCGTAAAATTTCACGTGGCCCGCCATTTCGTTCGATTGCGATGAGATCGTTTTGGCGTAGATTAAGTAAACGTTTGGCAGCAGGATGCGGCCGCGTATCTGCATTGGCTTGATGCGCATCGAACATCGTAACGACGGTGGTTTTCAGCGCACCATCGGGAAGACGCCAGAATTCCCACCTTGCATTCGAATCCCCTTTATAGGCCTTATAAGGCTTGCCCGTTTTGTCGCGCACAGCGATGACGTTGAGGGGTTCGCGGACCCGTACATGGCGCAGCCCCTTGAACATCCGCTTGCCGTTCTTGTCGCGCTTGTCGATGCCGTTGCGGCGGATATTGTCCAATGCAGTCTCAAACGCCTTGCCCGACTGGTCACGGGTAGCTTCCCAAAGCGCGGTGCGCAGCGCTTCATCTGGCAACCGGTCCGGATCGGCAAGGTCGGCAGGCTTGAGGCTCAGCAACGGCACGCGGTGTACGACGATGGGGGTCTTGCCGTCGGCAGCGGTGAGGCCGGTAAGTCCATAGGCCGTATCGTTATGTAGCCGCCCAGCGGTGACATCGCGATGGCGCGAAGGCTTGCCCTTTCGGCCGTGGTCGGCCTTATGGCTGACCGTGACGCGCATCAACCCGTCGCGTAGATCGTCACGGAAGGTGTCCCATGGCGCTTCCAGTCTCTCGAACATGCGGTCGAGCTCGAGATTTTCGGCGCGTCCCGCGGCAGTGGCGATTTTGTGCAGCAGGGCCGGCGACGTCACGGCCATGACCGCGCCGTCGATGGCGTGGTGACGGTGGTCGAGACGGTTCTTCGGCGCATTGGAATGCTGATTGTCGACGAAGTTATGATCGGGCAGCAGACTGTTCAGGGCCCAGACACGGCGCAGCAAGGCCGTCATGCGGCCGGTGGCGACAAAGACGTGACGTGTCCCGTCGGCTTCATACAGACACGACAGATATTTATAGGCCAGGCGTGACAGATACTGCGTGTCCGTCAATTGCCGGGCGATGAAACCACCGTCCTTTTGAATACGGTCCATCGCGTCAGGCCCGAAACGCCACTGCTTCGACTTATGCAGCCGGGTGATCTGGTTAGAGATGGTGTCCCAACGCTCGGGATCGTGGCCCCATTTCTGGTAGGGCGTGTTGTTGCCCTTGGCGCGATTGCAATGCCGGTGAGCCACGACCTTATTGCCACTGCTGTCATCCAGAGAGCGCGAATAGGGAATTATATGGTCGATATCGGCTTCACCGGAAAACAGCATCTTAATGCCGATTTGCTGGGCACAGTAAGGGCAGCGGCGGTCCAGCGGGTTGGAGGGATTGAGTTCCTCCCACTGCTTCATCAGTGCGCGGTTTGCGCCCGTATTGTCGAAGCCTCCCGCCTCAAGCTTCTCACCCCGGGCAATGGCGGCCTGCGTGTCCTTGCGGATACGGGCATCGTGCTTTTTCTTGTCGTCCTCGCTGAGGTTCAGTTCGCGCGCCAGTTCAACGACGATCTCGTCCGGGCGGCCGTGCACGGTGATGATGGCATTGACCAGCTTTTCCAGCTGGCGTAGCCCGATATGCACGGTTGGGTTGGTGATCTTGCCGTACTGCCGCTCCAGCGGATCGCCATATTCCTGTTTGCCAGGCGCGATTTCGCGTGTCAGTAGTTCGCCATAGTAGGGCAGGCGGTCGAAATATTCACCGGTACGCTGATCACTGTGATGGAAGCCCGCTTTTTGCGCCGCCTTGTCATAGGTCAGCACATCGCTTTTTAGAGCCTCAAGCAACCGCTGCGTCGCCACCTCGCCGAAACGGCCATAACCTTCAGGCAGGCGCGCCCCGGCGACGCCCATGGCGGTCTCTTTGTCGAGACCATATTCCCGCTGCAGCCAGTCGAGCAGGATGTCGATGTTTTCTTCGTTCTGCACCTGCTCGATAATGCGCAACTGATCGGCCAGACCAAGATGCAGCCACCGTGTGCCCATGCGCTTCTTGTCGCTCATCTCAGCGCGGACCTCGTCGCCGATAAGGTCTTTGCGATTCTCGCTGTCCTTGTTGAAGCGTTCGCCTTCGGGCAGTTTGATGGTCTTGGCCAGGCTGTCGAAGCTGACCTTCTTCTTGTCCAGAAGTTTCAGGATCAGGGTATCGCGCTCATGACGGGTCAGGGGACGATCGGCCTCGCCCGGCGCCACAATACGCAGGTTGTTGACCTCTTCATAAAGCCGTCGCTGCTGGAACAGCGGGTGCGCCTTGGCCAGGCGGCGCGCGTCGTCCGGTATGCCGTCCCAGCCGGCGAAGGTGCAAAAACCGACCTCCGGCGTTTTCAGGGGTCTCTGAAAGAACAGGATGCGGTGCAGGGCCTCGCGCGCGGCGTCGGTCAATACAGTGCCGTGGTGCGGCTTTTGCTTGTCCCAGATCGTGTTGAATTCGTCTTCGACGTGGCGGCGTTGCGGATAGAAGTCATAGGCCTGACTCTCGCCATTCAGGCGCACGCGTTTTTCCTCGCGCCCGGCGAGGAACTCGCCCAGGGTGCGCGCATCGGCTTCACGCATGGCCTCGTCCAGCGCCCTGGCGCCGGTAGCGATCTTGCCGTCCTCGCCGTCTTTCTGCTGACGGTCAGCCTTGCGGTTCGACTTGAAGCCGCGGCGCTGGTTGAGATGAAACAGGGCACGCCCGATCTCATGCGGCGTCAGGACTTCATCAAGCGCACGCTTGCGTAAAACATAAGGGTCCTTGTCGGCCAGCAGGCGCGCTTCGTCCTGGGCCTCAGGCATAAGGCCATATTGGATCAGGGTTTCAAGAAAGGCGGAGCGACGGCCGAGGTAGCGGTCGCGCCGGCGGCGCATGGCGCGCGCCTCACGCCGGTCCACCGCCAGGGAGGCGCCGGATTTCGGGTCGCGCCCGTCGCTGAAAATCCGCACGCCGAGGTCGACGACGCGTTTATCATCTTCGATCAGGCACCAGCCGATGCTGTTGGTGCCGATATCAAGCCCTAGCCTTCGCATTTCCCCTCCCCATAACCATACCATAATGCGGCAAATCCACGTAAATGCAACTCAGGGATACAAGATGATATATATGATAGGACTTAGGGGATTGTAATGTGGCTTCTTGTCCATTACACTGCACGGCAGTGCGAAGATATAGCGATCCCTGCGGAGTCCAAGCCGCAGTAAGATCGCTAGTTGTTTCTAGGCAACGATAAATCATTAGCACAAGGGAGCGGAAATCCAAAACCGTTCCCGATAAATCACTAGGCGCTTTGCATCTGCAGGTCGCTGATAGGACTTAGTTGCGGTTGGCTCCTTGACAACCTTTTCGATTTGTCGAATGTTGTCCGCACAGAGATCGCGAGCCAGCTGTTAACAAGCAGCTTGACTGCACCAAATAAGGGCGAGGCTACGGCCTCGCCTTTTTATTTAATGCATCACCCTCAGGCCCAGCGTGGTCATGGGGCCGGGGGCTGAGAATCTGCTCGACGCCGGTTTTGATGAGCCGCGATCCGCTTTCTGTCCCGCGCCTGCGAACTCTCCCGTTCCGGCAATTCCGCACGTGCGCAAGCCTTAAAAACAACTGGACGTCGCGGCTGTTTGCACACAATAGTTGTGTGTGGGGGGAGGTCATTATGGCTGACATGATCGAAAATCCGGTGAGCGAACCGGTATCCATCTTCGAAAACATGCTTCCGCTTGAGGCCAAGCTGGAACGGGCTAGGACGGAACTGCTCGACCTGTCCGCCCGAAATCGCCTGCTGAATATTCCACGGTCGGCCAAAAGCGCGAAAACGCTGGAAATCGTCGATGAGCGTGCCGACGAAGTCTTCCGGTTACTGGTTGCTGAAAATAAGCCATTCACATTCCTTCCCGGCAAGGGGGCGCCGGTCGATCCGGATGAAGACCCCGACACGCTCGAACTGGTGCAGCCCGAGGACGATCCGCTCGATCACAGGGGGATCGCCAGTCGCTACGCCGATACGCGGCTTCAGACCCGCTTGACGCCGGCCGGTTTGCAGAAAAAGCTTCTGGACCTGTATTACGATGCCCGCACGCTCGAAGAAGAGCAGGGCGTCAATATCCTGTTCCTGGCTATAGGCACGTTGAAGTGGCTTGATCCCAACAATGCCGCCGCAAGCCGTTATGCGCCGCTGGTGCTGGTACCGGTTGAACTGGAACGCGGCAATGCCGCCGAAAAGTTCAAACTGCGCTGCCGGCAGGAAGACTTCGCCGCGAATCTGTCGCTTGAGGCCTATCTCGCGCGTGTGCACGGGCTGAAACTGCCCATGTTCGAGCCATCGGACGATTTTGACCTGTCGGCCTATGTGGCGGCGGTCACCGACGCGGTCTCGGCCAAGCCGGGCTGGGAAGTGAACGCGGACGACATCGTTCTGGGTTTCTTTTCCTTCGCCAAGTTCCTGATGTATCGGGACTTGGATCCCCAGACCTGGCCGGCGGAGGCCAGGCTGGCCGATCATGTCCTGATCAAGCCCCTGGTTTCGGACGGTTTTCCAGAGGGAGAACCGCTGTTGCCGGAGGACGAACCGATCGATGCGCATATCGCGCCGGCGGACATGGTGCACATCGTTGACAGCGACAGTTCCCAGACCCTGGCGATCGAGGAGGTCCGGCGCGGCCGCAACCTCGTCATCCAGGGTCCGCCGGGCACCGGAAAGTCGCAGACCATCGCCAACGTAATTGCGTCTGCCATCGCTGACGGCAAGACCGTGTTGTTCGTGGCGGAAAAAATGGCCGCGCTGGAAGTGGTCAAACGGCGCCTGGATTCGACAGGGACGGGCGTGGCCTGCCTTGAGCTTCACAGCAATAAGGCGAACAAGCGTGCCGTTCTGGAAGAGTTGAAGCGGACATGGGAACTGGGTGCGCCACGCACGGAAAGTCCTGAAGCCCTGAATGCCCGCCTATCCGAAACGCGTGACTATCTGAATGCCCATGCGGAGCGCCTGCATACGCCCGTCGGCGCGGCCGGGCTGACACCCTATGAAGTGATCGGCCACCTCGTTCGGTTGCGTCAGAAGGGCGTTGCCCCTGGCTATCTTCAGCTTGCCGGGGCCAATGACTGGACACAGGCCGAGGTCGACGATCGCTCAAAGCGGGTGGCTGAACTGACGGAGCGCCTGGCCGATCTGGGAACGCCATCCGAGCATACGTGGTACGGAATCGAACTGACGCGAATTCTGCCGACGGACGTTGCACGACTCAACGAGCGTCTGGCCGGATTATGCGTGCGCTTGGCGGCCATGTGGGAGACCTGCGCCGAACTGGCGGCGATACTGGAAACCCCTGCTCCGCAGGCATTGGCGCAACTCGACTTCATGGTCGACCTGGCGCATCGGCTTGCCGCCGCGCCCGCGTTGGCGGCGCAATGTCTGGCGGCCGACATATGGGACACGCCCGATGCCGTTCGCGAAATCCTCGCGGCGGGTAAGGCCCATGCCGATCTCAGGCAGCAACTGGCGCCTCTATTCAGAGAAGAGGCATGGACGACAGATATCGCCCCGATTCAGGCGGCGTTAGCACCGCTCGATGCCAATACGCCGCTGGAAGCTTTCGGGAATGCGAAACAGGTCGCGACTGGTTTGCCTCAATTGCTGGAACAGGGGCGGCGGCTGGCCGAAGCTATGGGGCGGGCGGCCACGCCCATGACGTTGCGCGATCTTGAGCAACTGGTGAAGGTGGGAGAGCGCGTCGCGGTGGCGCCTGAGGCCGACCCGGTGGCCTTCGCTCAGGACCTTTGGGACAGTGGTGTCGAGCGGGCGGCCGATCTGGCGGGCGCTGTCCGCACGCTGGAGGAGGCGCGGGCTGTCGTCGGCTCGAACCTGAGTGAAGCGGCCTGGGGTACGGATTTATCATCCGTGAGAACGGTGTTGGTGACCCACGGCGAGTCTTTTCTGCGAATAGTCAGTGGTAAATGGCGGGCCGCAGACCGTCTGATGCGTTCCTTTCAGTCTCAACCCAAGGCGTCTCTCGATCAACGCCTGAGCTGGCTTGATGCCCTGGGTAAGGGGCAGGCAGCCCTGAAGCTCATCCGCGACGAAGCGGAGTTCGGGCGCACGGCCTTTGCCGGCGACTGGCGAGGGGAGCGTTCGGTGTCCGCGCCGTTGGAGGCGCTTGTTGACTGGATGCGAAGCCTCAGGGGACTGGGCGCGGAGCCGCGGCTGATCCTGGGGCGTCGCCCGGATCGCCAGCGCATCGCCGGCCTGTCTCAATCGCTTGACGCCGAACTGTCTCGTGCCAAACAGGACCTGTGGCGCCTGTGGGACGAAGCTCGGGTGGCGCGTTCGACTTTCTTCGGCGCGGCGGTCGGACCGGATGAAGCTGATCTGCCCGCGCTGAGAGAGACGTGTCTGACCGTAGCTGCGGCCTGTGAAGCGGCCGATGCCCTGAGCCTGGTGACGGAGCCCTCTCTTGAAGCCCGGCGTCAGGGAATGCAGAAACTGATCCAGGGGCAGGTGGCGGCGGCATCCGTGGACGCCGGTGAGCCGATCGCGCGGGTAGCGTTCGGGGCCGGCTGGCAAGGACGCCAATCGGATTGGCTGTCGCTGGAAGTCATGGCGGATTGGGTACAGGCCAATACCGACATAAGGCACCTGGCCTCCCGCATCGATGATCGCGCCGGCCTGAAAACGCGGAGTGACATGGCTCTAAGCGTTCGAGACGCCTGGGTGAGCGACATGACTGGCATGTTGACAGACATCCGGGCCACGGAAGGCGCCCGCATTACCGGGGAGGCCCTGTCGACGACGTCGCTGGATGAACTGGAAACCCGGCTCGCCGAATGGCGCGACAGTGGAGAGGCGCTGACTTCGTGGGTGGGATACTTGGCGCGCGTCAGGGAAGCCGAACATATGGGCCTTGCGGATGTCGTCAGCCGGTTGGACGACGGGCGACTGAAGGTGGACGCCGCTTTTGACGACTTCGAGCAGGCATTTTTTGAAGCGGTCCTGGAGCAGCAGGTCGATATGGAGCCCGAACTGGCGGTGTTCGATGGCGAAATACAGGGTCGCCGGGTGCGCGATTTTATCGATCTCGACCGCCAGCGTATCCGGCTGGCCGCCAGCGAAGTCGCGATCGCGCATCACCGACATGTACCTCCGCCGGGCGGCGGCGTGGCTGGTCCGCTCAAGGTGTTGAAAGGCGAAATGGCCCGAAAGCGCGGGCATATGCCGATCCGCCAACTGATGGAAAAGGCCGCCCCTCCGATCCAGGCGCTCAAGCCGGTTTTCATGATGAGCCCCCTGTCGGTCGCGCAGTTTCTGCCGCCCGGGAAGCTCACCTTCGACTTGCTGGTGATGGACGAAGCCAGTCAGATCCAGCCTGTCGATGCGCTGGGCGCCATTGCGCGCTGCAAACAGGTTGTCGTGGTCGGCGATCCGCAACAATTGCCGCCGACCGCCTTCTTCTCGAAGATGACCGGACAAACCGATGGCGATGATGATGATGGCGCGGCGAAGGTTGCCGATATCGAGAGCATTCTTGGCCTGTTTACCGCGCGGGGGCTGCCGGTACGGATGCTGCGCTGGCACTATCGCAGCCGACACGAGTCGCTGATCGCCATTTCCAACCGACAGTTCTATGAAAACAAGCTGGTGATCATCCCCAGCCCCTTCACAGCGCAATCCGGGCTGGGCCTGCGTTTTCACCATGTCAAGGACGGCTTGTTCGAGACAGGTACAACCCGTACGAACCCGGTCGAGGCCAAGGCCGTCGCGCGCGCGATCATCCATCATGCGCGAACGACGCCGACGCAATCCCTGGGCATCGTCGCCTTCTCCGCCCCGCAGAGGAAGGCCATTCTGGAGCAGCTTGAGCTGCTGAGGCGTCAGTTGACCCCCGCTGAGGAAGCCTTCTTCCAGGCCCATCCGACCGAGCCTTTCTTCGTCAAGAATCTCGAAAATGTTCAGGGTGACGAGCGCGACGTCATCCTGATCTCGATCGGCTACGGTCCGACCGCGCCGGGTGCGCGACCGCCCATGCGTTTCGGCCCCGTAGGGCAGGAAGGGGGTGAGCGTCGTCTGAACGTCCTGATTAGCCGTGCCAAACGCAGGTGCGAGGTATTTTCTTCGATGACCGATGAGGATATCGATCCGGATTTTGCGTCCTCGCGCAAAGGCGTGTTCGCTCTGAAGCTGTTCATGCACTTCGCTCGGACCGGGCGCATGACCTTGGCGGAAACCGTCGGACGCGACCGTCACGCGGTCTTCGAAGAGCAGATTGCCCAGGCCCTTCAGGCACGGGGATATCAGGCGCACCAAAATGTGGGCGTGTCGGGTCTGTTCGTGGATATTGCCGTGGCTTCACCCGATCAGCCCGACCGCTATCTGCTGGCGGTGGAATGCGACGGCCCGTCCTATCGTAGCGCCAAGTCGGCCCGCGACCGTGACCGCCTGCGACGCAGCGTTCTGGAAAACCAGGGCTGGATCGTGCATCACGTGTGGAGTGGCGACTGGTTCAAACGCCCACAGGAACAACTTGAGCGTCTGATCGCCGCCATCGAGGCCGCCAAGGTCGAACTCGAACGCGGTGATGCCGAGGCGATCCGTATGCCGGCCTATGAAATCATTTCGGTCGATCGTGAATTTGTCACCGAAATGGGGCTGGGCATGAGTGAGCCTGATGCCTGTGTTTCCATTCGCTACGTCGAGGCGCCGATTGTGCGGCCGGGGCATGTTTCCGTCGATCTTCATCTTGCGCCAACGGGCGTATTGTCCCAACTCGCCGAGGCGGTGGTACAGGGCGAGGGGCCGGTACATTTCGACGAAGTCGTGGTTCGGCTTCGCACAGCGTGGGGCGCGGCCAAGGCCGGGGCGCGTATGCGTGATGCCATTCGCAGTGCGGTTGACGTGTCGCTCCGCCAGGGACGGATAGTGTCGCAGGACAATTTCCTTTCGATGCCTGGGGGCGAAGTGACTGTACGCGATCGCGGCGAAGTCGAATCTCCTACTCTGCGACGACCCGATATGTTGCCGCCGGCGGAAATCGAAAAGGCGCTCATCGACGTCGTGTCCGGCAATTTCGGAGCGACGGAAGAGCAGGCGCTTCAACACGTCTCGCGCGCTCTGGGCTTTAAGGCGACCAGTGCGCAGCTGCGTGAGGCCTTGCTCAGTGTGCTGAATAAATCGCTGGAGACCGGCATCCTTGTCCGCCGGGACACACTTATCGATGCAGGTCCCAATGCCCCTATTGCCAAGCGCGAACCGTCCAAGGCAAGCTTGCAGGCGCTTATTGACGAAGGCGAAGGTGAGCGCTTGGAATTCAAAGAGACGCTGCGATGGGATTTGCGCCTGGGCGCAACGAATAGAAAAGTCGAGGACAGTGCGATGAAGGCTATTGCCGCCTTCACTAATCATCGTGGCGGCACATTGCTGATCGGCGTTCGCGACGATGGAACGGTACAGGGACTGGAGCCGGACTTGGCGACCTTTGGCGGCAGCCGTGATCGGTTTGAACTTCATCTTACCAATTTGATCAAGGACCGTTTCTCCGAAAGCTTCCGTGCTGGATGCGTCACACTCAGCTATCCGGTCCTCGAAGGTCAAGTAATCTGCCGTGTCGAGGTGAAGCGTTCGAAAAATCCCGTATATCTGGCCTTTTCTGACAATGCCAACAGCCCCCCGACAGAGCGATTGATTGTCAGGGCCGGCGCGTCTTCGCCGGAAATTCCCTTGAGCCAGGTGGCCACCTATGTCCGGGATCATTTTGACGCGTAATTTATAGGCTTTAGGCGGCCGAGTAGCGGAAAAGTTTGAGCTTTTCTAATAAAATCAGCAATTGGCACGAATGGTAGCTTCATCGGTCCTGCCACGGCAGAATTCGGGACGATGAGATTTCAAATGGATTTTCGTGGTGCGATTGTCATCCGGCGTCAGTTTCCGGTGGTGTTGAAGCGGCGGGGGATCGAGATGCGCCTGGTGATGAAGCCCACCGAATACCGGGCTGCAAAGATCGACCTGCAACTCGTCAGCCCTATCGCCAAAGGTCACGTCTGGTTCGAAGATTGGATGCATGGCCGGATCAAAGGATACAGGGACATTGTCGAGCGCGAAAGCATCAGCGCCAGCTATGCCGGCGATATGATGAAGCTGCCTTTCTATCCCCGTTTCTTGTCGAGGACATCATTCACGGCCGGCAGCCGGACGGGCTGCTGGTCAGCCACCTGACCAAGGTCGAAGAGATGCCGTTGCGCTGGGAAGAGCAGGCGGTGAAGTACGGCTGGACCTGACCCCCGGATAAAACGCACACCTCGACCCAGCCCGGCAGAGACGCCAGGCTTTTTTGCGTGGGCCGGGCTTAAATGCCGGGGTCTCAGGTTTATGGGTGGCAGACGTCGGCCGAAATAGTCACACGAATACCGCCAGTTACACGACGTATGGCGGGAGACCTGAAATCCGGCTTTGCCTATAAGGAAGAAGTGGTGGTTGGAGGCGGGATCGAACCGCCGACCTGTGGGTTATGAATCCACCGCTCTAACCATCTGAGCTACCCAACCGAACCGGAAACGGCGGACCAAAGTCGACGCCGTTCGCGAGAGCGCTCGGCTATAGCGAAAACGTTTCGCCCTATCAAGACCCCCTGGGTGCTTTTTAATCCGAAAGTGCGGCGCCGCTTCCGGACCCGTCAGGCCAATATCGGCACAATCTGTTCCAGGACGGTCTTCAGCCGGGCCTTGCCGGCGGCCAGGCTGAAATGGTCGACGGCATAGGCCTGCGCCGCTCGGGCGCGCTGCAGGGTGGCGTCCCAGTCGCCGATCGCCGCCGTGACGGCCTCGGCCAGGGCGTCCTCGTCCTCCGGCGGCACCAGCCGGCCCAGTTCGCCGCCCTTGAGGATTTCGCGCGGGCCATCGATGCGCGAGGCGACGACCGGCACGCCGGCGGCCATGCTTTCGGCGACGACCAGGCCGAAGGGTTCGACGCGCGACGGCACGACGAAGAGGTCGAGCGTTTCCAGGTAGTCGGCTGCGTCGACCCAGCCGGGGAAGTCGACCAACTCGTCCAGTTCGAGTTCCTGCGCCAGGGCCTGCAAGGCTCCCATTTCCGGCCCGTCGCCGGCGATCTTCAGCCGTGCCCGGACCCCGCGCGCGCGCAGCCGGGCGAAGGCGCGCAGCATGACGTCGATGCCCTTGTTCGGATGCAGCCGCGACAGGGTGCCGATCACCGCTTCCCCGGCGGGAGCCGGCTTGACCGGCCGCACGTCGAGCGGCGCGAAATTCAGCACGTCGAAGACGGGCAGGGCGGGGTGGGCGGCGCGCAGGCTGTCGTGCACGGCGTGGCTGACCGAAATGGCGGCGCGCAGCCGGTTGACCTGGCTCTTGTGGCGGAAATTGTGCACCACCTGCACCGTCTTTTTCGCCGTGCCGAGGAAGGGCAGGAGCGCGATGCCGGTGGCGCGGTTGCCGTGGGTCAGCACGATGTCCGGCTGGAATTCGGCGTTAATCGCGCGCAGCTGCAGCGCGGACAGGGGATCGTGGTTGACCAGCGCGTCCATGCGCACGAAGGCGTCCGCCGCCATCTCGCCGGCCGCCACGGCCTCGGCGAAGATGCCCTTCGAATGGCCCACACTCAGGACGTCGATCCCGGCGCCGCGCATGGCCTGATGGTAGCGCAGGGACATGGTCTCGACGCCGCCGCGCACATGCGCCAGCATGATATTGACGATTTTCATCGACGAAGCACTCACTACCCCGGGGCCGGGCAATGCCGATCTGTAGCGCGTTTTGGCGGACTGGCAAGCCGCGGCCTTTATTTTGCCGCCACGAGGTGGAAATTTGCGCGCAAAGGGCTCATGAAGAGGTCTTGCCGGGGTTTCTGTCCTTTCGAGGGGAAGAATTTGTCCGATCTGATCGATGAACTGGACGCCCGCATCCTGGAACTGATTCAGGAGGACGCCTCCGTGTCGGTGGCCGACCTCGCCGAACGCGTCGGCCTGTCGCCGTCGCCGTGCTGGCGCCGCATCAAGCGGCTGGAGGACCTGGGCGTCATCCGCAAGCGCGTCACCGTGCTCGATCCCGACAAGCTGGGCCTGGGTTTCGAGGTCTACGCCGCCGTCAAGCTCAGCCTGCCGTCGCGCGCCAACCTGGAAGCCTTCGAGGCGCGGCTGGACACGTGGCCGGAAGTGGTGTCGTGCGCCACCGTGACCGGGCACGAGGACTATATGCTCAGGATCATGACGCGCGACATGCACGCCTATGACGACTTCCTGCGCGACAAGCTGCTGGCGTCCGACCTGGTGTCCGGCGTCGAAAGCCGCATCATCATGCGGTCGGTGAAGACGACGACGGCCGTGCCGATCGGCCTGGTCCTGGAGTTCAAAAGCGCGCTGGGCGCCGGTTCCCGCGACCGGTCGCCCTTGTCATCCGGAGACGACAAATGACCCGCACCCTGTCCCTGGCGTTCTGTATCCTGATGGCCGCCGGTGCGGCCCAGGTCTCTTCGGTTCGGGCGCAGTCGGTCGACCCGACCTCCGATCTCGGCCAGTTCCGCGCGGCGCGCGAGGCCGGCATGAAGGCGCTCGACGGCCACGACAGTTCCGGCGCCATCGACGCCTTCGACAAGGCCGCGGCCCTGATCCCCGACTCGCCGTCGCTCTACCTGCTCAAGGCCCAGGCCTACCTGGCCCAGAACCGCAAGGACAAGGCGCACGCCGAACTGGTCGCCTACGAAAAGCGCGGCTACATCGTCGACCTGAAGAAGAACCCGGATTTCGCCGCGGTGTGGGACGGCGACCTCGACGCGTTGCAGGCCGCCAACACCGCACCGGTCGGCCAGATGCACGAAGCGGCCAGCGTGCCGGGCTTCACCCTGGGCGAAAGCCTGGCCTCGGGCGGCGACCGGCTCTATCTCTCGGGCGTGCGCAACGGCAGCCTGACGGTGCTGTCGGCCGACGGCGCCAAGCCGCTGATGACCTTCCGCGCCGGCGTCGCCGCCTACGGCATCGGCGTGCACGACGGCAATCTATGGGCGGCCACCGCCGCCTCGCGCCAGACCAAGGGCTATGATCCCAAGGCCGGCGCCCGGTCCAAGATCGTCATCATCAACCCGGCCAACGGCGCCATCGTCAACAGCTTCACCGACCCGGCCAAGGACCGCAATTTCGGCCATATCCTGCTGGGCCGCGACGACCTCTACGCCGCCGACGCCGACCACGGCGAGATCCTGCGACTGAACGATTATAAAGGCACCTTCCAGGTCCTGGTGCCGGAAGGTTATTTCGACACGCCCGAGGCCCTGGCCGAAAACGCCGACGCCTCGGTGCTGATCGTCTCGGACTTCATCGCCGGGCTGTACCGCGTCGACCTGGTCAAGGGCTCGCTGACCCACATCAAGCCGCCGGAAGGCGGGTCGCTGCTCGGCCTGTCGCAGCTGGTGCGCTACGGCGACGACCTGATCGGCGTCGAGACGGGGTTCAAGCCCAACCGCGTGGTGCGGCTGCACATGTCGCCGGACTGGTCCGCCGTCGACAGGGAAGAGGTGCTGCTGCGCTCGGACGACGCGCTGGCGCAGCCGACCGGCGGTGTGGTCGAGGACGACCATTTCGTCTTCATCGCCAAAAGCCAGTGGAGCAATCTCGACGACCGCGGCAATGCGCTGAGCGACAGCCCCGATCCGGTGGTGATCGGCGCCATCCAGCTCCAACCTTAACCTTTTACCTTTTCAAGCTCGCGCAGGGTCAGGCCTGGGCCGGTTTCGCGATAGGTGAAGTCGCCGGCGCCGACCGCCGTGTTGCAATGGACGCAGTGCGTCGCCGGGGTCAGGGTGTGGCCGCAGCCCTTGTGCACGTACTCGCCGGCCGGCCGCGCCGCGCCATAGACGTGCTGCGTGCCCCAGTGCATCATATGGATGATCAGCGGGCGCAGCGCGTCGCCCTTTTCGGTCAGCAGGTACTCGTAACGCTTGGGCCGGGCGCAATAGAGCCGCGCCTCAAGAACCCCGGCCGCGGTCAGCGACTTCAGCCGCGCCGCCAGGACGTTGCGCGCCAGGCCCAGGCGGTCCTGCCACTGTTCGAATCGTGTAACCCCACCGAAGGCGTCGCGGATAATCAGCAACGTCCACGGTTCACCTATGATGTCCAGGCAAGCGGCGACAGCGCAGCTTTCCCGGGAATAGTTGGCAGATCGGCCCATGCGTTAACAGCCCTTTGGCTTGTGGCGCCCGTTGGTTAATCTTTTAAAGTCTCATGTCCCGGGGGCCGATAAAGCGCCCGGAAGATAAACATGAGGCATCACAAAGAATTAGATCGGAATGGCGATTCTACTTACGCTATTCCGATCTAAACTGGTGGTATGACCACAGCATGGAATATCTGAAGAAAAAGTTACTGCAAACCATTGCAAACCGTTGTTATTTAAGGGTTTGTGCGGGGTGTGCAGGGGGCGTTTTACCCTGACCAATGTAGGGTTATTTCGGCGAAGCGGTTAAGTTTTATGATAAAAAACCGGTATCAGCCTCACGGATCACCCGCACACAGCCGTCAAACCGCAAAATGACGGCCAAGAAAAAAGCGGCCGTTTCCGGCCGCCTTTGATGGATCAATCGCGCCTTGGCCGGCGTCTACGGGTTGAACGCGTAGAGGGCGGCCACCGCGTGAGCCAGCAGGCTGTCATTGCTGCGCACGAAATCCTGGTCGAACTGGGCGCCGGTCCAGTGCAGCAGCACCGTCGTCGATCCGTCGAGCGCCAGCAGGACCGAATCGTGAGCCGCCGTCAGCTTGCCTTCGCGGCATTCGCTGGAATAGGTGCCGCAATCGGCCGTATATGCGGCGCCCGCCGGCACGACCTGGAGATTCGGTGCCGAGGCGTCGCTGATGTCGACGCTGGTGACGCGGATATCCTGCGGACCGGTGGCGCGATCGAGGCGCACATGCAGGGCGACACGGCCCGAATCCTCGGTAACCAGGTAAAGCTGGTCAATCCTGCCGTCGCCGTCAAAATCACCGCTGCGCACCGCCGTCTGGGCGGGTTTCAGCGAATGAAGATCCGGCGTCAGGCTGGCCGCCTGCGCCACGGAAGATATCCCGACGGCCATAAATGCCGCCATCACGAACGAACGCAAGACTACCACCGCCACAACCTTTGGTTTCCTGGCCTGTCCGTCGGTATGTGCCGTTCCGGTACAGGCTTGTTATTGCTGCGATTAGTTTCGCAGTTTACATGCCATTAACCACAGTTGTGCGGGTGCGTAAAGCGGCGTTAACGCTTTTGTGAAAAAGTCGGTGCCAGAATTGGCGCAAACGTCAATAAATCAGGCTCCGCGACCACCCAGGCGGGGGTGGAACGGGCATTGTTGCGCTGCACCTGCATCAGTGCCACCAGGGCGGCCGATCCCAGAACGAGAATCTGCATGACGAACTCCGTGAATTTGCGACTGAGAATAAGTCGCAAATCGGATTTGGCAAGCGGTGATTCTCGTTTTGACGATATCGTGAAAGTTTAACTTGCGGCGGTGGTGCTGGCGATGAAGCCGCCGCCCAGCACACGCATGTCGTCGGCGATGTCGTACAGCACGCAGGCCTGGCCCGGCGCCACGCCTTCCTCCGGCGAGCTGAATTCGACGTCGATGCCGTCAGCCGAGGCGACCAGCCGCGCCGGCACCGGCGGCCGCGTCGAGCGCACCCGCGCCAGCACGGGCGTGCCGGCCAGGGCCGCGTCGTCGAAGCCGCCATCGCCCAGCCAGTTGGTTTCCTTCAGCCGCAAACGCCGCGTCAGCAGGGCCTCGCGTGGCCCGACCAGGACCTCGCGCGCCTCGGGATCGAGCTTGACGACGAACAAAGGCTCGCCCACCGCGACGTTCAGCCCGCGGCGCTGGCCGATCGTATAGCCGGTGATGCCCTCATGGGCGCCCAGCACGCGGCCGTCGATGTGACGGATATGGCCGCGCTCGCGGCCCTGCGGGCGCAGCTTGTCGATCAGGTTGGTGTACTTGCCTTCCGGCACGAAGCAGATGTCCTGGCTGTCCGGCTTGTGGGCGAT
>FTDB01000544.1_pt1 | contig 38396 bp, 35 predicted proteins | sample 1639741 | NCBI WGS metagenome assembly FTDB01 (sample SAMEA3914869, study PRJEB12502) | metagenome | biome: forest; material: soil | place: USA | collected 2012-03-12 | depth 0.1 m | reverse complement strand
TGACACGAGCCGTTACGCCGATCCGCTGGAAGCCAAACTGGCCGACAGGCTCTGCGCCGAAGCCCGCAAGGCCGCCATCGCCGCCGGCTACTGGCCCGACGGTTCGGACTACAATCCCGAAGATCCCGATTACTGGAAAAACACTCCGTCCGAGGTCATCGACGCCGCCGCCGCCGCCAACCGCGCCGCCGGCAAGCCCATCCCCATGCCGGAAGACCACGACGCCGCCTTCGCCAGGCTGACCGAGCTGCTCGACGACATGATCAGCGGAAAATCCGTTCCGACCTGAGCGGGACGATCCGGCGCCACCGTGCCTTATCCACGGCCGAATGCCTTGCCCGCGCGCCGACTCCGCCTATATTGGCCGGATGCACATCCAGCGCCTGCCCCAGGACACCATCAACCGCATCGCCGCCGGCGAGGTGGTCGAACGTCCTGCGTCAGCGGTCAAGGAACTGGTCGAAAACGCCATCGACGCCGGCGCGCGCCAGATCGACATCCGAACGGAACAGGGCGGACTGGCGCGCATCCTGATCGAGGATAACGGCTGCGGCATGGCCGGACCCGACCTCGAACTGGCCATCGAGCGCCACGCCACTTCGAAGCTGAAACCGCAGCCCGACGGCACCTGGGACCTGCTGCATATCAAGACCTTGGGCTTCCGCGGCGAAGCCCTGCCCTCCATGGGTTCGGTCGCGCGCCTCAGCCTTGCGTCAAGGCCGAAGGGCGTCGCCGGAGCGCTCGGCATCCGCGTCGACGGCGGTGCGGTTTCCGGCCTGCAGCCCTCCGCCTTCGGCCACGATCATGGGACGCGCGTCGAGTTGCGCGACCTGTTTTACGCCACGCCGGCGCGGCTGAAATTCATGAAGTCCGAGCGTTCGGAAAACATGGCCATCGCCGAGGAGGTCAAGCGCCAGGCCATGGCCCATGAAGGCGTTGGCTTTACGCTTGAACTCGACGGCAAGCGAACGCTGAAGCTCTATGCTGAAACGCCCGGCTTCGATGGCCGCCTGCGCCGGCTGTCGGCGCTGCTGGGCAACGATTTCGCCGACAATGCCCTGCTGATCGACCAGGAACGCGAGGGCGTGCGCCTGTCGGGCTATGCAGGTTTGCCGACCTTTTCGCGCGGCAATGCGCTGCATCAATATCTCTTTGTCAACAATCGGCCGGTGCGCGACAAGCTTTTGGCAGGCGCGCTTCGGGCCGCCTATGCCGATTTCCTGGCGCGCGACCGCCATCCATTGGCAGCCCTGTTCGTCGAGATCGACCCCGAAGAACTCGACGTCAATGTCCATCCAGCCAAGACCGAGGTCCGCTTCCGCGATCCCGCCCTGGTGCGCGGCCTGATCATCGGCGCGTTAAAACATGCGTTAGCCTCGGCCGGCCATCGCGCGGCCACCACCACGGCGCAGGCCGCGATCAGCGGATTCAGGCCGCAACAGCCGCAGCAGCCCTTGCTCAATCTCAATCGCCCGACGGCATCACAGATCGCCGCCGTGCGGCCTTATCTTAGCGCCTATGTGCCGCAAACCTTTGCCCCACAGGGCAAGGTCGAAGAAGTTATAACAGACGTAAAAAGTGAAGAGTTAGGCGTTTCGGAACCTGGACTGGCGCCCTCGCTTGACATTGCCGAAGCCTTTACAGATGTAAAACCTTTTCCACTTGGCGCTGCGCGGGCGCAGATTCACGAAACCTATGTCATCGCCCAGACCGAAGATGGCCTGATCATCGTTGACCAGCACGCCGCCCATGAGCGCCTGGTCTATGAGCAGATGAAAGCGGAAATGGCGGACGGCCACGTCACGGGCCAGGCGCTGCTGATCCCGGAAATCGTCGATCTGGAACGCGAGGAGGTAACGCGATTGATGACACGCACGGCCGATCTGACGGCCATGGGCCTGCATATCGAGGCCTTCGGTCCCACCAGCGTGCTGGTGCGTGAAATCCCGGCCCTGCTGGGCGATTGCGATATTGCTGGCCTCGTGCGCGACCTGGTCGACGACTTGACCGAACACGGCGAACTGCTGGCCTTGAAGGAGCGGATGGCCGAGATCTGCGGCGATCACGCCTGCCGCCACAGCGTGCGCGCTGGCCGGCGGCTCAATGCCGAGGAAATGAACGCCCTGTTGCGCCAGATGGAGGCGACGCCGCATTCCGGCCAGTGCAACCACGGCCGGCCGACCTATGTCGAGTTGAAATTGAAGGACATCGAAAAGCTGTTCGGGCGGCGATAACTCCCGCACCCAAACTCATGCTTTACACACGGCCACGCTAGGGCTGCGCTGAAAATCGCATCAAAAAAGCCCGTAACGGCAAGTTACGGGCGGTGCGAAAGTCAGTGGGTAAAGTTGAGGATAATCAGGCCGAGGCCGACGACACCCGCCCAGGCCTGGACACTGAGGCCGGCGATCAGAAGGAGCTTGAGCGCATCGGGACGCGCCTTGGACGACTTGGACTTTGCCACGGTGAACGCTTGGTTTTCCATCACTTGACCCCTAAGATTTTTTTCAGTCGGTACAGGTGGCGCAGCAATTTTCATGCCTTTTTTTGATCGTTTTCTGATCTTCACGCCTTGTTAAGGACATATTGTGGATAAGACCGCCGGCCCGTCAAGGCGGAATATTTAAGCCTGCGTTAATTTTACCACTTAACCGGCATTTACCGTTTTTTTATTTAAAGAAAACAGATATTTATGAATTAAAAATTTTTTGTTTCAGGAACAAAACCTGCGCCGCGCCGTAAGTTTTTGTGTTGATTTTTTCCCACACTTCTGTGGCAAAATCATCCTCATCGGCGGCGCGCTCGAAGACGATTATGGCATCTTTCGACAACCAGTTACCGCTGGCCAGGCAGTCCAAAGCCTTTTCCCCCAAGCCTTTGCGATAAGGTGGGTCGAGGAAAACAAGGTCGAAGGCATCCGCGTCTCCTCCCGGGCGGACACCCAGCTGGGTGGCGTCCCGTCTGTGAACACGGGTTGTGCCAAACAGGCCGAAGGTTTCGACATTGTCCCGAATTGCGCCACGCGCCGCCTCGTCGGTTTCAACGAAGAGACAGAAGGCGGCGCCGCGCGACAGGGCTTCAAAACCAAGCGCGCCGGAACCGGCGAAAATATCCATGACGCGGGCGCCGTCCAGGGCCGGCGCCCAGTCGGCATGGGCCAGGATGTTGAAGACGGCCTCACGGGCGCGGTCGGAGGTCGGCCGCGTGGTGCGCCCGTCAGGCACGGCAAGGCCGCGCCCCTTGAACTGGCCGCCGACGATCCGCATCGGGCCTATTCGCCGCGCGGCGTGCGCGGCTTGAAGCCGGGTTTGCCGCCGGGACGCGGGCCGGACTTGAAGCCACCGCCGGCGGGACGATCCGAACGCGGGCCGGGCTTGTAACCACCACCGGCTGGGCGGGGCTTGTCGCCCCAGGATTTACGTTCGGCGCCTTCGCGCTGGCCGCCGTCACGCGGCGCATATTCCCGCTTTGGCCCACGGCTGTCGCCGTCGCGCGCCGCATAGGGCTTCTTGTACGGCCGGTCAGCTTGCGGGCGGTCGCCATCAACGCGCGGTTTGCGCGGGCCGTCATAGCTCTTGCGCTCCCCGCCCTCTTCGCGCGCGGCGTAGGGCTTCTTATAGGCCGGGCGATCGCCTAAGTCGCGCCTGGGACGATCGCCATAGGGCTTGCGGTCACCCTCTTCGCGCGGCGTGTAAGGCTTTTTGTACGCACGTTCGCCCTGGGGACGGGCGCCGTCCTCACGCGGAGTGTAAGGTTTCTTGTACGGACGATCGCCTTGCGGGCGTTCCGGCCGCGCGCCGCCGAATTCGCGCTTGGCGCGTTCGTAGGCGCCGGCTTCACCGGCCGGGATGTCGTCGCGCGGGGCATAGGACTTTTTGGCGTAAGGCTTCTTGAAACCCTCGCCGTCGCTGCGCGCTTCACGCTTGTAGCCCGACGGCTCGCCCTGCGGCTTGCCGAAGCTGCGGCGCTCGCCCTCGCCGCCTTCACGCGTGGCATAAGGCTTCCTGGCGTAGGGTTTCTTGAAATCTCCGTCGGCGCGCGGAGTGTAAGGTTTACGATCGCGGCTGGCGCCGTCGCCCTCGAAGCGCGGGCGTTCATCGAAATCGCGCGGCTTGAATTCCCTGCGTTCCATGTCCTTGCGCACGGGCCGCCCGGCGGATGCCTCCTCGCGCTTCGGCCGCGTACTGGCGCCGTATTTCGGCTTGGCTTCACGTGGCCCGGCATAGCGGTCGCCGCCGCCCCTCCGGCCTTCGGGACCATCACCCTTGTCACGCGAGAAACGCGATTTCGGCTGGCCCAGGGTCTGGCTGGCGCCTTCCGGCGGCAGGTTCTTCAGCGGAATCAGGTCGCTGAGCAGTTCGCGGATGACGCGCGGCCCGACCTCCTCGACCTCGCCCGGTTCGAGATTGCCGAGCTGGAACGGTCCATAGGCCAGGCGGATCAGGCGATTGACCTTCAGCCCGATCGATTCCAGCACCTTGCGCACTTCGCGGTTCTTGCCTTCGGTGATGGCGACCGTGATCCAGACATTGGCGCGGCCGTCGGCCTTTTCCTGCATCTTGTCGAGCGTGGCCTCGATCGGCCCATAGATGACGCCGTCGACCGTGGTGCCGTCCTTGAGCGTATCGAGACGGCCTTGCGTGGTATGCCCCAGGGCACGGGCGCGATAGCGGCGCACCCAGCCCGACGACGGCAGTTCCAGCGCGCGCGCCAGTTCGCCGTCATTGGTCAGCAGCAGCAGGCCTTCGGAATTGAGGTCGAGGCGGCCCACCTTCAGCACGCGCGGCAGATCCCTGGGCAGCTTGTCGAAGACGGTCGGCCGGCCTTCCGGATCGCGCTCGGTGGTGACCAGGCCGACGGGCTTGTGATAGCGGAACAGACGGGTCGGCTCGGCCTTGCCGATCACCTGGCCATCGACCGTAATGACGTCGGTCGCCTTGACCAGCACGGCTGGCGTTTCCAGGATGCGGCCGTTGACGGCGATCTTGCCGAGGCCGATCAGCCGTTCGATCTCGCGGCGCGAGGCCAGGCCGGCGCGCGCCAGCACCTTGGCGATGCGTTCGCCGGAAGGGACGCTGTCTTTCAGCGATTTGGCGGGTTTCTTCGGGCGCTCCGGTTTGGCGTCGCGGGCGTCGCGCATCTCCTGCGGCATGTAGCGATGGCCATCGGCGATTTCCTGCGCTTCGCGGGCGGCCTTCACCTCTTCGGCGGTAGGCTCGGTGGGTTCGTTACGCTCTCCAGCGTTACTGTCCTGGGTCACGGGTGGACCTTTCATGTTAAAATGGCTTGACGTCTCCCGTGGGAGCCGTCTTCTGGGCGCCATGACTGAAGACGAAATCCTCATGTACGCGGCGCTCGACGAGGCGCGAAAAGCCGCGTCCGCCGGCGAGGTGCCGATAGGCGCTCTAATCTTCGATCCGTCAAGTAAAACCGTCGTGGCGCGCGCCGGAAACGCGCCGATTTCAAACCATGACCCGTCCGCCCACGCCGAAATCCTGGCCCTGAGGGCCGCCGGCGAGGCGACGAAAAATTACCGCCTGGGCGGGCTGTGGCTATATGTGACGCTCGAACCGTGCGCCATGTGCGCCGGCGCCATCTCGCACGCCCGCATCGGCCGGCTTATCTATGGCGCGCCGGACGAAAAAGGCGGCGCGGTCGAACACGGGCCGAAGTTCTTCGCGCAACCGACCTGCCACTGGATGCCGGAGGTTACGGCGGGTGTGCTGGCGGACGGCAGCCGAGACATGCTGAAAGGGTTTTTCCGGGCGAAGCGCGAAAAGAGATCGAATCTCTAATTTGTCTCCTTTCTTCCCCCTCTCCCCGTGCAACGGGGAGAGGACGAGAGATGAGCGAAGCGAAATCGATCGGATGAGGGCTAAGTGTCTACAGCCTTAGCCCCCGGCCCTCCTATCCGCGCATCTCACGGTACATGCTATCCGTCCTCTCCCCGTTGCACGGGGCGAAAGGAAGGCATGGCGCACAGCTTCGCCAGGGCGGTGATGTCGTTGGCCAGGGTGCGCAGCAGCCAGGCTTCGGGCTGGGCTTCGGGCAGATCGCGGTAAAGCACGGTGGCATCGACGGGGCGCCGCTTTTGCAGGCCCTGGACGATGTCGAGCACGGCGGCGCAGAAGGCCTGACCGGCGCCGGTCTTGCGCCATTGGCCACGCAGCAGCACGATCAGGGCCTGGGCGTGGCGCAGCAGTCGCACGATCTGGCCGGACGGGTCATCGTCGCGGTGGTTCTTGCTGTTGTCCCGGGCCATCTGGCTGAGTTCGAGCAGGGCCTTGCGTAGCTTGGTCTCGGCCTTTTCAGTCTTTGGCGACGGCGGTTCGGCGGCGGCGGCCAGTGACGCCGTCATCAGCGCTAGGATCTTCAGTGCCTTGTCGGCGACCACATGCCGGTGGGCTGTCGGCAGGACCACCACCGAGACGGCGGTGCCGATGGCGGCGCCCAGGGTGACGACGACGGCCCGGGCGATGGCGATATCGACGACCTGGCCTTCCACCGGCGCCCCCAGCATCAGGACGGCGGCGATCAGGGCCGTGCGGTAACTGGAATTATAGGCCGCCAACAGGCTTAAGGGCCCCAGCGCCAGGAGCAGGCGGACATAGTCGTTGAGGCCGAACTTGTGCAGTTGCACCGCCACGAAGGCGAGCGCGATGCCGCCGGCCGTCGCCAGCAGCCGCAGGGCGCCGGCCTTGAGCGCGCCCTGCTGATAGGGCCGGACCACCAACAGAGCGCTGATCACGGCCGAGAAGGCGTGGCCGCCGGGCAGGAGGGTGCCGGCCCACAGCGCCAGCAAGGCGGCGGCGACCAGCCGCAGGGCGTAGGCGCCTTCCGGCCAGGCGGGTATGAATTTGGACAGGGTCATGAAAGCCTCACCATATAATACGCACTGCGTATCATATGGCCGCGCGCCCGACAATTGGCTTCAAATTGCCGGCGGAATGGATTATTTCGCCACCATGACCCTGATCCAGACCCTGCCACCGGCCTTGAAGGCCACTGCGAACGACGCCGGCGTCTGGTGGCAGCGCGCCCTCACCCATCCCGACCTGATGATGCAGATCATGTCGGCCCTGGCCATCCTGATCGTCACCCTGTTTGTGTCGCGCTGGGTTTCGGACGCCGCCAGGAAGGTGGTGCGCCGCGTCGTGCAGAACGACGCCGACCGCACCCTGCCGGAATTCCTGTCGCAGGTGGTGCGCTGGATGATCCTGACCCTGGGTTTTGTCGCCATCATTAACCGCCTGGGCGTGGCGACGGCGTCGTTCATCACCGTGCTGGGGGCGGCGTCGCTGTCGATCGGCCTGGCCTTGCAGGGCACGCTCGGCAATGTGGCGTCGGGACTGATGCTGCTGTTCACCAAGCCTTACCGCATCGGCGATTCAGTCCATGTCGGCGAGATTTCCGGCACGGTGCACAGGCTGGGCGTGTTCTCGACCGAGATCGACAGCGGCGACAATGTCCGCGTCTACGTGCCCAATTCGAAGGTGTTTTCGAGCGAGATTTGCAACCTCAGCGCCAATGGCGCCTTGAAGATCGAGGTGCGCGTCGACGTGGGCTACGAAACCGACCTGAAGGCGGCGCTTGACCTGCTGCTCGACGTCGCGAAGGCCCAGGCCGACCGGTTGACGACGCACGAACCGGTCTCAAGCCTGGTCGAATTCGCCGCCAGCGGCATCACGGCGCGGGTATGGATCTGGGTGCTGCCGGCGGCGGCGGTTGCGGCGCGCACGCAACTGATGATCGATATCAAGCAGGCGCTGGATGCGGCGGGGATCACCATCCCCTATCCGCACCAGGTTTCGCTTGCCAAGCCTCAGAACTGATAGCGGACGCCAAGCGCCACCACCGGCCAGGTCTTGCCCTTGTCGAGGTCGTGCTGCAGGCTCTCACGCTCCTGCTCAAGCTGCGTCTGATAGGCAGGGTCGTTCGACAGCGTGCCGTTGGAGGTGAGCGCCACATGGGCATGGCCCTGGAAATAGGCGCCGGCTTCGAGGTTGATCGACACCGGCCCCGCCGTCGGGAAGTCCCAGCCGAGGCCGAGATAGGGCGCCGACCGCTTGAAATGGCCGCGCGCATCCAGGGTGCCGATTTCGGTCGGCGTATAGGTGACGGCGCCGATGCGGGTATTCTGCGTCGGTGTCGCGGTTTCATTGACCTTGTTGGAATTGCTGTAAAGGCCGGCGGTGACGTAGAAACTGCCGTTTTCGACCGGGCGATAATCAAGTTGCACGCCGGCCGAGGCCAGCTTGATCTTGCCGTTGTAGCGAATGTTGTCCGAGGTGTTGTCGTGGTTGTGGTCCCAGCCGTTGACGATGCCGCGGATACGCAGGTGCGGATTGACGTTGGCGCCGATCTCGGCGCCGGCGCCGAGCGTGCTGACGCGCGCGCCGACCTCGATGTTCTGGGCATGGGCCGCCAGCGGCAGCAGAAGGGCGGATGCGGCGGCGATAAGGATTTTCGACATGATTCGGGCTCCGGCGAGGGAAAGGTTCGCGGGAGCTTTTAGGGCGAGCCGGCATAGGGAAACAAACCGGCTCGCGCTTGCGAAAAATCAGAAGCGGGTAAAATGCCGGATCAGAAGGTTTCTGCGACGGGGATACTGGCAACCTGTTGATGCCGGTCGACGGTGCGGACGATCACGAAAAAGCAGATCGTCGCTGCGATGATCAGGACAAGGCCCCCCACATCCGCCCAGTTGGACAGCGTCGGCTGGTAGGTCAGGCCATCTTCGCCGCCCGAAGTGTTGCCGGTGAAACGAAGGATGAGATTGCCGGCAATGAAGCCAATCCACCAGGTGGTGATAAGCGGCGTACTCTTGGGATAGGCTCCATTGACGGGCCCCAGGCTGGCGTTCCAGATATCGTTAAGAGTCTGGTAGGGCTTCCACAGACTGACGACCGGCACGAAGAACCAGCCAACGGCCCAACCCGGCGAACTGGTCACGCCGCCCGGGCGCAGGACGTGGGCATTGCGGCAGGCGCCATAGACCCAGCACAGGCTGACAACGCCCGATGCGATCATCATGGCTACCGAAACAAAGATGCCGACCAGCAGGACAATGGAGGTCATGGCGGATGCATGACCGCCTTCCAGCATAGCTATGGTCTCGCCGGCGGCCCAGCAGGCCAGGCCGAAGATTTCGATGCCCATCAACCAAAGAGCCCACAAGGTCAGGGCCTTTTGCGGCTTGAATTGATATGTCTTTTTATCCGCCATGCCTCCCCCCTTGCCGCAACGATCAAAGCCCCGTCTTGCCGATCTGGTAGAAACGCTCGGCCCGCTGCTTCACCAGCTGGTCGGGCGACAGGAAGCTGAGCGCCTTCAGTTCTTCTTCGAGCACATCGCCCAGGGCATCGATCATGGCCTCGGGATCGGAATGGGCGCCGCCGGCCGGCTCCTCGACGATGCGGTCGACGATGCCGAGCTTGAGCAGGTCGGGCGCCGTGATCTTCATCTGGTCGGCGGCATCCTTGGCGCGGTTGCCCTTGTCGTCGCGCCACAGGATCGAGGCGGCGCCTTCGGGCGAGATCACGCTGTAGATCGAATGTTCGAGGATCAGCACGCGGTTGGCGGCGGCCAGCGCGATGGCGCCGCCCGAGCCGCCTTCACCGGTGACGGTGGCGATCATCGGCGTGCGCAGGATCAGGCCCTTTTCGGTGGAGCGGGCGATGGCCTCGGCCTGGCCGCGTTCCTCGGCGCCGATGCCCGGATAGGCGCCTGCGGTATCGACGAAGGTGAGCACCGGCAGGCCGTACTGTTCGGCCATCTCCATCAGGCGCACCGCCTTGCGGTAGCCTTCGGGGCGGGCCATGCCGAAATTGTGCTTGAGGCGGGTGGCGGTGTCGTGACCTTTTTCATGGCCCATCACCACCACCGGCTGGCCGCGGAAACGGCCCAGGCCGCCGACGATCGCCTGGTCGTCGCCGAACTTGCGGTCGCCGCGCAGTTCGACGAAATCCTCGATCAGGCCGGAAATGTAATCGACCAGGTGCGGCCGTTCCGGATGACGCGCCACCATGGTCTTCTGCCACGGCTCCAGCCTGGCGTAGGTTTCGCGGCGGAGGCTTTCGGTACGGTCGCGCAAGGCGCGCAACTCGGTATCGAGGTTGGCGCCACCCGACTGCGACAGGGCCGACAGTTCGTCGATCTTGGCTTCCAGGTCGGCGATGGGGCGCTCGAATTCGAGGTAATGGCGCATCGTTGTCTCGGGTTACCGTGACGCAAGGTTCACAAATCTAAGGGAGATGGCCTTTATCAGCAAGCCTGTAAACTTGCAAAGCGGATTCTGGTTTCAGGCGGCGACGCCGGCTTCAATCGCGACTTCGCGTAAATTACCATCCAAAGTCCAGAGTTGGGTCCCCGGCGTGAGCAGGGTGGAGGCCAATAGATGGACGTCAACGTAACCTATGCCACGACCAACCAGGCTGCGAGAAAAGATTATTCCCGCAACTTCATCGTGAGTTGCAACACTGGTTTCCAGCATAAGCCGGAAATTAAGCCAGGCAGGGCTGCCAAGACGGAGTCCGCCAAGCATCAGTTCACCAACGACAAATGGATGAATCAAGACTTCCCCGGCATCAAGATATCCCTGGAGGCGGGCATTGCATTGGCGCAGATGGCCTACCCATACCGATGTATCGGCGAGAATCATTAGAACCGGTTGCGCGGCGGGGCTGCGATGTCGGGCTCGCTGCCACCTAGCAAGGCCAAACGGCGAGATGCTTCACGATGAACCAGGGCTTTCAACGCCTCACGCAGCAAAGCTGAACGTTCCTTGATGCCGGTATATTCTTCAGCATTTGCCAGCAATTCGTCGTCCAGAACTACAGTCGTACGCATGGGCCATCTCCTTGAGCACCAAATATGGCATCATTTGATGACAATTTCAATGCGGCGCCTTGGCCAGCGGATGGTGCGTTTCGATCACCTCACGCAGCCGTTCACCGGCGACGTGGGTGTAAATCTGGGTGGTCGAGATGTCGGCGTGGCCGAGCAGGGTCTGGACCGTGCGCAGGTCGGCGCCGCCTTCCAGCAGGTGGGTGGCGAAGGCATGACGCAGGACGTGGGGAGACACACGCGCCGGGTCGATGCCGGCGGAGAGCGCTGCTTCGTCAAGCAGTTGCCCGACCCGCCGCCTCGTCAGGTGCCCCTCGGCGCCGCGCGAGGCGAACAGGTGCGGATTGGCCTTGTCGCCAACGGGCACGAACAGGCCGCGGATATCGAGATAGGCCTTGATCGCCTGGCGCGCCGAAGGATTGAGCGGCACCAGCCGCTCGACGCCGCCCTTGCCCTTGATGATGAGAAACGCCGGATCGCGCGCCACCGCATCGAGCCGCAGGCCCACCAGCTCGGAAATGCGCATGCCTGAGGCGTAGGCCATCTCGATCAGGCAGCGCAGGCGCGCCCCTTGCGCCGGATCCTTGTCGTCGGCGGCGGCAACCAGCCCTTCGACCTCGTCGCGTGACAAAATCTTCGGCAGTTTCAAGCCCTTCTTCGCCGCCGCGATCTTGCGGCTGGGGTCGGCGGCGATCAGGTTTTCCGCCACGCAGAAGCGATAGAACTGGCGCACCGCCGAGCGCTTGCGCTGCATCGAGGCCGACGACAGCCCGCGTTCGTCGAGGATGAAGAAATACCGCGCCAGGGCATGTTCGTCCAAAGCCAGCAGGTCGGCCGCCAGGGTCAGTTTCAGGTCGTCGAGGTCGCGGCCATAGGCTTCCAGGGTCGGGCGCGCGGCATTGCGTTCGACCGCCATCATCTGCAGGAAGGATTTGAGCGGATCGTAACGCGACATGACAGGACCGAGTAAATTTACCGGCAAGTCTGGCAAACGCCCCCTAACATCGTGTAAAGTTTGCATCATGACTTTTTGCAACGCCCTGACGCGCTCGGGCGATCTTCCTGTGAGCGCCCGGATATGACCAGCACGCCCGAGCCGGCCGGCCAACCCGCCGCGCCCAGCTTCGCCTTGCCCCGGACCGTGGCGCTGGTCGGTCTGATGGGCGTCGGCAAGACGACGATTGGTCGCCGCCTGGCCGAGCATTTTGCCCTGCCCTTCGTCGACGCCGACGAGGAGATCGAGAAGGCCGCCGGCCAGAGCGTCGCCGACATCTTCGCCAATTACGGCGAGAAGGGCTTCCGCGACGGCGAACAGCGCGTCATCGCTCGTCTGCTCGATTCGCCCGTACAGATCCTGGCGACCGGCGGCGGCGCCCTCACCCATCCGCTGACGCGCGAACGGTTGAAGGCCAGGGCCATCACGGTATGGCTGAAGACCGATATCGCCGTGCTGGCCCGCCGCGTCGCCAACCGCCCGCATCGCCCGCTGCTGAAAGACCGCAATCCGATGGATGTCCTGCAGGACCACGTGAAGACCCGCTATCCGCTCTATGAAATCGCCGATGTCACCGTCGATACCGGCGACCAGCCGCACGGCAAGGCCGTCGAGATGGTCATCGAAGCCATCCGCGCCTTCGTGGAGGGGGAGCGATGAGCGAGGTGGCACGCATCGCCGTTTCCGGCGACGGTTTCAAGCCGTACGAGGTCATTGTCGGCCAGGGCCTGCTGAGAGACGCCGAAGCGTGGATAGGGCCGTTCCTGAAGAACAAGCGCGTGGTCATGGTCACCGACAGCCATGTCGGGCCGCTGCACGCCGACGGTATCCTGGCCCAGTTCGCGGCGGCGGGTCACGCAACGCACAAGATCGTGGTGCCGGCCGGTGAGCAATCGAAATGCTTCGATGGCCTGAAGTTCGTCCTTGATGAGATGCTCGACTGCGGTCTCGATCGCAAGGATGTGGTGCTGGCGCTGGGCGGCGGCGTCATCGGCGACCTGACCGGCTTCGCCTGCGCCATCTATATGCGCGGTATCGATTTCATCCAGATCCCGACGACAGTGCTGGCCCAGGTCGATTCGTCGGTCGGCGGCAAGACCGCCATCGACCACGAAAAGGGCAAGAACCTGATCGGCGCCTTTCACCAGCCGCGCCTGGTGCTGTGCGACCTCGATATCCTGAAAACCCTGCCGGCACGCGAAATCCGCTGCGGCTATGCCGAGATCATCAAGTACGGCCTGCTCGGCGACAAGGCGTTTTTCGAATGGCTGGAAGCGAACGACAGCCGCGTTCTGGCGCTGGAGCCCGAAGCCATCCAGCACGCCGTGGCGCGCTCCGTCGAGATGAAGGCCGAGATCGTGGCCCAGGACGAGCGCGAAGGCGGGGTGCGCGCCCTGCTCAATCTCGGCCATACCTTCGGCCACGCCCTTGAAGCCGAGGTCGGGTTCGGCCCAGAAAACCAAAACGCCTTGCTGCATGGCGAGGCGGTGGCCATCGGCATGGCCCAGGCCTTTCGTTACAGCGCCCTCAATGGCGAATGCGGCGAAGACGATGCCGACCGCGCCATCGCCGCCATTGCTCACGCTGGCTTGCCGACGCGCATGTCCGATATACGCAATGCGCCTTTCGACGCCGGAAACCTCCTGACCCATATGGGCCGCGACAAGAAGGCCGAAGGCGGCGATCTCACCTTCGTGCTGGTGTCGGGAATCGGCCGCGCCTTCGTCGCCAGGAAGGTGGCGCGCGACTCAGTATACGAGTTCCTGATCCTCGACGGCGCCGCCCCCGCGACGCAGACGGTTTGAGAGACGACAGATGCATACCGAACTGATCCCTGCCCTGCTGGGCCTGCTGCCGGTCCTGCTCGGCATCCTGGCCATCTCCGCCCTGTTCAGCGCCGGCGAAACCTCGCTGACCGCCGCCTCGCGCGGGCGTATGCACCAGCTGGAGCGCGACGGCGACCGTTCGGCGCGCATCGTCAACCGCCTGCTGGCCAACCAGGAAAAGATGATCGGCGCCATCCTGCTGCTGCAGAACGTGCTCAATATCGGCGCTGCCACCGTGGCGGCCGCCTCGATTGAAAAGGTGCTGGAACCGCCGTGGGGCTCGATCGTCTCGACGGTTTTCATGACCGTGCTGGTGCTGGTCTTCGCCGAAGTCCTGCCCAAGACCCTGGCCATCATGAAGCCCGACGACGTGGCGCGGTTCATGGCGCGGCCGGTGCTGTGGACCGTCATCTTCCTTGGGCCTATCATCAACGCCGTCCAGTGGTTCGTGCGCGGCACGCTGCGCCTGTTCGGCGTGCGCATGTCGATGGAGACCGACGTGCTGGCGGCGCACGAGGAAATCCGCGGCGCCATCGAGTACCACCACGAGGAAGGCGCGGTGGAAAGCGACGACCGCAACATGTTCCGAGGCGTGCTTGACTTGCAGGACCTCGATGTCAGCCAGATCATGGTCCACCGCAAGTCGATCGACATGATCGATGCCGACCAGGGTACCGCCGCGATCATCGAAGCGGCCCTCAACACCAGCCATACGCGCGTTCCGCTGTATCGCGGCCAGACGGAAAACATCATCGGCGTGCTGCATGCGCGCGACCTGATGGCGGCCATGGCGCGCGCCGGCGGCGACACCGGCAAGGTCGACATAGCGGCGATCACGCGTGAGGCGTGGTTCATTCCCGACACCACCAACCTGAAAGACCAGTTGGCGGCTTTCCTGAAGAAGAAGCAGCACTTCGCCCTGGTCGTCGATGAATACGGCGCGCTTCAGGGGCTGGTGACCCTGGAGGACATCCTGGAAGAAATCGTCGGCGAGATCGACGACGAGCACGACGCCGTCTTTACCGCCATCCGCAAGCAGTCCGACGGCTCGATCCATGTCGACGGCGACATGCCGATCCGCGATCTCAACCGCGCCATGGACTGGGAACTGCCGGACGAAAGCGCCGTCACCGTGGCCGGCCTGGTCATCCACGAGGCGCGCACCATACCGGAGCCGGGGCAGACCTTCATCTTCTACGGCCAGAAGTTCCAGATCATGCGCAAGCAGAGGAACCAGATCACGGCGATCAAGATCACGCCGCTGCCCAAGCCGAAGGACGAGGATTAGACGTTGCTGGGCACGCGGTTTCCACCCTGCTGAGTTTCTTCACCACCGAAGATTTTAACCACGAAAAGCACGAAAAACACGAACCACTGCGCTGGCCTGGATAGCTAAACGGTTCGATTGCGCGCGTTGGGCAGGCGAATTTGCCAAGCCACCGCAGCCCGAATACCGAACGCAAGGTTCGTGTTTTTCGTGCCCTTTTCGTGCTTTTCGTGGCTAAACCTTGAGGCGCAGCAAAACCCAAAGTCTTCGCCCGGCCAAAATAAAAATCCCCCGGTTTTCACCGGGGGATTGTTCATTTCAGCTTAGCGCCAGTCGCCCTCAGGAGCCGGCTCGGGCTCTTCTTCGTCGAAGACCTCCTCCTTGCCCTGGGCATGGAAGGCCGGCGAGATCATCTTGCCGAAGAAGTTCGAAACCTGGTCGACGATGGTGTACATCACCGGGATGAACAGCAGCGACAGCAGGGTCGAGGTAATCAGCCCGCCGATCACGGCAATCGCCATCGGCTGACGGAAGCTGTCGTCGCCGACCGCCACCGGGATCATGCCGGCGCCCATGGCCACCGTGGTCATCACGATCGGCCGTGCCCGCTTGCGCGCCGCCAGCATCAGCGCTTCGACGCGCGCCGTTCCTTCCTTCATGGCCACCATGGCGTATTCGACCAGCAGGATCGAGTTCTTGGCGGCGATGCCGGTCAGCATGATCAAACCGATCAGGCTGGGCATCGAGATCGACATGTGGAAGGCGATCAGGCCGACGAACGCGCCGCCGTACGACACCGGCAAGGCCATCAGGATGGTGACCGGGTGCGAGAATGACCCGAACAGCAGCACCAGCACCATGTACATCAACAGGATGCCGGTCAGGATGGCGACGATGAAGTTCGGCACCATTTCGACGAAGTCTTCGGTGTTCGGATTGACGATGGTGTGGACGCCGGGAATTTCCCCCTTGTTGACCTTTTCCATGATCGGCAGCTTGGCGACCGCCGCGTCGGCCGTGCCCTGCGGTACGCCGTTAAGGTCGGCCGACAGGGTGGCGACGCGCGTCCGGTCAATCCGGTTGATCTGGATCGGGCCGGCGCCGTAGCGGATATCGGCCACCGCCGACAGCGGCACCGACGTGCCGAACTTGGTCGGCACCATCAGGTTGGCCAGGTTGCTGACGTCCTGGCGCGCCGAATAGGGCATCAGGACGCGGATCGGAATCTGGCGGTCACCGTCATTGTACTTGGCCAGGATCTGATCGATGTCGCCGACCGTGGCGACGCGCGCCGCCGACGAGATGGTGGCCGTCGACACGCCCATCAGGGCGGCTTCGTCGGGCTTGGGCACGATCTGGATTTCCGGCTTGGTCAGGTTGTCGGCCGACTGGACGTTGGCCAGTTCGGGCAGGCTGGCCATTTCGCGCTGCAGTTCGACCGCCGTGGCATTGAGCTTGTCGCCGTCGTCCGACGCCAGGATATAGGCCACGCCGGTGCCGCCGCCGCCCTGCTGGCCGAACGAGGCCCGCACGCCGGGATAGGTCTTGAGGATTTTTGAAAACGCCTGCTCGAACTCGGCCTGGCTGCGCTTGCGCTTGTTCTTGGGCACGAGATTGACGATGACGCTGGCCGAACCGGGCGTTTCGGAAGCGTAGGACGACACGACCTCGGGGAAAAGCGGCTTGCCGTTGACCGTACTCTTCAGGTCCTTCTCGGCCTGCAGCACGACGGCGTCGGTCTGGTCGAGCGTCGAGCCCGGCGGCAGCGAAATGCTCATCACCGACATCGAATTGTCGGAAGCCGGAATCGATTCCTGCGGGATGGTGACCAGCATGGCCACCGACCCGATCAGGAAGGCGAGGCCGAAGATCACCACCGCCCAGCGGGCGTTGAGGAACGACTTCTTCAGGTTCAGGCACAGCACCAGGCCGATGACCAGGAACACCAGGCCGATCAGCAGGAACACGCCGCCCATGGTCATCATGGCCTGGCCGGTCATGGCGTGGCCGCCATGGGCCGTGGCCGCCGCGTCCTGGGCGGCCATCTGCGCCGTCATCTTGGCCGCCGCCGCCGCCGGCATGTGCAGTTTTCCGGCCTTGAACAGGCCGCCCATGAGGGTGGCGAACCCCATGCCGCCGAGCGCCAGGGCAATGAGGCCGAAGATTTCCAGCACGACCCAGCGCACCTTGACATAGGCCTTCGAGAAGATGAGGCCGAGCAGGATGGAGACGCCAAGCGCGATCGCCATGCCGATCAGTTGCGGCATGGCCGCGGCGACGCTGTCCTTCTGCGCCGCCATCGACCCGAAGACGCAGGCGGCGATGACGCCGTGGAACATGATGAAGCCGCGCCATTTCAGGCGGCCTTCGAGGCACCACTTGAGCAGGCCCTGGTAGCCGTCCATCCAGAACGGCTTGTCGTCGTGCGTGCCCTTGTCGCGCAGCAGATAGGCGCCCATCAGCGGCGTCAGGGTTCGCGCCACGACCAGCGAGAAGAAGACGGAGACGCAGGACGCGATGGCGAAGCTCTTGAAGAACTGGCCGACGATGCCCGGCATGAAACCGGTGGGGGCGAACACGGCGATCAGGGTCGCTGTCGTGGCGACGACGGCGAGACCGATTTCGTCGGCGGCTTCGATAGCCGCCGGATACGGTTTCTTGCCCTCGCGCATGTGGCGGACGATGTTCTCGATTTCCACGATGGCGTCGTCGACCAGGATGCCGATGGTCAGGGACAGCGCCAGCAGGGTCACCACGTTGAGCGACTGGTTGAGCGCGTTCATGACGAAGAAGGTCGGCAGCAGCGACATCGGCATGGCGACGGCCGAAACGAAGGTGGCGCGCCAGTCGCGCAGGAACAGCCACACCACGAACACGGCCAGGGCCGCGCCGATGACCAGCGATTCCATCGAGCTGTTGTAGCTGCGGTTGACGTCGTCGACCGAGGAGGCGACCTGTTCGATCTGGATATGCGGATTATCGGCCTTGAGCTGGGCGATGACCTTGCGCACGGCGGCAGCGACGCGGGCTTCGGAGGTGCCGCGCGTGCGTTCGACGCCGAAGCCGACGACCTCGTTGCCGTTGAAGCGGGCGCGTGCCGTCGGCTTCGACCAGGTGTCGGTGACGGTGCCGATGTCGCCAAGACGGGCGCTGGTGCCGTTGCTAAGCGTGATGCGCTTGTCCGCCAGTTCGGCGATGCTGTTGGCATTGCCCATGGTGCGGATGGTCTGCTCCGACGTACCGGCATCAAAGCTGCCGCCCGGCATGTTGACATTGAAGGAACGAAGCTGGTTGGAAATGTCGCCGGCCGTGACACCCAGAGCCTGCAGCTTGGCCGGGTCGAGTTCGATGCGGATTTCGCGGTCGACGCCGCCGGCACGGTCGATCGACGACACGCCCTTGACCGAGTGAATCTTCTTGGCGACATCGTTGTCGACGTACCAGCTCAGTTGCTCCGGATTCATGTTGTCGGCGCGGATGATGTAGCTGAGCAAGGCCTGGCCCTGCGCGTTTTCGACGCGCGACACGATCGGGTCCTGGATGTCCCCGGGCAGGTTGCCGCGTATGCCGGCCACAGCGTTGCGCACATCGTTGGTGGCCTTTTCCAGGTCGACGTCGAGCTGGAAGGTGACCATGGTGGTCGAGGCGCTTTCGTTGACGAAGGACTGGGTGTGGCGCACGCCGCTGAGGCCAGCCACCGAATCCTCGACGATGCGCGTGACCTGGTTCTGCAGTTCTTCCGGCGCGGCGCCGGAACGGATGACGGTGACGACGACGAGCGGAAAATCGATGTCCGGCCAGTTGTTGATGCGCAGGGACTGGAAGCCCAGCGCGCCAGCGATGGTCATGACCACGAAAAAGACGAGAGTCGGGATCGGATTGCGAATCGACCACGACGAAATCTGGAAGCCGCGGTCAACCGGAGCGGCGGAGGAAGACGTCATGGATTACTCTCCGCCCGACTGCGGCGCAGCCGCCAGCTTCACCGTGTCGCCGCTGTTCAGGAAGCCCGAACCGGTGGTGACGACCTTGTCGCCGACGTTGGCGCCGTCCTTGACCACCACATCGTTGCCGAGGCGGTCGCCGAGGATGACCTTGTGCAGGCTGACCTTGTTGTCGGCACCAACCACCAGCACGCCGGGCGCATTTTCACTGTAGACGATGGCGGATTGCGGCAAGGTGAGCACGTCCTGCACGCCGGCGTCGATGCTGCCCGAGGCGAACATGCCCGGACGCAGGCCCGAAGACCAAGGCACCGACACGCGGGCAAGGCCGAGGCGCGTATCGGGATCGACCTGCGAGGTGACGATGCGTACGCTGCCGGTGACCTGGCCAGCCGACTGGCTGGTCACCGTCACGGCCATGCCCGGCTTGATATTGTGCAGGTCGGATTCGACCACCTGCATGTTGAGCTCGACGCGGCCGTCGCGCACGATCTTGAACAGTTCGGCGCCCTGCTGGACGATCTGGCCGAGCACGGCCTTGCGTTCGGTGACGTAGCCGGACACCGGCGCGCGCACGGTCGCCAGGGACAATTGGGTCTCGGCGGTTTCCTTGCCGGCCTCGGTGGTCAGCATCGACGCCTGTGCCTGGTCGAGCGCGGCGGCGGACAGGTAACCCTGGTTGAACAGCGTCTGGGCGCGATCATAGGCCTTCTTGGCCTGGTCGGCGTTGGCGGTGGCCTGCTTGACCTGGGCCTGCAGCAGCACGTCGTCCATCTTGAGCAGCGGTTGCCCCTGCTTGACGGCCTGGCCTTCATCGGTGAGCAGGGCCACGGCGGTCAGGCCGCCGGTTTCGGCGCCGACGGAAACTTCCTGCCAGGCTTCGATCGTGCCGGTGCCGGTGATCTGCACCGGGGCGGATACCGATTTGACGATGGCGTAGTCGACGGTGGTGGCATGGACCGGAGGCGCGGCGTCCTGTTTCTTGGCACAGGCGTCGAGACCGGCGAGGGCCAGCGCGGCCAGGCCGGCCGCGGCGCACCACTTGAATGTTTTTTGGCGCGGCTCCGCAAAGCCGGCGAAAACGTTCGTTAGCCCCAAAATCATGCCCTTAATCCCGTCTCTTCGTATAGTTTGCAACATGATAGGTTGCCCGTGCGGGTCAAGTCAACGAAAGCAACCTTACAAAATGGCAAGAAACTCAAGCAAAGCGTGTCCCGCGCGCAACGGGCGCAAACATTGTGGCGTCTAGCTCTTAATGTGACGCTAAAGTGTCAGCATCATTGGGGTTTTAAGCGCCCGTAATTTAGGTTAATCGTGGAGAAACCGGTTTTTCGAGGGAGGCTGCGATGAAATGGCAGGACGGACGCGAGGGCGAAGTCGAGGATCGCCGCGGCCTGACAACGGGACATTATGTCGGCGGCGGCGGCGTGGCCGTCGTCATTATCGCCCTGATCGGCTATTTCTTCTTCGGCATCGACCCGTCCAGGATTCTGGGCTCGGCCGATTCGGTAACGACCGAACAGGTGTCGGGCGACCAGACTTCACTCAGCGAGCCAACGGATGAAGCCGGCAAGTTTTCCGCCACCATCTATGCCTCGGCCGACGACACCTGGGCCGCCATCTTCGCCAAGGAAGGCAAGCCCTATCACAAGCCGAAGATGGTGCTGTACACCGGCGGCACCGGCACGGCCTGCGGCCAGGGACAGTCGGCCATGGGACCGTTCTACTGCCCCGAGGACGAATCGATCTACCTCGACACCGATTTCTTCGACACGCTGGATCACCAGCTGGGCGCGCCGGGTGATTTCGCCAAATCCTACGTCATCGCCCACGAATTCGGCCACCACATCCAGAAGTTGCTCGGCGTTTCCGATTCGGTCTCGCAACAAGAACAGCGCCTGAGCGAAAAGGGCGCCAATGCCCTGTCGGTCAAGCTGGAACTGCAGGCTGACTGCTATGCCGGCGTATGGGCGCAGCAGTCGAACGCCAAGATGAACTGGATCCAGGCCGGCGACATCGACGAAGCCCTGAACGCGGCCGCCGCAGTGGGTGACGACACCCTGCAAAAGGAAACGCAAGGGACTGTGGTGCCGGACAGCTTCACGCACGGCACGTCGGCCCAGCGTCAGCACTGGTTCAAGGCCGGCTACGATTCGGGCGATCCGGCGGCATGCGATACCTTCGGCGCGGGTTGACAGATGCTGCTGTTCGCCCTGGCTCTGGCGGTCGCGCCGACACCCTATAACACCGCTTTCGCCAAGGCGACCGAGCACCGCACGGCCGGCGATGCCCTGCTCGTCAAGGCCGACGAGGCGCTTGCCGACAAGCATCTGATGATCGCTTGCGCCACCTTGAACCAGGCGATGATCGAATGGCAGTTGGCCAGCATTTCGTACCTGGAAGCCGGGGCGTCGCCGACGGCGGATGGCGACGCCGACCGGGTGGACGACGACCGGCTCAAGGCCGCGACCGACGCCCTGCTGGCCGACGACGACCAGGCGCAAAAAATCTATGACGAGAATTGCCGTGACTAAGGCGGCCACGGCCGATTGGCTTTAAACTACGAACGGGCGCGGGACGCTTGTGGCTCAAGCGTCCGGCAGCAGCCCCGGAAGAACGACATCGTGTTCGCGCAGGCCTTCGGCGGCGCGGGCGGCGACGGCCACCGCCGATTTCGGCGACATCAAGGCGCCGGTGCGGATCGAGGCGTGGGTGACGCCGGCAAGGCGGGCCACGGCCATCTGGCGATAATTGTCGAAGCCCTGCACCATGCAGGCGCCGGCCGAAGCCTTGGCGGCCGTGCTCAGTGTCGTGAGATAGTCCTGCAAGGCCATGTCGTCGCGCTTGGCGCCGTCATATTCGACGCAGACGCCCGACAGGCCGCACTTGTTGAGGCTGGAAATGATCTTGCGTTCCGGCGATACGCTGCCCACCACCGTCATGCAGAACGGCTTGATCATCGACACCACTTCAAGGATGCGGTGCGGCGGCACGCCATCGAGGCCGCGCACCTCGAACAGCACTTTCAGGCCCATCTCCGCGGCCGCGCGCGACACTTCGGCGGTGATGGTCTGGCGCGCCCGGGCCGACGCGAAGGTCGAGAAGGCAGCGGGCACCACCATCAGCATCTTGCGCTGCTCCGGCGTGCGCAGGCGCAGCAGTTTCAGGCCCTGGTCGATATTGACGACGTCGGCCTGCTCGCGCAGGTTCCAGTCGATATTGGCCAGGTTCTTGCGGTCGAGCAGCACATTGTCGAGGCCTTCCATCACCATCGCTTCGAGGCGGTGGCCGATGAGCTGCATCTTCTTCATTTCGAACAGGGGCTCGACGGCGCTGGCCACCTTCAGCGTCCGGTTGGCGTAGGTCACGCTGGCGGCCACGATCATCGGGCGCTGCATGGCGCTCATCGTCGGCGCGCCGCCGGCAGCGCGCAGGACGTCGTCATCCTGGAAGCCGCCCGTACGGGCCTTCAACGGGCCGCCCTCGTCAGCGTCCTTGCGTCCGATATAGCTGGAGAGCTCGATCTTCTTGAGCGAAAAGCGATCGACGTCCTCGACCAGGACCTCATGGACCGGCACCTCGACCGCCGACATGTCGCCGACGAAGAAGCCGCACAGTTCGCGCCAGATTTCCGCTACCGCCAGGGCTCCCTTGCGTGACCCCAGCATCGGCAGCATGGCCAGCCAGGCATCGGCATTGACCGGAATGCACCAATTGGGCTCCGGGAACTGGCGCTCAAAAGCCGTCTTGAGGTGCTCGAAGACCAGATCCTTCTTGGCGTCCCACTTCATGCCCAGGCGCACGATCAAGGTGTCGAGCTTGAGCAGGAAGGCATGGCCGGCAACATCGACATGGGTCTCGCGCAGGCGTTCGACGATCTCGACGGCGTCTTCGTGCTCGAGCATCAGCATTTCCCAACCCGGGCCGAGGGCGCGGGCGGGTGCGACGGCCTGCTGCCGTTGTACGCCAGGATCGGGATGAGACACGAGAGGCCCTCGTTTGGGGTACTGTTACAGGGATAAATCCTAATGTGTGTCGATTGAAACAACATTAACGCGGCGCCCTTTTTCACCGTTGCGTCAAAATCATACCCTTTCAGCGAGCATGGACGGCATTAAGCATGTCTTCACCCTGTGGTTGGACACTCGGCCTGCTTTGAGTCGTTGGTCTGACAGGACGGAACCCGCACGTGCAAGCCCTGAGGCACCCAGACGGTCACGAAGATGCGCACACGAACAACGGTTTAGCCGTCGCCAAGGCCGCGTTCGGACGCCCGGCCGATTTCAACCGCAGCCAGTTCGATGACCTGCTGCGCGGTACCTGCCGGACGCAGGCGAAAGCGCCAGCCGCCTTGCGCGACGACGTGACACCGGTGGACGCGTCCGGCCTCGTCCGCCGCGCCGACCATGACCTCGTCGTCAGGTTGTGCCGCATGCCGCCCGACCTGGCCGCGCCCTTGCTGCGCTCGACTTTGCCGGCGTTGAACGCCGCCGCCCTGCTGACCGTGCTGGCCGCGACGGGCGAGGAACACCACCGTCTGGTGGCGGCCCGACCGCACCTCGACTGGCGCGTGGTCAAGGCGGTGATCCGGCGCGCCAAGTCCTCCGCCCTTGTCGCCCTGGCTGAAAACATCAGCATCGATCTCGACGACGACGACCAGCGCGCCCTGGCATCGGCGGCCGAACATATCGGCGACCTGCGCGACGCGATCCTGCGCCGGCCCGGCCTTGCCACCGCGCATGGCCTGATCCAGCCGGCGCCGGACTCGCTCAGCTTTCATAATCTCAGGCTGCTCAAGCTGGTGCGCGCCGGCCTGGGTGACGCGGCGACGCAGGACATCGCCCGCCGCCTGAAGGCCGACCCTGCCGTCATAGCCGCCGCCCTGGCCGTATCGTCGGCCGTGCCACTGGCCCTTGCCGCCTGCGCGCTCGGTCTCGACCGCGCCGTCTTCACCGACCTGTTGCACCACTGGCAGTCGGCCCACGGCGGCGGCCCAACGCTTTCGCCCGGCCACCGCCCGATAATCCTGTCGGTTTTTGCCATGGAGCCGGCCGAGGCGCGGCGGCGTTTGCTCGCCCTCGCCTCTTGAGGTAAGACGAGGGCATGTCCCTGCGACTCGACTTCACCGCCTCCGACCGCCCCGAAGCCCAGGCCGCCTGCGCGCGGCTGAAGAGCCTGTACGGTTCGGCGCAAAGCCCGGATGTCGTTGTGGCGCTGGGCGGCGACGGCTTCCTGCTGCAGACGGTTCACCGCTATCTCAAGGACGGTATTCCCATCTTCGGCATGAATCGCGGCAGCGTCGGCTTCCTGCTCAACGAGTTCTCCGAAAGCAACCTGATGGAGCGCATCCTCAAGAGCGAGAGCACGCTGATCAGCCCCCTGCGCATGACCGCCAAGACGCGCGCCGGCACCGAACAGACGGCCCTGGCCTTCAACGAGGTGTCGCTGCTGCGCCAGTCGCACCAGGGCGCCAAGCTGCGCATCCTGATCGACGGCACGGTGCGGCTGGAAGAACTGATGTGCGACGGCGTGCTGGTCTCCACCCCCGCAGGCTCGACCGCCTATAACCTGTCGGCGCACGGCCCGATCATTCCGTTGACCGCCAAGGCGCTGGCCCTGACGCCGATCAGCGCTTTCCGGCCCAGGCGCTGGCGCGGCGCCATCCTGCCGCATACCGCCAATGTCCGCATCGAGGCGCTGGAGGTCGACAAGCGGCCGATCGGGGCGGCGGCGGATACTTTCGACGTCCGCGACGTCGTCTCGGTCGACATCGCCGAGGCCGAGGACCTCAAGGCGACGCTGCTGTTCGACGCCGGCAACGGCTATGATGAACGCGTACTGGCGGAACAGTTCGCTTCCTGATTGGGTTAACGCGTTAGCGCTTCATCAACGGACTTCGGCTAGCCTTGACGAATCGGTAAGCCCAGTTGAGAACAAGCGTATGTCCCTTACGGAAAAAGCCCAGATCATCCAGGTTCCCAATACGTTGCGCGCCAAGGTCGGCGGCCGGCTGGGGGCGCTTGACCAGGAAGCCATCAACAAGGCCGAAGCCGCCCTGGCCGACCTGTCGAGCCAGTTCGAAGGCTGGCTGATGGACGAAATCAAGAAGCTCGAGGACGTACAGGCCACGATCAAGGCCGAGGGGTTGACCGTTCAGAACGCCGAGGCGCTGTTCTACCGAGCCCACGACCTCAAGGGACTCGGCACCACCTACGGCTATCCGCTGATCACGCGCATTGCCGGTTCGCTGTGCAAGATGATGGATGATGAAACCAAGCGCGCCGCAGCACCGCGCGTGCTGGTGGACGCCCATCTTGACGCCATCCGCGCCGTCGTCCGCGACCAGATCAAGGAGGAGAACCACCCGATGGGCAAGATTCTGGCGGTAACCCTGGAAGATCGCGTCAAGGAACTGCTCGGCGACAGCTGAAACCTTTGACAATCGCATACCGAAAGCGGCCTTCGCGGGCCGCTTTTTTGTGGCCTCAGGCCGCCCTGGCCATAACATCGCGATACAGCCGGCAGCAATTGCGGCCGCCGGCCTTGGCGGCGTAAAGCGCCTTGTCGGCCGCCGTCACCAACGGCGCCAGGTCGGCTTCCGTCACCTGCGCCGCATGAATGCCGAAGCTGGCGGTGACGGGACCGTCGAGGCCGAAATCGAAGGTTTCGACGCAGGCCCTGAGTTTTTCGGCGATGCGCTGCGCCGCCCGCCGGTCGACATCGGCGCAGACGACGATGAACTCCTCGCCGCCCCAGCGCGCGGCCAGGTCGCCGGCCCGGATGTTGCGTCCGACGACATGGGCAAAGGCCGCCAGCACCTGGTCGCCGCGGTCGTGGCCCCAGGTGTCGTTCAACACCTTGAAATGGTCGATATCGATCAGGATGACGGCCAGGGCCGTCGCCTGGCGCCGCTCCCGGATCAGGGCATCGAAGCGTTCGGCCAGGCCGCGCCGGTTGAGCAGGCCGGTCAGGGGATCGCGGCACGCCGCTTCCTGGGCCTCGCGCAGGGCTATCGCTTCCAGCATCTGGCGCTCCTTCAGCGCACGGCGCAGGTTGCCGACGCGATAGCCGAGATAAAGCACGATCATGACGATCCACAGTCCGAGCAGCAGCGAATACCATTGCGCATCGCTGAGGATCGCCCGGCGCACCGTGATGTCGCGCACGTCGAACTGGTGCGGGCCGAGCGGAGCTTCGGAGCCGGTCTCGATGATCAGCGAGGTGATGTTGTCGAACTGCGGGCGGCCGAAATCGGGCGGCAGCTTGCGCTTGCGCAGCCACCAGTCGGCGACGCCAAAGTCGCTGAGCACGAATTCGGTGCGCTCCAGTTTTCCGGGCGTCGTGTCGGCCTCGACTCGGAGATATTTCGGGCTCTCGTCGTCGGCCTTGTCGCTGTAGCGTGGGTCGAAGTTCTTCAGGTGGACGCGGAACGAGGTCGAGGCGCCGCGATACATCATGGTGATGGCGAAGGACCGCATATTGGTCAGGTCCAGGCCGTGGACGCCGCGATTCCTGTCGAGGAAAAGCTCGTAACCACAATAGGGATAAGGGTTGCCCGGACGCAGGTCGCAATCCCAGCGCAGCGGCGCGCGTTCCTTGACGATGCTCTTGCCGTCCGTATCGCCGTCGGAAAAGACCAGGTGGCTGCTGGCGGCCGTGGTGACCGGCGTAAAGTGGATGGTGCGTTCGAGCAGCGCGTCCTTCCACACCAGCGCGCCGGCGGTCAGCAGCAACAGGCACAGCAGGGCCATTTCGAACCCGACGCCGGCGATCATCTTGTGCAAGCCCTTCATACGCAAGGCGCCACACCCTCTACTCTGGATTTCAAACCTCTCTGTGCGGCCAGTCTACGAAACAACTCTAAGCATAGAATGAAACTTTAATATTAACGGGCAAAGCACACGCGCACGCCCGCACGGACTTGCCTTCGCCCGTCTTCGGGGGTAGCAGCGTTAACCATAGGCCGTGGAGGGGTAAAAACATGAACGCGTGGTCAGGCCTTGCCTTGACGTGGATGATCGCCGCCTCGCCCGCCCTGGCCCAGGTGCCGGCGGCGGCGCCAGTCGTATCCCGGGCGGATGCCGAGGCCGCCGCTGTCGACTGGATCAATGCCGATGGCCATCCCTTGAGCGGCGCCGATGCAGCGCCGGCGGAACTGGCGCCCCTGGCGGCCAGGCTCAAGGGGGCGCGGGTGATCGGCATCGGCGAAGTGACCCACGGCGACCACGAAGACCATCATTTCAAGGCCGACCTGATCGAGGAGCTGGTGCGTGAAGGCGCCATTGACGCCGTGGCGATCGAGGCCAATCGCGACGTGGCGCGCAATTTCGATCTTTATATCCGCCAGGGCCAGGGCGACCCCATGGCCCTGATGCGGTCGACCAGCTTTTTCCGCGTTTTCCGCGACGAGGAATTCGCCGGCCTGCTGGTATGGCTGCGCGCCTGGAACCAGGTGGCTGCGAAGCCCGTGCGCATCTTCGGTATCGACGACCAGGACGTCGGGAGAGATGCCGCCTTTGCCCTGGCCATGGTGGCACGGCACGATGCGGCGCTGGCGCAAAAGCTGCGCCCGCCGTTCGGCACGGTTATCGCCGGTGGAGACGGCGTATGGCCGAAATCCTTCGCCTGGATCAGCGGCCTGACGCCCGACGAAATCGCCGCCGTCAAGGCCAATGCCCGTCTGCTGGCCGACACCATCGCCGCGCACAAGGCCGATTGGGGCAGCGATCCGGACTATGCCGAAGCGGCCTATGCCGCCGAAGTGGCGTGGCAGAACATCCATATCTTCGAACTGGACGGCAAGGGCACGACACACTTCGGCGACCGGCCGAGCGGTTACTATGCCCGCCGCGACACCTTCATGGCGCAGAACGTCCTGGCTCGCCTGGGTCAGGACGAGCATGCCGCCTTGTGGGCGCATAACGGCCACATCGCCGCCGGCCTGCCGCAAGGCAGCGATCCGGCCGACACGAGCGTCGGCCACGAACTGCGCAAGACCCTGGGCGACGGCTATCGCACCGTCGGCTTCGCCTATTCGAGCGGCGACATCATGGTCGTCACCGGCGACATGGCCAAGATATCGTCGGCGGCGCCCGAGCAGGTTTATCACGCCTTGAACGACCGGCCAGGAGAACTGGGCTCGGTGTTCGCGCAAACCAAGGGCGACGCCCTGTGGCTCGACATGACGCAACGGCCGAAATCACCGGCACTGGATGCCTGGGTTCAAACACCTTACTGGGATGGTTCCGCCGGCTGGGGCGTCGATCCCGACGACTGGCAAAAGGGGGCGATCCCGCCGGAAGACGCCACGCCGCTCGATAGCGCCTACGACGTCATCGTCTGGTTCCGGCACCTGACGCCATCGCGGCGGCTGCCGGTTGCGCCCGCCAATTGAGATTTTACGCCGCGATTTTGGCGGTTTCGACCGGCGCGGCGGTGGCCTTGGTCCAGCGGCGGCCCTTGGTGTCGCGGTCCAGGCGTTCGTAGAGATAGATCAGGTCTTCGCGCGGTGCGAACGGCACCTGGGTCAGGAAGCGTTCGATCAGCTTTTCCTGGAAGCGGACAGGGTCGAGATGACCGGATTCGGCGGCCAGCGAACGATAGGTATCGACGGCGGCGCGGAAGGTCTGGAACATGCGGCCGGGCAGGCCGGCGCGATCGTAGACCGCGCGCAGGCCCAGCGCCCCGGCGTCATGCACCATCAGCCAGGTCCGTTCGTGCGGCACGCCCGACAGTTCGGCCAGGCTGTGTTCGAAGAAGGCGATATGACCGCGCGCCAGGGCCCGCAGCATCAACGACGGGGTCAGGCGCTTGGTCGCCATCAGGTGGCGCGCCAGGCCCTGCGGGTCCATGCTGGCGCCGGCCTGGTCGGCCAGGTCGAGCGTGGCGCGCTCCTGCGTCGCCTGGACGATTTCCACGGCGGTTTCCGGCTTGATGGCGTGGTGCGAGATCAGTTGCTCGCGCAAGGCGCTGCTGACGATATGGACGAGGCGCTCGCTGACCGAAACCGGCAGCGCCTTGCGGTTGATCAGCACGCTGTGCAGCACTTCCGAGGTACCGAAGCGGTCCATGACGCGGTTCATGCTGCCGTCGCTGAAACGGGCATTGTCGTTGGCGCAGGCGATGACAACGGCCTCCTCGACGGCGCTTTCGGCCAGGGTGGTGGTCACGGCTTCCGACAGGCTGTCGCGCTTGGCGATGGCGACCTGGCGCACCGGCCCGCCGGTGACGATCAGTTCGCGCAGGTCGGCGTCGGAAAACAGCGGTGAATGGGTCAGCACGGGCACGGCCACCGTGGTGACGTCCTGGGCCAGCTTGACGGCGACATCGTGCGGCAGCAATTCGGAAGTGCGCAGGGTGACAGCCAGGGCGCGGCGTACCAGTTCGGCGGCGTCGGCGGCCAGCATGCGGATGATTTCCTGGGCGGCCATGCGATCGAGCTCGCTCATGTCGCTCTTTTCCATGACGCGGCAAATCTTGTGCGTGGCCACGGCGCGGTCATCGGCGTTTTCGCTCTTGACCAGGCGCTTGATGTCCAGGTCGGACAAGGCGGTGCGGGAAGCAGGCACATAAGGGGCGGTCATGGGAAATATCCAAAGTTGCGCGTTATGGTCATTGTCGCGCGCGTTTGCTAACGAACCCTTTACCGCTGCCGTTAAGACGGCTTTACCAAAAAATAAACGTGGTTGCGCCCCATGGTAACCTTTGGCCGCAGAGCGAAAATCGCCATCGGGTAACAGTCCTGAAACGTCTTGCTGTTAAGGTTTGGCCATGAACGCGATCACGCCCCACCTGCCGCAAAACGCGGTTTCGCCCCCGCCGCCGCGCAATCTCGAATCCGTCGTGCTCGATTTGGGGTTGAAAGCGCAAGGCCGGCTCCTGCCCTACGCCCTCGGCTTCTTCGGCATCGGCCTGCCGCTGTTCCTGTGGACGGCGCGCCTCAGCCTGTCACCATGGCTGATGGCGTTTTACATGCTGCTGTTCATCATCGACTGGACGGCTTTCATGGTCCTGCGCGGCCAGGTCGAGCGGCGGACGACGGAGGAAGCGAACGACGCCAATATCCAGGCCCGCCTGTGGCGCCAGAGTGTCGGCGGCGGCTTGTGGGCCCTGACCCTGTTTGTCATTTCCATCACCGCTTCGGCGGCCGGCAACCACGCCGAAATCTTCCTGATGATCTGCGCCGGCGCCGGCGCCGGCATCATCATGTTCACCACCCCGGTCCTGCTCAACCTGCTGGTCCTCGGCCCCATCGCCGTGGCGGGACCGATCATCGCCTTCCATAATCTCGACAGCCGCAGCGAACTCGGCAATTTCATGATTGGCGGCCTGGCCCTGGCTTTGGCCATCGGCATCGTCCTCAACCGACACATGCGCGAACATTACCTGCTGCAATATCGCCAGCTCGAAATGGTGCGCGAACGCGAAGCCGCCCGCGCCGACACCGACGCACTCAACGAGGCCAAGATGGCATTGATGGAGACCCTGTCGCGCGAGGTCCAGACGGGTTTGAAAGGCATCGAGCAGAACCTGTTGCAGGGCCTGTCGCTGCTGGCGCGGGCGCCGTCGCCGCGGCAATATGTCGACGCCGCCCTGGGCGAAGTCGGCCATCTGCAATCGATTCTCGTCACCACGCTCGATAATGATACCGCCCAGGCCGGCCAGATCGAACTGAGCCTGCAGCCGCTCGATATCGAGCTGTTGGGGCAAAGGATGCTGGCGCAATTCGCCGACCTGGCGCGCACCAAGGACTTGACCTTCTCCTTCACCGCCCAGGGCCTGCCGGAAAGCGGCGCGGCCATGGGCGACGAGCACCGCGTCGAGCAGATCCTGGCGCACCTGCTGTCGAACGCCCTGCTGTACACGCAAGCCGGCCGCGTCGAATTGAAGATCATGCCAGTCGAGGGCTTTATCCGCCTGGAAGTCGTCGATTCCGGCCCGGGCCTCAGCAAGGACGAGCTGGAACTGGCCTTCACGCCACACGCCCGCATCCTGCGTACGTCTTCGGGCCATTCCGGCGCCGGTCTCGGGCTCAGCCTGTCGCGCAGCTTAAGCGAACTGATGGGCGGGCGCACGGGCGCCGAAAGCACGCCTGACGTCGGCTCGAAATTCTGGCTCGACCTGCCTTTCGACCCTGCGGCCAAGGCGCCGGCGCGACCCGAGGTCGGAGACGCCATGCCTGAGGATTTCGGCGGCAGTTTGCGCGTCCTGCTGCTATCGAACGATTCCCTGCGCTCGGCGCAGTTGCGCGACACGCTCGAGCATCTCGGCCACAAGTGCCTGACCTCGACGTCGCGCGAACGTGCGCTGTCGCTGGCCAGGAAGGCGCCGGTCGACGCCTGCCTGATTTCGACAGGCGCATTCGAAAACCTCGACGACCCGGCCAACCGGGACAAGCTGGAGAACTTCCTCGCGTCGTTGCGCGGCACGCAGGAAGAGGCGAAACTGAATATCCTGGCCTTGCTGCCGGCCGGCGACCAGGCCGAGGATTTGCAGGCCTTGGGCGTGCGTCCGCTGCTGATGCCGCAGACCCGCGAAAGCCTCGGCCGGGCGCTGACGCAGGTTTAACCGAGCGTAGTATCGCCTATGCCGAAAGCCTTGCCGAGCGTGGCGGTGTCTTCGCCGTCGCTGGCCGTCTGGTCGCTGTCGGGGCCAAAGGCGGACAGAAGCTGCGTTGTGAACAGCATGCCCTGCTGGCCGTCGCCGAACACCAGCTTCATCAGGGCTTCATCCGAACGAATCTTGTCGAGGCGCGCCATCAACACCGGATCGGTCGGCAGTTGCGGGGCGTCCGGCACCATATCGGGCACCGAAAAGCTCGTATCGCCTCCGGTCGCGGTCAGGTTGGCCACCACCTCGGCCACGTTCAGCGCCTTGCCGTGATGATAGAAGATGGACGGGTTGGCGTGCGCTGCATCGGGAAACAATGAGGCCGCCCGCGCACCCGGGCGGGTCATGCCGGCGCTGATCAGGTCGGCCGCGCCATCGGGGCCAAGGAAATGAGCGGCATAAAGCTCACCCTGGGTGGGGTCTCGGCCAATACGTCCCTTAAGGTAAGCGGCCGAATTGGCGGTCATTTCCGCCGCCATCACGGCATTGGCGTCGGCATCGTAACGCAGCGACAGAATCTGTCGCTTCATCTGCGGATTGGCGACGCTGTAACGACCGTCACGGCCCTGGACGATCTGGTCGGCATAGGCGGCATAGCCGTGCTTGGCGCCGTTCTGTTTGAGCACGCCAAGCCAGGTCTGCTCGATGAACTGGAACAGGCCGGCCGCCGAGGATGTCGGCGCGTGGGCCTTGGGATTAAGCGAGCTTTCACGCGTCGCCGTCTTGAGCAGGTAGCCGAAATCGACGCCGGTGGCGGCGGCGGCGCGCTGCAACGACCCCATCACACCCTGGGCGCCGTTTTCGACGGCCTGGCCCAGGCCGTTCAGGAAGGTCGGGGAACTCGATACAAAGGTCGGCATCGGCATATTTTGCCGGGCGCATGGTTAAGATCGCTTTAAGAAAAGCGGTCGGGATCGTAGAGCGCGGCCTCGGACGGCGTTTCGCCATCCAGGAAAGCCAGCATCATGCGCGCCGCCAGGGGTGCGAAGACATAGCCGTTACGTCGCATGGCCGTGGCCACCCATACGCCCGAAGCCCGGTCGCGCCCGATCATCGGCCAGCCGTCAGGCGACGCAGCGCGTATGCCAACACGAGGAATACCGGCATGGGCGTCGATACGCAGGGCTCGTGCGCGGGCCTCCAGATCCGTCACAATATCGGCTTCGACGGCAAGGTCGGAGCGCCCCTCCTGCATCGATGCGCCAAACTTGCCGTATCCGCCATAGCCGGCGTAGTAGCCATTCGGCGAACGGGTGACGCCGTACCTTTCGATGCCGTCGATATCGAGCAGATGCCCCTTGATCGGAACAAGGCGCGCGAGGCTTGGGACATGTTCCGCGAGGGCTGCGCCGGCGTAACCGGCGGCTATGATGACGTCATCGGCCTCGAAATATTCCCCTGTCGCCAGCTCCACCCGGCGGGTCGCCACATCGACGGCTTCGCCCGTTACGACAGGAACGGCAAGGCCCAGGCGCAAGGCCGCCAGGAGGGTCGCGGCTTCGATCAGCCAGTCGCCGGTAACGCGAACCACTCGCCAGCTTTCCGGGTCGAAGCCGGCCGCCGACACGTCATCCTGTGCCAGCCAGCCTGTCATCGCGCCCGTCAGCCTCAAGCGCTCCAACCCTTCCGGAGCCGCCAGAGGTTCAGCGCAATAAAAGGTTTCGCTCCGCGCGCGTGCCGCGGCGAGCAGGCGTTGCGCCGGTTCGGGCCATAGGTCGAGAAGGTCGAACCAGGCGGCCTGCGCCGCCGTCAAACGCAGAAAGCCTAGCCTGGGATCGAAATCGTTCATCGCCTCCAGCGCCGGTGCGATCATGCCCGCAGCCACACCCGAAGCCGTGTCTTCAGGCCGGTCGCGGGCAATCAGGGTCACACGGTGCCCCCTCGCCTGCGCGGCCGAGGCTATGGCAAGGCCGACGATACCGCCGCCGACGACAATCACGGATTTTGCTGGAGAATCTGCCATATCTGCGGCCTACGCGATTCCGCGGGGCACCGCCATGCGGCAAAGGGTCAAAACGCGATGGTACCGCCTGCAGGTTTCGAACCGGCTACCTCCAGAGCCACAATCTGGCGCTCTACCAAGTGAGCTAAGGCGGCATATCATCGCGAGGGCTGCGTCTTAGCGGAGGCGCTGCCCTTAATCAAGGCCCGTGTGCAAAAAGCCTGTCCCTATTTAGATCGGGGCCTATTTATAGCCCTTGGCCGCAATATAGTCCTGGAGATCCTTGATCCGCGTCTTGTCCGACGGGTGGGTCGACAGGAATTCCGGCGGCGCACCCGAATTGGCCGCCATCATGTTGTTCCACAGGGCGACGGCCTCCGAAGCCTTGTAGCCGGCCTTGACCATCAGGTCGACGCCGATGCGGTCGGCTTCGGACTCCTGCTTGCGCGAATAGGGCAGCAGGAAACCCAGTTCCGCGCCCAGGCCGCCATAGCTCGACACCGCCTTGGAAACATTACCCTTGGTAACGCCGGCGGCGGCATCGATCACCGCCTGCGACGCCATTTGCTGCGAAGCGCGTTCGGCGGCATGTTTGGCAATGACGTGGCCGGTTTCATGGCCGAGCACGGCCGCCAGTTGGTCATCGTTCTTCACCACCTTGAACAGGCCGGTATTGACGCCGACCTTGTTGCCCGGGATGACGAAGGCATTGGGCTGGTCGTCTTCGAACAGCACATATTCCCATTGACGGTCACCCATGCCGGCGGCGCTGACGATACGGGCACCGACCTTCTCGATGCGAGCATTGAGGGCGGGGTCATGCGACACCTTGGCCGTCTGCAGTTGTTGCTGCCAACCCTGCAGCGCGCTTTGTTCCAGGGTCGCATCATCGACCAGGATCAGTTGCGAACGGCCGAGCGCATCGTTGGTTTCACAACTCGTCAGCAGCGTAACGCCGCCAATAAGCGAGAGGACGGTCATGGCCGTCATGGCCAGCCGTTTCGGGTTGGTGTTTGTCATGGTGTCATCCCCGGATGATGGTGTCTGCGCCGTTTTACAGCGTCCGGCATAAAAAGGACATCCCGGATTCGTGGAATCCGGGATGTCTGGTTTTCATCCGTTGTCGACGCTTAATCGTCACCGAGCAGCCACTTGAGGGTAACCTTCAGCTTCGAGCCGGGTTGAATGGCGCCCTGTTCGGTATCGACACGGCCCTTGGCTTCGACCATCTTGACGGTGGCGGCGCCGAAACCATAGCCTTTCGGCGTTTCGGAGACGACCGTGCAACTGACGTGGCCGGCTGTATCGAGGATCAAGCATTCGACCTCGGCGACGCCCGTCTTGTCGTTGTCAATGGCGACCTGCGGATAATAGTCCGCCAGGGTATTGCCGTCCGGAAACTGGGTCCAGCGCGGGGTGATATAGACAGGTCCCGCGGTCGTGCCGGTGCCGCCGGCAACGCCGCCGGTGTCACCGCCCGTCGGGAGAGTAACCGGTCCCGGTATGATGCCCGGCGGCCCCTTGACCGGAATGATCGGATTATCGTCAACCTTCTGCGGTGTCGTGACCGGTGTCGGCTGATGGACCTGAATGGTCGGCTTGGCCGGAGCAGGCTGTTTCTGGTCCAGCGGCTTCGGTTTCGGCTTGTCCATGGTCATGACGATCGGCGCGTCACCGACATAAACCTCCGGCGGCGCCGGGCGAATGAAATTCTGGGTCAGCAGGTAAAAGGCCAGCAACAGATGCAGGCCGACAGCGATCAGGAGCGCCCATACAAGTGACGGCGACAACTTCCTGGCGGGACGGGCGAATATGGCCGAATGCGAAGTCGGCAGGACATCGATCATAACAAAACTCCTCCATGATAAAGCTTTACCACACAGAAGGCCCCCCAGCCGGTGTCTGTAAAAAGTTACGGCCGAAAGTCACCTGCATTAAATAGGCGGGTCTTGAGCCTTTTCTTCTTGGTCTTGCCGGTAAGCTACTCTCGTTTCGATAATTTTGCAAATGATTTGCAATTTCGCTGCGACGCACAAAAAAACACCCCGAAGCGAGCTTCGGGGTGTCCTTCAGGTTTGGCGTGAACGGACGGTTATTCGCCGAGCGTCCATTTGTAGGTAAATTTGTGCCGGTCACCGTCACGAAGCTGGCCGCCGGTCGACGACGGGTCGACGTGGGCATACTTGGTGAACAGGCGAACCGTCGTGGCGCCGAAACCGTATCCTTTCGGCGTCTCGCTGACGATGTCACAACCGGTGACGTGGCCCGACGAGTTGATGGCGCAGTCGAGGACCACGGTACCTTCAACGTCGCCATCGGCGGCGCGCTCCGGATAGTTGTCCGCCATGACCTGGCCTTGCGGATAGGTCCAGTTACCCGAGACGTACTTCGGACCTGCCGGCGCGGGCGGCGGCGGCGGACCTTCAGCCATCTGGGCCGGTGGCGCCGAATAATCCACATGCTGCTCCTTGGGAACAGGCGGGACCGGGATCGGCGGCGGTGGCGCGACATCCGTCGGCGGCGTCACGCGCGGCTGCACCACGGGAGGGGGCGGCGCTTTCGGCGGCGGCGGCGGCGGCGGCGGCGGTGGAGGCGGAGGAGGCGGAGGCGCGACGAGATCGACCTTCACCTTCTGATCCGTATATTCCACAACCTTCATGTGGAAGTGCGCCTGGAACAGGTAATAGGCAACACCAATGTGGAGGGCAACACCGACAGCCGACGCGACGATAAGAGAGGTATTATCCTTCTTTGGCGGCGCGTCGAGAATTGGGTCCCGTTTTCTAGGAGTTTCGTCCATCTATGAGACCTTCTACTGGTTGTTGTCTTCGCCCTGGAGCGCAACGCTGTAGAATCCATTGTCCTGCAGCTTGTTCATCACCTTCATAAACTCGGCATAACGCGTGCGTTTATCACAGCGAATGTAAATGCGTTCCTTGTCCGGATCCCGGTTGCCGACCGCTTCCTTCAGATCGGCCGCCATGGTGTCAAGACTTGAAGGCTTGTCACCGATATAGACACTGGCGTCCTGCTGAATGGAAATATAGATCGGCTTCGACGGGTTCGGTTGCGGCTTGACGGTTTCCTTTGGCTCTTTCACCTCTACCGACACGGTGGCAAGCGGCGCCGCCACCATGAAGATAATCAGCAAAACCAGCATAACGTCGACGAACGGCGTAACATTGATTTCCGAGTTCGCCTCGACGTGAAACTTCGAGCCGCCACCACCTGATAGCTTGGCTCCCATTTCGATTACGCCCCCTTGTCGAGCTGACGCGACAGAGAGTTCATCAGTTCCGAAACGAACTGCTCAGAACGCGTGCCGTAGTTCGTGATCGAGGTGTTGAAGATGTTGTACATGACAACGGCCGGGATAGCGGCGATCAGGCCGATGCCGGTAGCCATGAGGGCTTCGGCGATACCCGGGGCGACGACGGCCAGGTTGGTGGTGTGGGTGTTGGCGATATTGATGAACGACGTCATGATGCCGTACACCGTACCGAACAGACCGATGAACGGCGAAGTCGAACCGACCGAAGCCAGGAACCACAGGCCGCCCGACAGACGCTTGGCCAGACCGGCCTGAACGGCGTGGATCGAAGCCTGGGCGCGGTTGAGGGTCGAATCCTTGTTTTCGCCCGAAAGCGACAGGCCGGCCTGCTTGGACAGCTGGACTTCCTCGGTACCCACGGCGGCCATATCGGCCAGCGGGTTGCCGGCGAATTCATCCGACACCGCGATGCGGTTGATGTCGGCGATCGAACGCGCCGAACGGTAAGCTTCGAGGAAGTTGGTGGTGACGCGGTTCAACGAGCCGAAGTCCATCATCTTCATGATGAGGAGGATCCACGAGATCAGCGAGCAGACACCCAGGAAAATCATGACGATCTTCACGAGCAGCGACGCGTTCATGAACATGCTGGTCAGCGTCATTTCCTGCGCCTTGGGCGCATCGGACGACGACGAGTCATCCGCCGCGGTCGCATCGGCGGCGGGAGCCGGAGCCGTGGCGGCATCCGAAGCCGGAGCCGCAGCCGAAGCCGCCGGGGTGGTCGCCTGAGCCGCGTGGGCCATGGCGGGGACGGTCATCAGCAGCGCGGCGGCGCCAAGCAGAGCGATGAACGGATTGTGTTTCTTGTGTTCGAGCATTGTTCGCCAATTCCTGAATATGGACTTCGCCCGGACGGGCTTGCCAAGGACTAAAGGGGGAAGCGTTTACCCCATGTTAAAAACCACAGACCTGCTTTGGCAACCCGGACCTCACGTCGGAAGGGTCATCGCAGCGGGCCTCTCGTGCCGGTCCGGCGGCGTGCGGAATTCTGACGTCCGCATCGCACCCGTGCCCATGCACAAACTTTGCCAGTATGGATCATTTCGATCCAAAAGGCGACCTCTTTGTTGCGCAAGCCAAGGCTCCGCCCAAACAGGTTTGGGCCTAAATGATCCGGCAAAGCCTGAAACGTCAAGCTGTGAGTTGCCACCTTTTCGCGCCGGGGGCAGCCATAAGGGCAAGAGCTTAGAAAAGTGTGAATTAAAAATTCAAGCCTGTCCGATAGTTAATGTTACAGTTGGCTGCGAAACCGGTCCGGCGGACGTTTGAAAAAATTTTTACCGCTGCGTAAAAAATTGGCCACCGCACGCTTCACGGGCGAAAAATGGCAGCCGCCCGCAACCTGCAGATATGTTGGTGCTCGCCTGTAACGCGACCCCTGGCGGCGCCGACTCACCTTTCAGGCAGACCTTGGCGCGGCAAGGCATGGTTGCGCTAACATGGCGGCATGATTTTCATGGCGGCTCACAATGTAAATGGCCGGTTGGTTTCTATCCTCCCGGCCATCAAGAAGCGGAAAACCAGAGCTCCGGCCTGCCGCCTACCAGATCAAATGGCTGATGACATCGGCCTGTGCGGTTGCGGCGACGGTGACGGTGTTGCCAGAGCCGAAGTCGATGACGGTGTTGCCGCCGACGG
>FTDB01002590.1_pt1 | contig 38460 bp, 38 predicted proteins | sample 1639741 | NCBI WGS metagenome assembly FTDB01 (sample SAMEA3914869, study PRJEB12502) | metagenome | biome: forest; material: soil | place: USA | collected 2012-03-12 | depth 0.1 m | reverse complement strand
GACGAAGTAGGTGTCGTTGCCCTTGCCGCCCATCATGGTGTCGGCGCCAAGCCCGCCATTGATGACGTTGTCGTTGCTGTTGCCGGTGAGGACATTGTCCAGTTCGTTGCCGGTGGCATTGAGTCTGGCGCCACCCAGCAAGGTCAGGTTTTCAATAAAACTGCCCAGGTGGAAACTGACATAGGATTGCACCAAGTCCGTGCCGCCATCGTCATGAACGCCATCATGGCTTTCGGAAACACGGTCGCCGGCGTCATCGACCAGGTAAGTGTCGTCCCCCGCCCGGCCCAGCATGCGGTCGGCACCGGCGTTGCCAATCAGCATGTCATTACCGGCACCGCCATCGAGGATATCGTTACCGCCCTTGCCATCGAGCGTGTTGTTGCCACTGTTGCCGGTGACCTGGTTATCGAGAGCATTGCCGCTGCCCGAGATATTCAGGGACGTACCGAAATTTATGTCATCCGTCAGCACCAGTTGTTCGACGTTGGCGGAAAGCGTGTAGCTGACGTTCGCCAGCACACGGTCCGCGCCTTCGTTGGCGTTTTCCACGACCACATCGCCGATATTGTCGACGAAATAGGCATCGTCGCCGGCACCGCCCTTCAGAATATCCGCGCCGCTGCCGCCGTGCAGCACATTCTTGCCGCTGTTGCCGACGATGGTTACAGCTGTACCACCCTGGGCGCCGCCATTGATGTCCGCCGTGCCGGTCAGGACCAGAGTCTCGATGCCCGGTCCGACGTAATAGGAGATCGACGAATAGACCGTGTCGTTGCCGCCGCTGTCCCCTTCGGCGCCACTATCCCATTCGATAGCCTGGTCATAAGGATTGTCGACGATATAGGTATCGTTGCCCACCCCGCCGTACATGACATCGGCGCCCGTGCCGCCATCGAGGTAATCATCACCGCCGGGCGCACCGTGGAGCGAAGAGATATAGTCGCTGTAATCGCCGTACAGCGTATCATTGCCGTCATCGCCATAAAGCTGGTCGCTGCCGCCATTGCCGGAGACCTTGTCATGACCACCGAGGGCGTGGACGGTATCGTTGCCGGGGCCGAGATCCAGGGTGTCGTTACCGGCGGTCGGCACGATCGGCGCTACATTCAGGTTGGCCTGCGTCCAGATCGTGCCGTCGGCGAAGACGACCTGTTGAATTCTGTCTTCCGGATCGACAAAGTAATGATCGACCTGGATGCTGTCGCCATTGTTGCCAATGACCAGGACCAGGTTGTCGTTGGAATCCCGGGTGATGGCGACATCCGAGGGCTTGATGCCCGCCGCCAGAACGATGCGGTCGACCGCGGTGGGATCGTCGGTGACAACATTATGGATTTCGTCGCGACCGTCGCCGCTGGCGAAAAGATAGGTATCGGAACCAAGGCCGCCGTCGAGGATATCGTTACCCTTCCCGCCCGACAGCGTATCGTTGCCCTCCATGCCCATCAGCGTGTTCTGGCCCGCTCCGCCCGCGATGACGTTGTCGAGTTCGTTGCCTGTGCCGTTGAGGTCACCCTGTGACAGGGCAAGGTTTTCGACGTTGGCGGCATCACGCAGATCGTAGGATACACCCGCCTGGATGGTATCGGTGCCTTCGCCGGCAAATTCGATGACCGTATCCTGGGCGCCGATCCAATAGGTGTCGTCGCCCTTGCCGCCGACGCCGGTGCCGCCGCCCGGCATCAGGGTATCGTTGCCGTTGCTACCGAAGACGACCTCGTTGCTTGCCGTGGCGAAATAAAGTCCGCTGATGCCGGAAGTATTGAAGATAAAATCGTCCGCCGTCAGGGTAGCGGGATCGATCCCCTTGAGGACAATGACTTCGGATGCCGAGGCTTCCTGGCCGGGGCTGGCGAGAACGATCTGCGCGCTGTTGAAATCCGCGAGATGTATGAACGGCTGCAGTTGCGCGAATTCAGTGACGTTGAGCGCCGAAAGATCGATCTTGTCCTGGCCATGGGTGAAATCGGTGATGGTATCCGTGCCGAACTGGCGGGCGTCAAAAGCAAAGGTATCGTTGCCCGCTCCACCGGTCAGGGTATCGTTGCCCATGCCGCCGGAAATGATGTCATTGCCGCCACCGCCGGACAGGGCATTGGCGCCGGCATTGCCGGCCAAGTGATTGGCTACAGAATTGCCCGTGCCGTTGACACTATCAGAACCATACAGGGTAAGATTTTCGATATTGTGGGTGTCATCCAGCACATAGCTGAAGGATGTCAGGACGGTATCGTTGCCGCCGCCGGCCAGTTCGGTGACGGTGTCGCCGGCGTTATCGAGTGTATAGGTGTCGTCTCCGGCCCCGCCGGTCATCTGGTCGGCGCCGGCGGCACCGTCGATCCAGTCGTTGCCGTCGTCGCCGAACAGGGCATCGTTCTGGCCACCGCCGGAAATGGTATCGTTGCCGGCGCCGCCATGGAAGGTCAACACGCCGCTGGTAATGCCGGCGATGAAGGTATCGTTGCCACCGCCGGCCGAAACGGTATCCGTACCAACATAGGCCCAGATTTCATCATCGCCATCGCCCAGCGTTACCGTATTGGTACCATTGCCGAGGTGAATTTCGACGCTTTCAAAATTGTCATACTGGCCGATATTGCTGGTATGGGTAACGCCGCCGGACATGTTGAAATTGATGTTGGTGAAATCGAGCGCATAAAACACCAGGCGATCGACGCCGGCGCCGCCATCGACATGCAAGCTTCGACCGGCCGTGGACGAATAGCCCATGACCCGGAACGTAGTGTCGTCGCCATTGAGCGTAGCGTTGATCGCTTCGAACTCATAAGCCGTGAAATAGCTATTGTCGCCGGACGCACCGAACTGGAAATCGTCATTGACCGAGCTCCAGCTGACTCCCGGACCACGCAGCCCGGTCGTCGTCGACAGATCGATGTTAAGCGTGTCGATGTCGGTATTCGGCACGCCGATACCCGTCGTCTCGCCACCGAAAATCCGGTTGTTCAAACCATTGAAGCCGTGGACCGTAACGATATCGCTGCCGGCGGCGGTCTCGATCATGTTGTCGGTGCCGTCGGTCAGGGTGACCGTATCAGCGCCCGAACTCAGTACCAGCTGGACGCTTTCCATGTGCGCAAGCGTGAAAGCGCCGACACTGCCCGCTCCCGTATCGCCATTGAAAACCAGGTTGTAGCCAGCCCCGTCCTTGAGATTTCCGCTCCAATGGTCGAATCCGGCGCCGCCATCGACATTCCACGTGCCGCTCGAATTGTTGGTCGAGAAGATGTCATTGCCGCCGCCAAGCATGGCGCTGTAGCTGCCGGTGATGGCGGAATCATCAACCACCAGGGTATCATTATACGATGTGGCGATGACATTTTCGATCGACACCAGTTCATCCGTGCCCGAACCGCCGGTCACTTCGGCGCCGACCGCCGTATAGGCAATCTCGATACCATCGATGGCAGCCGAGACGGCGCTGTAATCGACGGTATCCGATACACCGGCCGTGCCGGTGAACGTGTCGTCGTCACGAGTTGCGACAAACGTCGTCATGACTTTCTTCCCCCTATGCGGACAGCTTTGTATGCCCTGTTGTTCAATGGCGCATGGCTCGACGTTTCCGTAAGCACCCTGTCGTACGCTTCCGCACCTGGCTGCACTCCTTTTCCATGGCGGCCACCACCATGTCGGAGACTCGTCCTACCACACGATATGGCTGAGAACGTCGGAACTGGTGGCATTGGCGACGATGACGGTGTTGCCGCCGCCCATGTCGATCAGCGTGCTGCCGAAATAATCGTGGACCATGCCGGCATCCGCCGTGCCATGGGTATAGGCCGACAGGTCGATATGGTCGTTATCGCTAACGCTGAAGTCCTTGATGATGTCGGCGCCCGATCCGGCCGAGAAGACGAAGGTGTCGGCCCCCGCCCCGCCCCACAGCCGGTCAGTGCCGGCCCCGCCGTCGAGGTGGTTGTTGCCAGTGTTGCCGACGATGAGGTTGTCCATGCCGTTGCCGGTGGCATTGATGTTGCCCGCGCCACTCAAGGTCAGGTTCTCGACATTGGCTGACAGGGTGTAGCTGACATTGGATAGAATCTTATCGGTGCCTTCGTTGGCGTTTTCGATGACGACGTCATTGACGTTGTCAACGATATAGCCGTCGTCACCCTTGCCGCCCGACATGGTATCGGCGCCGATCTGGCCGTTGAGGACATTCTTGCCGTCATTGCCGGTCAGGACATTGTTCCATTGGTTGCCGGTGGCGTTGATATCGCCGGTTCCGGTCAGGGTCAGGTTTTCGACATAGGAGAAGATGTGGAAGGTGACCGACGACATGACGGTGTCATTGCCGCCGTCGTCGTGGCCGCTCAGTTCTTCCGAGACCCGGTCGCCGTCGTTGTCGACGATATAGGTGTCGTTGCCCGCCCCACCGAACATGTGGTCGGCCCCGGTGCCACCGTCGATCCAGTTGTTCTGGACATCGCCGACGATGATGTTGTTGAGGCCGTTGCCGGTGGCCTTGACCGCCGTGCCGGTGATCGTCAGGTTCTCGACATTGGCGCTCAGGGTGAAGTCGACACTCGACAGTACCTTGTCGGTGCCTTCATTGGCATTTTCGGTGACGACGGTCTGGGAATTAAAGACCACATAGACGTCGTTGCCCGCACCGCCCTGCAGCGTATCGATGGCAGTGTTGCCATGCAGGATATTGTTGCCGCTGTTGCCGGTGATGGTGACCGCCGTCGTGGCGGTCGATCCGCCATTAAGGTCGGCCGTGCCGGTCAGGATCAGCGTTTCGACGTTATTGGGGATATAGAAGCTGATCGAAGAATAGACGACATCATTGCCGCCCGGATCGCGGTTGAACTCGGCGAATTCACTGACCCGGTCGAGCGCATTATCGACGATATAGGTATCGTCGCCGCCGTCACCCGACATGTAATCGATGCCGGCACCCCCATCGAGATAGTCATCGCCATTGCCGCCATCGAGCCCGTCATTGCCGTCGTCGCCATAAAGCTGATCGTCGCCGTCGCCGCCCGCGACCGCGTCATTGCCGCCAAGGGCATGGACCGTCTGGTCGCCCGCACCGTAGTACAGACCGTCCGACCCCTCGCTCGCCACCGGAGGCGCGGCATCAAGCGTGGCGGCTGTCCAGATGGTGCCGTCGGCGAACACCACCTGCTGTATCTGACCAAGGTTATGAAAATACTGCAACACCCTGATGGTGTCGCCGCCATTACCGACAGAAAGAACCAGATCGAAGGTGCTGGTATCGCGCCCAAGCGTCACGTCGCCAGGATTGATGCCCGCCGCGAAGACGATGCGGTTGACCGCCGTCGTCTCGCCCCGATTATAATCGGCGATCTGATCGTGGCCGTCGCCGAGAGCGAACAGGTAGGTGTTAGAACCGCTGCCGCCTTTCAAGATATCGTCGCCGGTACCGCCGGAAAGGGTGTTGTCACCTTCAGGCGCTTGAAGAGTATCGTTGCCCGCGCCGCCGAAAAGGTTTCCGTCGGAGATGATAATGTCATCGCCGCCGCCGCCGGAAATCGTGCTGGCCACGGCACCGCCATAGATACGGTCATCTCCGTCACCCAGCGTTACGGTATCGATGCTGTCGGTGAGATAGAGGATGGCACTTTCAAAGTTGTCGTACTGGCCGATATTGCTGCTGTGGGTGACACCACCGCTCATATCCAGGTTGACGCTTTGCCCCTGGGCAGCCTGGAAAGTGAAAGTGTCCGATCCCGCGCCGGCGTCGATATGCAGGCTGCGGCCGTCATCGGTATCGGCGTCATTGACGGAAATGACGTTGTCGTCACCGTTCAGCGTCAGGTTGACCGCTTCAAAATGGTTGGCATTGACATGGCTGTTGGTGCCGTAGGCATCGAGCGCAAAAAACTCGCCCGAGGTGTTGAAGCTGACAAGCAGGTCGTGAACGCCCGTCGTCGTCGACAAGTCGAGCGTGAAGGTATCGGTGTCGGCGTCGATAGTGCTTGTGCCGGACACTGGCATCGTGCCGCCGTCGAAGATATTGTTGAGGCCGTGGAAGCTGTTGACGGTGATGGCGTCACTGCCGCCGGCGCTGGAGATGAAGTTGTCCTTGCCGCCGCGCAGCGTGGCGGTGTCGTCGGCAGTGCTGAGCGTCAGCTTGACGCTTTCCATGCCATGGATAGTGATGTTACCGACGCTGCCGAAGCCGGTGTCGCCGTTGTACACAAGATTATAGCCCGTGCCGGTGTCGATCATGGTGCCGCTGAACTGGTCGAAGCCATGGCCGCCGTCGACGTCCCAGGTGCCGCTCGACTGGTTCACCGAGAAGATGTCGTTGCCCTCACCGAGCGTCAGCTTGTAGCTGCCGGTAATGGCTGAATTGTCGACCAGCACCAAGTCGCTGAAAGCGGTACCGATAATGTTTTCAATCGACGTCAACGCGTCGGTGCCCGATCCGCCGGTCACCTCGGCGCCAGTCGCGGCATAGGCGACCACAATTCCACCGGTGGAATCCGGCGTAAGACTGTAGTCGACAGTATCCGTGACACCGTCGGTGCCGGTAAAGGTTTCGTCGTCGGTCGTCGCGATAAAGGTCGCCATCTTGTCCTCCCTCAAGTAACCACGGCCTGTCCTGCCGGCAGGCTGCGCGTTGTGCGATGAACGGCGTTATAGTTAATATTCATGGCCCTGACCATGGCCAGGTCCCGAGTTGCCTCGCGTGTCACGAACATGTGTCGGAAGGTCGTTGCAAGGGAGATGGTGCCTGGAGCCGGAATCGAACCAGCGACACGCGGATTTTCAATCCGCTGCTCTACCAACTGAGCTATCCAGGCCCCTTGCGTCGCGGGCATGAGCCTCGCGCGGGAGGCAGGTCTATAGGCGAGCCGAAAAGGCTTGGCAAGCCGGAAAGTGCAGTTTTTCAGGACTCTTCATCGCCTTGCGGCAATGGAGCGACGGCATCCCCGCCCTCATCGTCCTCAAGGCTCAGGCCACCGGAACCATCGATGCGATAATCGCCCTTCAGCCAATGGACGAGATCGACATCGGCGCAGCGCTTCGAGCAAAACGGCGCGTATTCCCGCGCAGCGTTGATAACACCTTCGACGGCTTCGCCATAGGGTTTGCGGCAACGGGTGCAATAGCGGACGGTCATGCGTAAACGGCCTCGTGAACGGTGGATATTTCCAGGCGCACCATCGGCGCCAGCGGATCGCGAGAAGCGGCGATCAACGGCTTCAACATGTCCACCACAGCCTGGGATGTACGGATCACGATCGCGTGGCCACGATCGCTTTCCGATAAGGCGATCGCCTGCCACATTATATATATTGCGCCGCGCATGGGAGGAAAGAGGTCGCGGGCCGGAGCGGCGCCCCACGGCCGGACGAATTCCAGCGTACCGAACTTGCCGACGGGCGCGACGATGACCTGGGCCACTTCACCGGCAAAGGCGTCGAGCAACAGCGTCCGCAGACGTTCGCCGTCATGGCGCTTGCCGATGAGGTCCAGGACAACCATGCCGCCGAGATTGGCCAGGCGCAGACGGCGCGGCAGGTCGCTGACCGCCAGTTCGTTGCAGGCGCGGGCGAAGGTGCGGCCGGGGTTAAGATTGCCGGCCTCGGCGGCATCGACATCGCAGGCAATCAAAGCACGGGTGGCTTCGATCCACAGTTGCCCACCGTTGCTGAGCGGACCGGACGGATTGGCCGCCTGTTCATAGGCCTCGTCGATGGCATCGCGGTCAGGTATCTCTTCGATTGGTGCATCACCGAAGATGCCTCTGGCTCGCGCCAGCAGCCGATCCTTCAAGCTTAGAGGCGGAGAAAGCCGGCGCAGGTCGCCACTCGCCAAGGCAATAAACCTTGCACGCGCCAGTTTATTCGATGTGGGGCGAGCCTCAGCGATGATCTCAATTTCGACTGCCGCGCCATCGTTAAGTTGCACGCCTTGTGGGGTGTCAAGAATGGCTTCGTCATTATCGGCCAGAGCGAGAAAGGTCACGCCGCCTGCCCGGCTTTTCAGCCGCGCCACCGAGCGCGTACCAAGCACTGCAAGCGAGGAGTCGCTTTCATAACCTTCAAGATAAAGATGCGGCCTGCCGTCCTTATAGACGGCGCCGCGCGCCAGGCCGAAGCGCGCTTCATAATGCAGGGCGATCACGGCCGATAGCCCGCGCCTTCGAGCAGGCAGCGCGTCTCGTAAAGCGGCAGGCCGACCACGGCAGTATAACTGCCGATCAATTTGATGACAAAGGCGCCGGCCCGGCCCTGGATGCCGTAACCGCCGGCCTTGCCGAAGCCCTCGCCGCTCGCGATATAGGCGTCGATTTCAGGGGCGGTCAGGCGTTTGAAGGTCAGCCGCGTTTCGATCACGCGCGAAGACAGCCGGCCTTCAGGCGACACCACCGCCACGCCCGTGAAGACGCGGTGGTTGCGGCCACTCAGCAACTTCAGGCACGCACGGACGTCTTCAGCGGTTTCCGCCTTGGGCAGGATGCGCCGCCCGACGCAGACCACGGTATCGGCGGCCAGCACGTAACCTTCGGCGGTGACGGCCCGGGCCTTGGCGACGGCCAGGCGCAAGGCCAGGGCGCGCGGCATCTCGTTATGCAGAGGGGTTTCGTCGATATCGGCCGCCGCGATGATCTCGGGCACCAGGCCGACCTGGGCCAGCAAATCCCTGCGGCGGGGGCTGGCGCTGGCCAGAATCAGCGACGTGGCCAGGATCGGGCGCACGGACGCCACGACCTTATTTGAAGCGATAGGTGATGCGGCCCTTGGTCAGGTCGTAGGGCGTCATTTCGACCATGATACGGTCTCCGGCCAGCACGCGAATGCGGTTCTTGCGCATCTTGCCGGCGGTATGGGCAATGATTTCGTGGCCCGATTCCTCGAGCTTCACGCGGAACGTGGCGTTGGGCAGCAGTTCGACCACCACGCCGGGAAATTCCAAAAGTTCTTCTTTAGCCATGCGGCTCCTCTGACGTCGGGAAACGGCCCCGTTCCCCGGCGGGGATGGAAAGCGCTCTTGAGAGACAAGCTGCGCCCTTTATACCCAATGGCCAGTTTAGCAAAGCAAAACTTAAGGATTCAAGGCGGCGTCGACCTTGGTCCAATCGGTATCTTTCAGAGCCGCATCGACCGTGGCTGCCGGCCCTTCGATACGTATTTCGATTTCCTCAATATGCGGCGAACCGTCGTTATGCACGTATTTATAGGGATAGGCCTGAAGCGTGGCGTCATAAACGAAGCGCGCCGGATCACAGAATTCGAGCACATAGACTTTCGAGCCCTGGATCTGCTGCGAGGCTTCCTCGAAGGCGACGGCCACGCCTGGTGGCGGCGTCGCCAGCCGGGTCGCATGTTCGCTGTCGGGCACATAGTAGCCCTGGTTGTGCACCGAACTGATCAGGTAGTTCATGTCGGACGACTGCTCGACCGGCGCGGTGGCCAAAGCCTGCATCTGGCTCATCAACGCCTGCTTCTCCGAAGCTGTCTTGGCCTGCATGTATTTGGCCATGATGGCCTGGATCTGGTCGCTCCGGCTGGGGCCGGCAGCGGCCGGCGCCGGTTCGAACATTCGACTGATATCGCCTTCGAACGTGAAGGGCCCGCGTGTCCAGCCCAGGACCTGGACGTCGGCCGGAATGTCCATATGGTTGGGCTGGCGTTCATTCCAGCCGCTCTTGGCAAGACTGTCGAAAGTGGCGTTGATGACCGTCTTGTAGTTGGCGATGACGGCGGCTTCGGCCGCCGTGGGCGTCCGGTCCTGCTCCTGGGCCAGGGCAGCGGAAGATACTGCCATCAGAAATCCGGCCAGTGCAGCCGCATACAAAGGTTGCCGCATATCTCACTCCCTCGCTTTGGCAGGACGGTAAAACAGCGGCATGACGTGCGCAATTGCCTAAACAGGCGATGGCGCAAACACAAACGCCCCGGCGGCGGGCCGGGGCGTTACGCGTGAAAGGTCCGGAATCTTAGAACTTTTTCACCAGATTAAGGGACGTCGTGGTCGACTGGCCCTTGTTATTGTTGAATTCCGAACGCGTTACGTCGGCGCGCAAGGCATAATCGTTGTTGATATGGTACTGGGCGCCGACACCGTAATCAAAGGCCGTGCCCTGCTCCAGCTTGCCGGCGACGGCGGGCGTCTTCAGGTCGGTATCCGACACGCCGACGCGGCCGATGAGGTCGAAGCTCGACGACACCGGCACGTAGCCGACGCCATAAGCGCCCCACTTGCTGGTCAACTTGTACTGGCCGTCAGCCGTGGTATCGTGGTTGGTGCCGAACGCGGCTTCGCCTTCGACGCCAAAGTGCGGGCTCAGGCGGGTGCCGAGGCGGACGTTGACGCCGTTGAGATTGGTGTCGGTCTTGTGATTGTCGGTGCCGGTGACGCCGATCGAACCATAGGCGTGGCCGACGCCTTGGGTATTCGACGTATCTTGAGCATTGGCGACAGCGCTTGAGAGGGCCAGCACCGAGGCCGCGGCGAGGATGACGAGTTTCATGTGATGTGCTCCAAAAAAGATTTTGTAACCCTCTGCATTTTTTTAGAAATATAGAAGGTGGCGGTCGCTGTGCCGCCGTGGAGCAATGTAGGAAACGGTCCAGGCTTCCATGGGACGTTTCCGGGGTCTTTTTAGGGTATTTCACGCCAAATACGGCGAAAGCGACACGTTATGGTCGCGTATAAGGCGAACGACGGCATATGTGCCGGATTTAGGCCGAATTCCGGACACCTTGATGAACGCCCGATGAACAGGCGCAGCATTAAAAATGTAATGAAATCATAAGGATATTAAAATTCACGAAAAGGCCTGCCGGTGCCGGCAGGCCGACTCACCATCCACAGTCCAATGAGCTCAGCCCATCTGCTGGACTTCGATCATCGCATTTTCGATCGCCTGCTTGCGTTCCAGCAGGGCTGCGCGTTCCTCATCGGAGCTCGCATTCTTGATTTGATGCTTTATGTCGCGCAGCATTTGCCGACCATTCTCAAGCAGCGCGGCGCGATCGCTGTCGCTAAGACGCATATGACGTGAATCGCCTGAATCGAACCGACTCATGCCCACGCGATCGTCACCTCTTTCCGCAGACATGCGAAGCCCGGCGTTAAACGATGGGCCATTGCCCGACGGTCCCGAGACGACCTCTTCCTGGGCCAGGGCCGGAACGGCCGCTGTCAAGGCGACAAGTACCGGCAATACGACAAAAGCTTTCCTGATCATGTAAAACCTCCCGCTCATCCATCCCCGAAGCAGGCAAAAAACTACCACCAATCATAGAAAAGTACAGCCTAAAGCGCGCAACCCTGTCTTACGCTTTCGCCTGCAGGGCGTAGACAAGGGTAAACAGCCGGCGCGCGGTTTCGTGGTCGATGGCGACCTTGCCTTTCAATCGCTCAATCAATAGCTCGGCGCCTTCGTTGTGAATGCCGCGCCGGCCCATATCGATGGCTTCGATCTGGTAGGGCGTGGCGTTCTTGAGTGCGTCGTAATAACTGTCGCAGATCATCTGGTAGTCGCGCATCATGGTCTTGAACGGCGCCAGAGACAGCATGATCTTGCGTGCGAAATCAGGGGCGGTGACATCGAAGACCAGCCGATTGTCTTCGAGCGCCAGGCGAAGGTCGAACGGGCCTTCGCTGCCGGCTTCCGCGGCCCCTTCCGGTGCGAAGCTGTTCTTTTCGACCAGGTCGAAGATGGCGATCTTGCGCTCGTGCTCCACCTTGTCGGACGGCGAGGCCAGGCTGGCTTCATCGATGTCGATGCGGGCAAGATGCACGGTCAGGCTCCATGCCGGGGGCTTGACTTGGCGCGGCGCGGCGCGGCCAGATCTAGCAGAAGGACGTCGATGCATTCGACTTCGACGCGGACGTCGCGATGGCCTTCGCCGGCGAAACGCAGGGTCAATGTATAGGCCGGCAGATCACCGGGCTCCGCGGCGATATCGAGCAGGCTGAGCACCAGGCCGGACTGGCGCGGATCGAAGCCGCGCATCTGCACCTTGGTAACACACGACAGGCGCAGGACCGAGGGCGCGCGCAACGGTACGGGGCTTTCGGCTTCATGACAGAAACGGTTCATGCGCAGGGTGAAATGCTTGCTTGTGGCGTCATAGGCCATGTCGCCGGCGCGCAAGGCGCCATCCTGGACCAGGGCGGCCACGGCAGGCAGGTCCTCGGCTTCCTGCGCGATCAGGCGCAAGGGCTTCACCGGTTTCGCGCCGAGACCGAACAGCGCCATTATTCGTCTTCCTCGACCGGCGAATCGCCTTTCAACCGGCGGACATTGGCGCCGCAGGCCGACAGCTTGCCTTCCAGGTTTTCGAAACCGCGATCGAGATGGTAGACGCGGTTGACAATGGTTTCGCCGCGCGCCGCCAGGCCGGCGATCACCAGCGACGCCGAAGCCCGCAGATCGGTGGCCATGACCTGGGCGCCGCGCAGTTCGGACATGCCCTTTACCCGCGCCTCGCCGCCGCTGACCGATATCTCCGCACCGAGACGCCCCAGTTCAGGCACGTGCATGAAGCGGTTTTCGAAAATGGTTTCGCGAATGACGCTTTCGCCCTGCGCCACCGTCATCAGCGCCATGAATTGCGCCTGCAGGTCGGTAGCGAAGCCGGGATAGACGTCGGTGGTGATATCAACGGGCCGGATCGGCGCATCCGGCGCGCGACGGATGATGACCGTATCCGCGCCGCGTTCGATTTGACAGCCGGCCTCGGCCAGCTTGTCGAGCAGCAGCGAGATCAGTTCGGGACGCACCTTGGTGAGGCGCACGTCACCACCGGCCATGGCCGCCGCCACGGCGTAGGTGCCGGCTTCGATGCGATCGCAGATCACCGACCAGTCGGCGCCCTTCAGGCTGGCGACGCCTTCGACGGTGATCGTCGTGGTGCCGTGGCCCGAAACCTTCGCGCCCATGCTGTTCAGGCATTCGGCAAGGTCGGAAATTTCCGGCTCGCAGGCGCAGTTGCTCATCACCGTCGTGCCATGGGCCAGGACCGCCGCCATCAGGGCGTGTTCGGTAGCGCCGACGCTGACAAACGGAAAGGCCAGCTCCGCCCCCTTGAGCCCGCGCGGCGCCTGGGCGAAGACATAGCCTTCGTGCATGTCGATATGCGCGCCGAGGGCTTCCAGCGCCTTCAGGTGCAGGTCGACCGGCCGCGCGCCGATGGTGCAGCCGCCGGGCAGGCTGACCTTGGCATGGCCGGTACGCGCCAGCAACGGCCCCAGCACGTTGAACGAGGCGCGCATCTGGCGGACCAGGTCATAGGGTGCGAAGGATGAAGTGATCTCGGGCGTGTGCAGCCGCATGTCCGGACCTTCGGCCGAATCGCTTTCCGTCACGGAGGTGCCGAAGCGCGCCAGCAGACGCGACAGCAGGCGCGTATCGGCCAGGCGCGGCATGTTGCGTAGGCGTACCGGCTCGGATGTCAGCAGGGACGCGGCCATCAGCTTGATGGCGGAATTCTTGGCGCCGGAAATGGGGATGTCCCCGTGAAGAGGGTGTCCGCCCTCGATGGCGATGCGATCCATAATGCGTCCGTCTCAACTCGACGCCCAACAGGGGCGGAGTCGCGGTTCTACATGACGGGCAGCGCTTGGCAACGGTTTTTCGCAGGACGCTCAGGTCTCGTTAGCCCCGGCCTCGTCGCCTGCGGCAGTCGCCGGCTTTTCATCGGCAGAAGCGGCCTTGCGGCGGCGCAGGTTGTCGCGCAGCGCCTTCTGCAGGGCTTCGGCACGGATATCGCGATGGCTCTTTGTCGTAGCCCTGTGTTCAAGCGGTTGTGCGGGTTTTTCGGCTTCGCTCATGGCTGGAGTCCAGAAAAGCCGCGGCAAAATGCAAGCACGGCGTTTTTTCGTTCTATCTTCACTTTTCGCTTTGTCATCACAAAAAGTTTGGCTATACGCGGCCCCCTGTCTTCGCCGTATTAGCTCAGTGGTAGAGCGCATCCTTGGTAAGGCTGAGGTCGGCAGTTCAATCCTGCCATACGGCACCATGAAGCCCTCGAAGCGAAATGCTTCGAGGGCTTCACCATTTCAGCTTGGATAGATCGTCGGCAAACCGCGAAGTATCATCAGGTCGTTGAAGTAAGCCTGCATGTCGCCGGCCTCAGTCAAGTTCAGCGCCTTGCCATTGTAGATGGCATGGAAGGCGTGCTGCGCCGGCCCGTTAGGGATTGTTCCGCTATGACTTTGCAGAGACCCCAGCAAGACAGGTCGGGCAACAAGGTGGCGCGGCTGGCTGATGGCAGCGGTGGCACTGATGGATTTCGTTAGATCCCACCCGGAGATCAGGCTCGAGCTGACGGAATTGACAAGCATTCTCCAGTCGGAAATTGCTGTGCCATAGGTCATGAAGGCGTCAACCCGTGTCACTCCAGAAGCATTGATCGACGTTCGTGCTCGTATCGTATTGGCGTCCTGGACGAAAACGGACGCACCGTACTCCGTAGCGTCCGCATAGTAATCGCCTATGATCGCCGGCCAGTTCGCTGCCGTAATCATAGCCGAAGTAATGTTAAAGATGCTGATGGTCGTATAGACTGCGTCAAGCCTGATACTGGTGTCGGCCCACCAAGTATCGCCGCTGAGAACGACGAAAGGATCGGCTTCATTGAAACTGACCGGACCGACTGCCTTAGCGGGAGCAAGACCCGGGCCGGCTTTGTTTTGCAACCGATTGGCAAGGGAACCCGTAGTAAGATCGTAGAATCCAACGAGGCCTTCTGTAATCGGCGGGGTATAATAAACACTAAAATTGTCGGTCGAAATATAGGCCGGGTCTATGATTTTCGTAGACATGCTGTTTCTCCTTTTGGCAATCACATAGCTTTGTTTTGAGCAATTACATATTTAGTTACATCGTTTTCGGTAGCAGTTCCGGAATGAACTAGGTTTTCGTTGACCACAGCTACAATGATGTTCGTACCGCCGGAGTTGGACTTAAGGCGGCCAAAATCATAAGCGATTAGGACGTTCCCTTTGCCATCGCTGATCATGTTCGGATAAGCGGGTGTGGTGCCGCCGATGACACGGCTTTCAATCATACAGCTTTTCAGGAAGCTCTGCCCTTCGTCCTCGCTGAGAACCAGGGTCAGGTTGATACGGGTTGAAGCTCGGTTGAAGCAGCCGCCAATGCGACCGGAATCCAGACGGCGAAAGTGAGAGCGGGATTTGACCGAGATGTATCGCCCCGCAGCGTCCGAAGCATCCCACCAGTCCGAAGCCCCGAAAGTAGTGTCGCCCACGTTTGAAAGGGCCGTGCGGATATTGTGATCCGCACCGTCTCCCCGTGTACGCCAGAAATAGCGCGTCCTCGCCGCTGAAATCGGTACAGCGGAACTTTCGTCGAAATCTTGAATTTGAACGTCATCCTGTGGAGCATCATATGGAGCATCCGCAATACGGTGGCTGGTGATGAGATCGCGCTCCGAGAAGTCCAGATAGGAATAATGCTTGCCTTGCCCTTCTGGAGCAGGCGGCGATGTCAAACCGATTGCCCATTCATCGCTTGAATATCGGACTTGCGGGCCAGCCATACAGGGCGCGCCGGGAACGCCATAATCGAGGAAGCTTATTCGGCCAATCTCAAAGCTGCCGACCTTGGCCATTGGGTTGTTGATCAGGAACCCATAGCCGCAATTACGTATATCATCATCGTCAGCGCCGACATATGCGGTGACCAACAAGCGCCCGTCTGGAAGAGTGAACAACTGCGGGTCACGCACATGAGAATGAGCCTCATCCGGGGCGGTCAGATAAAGCGTTTCGGACCAGTTGCCGCGCGTATAATCATCGGAATACTGCACGACGATAAAAGAGCCTTCAACCTCATCGGCGGGTTTATTGGCAGTATTAAGAGTGCTGCAATAGACGCTCCAAAGGCGCACACCTGTGAAGGCAATCGACGGACCGAGGAGGCCGGTCCGTGCGGAAGCTCCATACTTGGCCTGATTGTTACAAAACACAAAAGGCGGAGGTGTATCCAGAGGATGCGTCACCGGCCAGGAATTGAGAGCTGTGATCGCCTCGTCATCGGTTTTGACATGCAAGTCGAATTGGTCGACGGGCGCCGAGGCAAGAAAATCCTCTCCGTCCTTTGCAATATGGCTGACACCGGCATTATCAATGTAAATGCGCCAACCATTCAGGAATGACTGGTTGGGACTAAGGTGTGCCCACACCCGGCCAAGATCCGTAGCAAGTTGAAGCTTCGTCGTATCATCCACGATGAGGTCGATATTATCAAGGCCGACATCGTCCTTGGTAAGGACGACGTCGCCTGTTCTGGTGTTTACGGAATTGACACTCATGGAAAATCCTTTCTGAGTTGAGTTGGAAAAGTCTTGGTTTCGCGAGCCAACCGGCTAGCGAACATCGGATTGCGGCAGGGCGCGGGTGACCGCCACGGCCACCGCCGTCAGCAGGGCCGTCGCGGCTGTGGCCAAGGGCGGCACATGGACGCCCTGGTCCTGCAGCGCCGCCAGGAAGGCCGTCAGCGATCCGCCGACCGCCGCGGCCTGCACGCTCCAGCAGCGCAGGGTCTGTTCAATTTTCATCATGCGTCTTCTCCTTGCAGGGTTGCCAAAATGCTGTTCAGGCGGTCGACCTCGGCCAGCGCGGCCACATTGATGCCGCCGATCACGGCCGGCAGGTCGAAACCTGCCTCGGCGGCCTGCTGCATGTTGAAGACGCGCTCGCCCGGCCAGGTTTCACCGGGCAGGCCGCGCATGATCACGTGCCAGGCCGGCGACGTGGCAGCATCGTCGGGATCGCCGCCGCGATAGAGGAACTCATAGACGTAAGGGGTCATCCGCATCTCCAGGTGCTGCCGTCGCTATAGACGGGGGAATGGACCGAACCGCCGCCGCTGACCGTGGCGGCGAAGGCAGGCGAAACGGCGTCGGAAACCTGCGCGCGCTGGCCGGCCGCCGTCGCGGCCGACGGCAGGGTGGCGACGGTGTAAAGGCGCGCCCGCACATTGCGGTTCTGGTCGATCACAGGGTTGGCGCCGAACATCGACAGGCCCGCTTCGTTGTCGAAGCGGAAAACCTCGGTCAGGGTGGCCGAGCCGATCGGGCAGATACGTCCGCGCAACCGCCCGCCGGCCGCTGTGGCGCTGACCATGCCGGTCTCGACGAGCAGGCTTTCCAGCGCCACGGTTTGCGTGAAGCCCGAGGCGCTGCCGGTAAGCGTGTAGGCATAGAAGCCGAAATTGCCGATGACGTCGTTGAGTTGCGGCACAGCCGGACTCGCCTGGCTGCCGCGCGCCTTGCGCAAACTGTTGGTCGGCCCGCTGGCGTCGCTCGAATAGCGCCAGGCGCCGATGGCCGAGGTGCTGTTGGTCTTGACGAAGAACGAAGCCGTGGATGTCGTGTTGACGATGGCGCCGCCCGTGGTGGTGAAATAGGCGATCGGGTTGCCCGCGGCGTCGGCCAGGCCAATGCCCGAGTTGACGATATCGTTGAACAGGCCGCCATTGCCGAAGGCCAGCGTGGGTGCGGCCGCCGAACCGTTGGCCAGGCTGAACCGCCCGGCGAAGGTCTGGGTCGCGCTGCCAGTATGAGCCAGCGTGGCGGAGGTGTTCGGCAACCCGTAAGTGCGCGTCGTTGCTGTCGTCAGGCCGGACAGTTCGAACCTGGCCTGCTTGCTGGCGTCGCCGTCGTCCTGCAACGTCAGGGCGGTGTCCTTGAGAGCCAGGCCGTTCAGGGTCGCGATGCCGCTCGCGGCGTCGATGCTGAGCGCGGTTGTGAAACTCGCTCCGTCGGGCGAAACCTTGAACGTCAGGTTATTGTCACCAAGCAGGCCCAGGATGGCGCGGGAAGTGAAATTCTTCTGCAACAGCAGTTGCGCCGTATCGCCGTCGGCCTCCTTGTTGAGCGCCAGCGAAAGGTCGCCGCTGCCGCCATCGCCCGTATACCTGCCCGACATCAATACCGCCGGACCTTTTAGCGCCAGCACATTGGTGCTATCGGCCGTGGTGCCGACGCCAAGATGTGCCAGGTTATCGAGTGCCTTGAGCACCTCCTCGAAGGCCGTCCAGCCGGAACCGGACTTGATGACGAAGCGATTTTCATCGGCAATATGAACGATGGCGCCGTCAGGGAAAGCCACCGCCTCCCACGTCGAGCTTTCCGAACGCACCAAGGTGCCGGCCGCCAGCCCACCCCATGCTGCGCCGGTTGCGCCCGCCGGCAGGATATAGGCATCGCCGTCCACAGGGCTTGCGGGTTGCACCATCGTGCCACGGCTGGCGACCTGCGCCTGAACCAGGCTTTCCAGCCGCATCAGGCTGGCATTCATGACAAGACGCTTCTGGCTGTGGTCGCCGACCAGAGGCAAGGTCAATCGGGGGGTCGTGTCGCTCACGCTTCACCTGCGGCTCAAGGATCGATGCCTTGAGCCTGCACGCGAAAACGATGGCGGGAATTGAATCAGCCCAGATAGACGATGCGCTTCTTGCCTTTGATGCCGCGCATTTCGGCGAGGTGCTCCTGGTGATCGGCGACATTATAGCGGCCAGCGATATAGAGCGTCTTGTCCATGTCCTTCTGGATCATGTGCGCGGCATAAAGATGTCCCTGGAACAGGGTATCCGCCGTAGGACCGAGGATGGGGATAACGATATCACCGACGCTGAGGCCGGCATCGACCGCCAGAGCCAAAGCCGCCGCTACCAGCGTCACGAAATCGCAGCGCGCCCGGAAACCCTGGATCAGAATAAAGGCGCCGGCCAGCACCGAATAGACGGTATCCAAGCCCGGTACCGGGATCCACGCCAGGATGCCATCGAGACCGATGATATTGATCGGGCCGATGCCGATAATGCGGTCGGAAAGCCGTTTGACGGTATCGACAGACTCGTAAATGCGCCTTATCTCGTCGTGGGATTTTGCCAGCACCTGTCACCCCCGTTTTTGCGCTTCCGTTAACCAGTAAACGGCGCGAAACCCTCGCTTGTCAACCGGCCTCATGAATCTGCGCACGCTTCTTTCCGCCTTTTGTACCGCCCTCGCCTTGCTGCCCTGGCGCTGGGATTGGTGTGCCTGCTCAATCCGCACCGCCCCCTGCTCTATCTGATCGACATCTTCACCCTGCCCGGCCTTACCGGCGCATGCGCGCTGGCAGCCGCACTTTGGGCATTACGGCAGGTTCCAGCCAAATGGATCGCGACAACGGCTTTTGCGGTGTTTGTCATCGCCATCTGGCCGCAGGCCTTTCCCCGCCAGGCAGCCGCCGATATGTCGGAGCCATCGGTGAAACTCGTCTTCGCCAACATGTTGATTCGTAATCGTCATCCGGAAAAAATCCTGCCGTGGATCGCCAGGGAAAATCCCGATGTCGTCGCCATGGTCGAAGTCAGCCCGTTCGCCCGCGACACCATGATGGCGACGTTGAAACGCGACCGGCCGTATGTCGTGATGCGCTATGACATGGTGGTGGCGTCGCGCTACCCCTTGGCCAATGTGGAGCGCGGCGGTGTCGGGTTCGCCTTGCTGACCGCCACCGTCAAGGCGCCCGGCGGCGACCTGACCCTGGCCGTGGCACACCTGACACGGCCGTGGCCGTTTTCCGATCCCGCCGACCAGCCACGCCAGTTCGCTCGCTTGAGCACCGCGCTCGCGCCCATGTCAGACAGCCATTTCGTCCTGGTCGGTGATTTCAACACGCCACCGTGCGCGTCCGGCCTCGGCGATTTCCTGCGCGGGCGTCACCTGCATGCCGCCGGCGCCTTCAACGGCACCTGGATCTCCGTGTTGCCGGGTCTGTTGCGCGTCACCATCGACAACGCCTTGGCCTCAGGCGACCTCAACCTCAGCCACCGGCACGCCGGACCGTACGATGGCTCGGATCACCGCCCGATCGTTGTTGATATCCGCTCGGCAAAGACGCCTTAAGCCTTGGGTTTGGCTTTCGGAGCCGGCTTGGCCGCGGGTTTGGCCACGGCCAGTTCCTTGGCGATAGGTTTGGGCGTCGGCGGCTTTGGCGCGGCCTTGACCGGTTCAGCGACGGCTTCTGCGATTGCCGGCACAACCGGAACTTCAGCAACGGGATCGATCACGGGTTCCGCCGCCGTTTCCACCGGTTCGGCCGCCTTCTCAGCTACCGCCACGACAGGCTCAACTATTTCCTCCAAAGGAAGAGAAACAGATTCCACAGACTTTTCAATCTCTTCCGCCATAGGCGCAACGGTTTCGGTCACAGCTTGCACGGTGTCTGCAGACGCTTCAGTCACAACTTCCAAAGCTTCCGGCGCAAAATCCTTCTGCCCCCAGACCGCGGTGAAGCCTGGCCAGCGCGACGCCAGTGGCAGGTCCTGCAGCAGGCCTTCGCCTTGCATCAAGCTGCGGCTCATCGCCCAGGCGCCAAGTCCGAAACCCGACGCCGCCCAGAAGGGCACCCAATAGGGCGACAATGCACCGACCCAGAAATTCATCACCTTTTCTGACGATTGCTGGAAATCTTCCGGTGCCCATAAAGAAAACCGTGTGGCGCTCGTTTCGTCGGTCATGCTGATCATCTTTCAAACCCGTGGCGAGGTGAGGATTTATTGCAGCGCAGCATATCACGTCAGCCGGGCTTCGCCAACTGGGCGAGCGGCAAATAATCGTTACCGAATAAAGACGTTATTTAAATACCGTAGGCCCTGGCCACGGCGCCCTCTTCACCGAAAACAGCCACGACGTCGGCGGCAATCGTTTGCAACTGCGTCATAAAACCGTCAGGCGCATTGACCGCCACCAGGGCACAGCCATTCATCTTCATCGGGTTCCACAACGGTCTCAGGCGCAACTCGGCCACGGCCACATCCGGCAGAGAGGCGAGCGCAGCAAACTCACGCTCAAGATGGCGCAGGAACGCGTCAAATGTTTCAAGATCCTTGAGCGGCAGCCAGACCAATGCCCTGGCGTCCGGCCGCAAACCCAGCACACCGCTCAGGCAACCGACGATTTTGCTGTAATCGTCGGGCCGTTCGAACGGCGGGTCGATCAGATAAAAAAGGTTCTTGTCATCATTGGCCGCCTCGACCGCCACAGCATAACCATCCTCCCGCACGGCCTGGCCGCGCGGATTGACGCGATCGCGCAGCAGGCGGAAGTCATCTTCGCGCAACTCGCAGCCAACATAGTCGTCCTCCGCACGCTGATGATCCAGCACCAGCACCGGCGAACCGGGATAGATGCCGACGCGATCGAAAAAACCGGACTTGCGGTTCTTGGCGCGGACATAGTCGGCCAGAGGTTTCAGGCTTTCCGGAACCGTGGCGCCGAGCAAGGCCTTGATACCGGCCTCCGCCTCTCGTGACCGGGCGAAATCGGGATTGGACAGATCGTAGAAACCGGCGCCGGCGTGGGTATCGACCACCAGCAACGGTGGACCTTCGCGCAGATGCCGAAGCAAGGCCAGAAGGGTCGCGTGCTTGGCCAGGTCAGCAAAATTTCCGGCATGAAAGCCATGACGATAATTCATTGTGTGCAGCCGCCTCGCGGCATGTGCGCAAGAGCAACCACTCGCGCCGGGGGTACGATATTCGAGATCATGACAAGCCCAGCGTCTTCTGCGTCTTTTTCGGCAGCGCGGCGGCGATGATGCAATAGGACGCTTCGATCAAGCCGAGCACCTCGTCGTCGCTCATCGTATTGCCGCGGTAATACTGGATCCATTTCATGCCGCGCGACGCCAGGTATGGCGCCGGCCGGCAATCGGAATGCTCGCGCAGCACTTCGAACATCATCTCCGACACCTTGAAGGAGACGGCAAAGTGACCGGTCTCGCCGTGACGGTTTTCGCCCCAGCCAGCAATGGCGAACACCTTGCCGCCCACCTTCCAGACATCGGCGCCGCCCCATTGCACGACATGGGTGGCGGCCGTCAGGCCAGCGCAGAAGGTATTGCAGCGTTCAGGCGTCACGCAATTTCCGGCCTCAGCTTATGCTCGCGTGCGATCTGCAATACGTCGGCCAGCAAGGCTTCCGACGTCGGCCAGGCGCCCGCGCCCTTGCCGGTAACGTACCAGATTTCGCCGTCTTCAAGCTCAATGATCGCCCGGTTCTGCTCGCCGCGCGCCCCGACCAGATAATGCCCCGCATCCAACACTTCCAGTTTCATGGAAGCTTGCAACCCGTTGTCGGTGCGATAGCAACGCGCCACATAGCGCACCCCCTTGCCCGCCGGTATGACCAGGGATTCCTCGGTGATCTGTCCGACTTCGATGTGTTTGGGTGCCTCGCCCGGAAAAGCAATCTCGCGCAGGAGCTTGAGCTTAGCGCCAACGTCGGTACCGTCGAGATCGGCGGTCGAATCCGGTTCGGCGAACCCCAGCCGCCGCGCCTCATCCATGGCGGCGTCGAAAGTGCGCCCGGATTCAACCTGGTCTATGACAAAGTTGGACGTGCCGTTGAGCACGCCCGAAATCGCCTTGATCCTGTGATCCCTGGCCGCGCGTTTCAGCGCCTCGATGATGGGTGCGCCCCCGCCGACCGATGCCGAATAGGTAAGCCAGGCGCCACTCGACTTCGCCGCCGCGCGCAAACGATCTCCGGCTGCCGCCACTGCCTGCTTGTTGGCGCTGGTCACCGAGACCCCCACCTTGAGGAAGCCCTCCAGCAGCTCGGCCGACGGCGAAACGCCTGTGCCGATATCAACAAAGACATCAACATCCGGCCTCACGAAATTACGCACATCGGAGGTGAAGGCCGCGGACAAGGGATGATCGCGCCGGCGCCCGGCATCGCGCACCAGCACACGATCGACTTCGATCAAATCGTTCCATTCAAGGCATCGTTCCAGAAATTTGGAACCGACCCCGCCTGCGCCCATGACAGCGATACGGATCTTGCGCTTCAGCACCGGCGTGGTCCGCACCGAGGTTTCCCTACCCATCACCGTTTCATAGCCCTTGGCCAGGCCGGCCACGGCCACCTGCATGTCGTGATCGGCGGCGTAGCGCATGGCCTTGTTCTGCACCACCGGAAAGGCGATCTTCAGGGCTTCGTTCCAGTCCAAGGCCTGATAAGGTTTGGCCTGGTCACCCACGGTCGCCGGATCGGCGTCATAGATGGCGTCGACATCCTTATACAGCCGCACCGGCGCCTCCAGCGCCCGCGCGACATAGACCGCCGTCAGGTCGGAACCGCCGCGTCCCAGCAGCACCGGTTCGCCGGCCTGGTTTTCCGCCACATAGCCGGGCACCACGACCAGGCCGACCTTTGCAAGATCGTTGCGCAAGACGTCCGGCTTGATGGCGATGGGGTTGGCATTGAGGTGCTCGCCCTCGGCGATCAGGCCGATCTCGTAGGCCGAACGAAAGCGTGTCACGATGCCCGAGCGTTCGCACGCCATGGCCAGCAAGGTAGCTGCACGCATCTCGCCCGTCGCCACCAGGTGCGGCGTGGCAGACGAGGACGAGGCCTGCGTGTAAGACCCCGCGAGGCGCAGCAACTGGTCGGTCTGGCCCTTGAAGGCCGATACAACCGCCACAATCTTATGGCCGTCGCGGACGAAGCGATAGACTTCCGAAACGGCGCGCTGCAAAGCACTTTCCGAAGTCAGGACCGAACCACCGAATTTGATGACAAGCGTAGACATGTTAAAGGCTATCCGTTTGCGCGTTTCCGCCCGCTATACGGCCTTTGCCACAAATTCAAAGGAAAAAGGTGAAAATTCCGGGCTTTTCACGTTAAGCTGGCCAGGTTGAACCAGGGAGACAACATGAAGCGCTTTTTCTCCACGCTCCTGGTCGTCATTACCAGTGTGTTCGGCATTGCGTGCCTGTCGATAGCCGCCGCGGCTTTCAAAAAGTCGTCAGATCCCCTGGTCATCCGCAACGGCTTTCACACCGATTACATTACCCTGACGGTTGTCTTTGGCGTTATCGGTATCCTGGCCCTGGTCTTCCTTGTCCTGGCCCTCCTTCTTGCGCTGCGTCAACGCAAGCCGGCGCCACCGGCCGCTCATTTCTGACTTGCCCGCCGGCATCCAGCGATTACAAGGCGAACATGCCCCAAAGCGCCCCTCTCAAAGCCTATGCCCTGCTTTTCGTCACCACCTTCATCTGGGCCGGCAACAGCGTGGCCGGCAAGATCGGCGCCGGCCATATCGACCCGATCCTGCTAACCGCCTTGCGCTGGGGTCTGGCGGCGACGATCATCGTCATCCTGTCGCTTAAACCTTTGCGGCAGGACTGGCCGGTCATCCGAAAACACCTGCCGCTGCTATTGACCTATGGCGCGACCGGTTTCGCCCTGTTCAACATGCTGCTTTACACCGCACTGACCGAAACCAGCGTCATCAACGTGATGATCGAACAGGCCGGCATCCCGATCGTCATCTTCATCGGCAATTTCGTCCTGTTCCGCACTCGCGCCGGCTGGGCGCAACTGGCGGGCTTTGTCCTCACCTTCGCCGGCGTGCTGGTCACGGCTACGCAAGGTGAGGCCGCCCGCCTGCTCGGCCTGAAACTGAACATCGGCGACGGTCTCATGCTGTTGGCGATCCTCATTTACGGCGGTTACACGGTCAGCCTGAAATGGAAACCGCCGCTGCACTGGCAAAGTCTGCTGGCCATACCCTGCATCGGCGCAGCCCTCACCTGCCTGCCGTTCCTCGCCTGGCGCTACGCCACCCATCCATTTGGCCCGCCCGATGCCACCGGCTGGGGCGTTACGGTTTACGCATCCATCTTTGTCGCCCTGATCGCCTCGGCCACCTATATCGCCGCCATCGAGCATATCGGCGCCAACCGCGCCGGCATCTTCATCAACCTACTGCCGATCTTCGGCGTCATCCTGTCCGTGCTGATCCTGCATGCACCCCTGCATGGCTTCCACATCGTAGCCCTGGCACTGGTATGCGGCGGCATCGTGCTGTCCGAGTGGCAGCGGCTGAAAGGTCCTTTGGGCGCCTCTTGACGCATCCGCACAATTTCCGCATATTGGCGGCACTCATCGAGACCAGCCGAGGGAAAGGCCCGACGACGCTGGGGCAACCGCTGCCAATGCAGTATGGTGCCAACTCCTACCAGGCTCATTTCCTGGACAGATGAGAGCGAGACGCCCTTCACGCCTGTATTGGCGGCGTCCTTCTCTCGACTGGTCACGATGACTGTTCTTTCCGCGACCGGACACACCATGAACGCACACACCTTCATTTCCGCGCCCGACCTGACCGGCACCGATGTCACCGCCGTCCTGCCGCAGGACTTTCGCCTGCAAAGCGGCCAGACGCTCGACCAGGGCGATGTCGTCGCCCGCGTCTACGGCCCGAAGGACGCGCCCATGGTCGTGGCGGCCGGTGGGATCAGCGCCGGCCGCGTGCTGTTCGCCAAGGAAGATTCGACCGAAACCGCGCCCGGCTGGTGGGAAGGCGTCGCCGGTCCCGGCGAAGCGCTCGACCTCAATCGTTTCCGCGTCATGTCGATCGAATTCGCGCCACGTCTGCCGACCGGGCGTGTCTTCACCATCACCACGCATGACCAGGCCCGGCTGGTGAAACTGCTGCTCGACCAGCTGGGCGTGGAAAAAATCTACAGCTTCATCGGTGCCTCCTATGGCGCCATGATCGGCCTGGCTTTCGCGGAAGCCTATCCCGACGCGGTCGAACGCCTGTGCATCATCTCGGCCGCCCACCGCGCCCACCCGATGGCCACCGCCTTCCGTGGCCTGCAACGCCGCCTGCTCAGGTTCGGCGCCGAAAACGGCAAGCCCGCCGAAGGCATTTCGCTGGCCCGCCAACTGGCCATGACGACCTACCGCTCGGACGCCGAATTCGACGAGCGCTTCGACGGCCCCGCCCCCGAAACCGCCGGCGACAACTACGTCGTCTGCCAGTATCTGCGCGCCCGCGGCGACGCCTACAGCGCTACCGACGTCAACCGCTGGATTTCAATGTCCGACAGCCTGGACCGCCATCGCGTCGATCCGGCCAGGATCAAGGCTCAAGTCTTCCTGGCCGCCGTGCCGACCGACCGCCTTGTGCCCTATTCCGACATGAAATTCCTGCACGAATCGCTGGCCCACAGCGTCTTCATCGACTTCCCGTCTCTCTATGGCCACGATGCCTTCCTGAAGGAAATCAAGCTGGTGTCGGAAATTGTCAGAACATCGCTCGCCTGAATCCCGAACATGACCAAAGACTATCTCAAAGACGCACGACTGGCCACCAAGGTCATTAATATCGGCATCGACAGCGATCCCGCCCATGGCGCGGTCATGCCGCCGATCTACCTGTCGACCAATTACAGCTTCGAGGGTTTCGGCAAGAAGCGAACCTACGACTATGCCCGTTCGGGCAATCCGACGCGCGAGGTCATCGCCGAGGTGATCGCCGAACTCGAAGGCGGCGCCGGCAGCGTCATGACCGCGTCAGGTCTCGCCGCCCTTGATCTTCTGTGGCAGGATCTGCCCGGCGACAGACGTGTTATCGCCCCGCACGATTGCTACGGCGGCACCCAGCGCCTGCTCAATGCCCGCGCCCGCCAGGGCCTGATCAGCCTCGTCTATGTCGATCAGAACGATGACGTGGCCATCGCCGTCGCCTTGTCGCAGCCCACCGCCCTGCTTCTGCTGGAAACGCCGTCCAACCCGCTGATGCGTCTTGTCGATCTCGAAAAGCTGATTGCCGCAGGCCACGCCGCCGGCGCCAAGGTTGCCGTCGACAACACCTTCCTGTCGCCGGCCCTGCAAAATCCGATCAAATTCGGCGCCGATTTCGTCGTCCATTCCACCACCAAATATATCAACGGCCATAGCGACGTCATTGGCGGCGCCCTTGTCTGCACCACACCGGAAGACGTCACGACCTATCGCTGGTGGGCCAATGCCCTGGGTTCGACGGCACCGGCCTTCGACAGCTACATGACCCTGCGTGGCATCCGCACCCTGTTCGTGCGCATCCGCCAACAACAACAAACGGCGGAAACCATTGCAGGGTGGCTGGAACAGCATCCGGCGGTCGCTGCCGTCCATTATCCCGGCTTGCCCTCGCACCCCCAGCACGCGCTGGCACAAAAACAGCAACTCGGCCCCGGCGCCATGATGAGTTTCGAGCTGAAAGGCGGCCTCGATGCGGTCAAGACCGTGCTCGATGCCGTTGACCTGTTCAGCCTGGCCGAATCCTTGGGCGGCATCGAAAGCCTGATCGTCCACCCCGCCACCATGACCCACGCCGCCATGTCGCCTGAAGCTCAAGCCACGGCCGGCATCACGGCCGGCCTGTTGCGCCTGTCGATCGGACTCGAGGACGCAGGCGACCTGGTCGCCGCGCTAGACCGGGCGCTGGCCCGGCTTACCTGAACGATCTGTAACTTGCCGCCCGGCCTGTTCACGTTCATCCTCTCTGTTTTCGGGGAGATAATCATGCGTGCAGGCCTTGTTCTTTCTGCATTTTCCATGGCGTTTGCGGCTTTGCCGGCCGTCGCGGCGGATCCCACCGATCCGATCTTCAAGGTCGAGCGCGACTTCGCCGCCTTCACCCACGACCACGGCTACACCAAGGGCTTCTTCACCTATTCCGCGCCCGGCGCCATCGACTTCGAGCCCCAGGCCACGCCGGTGCACGACCAGTTGGCCGCCGCCCTCGCCCAGGACGACAGCGAAAAGGATGCGCCGTCGAAACTGATCTGGTGGCCCTATCGCGCCAGCATAGCCTCATCCGGCGACCTGGCCTGGGACATGGGCCCGTGGCGCATCGACGGCAGCGACAAGGCCGGCTGGTTCATGACCGTCTGGCAGAAGCAAGCCGACGGCACGTGGCGCTGGATCATCGATGGTGGCGCCGGGCCGGACAGTCTCGACAAGCTGCCTCCGGACGGCGCGATCGAAACGCAATCGGGCGGGATGAGCGCCGGCAGCGCCGACGCGGCGGATTCCTCGGTAAAAACGCGCGATACGGCGCTCGATGTCGCGCTGACGGCCAAAAGCGGCGTGGACGCCTATGCCGGTTTCTATATCAAGGACATGCTCGTGGCCGCCGGCGACATCGCTCGTCCGGCCACTGGCAAAAAGGATATCGCGGCCATGTTCGCCAGCCGGCCGGGCGGTGCGCAATGGACACGCGATGGCGACGGCGCATCCCAGGCGGGCGATCTCGCCTATACCTATGGTCATGCCTCAGCCGCCGACGGCACCTATCTTGGTCACTATGTCCGCGTCTGGCGCAAATTCATGCCGGGCGATAACGGCTGGGTCGTCATGGTCGATGACTATCAGTCGGCGAAATAATTACTTCTTCTTGCCGTCCAACTGGTCGAACCAGCTCTGGTCCTCCAGTGAAAAGCCGCGACAGTGGGCCAGCAGCCCCACGCCCTGCTGCAGCACGATCTTGCGGTCGAGAGTACCGTCGGCATAACGGTCGATGCTGCGGATGCCGGCGGTATCGTCGAAGACATAGCCCATCACGGTCGTGCCATCCGCCACCGTCACCTTGACCGAGGTCGTGTGCGCCTGGCCCTCGTCATTGACCTTGGCATAGATCGGATCGGCGGCGATCACCTGATAGGTCAGGCCGTCGCGCACCAGATGGCTGGTGCCGCGCGGGATGATGAAGCTGTTGCCGTTGTCGTCGGTCAGGCCGCACGAATTGGCGTCACGCCACGTCTTGAAACCGATGCCCTTGCCGTTCTCGATCTCCTGCAGCAGCAAATCGGGACCGGGATGGGCGGTATTGGTGAAGTTGATCTTCTGGCGATGATGATTGACCACGATATAGTAGTCGCCGTCGCCATAGACGCCGTAATTATCGTCCGACATCTGGTTGCAGGCGCCCAGCGAAACAAGCAGCGCGCCCGCCAGGATCATAGCCGTCGTCTTCATCGCGTTTCCTCTTTGCCGTCCGCGTTTTGGCAGGTAGGGTTAACCTTAATTGCCACAGCCGGAAAAGTCCATTCGCGCCATGCCCCATTCGCCCGCCGCAACCCGTTATGACGCCATGCCGTATCGTCGTTGTGGCCGTTCCGGGCTGAAGCTGCCCGCCATATCGCTGGGCCTTTGGCAGAATTTCGGCGGCGTCGATGCGCTCGAAACCCAGCGCGCACTCTTGCGCCGTGCCTTTGACAAGGGTGTGACGCATTTCGACCTCGCCAACAATTACGGCCCGCCGCCGGGCTCGGCCGAGGCCAATTTCGGCCGCCTTTTGTCCGAGGATTTCGCCGCCCATCGCGACGAACTGGTCATTTCGTCCAAAGCCGGCTGGGACATGTGGCCCGGCCCCTATGGTGGTCTCAACGGCTCTAAAAAATACCTGATCGCCAGTTGTGACCAGAGCCTGAAGCGCATGGGCCTCGATTATGTCGACATCTTCTATTCCCATCGCGTCGATCCGTTCACCCCGCTGGAAGAGACCATGGGCGCGCTGGCGCAACTGGTGCGGCAGGGCAAGGCGCTTTACGTCGGCATCTCGAACCACAACGCCGAACTGACGCAACAATGCGCCGAAATCCTGGCCTCGGAAGGCGTGCCCCTGACGATCAACCAGCCCAATTACAGCCTGCTCGACCGCTGGATCGAGCCCGGGCTTCTCGCCGCCAATAGCGACACAGGCGCCGGCATGATCGTCTTTTCCCCCTTGGCGCAGGGCTTTCTGAGCGACAAGTACCTGAACGCCTTGCCCGAAGACTCACGCGCCGCCCGCCAGGACTGGATCCGCGCCCGGCTGACGCCGGAAACGCTCGATCGCATCCAGGCTCTCGACGCCGTGGCGCGGATGCGTGGCCAGAACCTGGCGCAGATGGCCATCGCCTGGACCTTGCGCGACGCTCGCGTGACCTCGGCCCTGATCGGCGCGCGCACGCTTGAGCAGCTCGATAATTCCCTCTGCGCCCTTGAACAGCTGTCGTTTCGTGACGACGAACTTGCCGAACTCGACCGCATCACACGAACCGATCCCGATATTTTCGCCGCGCCACCCAAGGCCGACGGCCGCGATCTGCGCCAGAACCCGCACTTTTAGCCTTGACCCTCACGGTTCTATTGTCCTACAAAATCACCTATAAAAACCGGGACCAGGGAAACGCGCCATGACCAAGATCTTTTTCGCCGCCACCAGCATGTTAGCGCTAACCCTGGCAGCGCCGACCTTGGTGAAGGCCGCCGATACGCCGGCCATCGCCCTGTCGGTCGATACCACCCAGGCCGGCGCCAGGATCGACCGCCATATCTTCGGCCAGTTCGCCGAGCATCTCGGCACCGGCGTCTATGGCGGCATCTGGGTAGGTCCGGACTCGCCCATCCCCAATACGCGCGGCATCCGTAACGACGTCGTCGCCGCCCTCAAGGCCATCAAGGTGCCCGACGTCCGCTGGCCTGGCGGCTGCTACGCCGACAACTACCACTGGCGTGACGGCATCGGACCGAAGCGCAACGCCCGCGTCAACACCAGCTGGGGCGGCGTCATCGACAGCAACGACTTCGGCACCGAGGAATATATGGATTTCCTCGACCAGATCGGCGCCGATGCCTATGTCTCGGTCAATGTCGGCTCAGGCACGGTCAAAGAAGCCGCCGACTGGACGGAATACATGACCGCCAGCCAGCCGACGGCGCTCGAACAGGAGCGCGCTCAAAACGGCCACCCGGCGCCCTACAAGGTGCCGTTCCTCGGCATCGGCAACGAAAGCTGGGACTGCGGCGGCCTGATGACCCCGGAAGAATATAGCGACCAGATGCGGCTCTACGGCCGTTTCGTCAACAATTTCAACGCCGATGCCCCGATGCAGAAGATCGCCGTCGGCCCGGGCGGCGACGACACCACCTGGACCGACACCGTCATGAAGACGTGGAAGGAACGTCACGGCTGGTCCTTCGATATTTCTGGCATGTCGCTGCACTCCTACACCGTGTTCGAAGGCTGGCCGCCGCACATGGCCGCCACCGGCTTCGACGAGCAGGGCTATGCCAATGTGCTTGGCGAAACCCTGAAGATGGGCCCGCTGATCGACAAGCAATCGGCCGTGATGGACAAGTACGATCCCGACAAGAAGGTTTCGCTCGTCGTCGACGAATGGGGCGCCTGGTATGCCAAGACGCCCGGCAGCCACGACGGCTTCCTGGCCCAGCAGAATTCGCAGCGCGACGCCGTCCTGGCCGCGCTCAACCTCAACATCTTCGCCCGCCGCGCCGATCGCGTCCGCATGGCCAATATCGCCCAGATGATCAACGTCCTGCAGGCCATGATCCTGACCGATGGTCCGAAGATGGTCCTGACGCCGACCTACCACGTCTTCCACATGTACGTGCCGTTCCAGGATGCCACCTTCATCCCCGTCAAATACGACGCCGGCAGCTACACCAAGGGGGCCGTCCCCCTGCCCCGCCTCGACGCCATCGCCGCCAAGGGCACGGACGGCAAGATCTGGCTCAGCCTGACCAATCTCGATCCCAACCAGCCGCTGGAAGTCGACGCCTCGGCCCTCGGCTTCAAAGCGAAGTCGGCGACCGGCCAGACCCTGACCGCGCCGAAGCTCGATACGGTCAACGATTTCGACCATCCCGACGCCGTCACGCCCAAACCGATTTCGGCCACCGGCAAGAACGGCGCCCTGGTTCTGAAACTGCCGCCGGAATCGGTCACCGTCGTCGAACTGGACTAGGACGGCCGTTTATCCGCTTCCCCGTAAAAACCCAACCAGCCTTCCCTTGCTACACCTCTCCCCATTTATGGGGAGAGGACGAGAGCCGAGGCGCAGCCGATGGCGATCGGGTGAGGGGCAAGCCAATTTCAGGCACATCAACGCCCAACTTATCCCGCCTTCTGAAACCATGCGAACCTGTCAGCATGGATTATGCTGACAAGGAGCTCGAAGAACTGGCGAACCTGCGCGTTCTGCGCCAGCGCCTTCGTGCCTGCGCCGAGGCCCAGCGAAACTCCCAGCCCGGCCGGCCGGCCGCGGTGGATCATCCGCCAACCGTCGCCATGATGTCTTGCCCCCGCCGCGCGATGGCGAAGCGTCTTGCCGTCCATCCCCTGTCAGATTTCATTCGACAAATCCCGCAATCGGGCGCACCCTCATGATCACGGGTTCGTGATAATAGCCGGTTCGGGGAATGATCGATGAAAGTCCAGGTCGCCGCTTTTGCCCTGTTGTGCCTGTTGGCCGCCGGCTGCAATGCCAGACCATCCGCCGATGTCGCCACCTACAGCGACGAAAAGGTGAAGGTCGATCTGCTGGCGCCGCCGAAACCCGCTGATGCTGCTGCTCCGTCCCCTCAGGCTGATGTCGTCAGCCTCCCGCAACTGGCCTATGACTATACCTACGGCTTTGCCGCCTCGCCCGACAATGTCGAAACCCTGATCAAGTCCGACCAGGCCGCCTGCGATCGCGCTGGTCCGGTCGATTGCCAGATGATCTCTCTCAGCGCCGACAACAATCGCGACGCCGGCTATGTCCACAAAACCCTGGAACTGCGCGTCACGCCGCAATGGCTCAAGACCTGGCAGGGCGGCCTCGACGCCGGCCTGAAACAGGCCCACGCCCGCATCACCTCGCAAAACGTCACCAGCGAGGACCTCAGCCTGCAGATCGTCGATTCCGAGGCCCACATCAAGAACCAGGAAGCCCTGCGCGACCGCCTGACCGAGATCATCAAGACCAGCTCCGGCAAGGTCTCCGACCTCGTCGATGCCGAGCAGCAACTGGCCCAGGTCCAGGAAGAGATCGATTCCGCGCAGTCGGCCCTGGCCGTCATGCAAAAACGCGTCGCCACCTCGCACCTGACCCTGACCTATGAAAGCGAACAGGCCGCAGCCTCCAACGGCACGTTCGCGCCAGTGACCGATGCATTGAAAAGCGTGCTGCGCGACATGATGACGGTGTTTGGGGTGCTGATTCACCTGTTCGCGGTGCTGATCCCGCTGGCTATCGTCGGCGTGCCCATCGCCTGGCTGGTGCTGAAATGGCGCGCCAGGCGCAAGGCACAGAAGGATGCCGAAAAGCCAGTCAACTAATCTGCTCCTCCCCGCTTGTCGGGGAGGGGACCATGAGCCCGGCACAGAGCGTAGCCCAACCGAAATGGGCGAAATGGTGGTGGGGTTTCTTACTTTCCCTCAACCTCGATCTTCGGCAAAGCAGCAATCGGCTCCACGGTGATATGGCGGAAGAAGGTCTCCGCGCCCTCCGACTGAAGTTGGATATGGCCGTGCGTCAGGGGCTGGCAGACCTTTCCGCCGTCTGGATCGCACAGCCCCCACACCTCCATGACCGGCACGCCATTGACGACGTGGATGGCATGGTCGCCAATGACGTAAAGGTCGAGCACATTCCATTGCCCGACCGGCTTCTCGGCATTGCCGGCATTCTCGACATTCCAGAACGAGGTATTACCAACCGCTGCCGTCGCTCGCCCCCCCACCATGAAACGGCGCTGCGGATCGATCAGCGACGGATCGCGCGCCTCCGTGGTTTCGGCGCTGACACCTGCGCCCACCGGCACCACCATGCCGGTCGAACCGGTCATGATCTCGAATTCGACCGCCCGCGCCCAGGTTCCCCAGACTGCCCCCTGAGGACCGTGCGAATGGTAGAGCAGGCCGTTGTTCTCCGGCTGGTCGAGGCGCGGCGCCCGGCGCACGCCGCTGAAGCGATATTCCAGCCGCAAATGATAATCGCCATAATCGCCGTGGTTGATCAGGCTGCCCCAGGTCGCGCCGTCGACGCGCAAGGCCGGCTCGCCATCCTCGGTCACCACCGTGAACATGGTGCCCTTGCCCCCCGGACCGAGCGGCGTACCCGGCTCGGGCTTGTAGGTCACCGACGGATCGGCGTAACCGAGCCAGGCATCCCAGTCATGGAGGTCATGGCCGTTGAACAGGTCGACGGCCGGCCCGGTCGCGGACGGCACATCGGCCAGGACCAGGTGCTGTTTCGAAAACGCCGGATCATCCTTCCAGCCGGCTTGCAACGCCGGATCGGCGGCGAAAGCCGGCACAGCCATCAGGCCCAGCACCGCCGCCCACATCAACGAGGTGCGCACGGATCAGTTCGCTGCCGGGGTGCTCATCCCCTTCATCTTGTTCATGGCGTCGTACATGTTGATCTTCACGCCGACAGCCGTGATGATGTCGCCGGCCTTCATGTCGGCCGGACAGGCGCCCAGCCACTTGCCGTCCGTGGTGCTGTCGACACTGTCATGACCGGCGACGGCAGGCGAGAACTTGGCGTTCATCGTCTGGTGGAACGCGTTGTCGCCATTGCGCTCGATATGGATACGGCTGTCGATCGTTCGCCCCTGCGCCGTGCAGGTCATGGCGATATCGGCGCCGTTGGCGGCCGGCGTCACCGATTTCTGGCTGCAATCGACGGCGGCCATGTTGCTGCCCATCGCCGCTGTCGCCATGTTGGCGCCCATCGCCGCGTCGACGCACATCTTGGTGACCATGGCCGGGTGCGCCCCTACCGTCTGCGTCAGCTGCCACAGGCCTGCCTTTTGCGCCATCGGTGAAAACGCCGAACCTGCCCCGGCAACCGTGGCTGCAGGCGAAGCGGCACTGTCGGCCGCCGCCGCGGCCGGCGGCGTGCCGCCACCGTCGCCGTCATCGGCCGACTGCGCGTCCGGTTTGGAACACCCGGCCAGCACGACCAGGGCCAAGGTTATACACACGTGATACCCCAACGACTTCATGGCGGTCATCCCTGCTCTGCAACGCTTTTGACAGTGTGATCACGATCATACAGCCGAACCGTCAGGAACAAAGGGTTTTTATTGGCTTCAGCCGAGGTTTTAGCGGAGTGTCGCCTTACTGCCATCCAGCGAAGCCGCCGCCGAAGACGCCGCTTCGGACGCCAGTTGCGACGACAGCACCGAGGCGCCCGCCGAATCACTGGCCGAAGCCTCGCTGGCCGTCTGCGGCTCGGGCCGCGCGCATGCCGCCAGGCCGCCCAGCAACAGCATCGCGAAAAATGGCAACGGTTTCATCCTCATCCTCATCCGGCATGGGGATCGTCCGGCAACCGCCAGTCGACCGGCGGATAGCCCTTCGATTCCAGGAAGGCATTGGCCTTCGAAAACGGCTTGCTGCCGAAAAAGCCGTTATGCGCCGACAAGGGCGACGGATGCGGCGACTTCAGCACCAAGTGACGAGTCTGGTCGACAAAAGCGGCTTTTTTCTGGGCGTAACTGCCCCAAAGGATAAAAACGACGCTGTGCGGCTGGTCGTTGACCGCGCGAATAACGGCGTCTGTAAACTGTTCCCATCCCTTGCCCTGGTGCGAATTGGCCATGGCCATCTGCACGGTCAGCACGGCATTCAGCAACAGCACGCCCTGCTTCGCCCAGTGTTCCAGGAAACCGTGTCGTGCCGGCGGGATGCCGAGATCGGATTGCATCTCCTTGTAGATATTGACGAGCGACGGCGGAATCGGCGTGCCGGGTTTGACGCTGAAGCACAGGCCGTGCGCCTGGCCCGCGCCATGATAGGGATCCTGGCCGATAATCACCACCCGAACCTTGTCGAGCGGCGTCAGGTCGAGCGCGCGGAAGTATTCGGCGCCTTTGGGGAAAATGACCTTGCCGGCCGCCTTCTCGCCCTGCAGGAAATCCTTCAGGTGGTGCATGTAGGGTTTGTCGAATTCCGGCCCAAGCGCGGCCTTCCAACTGTCGTCCAGCTTGACCTCGGCCATGCCGCCATCCTCCGCATTCGCGGGCGCAACTGGCCTGCGACTCAAAGCCTGAGTCAAGACTTATTGCACGTACCGGTGACCACGCCGGTGATGTGGGTCGTGGAATTGGCCGTCACATCCGTGACATCACCGGATAGCGACTGGTTGTCGGTGGAAACCGTCAGGCTGCCGCTGCCGCGGGCGGCTTCGCAATCCGCCGTCCAGTTGATCGTGCCGCCGTCATTGGAAAAGACCTGGTTCGGACATTGCGGCCCCGTCAGGGGCACGGGCGGCGTCTTCAGGTCGTCCGGACCTGTACACAGGCTGACGGACTTGCTGATGGGCGCCTGGCCGGCCACGGTGGTCTGCATCGTCACCTGCCACAGTTGCGCGGTGCCGGGCAAGGCCGCGGCCGCGGCGGCTTCCGGCGGCGATGCCGAGGTGGCATCCTGCTGGACGGGATCGACATGGGTGGCGGCGGTCTGGCTCCACACCACCGGCGCAGAACCGGCGGCGGCGAGGATGGCGACGGCGGCGGCCTTGAGGAAGGGTCGCAACAGCATGGCATGGCTCCTTTACGCCCCCGCGAATTCGCAGGCTAGGTTCGCGGCCTTAAGGAAACAATGGCGGCCTGCGCTTGTGTCATAAGGATGGCATCAATCGATGCGGCTGCAACTATTGTCACGATTAACCAAGCGTGTATGCTGCCGGCTGCGCCATAGCCGGACCTGTCCAAAGCAAGCCAAATGGGAGCCACGATGAAGACCTTGAAAACCCTGACCGCCGCCGCGGTGCTCCCGCTGCTGGCCGCTTCCCTCGCCGTCCACGCCGCCCCGAAGGCAAAGACCCCGCCGCCCGCGACACCGGTCGTCGTCACCCCGATGACGCCCAACAACACCGCCAGCTACCAGGCGATCAATCCCGACGACGCCAATTACGTCAAGCGCGTGGTGATGATCCCGATGCGCGACGGCGTGAAGCTCTATACCGTCATCGTCTTCCGCAAGGGCACGACCGGCGGCCCGATCCTGCTGTCGCGCACGCCCTACGACGCCAAGTCCTCGGCCGCGCGCACCCAAAGCACCGACATTGACCAGATCCTGCCCGCCATGGATGCCGACTTCGTCGATGACGGCTATATCCGCGTCTACCAGGACATTCGCGGCATGCACAATTCCGAGGGCGACTTCGTCATGACGCGCCCGCTCATCGGCACCGGCGGCAACACCACCAAGGTCGACGAAGCCACCGACGCCTATGACACCATCGACTGGCTGGTGAAGAACGTGCCGGAATCGAACGGCAAGGTCGGCGTGGTAGGATCGTCCTATCTCGGCTTCACCACCCTGATGGCCGAGATCAATCCGCACCCGGCGCTGAAGGCGGTGGCGCCGCAGTCGCCCATGGTCGATACCTGGATCGGCGACGACGCCTTCCATAACGGCGCCTTCCGCGTCACGCAGATGGACTATGTCGTCGAGCAATCCACCGCCAAGGGCGAAGGCGGCGGGCCGGTCTATGGCCCGGGCGACGACTACAGCCGCTATCTTGCCGATGGCTCGATGGGCGACCATGCCAAGAAGTACGGCATGGACGCCTATCCCTTCAACCGGTTGATCCTCGAACATCCGGCCTATGACAGCACCTGGTCCGACGTCGCCGTCGACAAATGGATGGCGAAACAGCCTTTGACGGTGCCGACCATGCTGATGGTGGGCCAGTGGGACCAGGAGGACAGCTACGGCTCTCCCGCGGTCTATAAGGCGATGGAACCCAAGGACACCAACAATGACATGGTCTCCCTGGTCATCGGGCCGTGGCGCCATTCCGGCGTCAACCATTACGGCTACGGCCTGGGCGCCCTCACCTTCGATGGCGATACCGCCGAGGAATTCCGCGCCAGGTATCTCAAACCCTTCTTCGACCATTACCTCAAGGGCGCGCCCGATCCGCACACGCCGCCGGTCCTGACCTATGCCACCGGCATCAACCAGTGGGAAGTGTCGCAGAAGTGGCCGGTCGGCACGCTGACGCCGCTCTATCTCGGCGACAACAACACGGCTTCCATGACCGCGCCGGCCGCCAGCGGCCACGACGATTACGTATCCGATCCCGCCAAGCCCGTGCCGTTTATCCCGCGCCCGATCAACATGAACGACCGCCTGCAGTGGACCACCTGGCTGGTCCACGACCAGCGCTTCGTTTCCGACCGCCCCGACGTGCTGGTCTACGAAACGCCGGTGCTCGACAAGCCCGTCCACATCATGGGCGCACCGCTCGTTGATCTCTTCGCCGCCACCTCCGGCACCGACAGCGACTGGGTGGTCAAGCTGATCGACGTCTATCCCAACACCTCGACCGAAGGCGTGCCGCAAGGCGCCCTGCCCCAGGACATGGCCGGCTTCGAACTGCCGATCGGCATCGAAATCTTCCGCGGCCGCTATGTCGACGGCTTCGACAAGCCGCGCGCCCTCGTTCCCGGCAAGGTCGAGGAATACAAGTGGTCCCTGCCCAATGTCGACCACGTCTTCCAGCCCGGCCACCGGTTGATGATCCAGGTCCAGTCGTCGCTGTTCCCGCTCTATGACCGCAATCCGCAGACCTATGTCGACAACATCTTCTGGGCCAAGCCGGGCGACTATCAAAAGGCGACGGAAAGCGTCTATCATGGCGCAGGCAACGCCTCGGCCGTCTGGCTGCCGATCGCCGGTCAATGATTGAAACATTTGCCGGAACGCCACAAAGCACGACGTCAAAGCGCTTAAAGCCCTTTTGACGGAAGCACGGCGTAGCTCCCTCTCTTATACCTTCCTGAAATCTTCGATTTCGGGGAGGGGGACCGCCGCGTTTCTTCAACGCGGTGGTGGTGGGGCGTCTTGCTGCCTTCACCT
>FTDB01001533.1_pt1 | contig 40148 bp, 49 predicted proteins | sample 1639741 | NCBI WGS metagenome assembly FTDB01 (sample SAMEA3914869, study PRJEB12502) | metagenome | biome: forest; material: soil | place: USA | collected 2012-03-12 | depth 0.1 m | reverse complement strand
GGTCACGATGCTCGGGGCCGACGTCCCCCGGGTCTCGATGCTCGGGGCCGACGTCTCCCGGGTCACGATGCTCGGGGCCGACGTCCCCCGGGTCACGATGCTCGGGGCCGACGTCCCCCGGGTCTCGATGCTCGGGGCCGACGTCTCCCGGGTCACGATGCTCGGGGCCGATGTCCCCCGGGTCACGATGCTCGGGGCCGACGTCTCCCAGGTCACGATGCGCGGGGCCGACGTCTCCCAGGTCACGATGCTCGGGGCCGACGTCCCCCGGGTCACGATGCTCGGGGCCGACGTCCCCCAGGTCTCGATGCGCGGGGCCGACGTCCCCCAGGTCACGATGCTCGGGGCCGACGTCTCCCAGGTCTCGATGCGCGGGGCCGACGTCTCCCAGGTCTCGATGCTGACGGAGGCAGCGGCCAAAATGATCAAGAGAGGCGCTGCCGAACCGGTGAGCACCGCGTGGATGGTGCCGCACACGATTTCGATTTCGGCATTCGAATTTGCCGCAATGGCTTTGTCGAACCCGGACTGCGATTTGACTTTGATGGGGGCCATGATCGTTACGCCAGTTCCGGTTCGCGGGCGGCGGTCGCGGCGGCGATGTACGGCGCCCATTGGTCCTGGGTCAGCTTCGAGCCGTGGTCGACGCCGAAGGTGTTCAGCACGGCGACGGCGGCATCACGGCCCCGAGCCGCTGCCAGGGCCAGCGTGGCCTTGGTGACGTCCTCGTAGGTCAGGACGGGGGCGTCAGCCGGCATACCGGAAGCAGGAGCAGTCGAACCCGTGGCAGTCTTTTGGGCTGCGGGGACGGACTGCGTCGCGTCCGCAGTGGACACAGACGAGGCGCTGTCGTTTCCCGCATCAGCGGAGGACGACTTTTCCGCAGTCGCAGCACCGGCACCAGCTTCGCCCTGTGCCTGCGTCGCGGCAGGAGAAGACGGCTTGCCGGTGCTGGCAGGCTGGGGGTCATTTTTGACCTCGGCCGCCGACGTCTTCACGCCGGGGATTTCGCGTGCGGAAGCTTGCTCGGCCGTCGCACCGCGGGCGCCCAAAGTGCCGACGTTGAGCGTATCGGCGGTCTGCAAGCCGCTCAGGACTTGCGAGAGCGCCTGGACACCGGCAAGGAGGTGGTCGAGCAGCTCCGTATCGATGGCAATAAGGGGCTTAAGGGACATGGAATTTCCTTTCGTTTGCAGGAGTTAAGCGGCGTGGACGGTGATCTTGCGGGCGCGGGGACTGGTCATCGCTCAGCCCTCCCAAGTCACGGAAGCGGCGTCCGGATGGCGCCACTGACCGCCGACAAGCACGCCATCACGGAACAGGAAGGGCTTGCCGATGAGCGGATCGGTGAAGGTCTCGTCGTGCAGGAAATCGTCAAACGAGGCGCCGGTGTCCGCCATATAGGCGACCGCTTCCGGCGTTGAGGCCGTCACAACGTCGGCCATGACCGAGGCGACGTAAGCCGTGTGGGCGTTCATTGTTGCGTGCTCCGTATTTCGTTCTACGGAGCAGATATTGCAATTTGCAAAGTCCTGCGTCAACAGAAATTTGCAAATTGCAAAGTCAAAATGATAACTCGCTGTTTTTACCAGCTATTTATAAATCGGCGAACCCGTGTTCTGAATCAGCTTGACTCGTCGCCCAAACGTGAACAAAATGAGAACAAATTAGACGCAGTGATGGACAGAATGACCTACCAACAGCCAATCGAGAGCGACGACCTGAACGCCAGCTGGAAAAGCGCCGCAACCATATCGGAACTGCAAAGTTCGACCTTGATTTCACCTTTGCAATATGCAAAGTTTGGAGTCATGAGAAAGCACCTGACGACTGAGCAAGGCGCGCTTGCGGCCAAGCTACGCGGGATAGGGATTAGCGAGAGCTATGCCTCCCAGCTGGTAAACCGAAAGCGCACACCGTCCTTCGCGCTCGCTTTAAAGATAAAAAGCGAACTGGGTATCGACCCTGAGTTCTGGTCCTCGTCAGATACTTTGCAGATTGCAAATTAAGTTATCCACACCTTTCAACCCGTGGCGGGGGCGAGACTATGACAATTCACCAACCGGGCGACTCTGGTCGCTCGTCGCAAGACGCCCAAAAAGCGTATATTTTCAAGTGCTGGAACGAAGGGCAGTCGGCCCGCGAGATCGCCGAAAAGGTCGGTCGTTCACGCGGCTCGGTTATCGGCCTGGTCCATCGTGCCGGGCTAACGCGCTCGAAGTCCGGCGCGAAAGAGACTGCCCGGCTCGGTTATATCGACGACCGCTCACGCGTACGCCGTGCAACGAAGCCGGAGGCCGCCCCGGCTGCTCCGAAGGCCCTACCCGTTCCCAGGTCCGTCAGCGCTGAGTGGAAGCCCTTGGGCGTCGCCCTGCTTGATCTGGGGCGCAACGCCTGCCGCTGGCCGCTCGACGGTGGCCTGTACTGCGGCCTGCCGACCGAGTTCCGCAAGTCGTATTGCCCTCGCTGCGACCGCGCGTCGCGGGCCGGTGGCAAGTGAGCGCGCTGCCTCCTACCGGGTTCGCCGGCCGTTGGACACCCCACCGCAAGCAAGCCGTCGCCGATTCCGTGCGCGGTGGCGCGCTGTCGATCGCGGATGCAATCAAGGCCTATGACCTGAGCGCCGAAGAGCTGGCCAGTTGGCTGCATCGAGCGAGCAATGGCCGCGCCGCGCTTCGTGTGACGAGGCGCTGACGTGGCTTTCGATTCTTCCTGCTTCGATCCTCATCGCGAAGGACTGCGCGTCCTGGTCGCCTGCGAGTTCTCGGGCGTCGTCCGTAATGCCTTCGCTGCTCGTGGTCATGATGCCTGGTCGTGCGACCTGCTCCACGTCGAAAATAATCTTCGCGTTGTCACTGCCACTGAAAATAAAAGCAAGCACAATCATTTTGGCGGTGGGGAATGACCTACGGCGCTACTTTTGAGGAATGGGTAACGTTTGATCTTCTCCTGGGCTTAACTCGGGATTTACTCCCCGTCGTCAGCAACCCCCATGCCGAGATCAGCCCCGACAGCAAGATGAAGGCGCTCGGCAAGACGCCGAGTCGCTACAACCGCGAGGGCCACGTCGTCGGCTTCCCAAAGTGGACCGAGTGGACGTCCCTGCCGGTGGACCTGGCGGACTGGTCGCAGGAGCCCGACTACGGCATCTGCATCCAGACTCGCCGTGTGCGTGCCCTCGACATCGATGTCGGCGACCACCTGCCGGCGCAGCAGATCGAGGATGCCTGGTACGAGGCCCTGGGCATCGACTGCCCTGTCAGGATGCGCAGCAACAGCGGCAAGCGTCTCCTGGCCTTCGTGGTCGAGGGCGACTTGCCAAAGCGTCGCATGACGGTCGAAGGTGGCATTATCGAGCTCCTGGCCACCGGTCAGCAGTTCGTCGCCGCCGGTGAGCACCCGTCCGGCGTCCGCTACACCTGGTCCGGCGGTCTGCCGCACACGCTGCCTGTCATCTCGCTCGCGCAGCTTGACGCCGCGTGGCAGGCGCTCGCAGACCGGTTCGCGGTCGAGCCCCCAACCTCGTCGAGCGGGCTGCGGCGCCGCGGTCAGGATCTGACGATCACCGACCCCGTGGTCGACCACCTGTTCGCGCACGGCCTTGTGCTCGACACCGGCCGCGATGGCCAGGTCTTCGTTGAGTGTCCCTGGTCGGACCAGCACACCCAGGACAACGGCCTGACACAGACGTCGTGGATGGCGGCCGGCAGCAACGGCTACGAGCGCGGCCACTTCTCGTGCCTTCACGCGCACTGCCAGGCCAGGACGGACAGCGAGTTCAAGGCCGCGGTCGGCTTCGACGAGAACGAATTCGAGCCCGTGGTCGATGTGGCCCCGCCCAAGCGACGGCGGTTCGAGGCTGTGCCGATCGGGCAGTTCACCGAGGGTGCGCCTCTTACGTGGTTCATCAAAGGCGTTATCCCCCGGGCGGCGCTTGGCGTGATCTATGGGCAGTCCACGGCCGGCAAGTCGTTCATCGCGCTCGACCTCGCTGCGCATATCGCGCTCGGCCGGGAGTGGCTCGGTCATCGGGTAACGAAAGCGCGGGTCGTGTACGTAGTCGCCGAAGGTGTCGCGGGCTCGCGTAAGCGTAACCAGGCGCTGGCCCACGCCCTCGGCATCGATCTGAACGACCTTGACGTCCATATCGTCGCCGATGCGCCGAACTTGTTGAAGGAGGACGACGGCAAAGCCTTGGCGGCCGAACTGAGCCTGATACAGGCCGACCTCGTCATCGTCGACACCCTTGCCCAGACCACGCCCGGTGCGAACGAAAACAGTTCGGAGGACATGGGTCTTGCTTTGCGGCATTGCAAGACGATTCACGAGGCGAGCGGCGCCACGGTCTTACTCATTCACCACAGCGGCAAGGATATCGCCAAAGGGTCTCGCGGCTGGTCGGGCATCAAGGGCGCCTGCGACTTCGAAGGGGAAGTGTTGCGCGACGGTGACGACCGCCTGTTCAAGGTTTCGAAGAACAAGGATTCATCAGACGGTGATGAATACCACTTCAAACTGAAGATCGAGCATTTAGGCGTCGACGAAGACCTTGAGGCTGTCACGTCCTGCTCCGTTGAGTACTGCGCGCCGCCTCAGCGCTTTGAAAAGATCGAACCGCCGAAGGGCGCGAACGAGCTAGCTATTTGGGAGGCCCTGCGCCTGCTGTCACCGGATGGGGTCGGCGTGGAAACGGAGACCGTTGTTGCGGCGGCCGTGGCACGCTTGCCCGAAAAGCGGGATGCGAAAGGACACGATCGGCGTGCAGAAAATGTTCGTCGTTCTCTCAAGTCGCTAATTTCTGCGCGCAGAATTGCGCAGTGTGAGGGTGAAATATGGCTCGAATGGTAAATTTAACTCGCAATTTTTTGTCCCGCACGTCCCGCACGGTGTCCCTCACGTGTAGTGCGGGATACGCAAATCCCTCCTGGTTGTCCCTCACGGACGCAGCCCCCTTTAGGGGGCGCAGTGTGAGGGACCAGGGATGCCCAACTCGGTTAGGGATTTTCAAACCGGCAAACTACCAAGTCGCAAATTTTTGCGCGTCAGGAGATCGAACATGAAAGTTGACCAAAGCACCCAGCAGGCCCCGACCGTGGACCCGGTGACGCTTCGCATCAGCGATGCCGCGCAGTGCCTCGGCTTATCGCGCCCAAGCATCTACAAACTGATCCGCCAAGGCGATCTGCGCTGTGTGAAAATCGCCGGTCGTTCGCTCGTGCCTTTCGAGGACATCAAGCGCCTCGTGGCGGAAGCAACACGCAGAAGCAACACGCAGGAAACAACGAGTTCGGCCTAAAATACGAACGTAAATTCTAACACGTAATTTTTTACAAGTTCAGGGGCGAGTACATGGCAAAGCGCAAAATCTACAACCCGGCGAAGGACGGCCGCGCCGCGGACTACCTGTCGCGAAAATCGCAACGCGAAATCGACGACGCGATGCGGGCTCAGGCCCTGGCTCGTGACCCGGCTTCGGCCGGCCTTGACGTAGCCGAGGTGACGCGACAGGGCGACGTGGTCGTCGACCACGACAGCCGCAACGGCGCCATCCTGCGCGCCGAACGGATCGGCCGAAACGTGTTCTGCCAGCTTGGCCGGCTGCGCGCCGGGCAGACCGACCCCACGCTGTCGGCGGAGATGGTCGACGCCGGTAACCGGTTGATCGAAATCTATGCCGAGAAACACGGGCTGGCGGGCTCGCTCGATGCCAACCTGCGCCAGGTCTTCGATCGCGTTGACGGGGGCACGAAAGACGACGATTTCCTGACCGGCCGCATGCACTCGGCCATCAAGCGCTGGCAACGGATCATGGGCGATTTCGGCGCTCAGTCTCGCCTGCCGGCGCTGTTCGAGCTGCTCTGCCAGGACGCGATGGAGACCGAGCACACGCTGCGGGTTTCGGCCAACCGAACGCGTTGGCGCAGCATCGTGGCGCAGGTCTGCGCGATCCAGGAGCCGCACGCTCAAGCCGCGTTGATCGTTTTCGGATGCACCGAGCTCGTGGAAATTCTGCGCGCTCAGGAAGGTCCGAAATAAAGTTTTCTGCCAGAGTTGACAAAATGTGGCACAAGTGCATAGTCCAAAACCTAGCCGTGCAGAGTTGCGTCGGCACCAGCACGAAATCCGTTTCACGAACCCGCAAGCGCCGCTTTTGGCCTGCGGGTTTTTGCGTTTCAGGACCCGAATCACCATGGCAAAACTGACCACGAAGGCGCGCAAATCGTTGCCGAAAAAGGATTTCGGGTTGCCGAGCAAGAAGGCCTATCCGATGCCCGACAAGTCGCACGCCGTCGCGGCCAAGGCCTTCGCCGACCGATTCGCATCCCCTGGCCAAAAGGCCAAAATCGACGCCAAGGCCGACAAGATCATCGGCAAACCCAAACCCATGAAAGGCTGACGCCGATGTCCACCGAAATGCAAAAAGAGTTCGGCCGCTGGGGTGCCGGCGATCGTACCAACCTCAAGGTTCGTGTCGAAAAGCGCATAGACCTTGTCATGACGGCCGGCGTCACCGTCACGGCCAATTTCAACCTTCCCGCCAGTGCCAGCCGCCTCACCGTCGCCTTCGAGACCCCGACCGCGTTTTCCGGCGCCCCGACGCACATCAACGCCCGCGTCGGTCTGTCGAGCGGAGGCCAGGAAATCGTCGCCGATACCGATATCCAGGCTCAGGGCCATATCACGGGCACGATCGCGGCCGCGCTGAACCAACCGGATATCACCGGCAGCACGTCGGGCCAGGGTGGCTCGGTCACGCCGGTCTATCTCCAGCTCGCGGCCGCTGGCGGCACGAACCCCGCCGGTACGTGCAGCGTGTTCATCAGCTACGGGGCCTGATAACCCATGGCGGTGCCGTCGCGTGGTCGCCCCAAGGGTGCGCTCAACAAGACAACGGTCGCCGTCAAGGAAGCGCTGACGCAGGCCTTCGACGACATCGGTGGGCAGCTGTCGTTTAGCGCATGGGCGTTCGACAACCAGACCGAGTTCTACAAGCTTTTCGCCAAGCTCCTGCCCGTCCAACTTGCCGGTGATCCCGACAACCCCCTGAACGTGGTCACCAAGATCGAGCGTCAAGTTGTCCGTCCTGAACATACCGACAGCTGAGGCGTTTGCCCCGCTCCTGGTGCCGGCCCGCGACAAGGGCGCGTTCGGTGGCCGCGGCTCCGGAAAGTCGCACTTTTTTGCGGGTTTGATGATCGAGGACTGCCTAGCCGAACCCGGCGATACCGGCGAAGGCCTGCGCAGCGTGTGCATTCGCGAGGTGCAGAAGGATCTCGCCCAATCTGCCAAACTGCTGATCGAGACCAAGCTGAACGACTTCGGCCTCGGTGACGCGGACGGGTTCAAGGTTTATCGAGACGTCATAAGGACTCCCGGTGACGGCATCCTGATTTTCAAGGGGATGAACGACTACAGCGCCGACAGCATCAAGTCGCTGGAGGGCTTTAAGCGCGCATGGTGGGAAGAGGCGCACGGTGCTACCGCCACTAGCATCGGGCTGCTTCGGCCGACCATGCGCGCACCGGGCTCGCAAATGTGGTGGTCGTGGAACCCGAGGCGGAAGAAAGACCCGGTCGACGTCATGTTGCGCGGGCCTGAACTACCGACCGGCGCCATCGTGGTCCGGGCCAGCTGGCGCGATAACCCTTGGTTTACCGCGGAATTGCAGCAAGAGCGCCGCGACTGCCTCAGGATGACGCCTGACCAGTACGGCCACATCTGGGACGGCGATTACATATCGATCGTTGATGGTGCCTACTATGCTCGCAGCCTGGCGGACGCCCGCGCCAACGGGCAGATGGGGCGCCTGAACCGCGACAAGATGTTCCGGATGCGCGTCTATGCCGATATCGGTGGGACGGGATTGCGGGCCGATGCGGCGGCCTGGGTGGTCTGCCAGTTCGTGGCGCGCGAGATCCGTGTGCTGAACTACTGCGAGGGCCAGGGCCAGGAGCTCAGCTACTACGTCAACTGGTTGACGGCTCAGGGATACACCCCGGACTGCACCGATATCTTCCTGCCGCACGATGGTGCGCAGGGCGACAAGGTCTTCGCCACCTCCTACGAGAAGGCGCTGCGCGACGCCGGCTACCATGTCCGGGTTATCCCGAACCAGGGCAAAGGCGCCGCGATGAAGCGCGTCGAGGCCGGGCGCAGGCTGTTCCCGCAAATCTATTTCGATGACGCCAAAACCGCGGCGCTGACCGAGGCGCTGGGCTGGTATCACGAGAAAAAAGACGAGAAACGCGAAATCGGGCTCGGGCCCGAACACGATTGGGCGTCTCACGGCGCCGATGCCTTTGGGCTGATGTGCTCGGCCTATGAACCGCCCCGCGCCTCGCTGGCGCAGACCGTCAATGTGCCGAATTTTGGAGCTGTGTAGGTGACCGACGAAGCGCCCGACAGCATCGACGCCGTGGGCCAGGGGCTCAGCGAAGCGCAATCGGAACTGCTTGGCCTGATCCAGTCGGAGATGCGCGCCTCCATCGGGTTTGAGAACGACGCCGACCTGATCGGGCAGCGCGAGACCGCGACCTACTATTCGCAGGGCATCATGCGCGATGTCCCGGCGCTGCAAAACCGCTCACGGGCCGTTTCCACCGATGTCCAGGACGCCATAGAAACGGCGATGCCGGACCTGATTGAAATCTTTGCCGAGGGCGAAGACGTCATCACGTTCACGCCGACCGGACCACAGGACGAACAGCAAGCCCAGCAGGAGAGCGATTATCTCCGGCAGGTCTTTTTCCAGCAGAACGACGGCTTCGGTAACCTCTACACCTACCTGCAGGACGCCCTGAAGGTCAAAACCGGACATCTGACCTGGTGGTGGGAAGACGGCGACATCCCGGAACCACGGACCTACGAAGGCAAGACCGCTGTCGAAGTCGCAATGCTGGTCCAGAGCTATGGCCAGGAGAACGTCTCCGCCGACCACGCGGTTGGAAGCCACGACGACCTACCACCGGAGCAGCAGCTTTTCGACGTCACCGTGCAAGAGCCGCAGAAGCCGGGCAAATGCCGGGTCATGGCGTTCGATCCGAACGACTTCACAATCTGCCGCGACGCCGTCACCATTGCCGACGCGACCTATTGCGCCAGGCGATCACGACCACGGGCGCAAGACCTCATCGCCATGGGGTTCGATCCCGTTGTGGTCGATCAGATCCCGGCGTGGTCGCCGGCCGATGTCAACGCCGCCGACCTGGCGCGCGATACGGTATCTGAAACCGTCATCGGCACCGCCGGGTTCGCGCATGATTTGCGCCAGGTCCTGGTTGTCGAGCACTATTTGCGCCGCGTCGAAGACGGCAAGGTCGTCATCTGGAAGGTCATCACCGATTGGGCGTGCGGCATCCTGCTTTCGCAGGAGAAGGTCAATCGCATCAATATCGCCGCCGGCACGCCCTTCCGCAATGCCCACCGGTTCTACGGCACCTCGCTGGCGGATAAGCTGATCGAGATACAGCGCATAAAAACCGCGCTGTGGCGGATGTCGCTGGACAGCGGTTACTTCGCGCTGAACCAGCGGCCGATCGTCGACATGCGCTCGGTCAACGAGTTCACGCTGCAAGACCTGATGAACAATATCCCCGGCGCCGTGATCCGCGTCGACGGCGCGCCCGCCGATGCGGTGCAGATGGCTGGGGGCGCCAGTCTGAACTACGACCCGTTGCAGAGCCTGGAATATGCCTCGACGGTCGCGGAGCAGCGTACCGGTATCGTCCGCAATGCCCAGGGCTTGAACCCGGACACCCTGCACGACACCGCGACCGGTGCCATGGCGCTGATGAACGCGGCGCAGAAGCGGCTCCGGCTGATCGCGCGGTGTCTCGCGGACGGCCTGCGCGACGCCTATCTCGGCATCCACGCCATGCTCTGCGAGAACGCGACACAACAGAATGTGGTCCGCCTGCGCGGCCAATGGTTGCCGGTAAACCCGTCCGAATGGGCGCAGCGCGATGACATGGCGGTCGAGATCGGCCGTGGCGCCGCGAACGACGAGCACAACCTCATGGTGGCTCAGACGTTGGCCGGCGCGGCCGAGCAGATGGTCACGGCTCAGGGCGGCATCGATGGCCCGCTCCAGAACCCGACGAGCCTTCGCCAGATCGGTCTCGATATGGCCAAAGCGCTCGGCAAGAAGAACCCCGAGATCTATTTCCCGGATCCTGCCCAGTACAAGGCGCCCCCGCCGCAGCCAAACCCGGACATGCTGAAGCTGCAAATGCAGCAACAGCAACAGCAGACCGAAGCCCAACTGAAACAGCAGCAGTTGCAACAGGATGCCGAGGCATCGCAGCGCACCGACCAGATCACGGCGGCCAAAGCCGCCGCCGATCATCAGTACCGCATGGCGCAACTCGCGCACGAGCACGACAAGCTGGCGACCACATCGGCGCTGACGCACGCCAAGAACAAGGGCGACCTCGATTACGACGTCTGGAAGACGCGTATCGAGACCACGCTGGCGGAACAGCAACAGCAGCTCGACCGCGACCGCCTGGCGGCCGATGCGGCGCAGCACGACGACAAGATGACGCTGGAAAGCGACAAGCTCGCCGCGATGCAACGGAAAATGACCGAGAGCGTGGATGCAAGCGAGGGCGCAACCGCATGAAAAAGCTGAATCTTGGCGACCTGGTCGTGCACCGCGGCGCCGTTGACGGCGCGCCCCGGATGGTTGTGATCAATCTGGAAGAACCCGATTTCGTTTATGCGTCGTGGCAAATGCTAAACGGGGATATCCGCGTTGAGCGATGCGCCCTGCACGAAGTCCGCCGGTGTGTCCTGCAATGACGCCTGACGAGCTCAAGCACGCGCTCAGCGCCGCGACCCCGTTCATCGAAGGCTGTCGCCAGAAATGGGCCGCGCTGATGGTCAGCACCAAGCCCGAGGACCACGCCAAGCGCGAAAGCTACTACGCCATGATCTGCGGTCTCAATGCCGTAGAGCGCGAATGGCGGGCGGCTGCAAATCCCGCTCCGGTTCCGGAGCAACACCCCGACCAGGCGCTTGAGAGCGGCTGGAACGGGCTTCCCCTAGAGAAGGAATGAGCATGGCTGAGGCCTCCGACGCTCCACTGACCGAAGACACCGCCGTTGCCGCCATCCTGGCCATGGATGACCCTACCGCAGGCGGCGAACAGCCTGCACCCGAGGCCGAAGCCGAGGAAATCATTGCCGATGGCGATGAGGCGGAAGTCGAAATTGATCCCGACGCTGAGGTCGAGGTTGATCCGGAGGCCGATCCCGAACCCCCGACCGCCGTCAAGGTCGAGGCCCCGCAGTGGTGGGATGCCGAAGCCAAGGCCGCCTTCGAGGCGATTCCGAACACGCCGGCCGCGCGGGAATACGCGCAAAAAATTCAGCAGTACGTTGTCGAGGCCGAAGCCAAGCGCGAGGCCATCACGGCACGAGCCAAAGACACCGAGCGCGCCGCCGCGGCGCAGCTTCAGACCATGAAAGCCGTGACGGAGCGCCTGGAAAAGGCGCAACCCGCCGCGGTCGAACAATTCGAGCGGGACTACGGCGACATCAATTGGTCGCTCATGCCCGCTTGGGCGAAGGCAAACCCGGCTGCGGCCACGGAGTTCTTCGCCGAATTCAACGCGCGTAAGGCGGCCGTTGAAGAACAAGTCCGCGTCACGGCTGAGGCCGCGAAACTGGCGACGGACACCTTTGCTCACGAGCAATCGGCACGCCTTGCCGAAATCGCGCCGACCCTGGCGCAAAGTCACGAAAGCCTTGTTGCACTTGGTGAGTATGCTCTGAAGACTGGCCTGCCCGCTGAGGCGCTGAACCGGGCTACGGCTGAAGAGCTCAACATCCTGAACAAGGCCCGTCTCTGGGATGCTGCCCAGGCGAAGGCAAAGGCTGCGGCCGGTGCCACAACGCCCCGGACATCCGCCCCACCGCCGAAGACCGTCAAGCCCGTCGCGGCTCAGGTCAGCGGCACCCATGCCCAACGCACCTATGCCCAGGCCAAGGATCGAGTCATGAAATCGCGATCGGACGACGACGCGGTTGCGGCCATCCTTGCCGGGGGCTTTTAATCGAAAGGACCCGCCGCCATGTCGGCCAATGCCAATTCCACAACCACCCTGGTCACCGTGGGCAACCGCGAAGACCTCGACAACATCATCACCCGTGTCGTCGCCGACCAGACGCCGTTTGTGTCGTCCATCGGCACGGTGACGGCCAAGCAGCCGTACCACGAGACCCAGACCGAGACCCTGGCCACGGCTTCGGCGAATAACGCCGCGCTCGAAGGCAACCAGAACTTCCAGAACATCCAGGCCCCCAATCTGACCACCCGGATCGGGTGCCGTATGCAGATCATGACCAAGATCGGCGAAGTTTCCGGCACCCAGGAAGCCACCGTCGCCGCCGGCCGGGCGTCGGAACTGGCGCGGCAGAAGCTGCTGAAGGGCAAAGAACTGGCCCGCGACCGCGAAATGCGCTTCGTCGGCAACAACGCTTCGAATGCCCAATCCGGCGGTACCGCGCGCGCGACCGGTGGGGCTCTGGCCTGGATCGTGACCAATACCTCTTTCGGCGCCGGCGGCTCTGCCGGCGGCTTCGCCTCGAACGACGTCGCCGCAGCGACGCCCGGGACATCGCGGACCTTCACCGAGAGCCTGGTCAAGGCCGTCCGCGCCACCGCCTTCAGCAATGGCGCCACGCCGACCATGGTTCTTGTCCCCCCGACGCAAAAGCAGGAGTTCAGCGCCTTCACCGGTATCGCTGACATCCGCGCCGACGTCAAAGGCAAGGAGCAGGCCACGATCTACGCCGGGGCCGACGTCTATGTCGACGATTTCGGCGCCATGTCGATCGTGCCGCACCCCTACGGCTTCTCGGCCGGCGCGGCGCTGATCTACGATCCGTCGAAGTTCAAGCGTGCCACGCTGCGCGCCATGACGACCGAGCCGCTGGCCAAGACCGGTGACGCCACGGCGTTCCAGGTCATCCTGGAAGAGGGCCTCCTCTGCCAGAACGAAAAGGCCCACGCGGCCATTCACGCGCTGTCGTAACCCTGACGGAGGCCGGCTTGCGGGCTGGCCTCCGTTTTTCCCGAGCCTCTCATGCCCAAACCCATCAAAGCCGCTGCGGCGGCCGAAGGACAACCCATGACCGACGATATCGGCGCCGACCTGGTCGGCACACCCGCTCCGGAGGCCCCCGAGGCCCCCAAGCGCAAGTTCGCGCGCGACCTCGATCCCAAGGCCCCGGACCCGCTGGTTCGATGCCGTATCACCCGTCGCGGCGGCGACAAGATCAGCACCGGCCGGCACGAGCCCATGCTCGGTGACGAGAAGTACGCCGAGGGCGAAATAATCACGCTTCCGCTGTCTATCGCCCTGATTCAGCAAGGCGAGCCCGACGCCGCAGGCCAGCCCCGCGGTTACGTCGAGATCCTTGAATAATGGCTGACCTTGGCGGCCACTCCATCAGCGGCGACTTCCTCCCGCTCTGGACCGGCGAAACCGGTGTCAAAACCTCGCTCAAGATTGATAGCGATGGAACGATGCACTTTCTCAAGGAACAGGCCCTGGCGCCGGTCTTTGACGCCACAGCCGCCATGCGCAACCACAACGACGGCTACAACCGGTCGCGTGATACCCGGCGGGTTGCCCATCTGCCGCAAATCTGGATCGATCATTGCCGCGCCGTCGAAGGCTGGGACCCGCTGGACCCCGAGTACGGTGAGCGCCTGGCGCGCGTCCTAAATGACAGCGATTACAGCTATTTACGCACCGCTGACGGTCGCATAGGTTACTCCAACGGGGTCATGCGCTGATGGCCTTCAATTCGTATCAGGCACTGCAAGACAGCCTCGCGGCCTGGCTCAATGAGGCCGATCTGGTCGTGCGCGTGCCCGACTTCATCGCCCTGGCAGAAGCCGTGATCAATCGCCGCGTCGACCATGCCCAGATGTTCGATGTCGCCAGGCTATCGTTCTCCGGTGATCGCGCCGCGCTACCGGCCGACTTCTTGGCGGTGAAATCCGTCCGCATCGACGCGGCGCCTAATCCGCAGATCGAGTTCGTGACGTTGGACGCCTTCGCCGCGCGGTTCGCACAGGGCGGCATGCCGACGCAGTATACCCTCCGCGCCGGCTACATCCTGTTCAATCCGGCACCCCCGACCACCACGGCGGCAACCCTGCTCTACAAGCAGCGCATCCCGCCGCTGAGCGAGAACGGCGACAATTGGCTGCTGGACGCCTTTCCAGACGTCTACCTCTACGGCGCCCTGGTCCAGGCCGCGCCCTATGCCGAGGACGAGAAACGCGGCGCTCAGTGGCTAGCCCTCTTCGAGAGGGCCGTTGCCGAGGTCAACCGTGACGGACAAAGACAATCCATGGGTGGCACGCTGCAAACCAATAACGGTCAACCGAGGACGTTCTAATGCCTTTTGACAATTACACCGACTTTCAAACGGCGATTGCCAACTGGCTCAATCGTGCTGATTTGGCGGCCGCGATTCCGGATTTCATCGCCCAGGCCGAAGCCACCTGCAACAAGGTGCTGCGCACGCGCTACATGATCGCGGACACGACCTTGGCCATTACGGCGGCGCTTGACCGCGTGGCGCTTCCGACCGACTGTATCGACGTTCTGTATATCGCCAACAATGCATTGCTGACACAAACCCTGGTCAAGCAGGTTCCGGAATGGATGGCGCGGCAGCAGCGATTGCGGCTCAAGACGGCCGGTGTGCCGCTCTATTATGCGGTTGTCGGCGCCAATCTTCTGGTGTGTCCCGTGCCGGCGGCGAACATCACCTACAAGCTGTCCTACTATCAGGAGATTCCCGCGCTCTCCTCCGGCAACCCGAGCAACTGGCTTCTGGCGCACCATCCCGATATCTATCTCTATACGGCGCTGATGCACGCATCTCCCTATATGGCAGATGACGCCCGGTCAGAGTTGTTCGGGCAGTCTATCGTGAAGATGGTGCAGTCGCTCATCAGCAATAACCAAACGACCACCCTGGAAGGTCAGGCCTACGACGACTTCAAGGATAAGTCATGACCACACCCACGACCAATTACGGCTGGGGCAAACCCATCGACGGCGGTGATTTCGACAATTGGGGCGCCGAGCTGAACGCGGCGCTTGATGCGATCGACGGTCAGGTCAAGGCCAACGACACAGCCGCGCAGGGCTACGCGACGACGGCCCAGGGCAACAGCCTTCAGAAGTCGCAGAACCTGGCGGATCTGGGCAGTTTGGCGGCGACATTGGGCAATCTCGGATTGACCGGAAATTCCGGCGGCACGAGCTGGGGCGGCAACTGGCTGATTCGCATCCCGGTCGAGATTTCCGGGGCCGCGGTCGATGTCATCGTGCAGGGCGGCGTCGTCAGTGGCGTCGCGGCGGACACAGGCGTCTCGCTGACCTTTCCCACCGCTTTTCCGAGCTATTGCTGGGGCGTCTATCCGACCATTCACTTGCCGGGCGCCTTCTTCAACGGCAACGGCGCGACGGCGCAACTCAACGACACACCGACGCGCACAGGGTGCTCGCTGGGCAACAAGAACACGAACGGCCTGCCGACGGCTGATATCGTCTGGTGGGCGATCGGGATCTGATGCCTTACGTTGCGCTCGATATCCCGCCCGGGCTTTACCGCACCGGCACGGACTACAGGTCTAAAGGCCGTTGGCTGAACGCCAACCTTTGGCGGTGGTTTTCGGGCGAGCAAAGGCCGGTCGGCGGCTGGATACAGAAATCCATCGGGACGCTGACCGGCAAGCCGCGCGCGATCGTGACGTGGAAGAGTAACGCGGCCAAGCTTTGGGGCGCGGTGGGCACGCACAGCCATCTCTACGCCATGACCTCGGGCGGCTATCTATACGATATCACGCCGTCGGGTTTCACGGCCGGACGGCCCGATGCGACGACGGGCGGCGCCTACGGCGACGGGCCCTATGGGCGCGGAAACTACGGCCAAGGGCAGAACACCTCTGACGCCGTGTCGGCCGATGCCTCGATGTGGTCGCTCGACACATGGGGCGAGGATCTCGTTGGCGTCATGGCAGAGGACGGCAAGATCTATCAGTGGACGCTCAACCCGACCGCGGCGGCCGTGGTCATCTCCACCGCGCCGACGGCGGCAGCGGTTGTCGTCACGGCTGAACGGATCATGATGGCTCTTGGCGCCGGCGGTAACCCACGCATGGTGCAGTGGTCGGATAGGGAGAACAACACTGTCTGGACGACGACGGTGACCAACTACGCGGGTGATTTTCCCTTACAGACTGTCGGGAAGTTGATGTGCGGCCGCAGGGTGTCTGGCGCGACGCTGCTGCTGACCGATGTCGATGCATGGCTGGCGACGTTCATCGGTCAGCCGAATGTCTACGGCTTCCAGAAGGTTGGATCGCAGTGCGGCATCGTTAGCCGAGGCGCGATCGTCACGACAGACGTGCTGGCCTTCTGGATGTCTTACAACGGCTTCTGGGTGTTCAACGGCTATAGCCAACCGTTGCCCTGTGATGTGCACGACTATGTGTTTTCGAACATCAACACGACGCAACTAAGCAAAGTCACAGCGGTACACGTCTCGGCATTCGCGGAAATATGGTGGCTTTACCCGTCGTCGACTTCGACGGAAAACGACAGCTATGTCGTCTACAACTACCAGGAAAACCACTGGAATTTCGGTTCTATCGTGCGCCTTTGCGGCATAGATAAAGGGCCGTTTACCTATCCGATGATGTGCGACGCTTCGGGGAACGTGTGGGACCACGAGAACGGCGTCAATCACGGTGGCGCGGCCCCGTTCGCCGAGAGCGGCCCCGTCGAGCTGGGCCAAGGCGACCAAACGGTCATGGTCCGGAAGATCATTCCGGACGTCAACAATCTGGGAGATGTCACGGTGTCGTTCAAAACGCATATCTACCCGAACGATACGGTGCAGACGGTCGGGCCCTTTTCTATATCGGCGCAGACCGATGCCAGGTTCTCGGCGCGCTCGGTGAGCGTCCAGTACAACGGCGTCGACAATACCGACTTCCGGGTCGGGCGCTTTCGTTTTGAGGTCACGCCTCGGGGATTACGATGAAGCTACCACGGCCGCGCCCCAACTATGACAACCAGGATGAGGCGCAGGCTCGGGCGCTGATCGAACAGGCCGATACGCAGAACCTGAAGCAGGATCGGACCATCACGCTGCCTCAGAACGCCGGGCTGATCATGACATCGCCAGGGGGACATAGGTTCATAATGGGTGTTTCGGACGCCGGGGCGACGACGTGGACGGCACTGTGACGCATTGGGACCACGCTCGGGCGGTCTTGCCGTTTTGGGATATCTCTGAACGTGAGGTCTTCGAGCGGCTGATGACGCGGCAGGCGCAGCTTTGGACCACGCCAAACAGCGCGGCGGTGACCGAGATCACGGATGACAATTGGCTGCACATCATCACGATGGGCGGCATCATGGCTGATGTGGCGGCGGTCCTTCCGGCCATCGAAGACTTTGCGAAATTCTCCGGCTCCCAGGGCGTGCGCCTTGAGGGCCGAAAAGGCTGGGGCCGCGCCTTGGCAAAATGTGGATACGCCGCAGTCGGCGAGGAAGTGGTGAAATTCTTATGAGCGGTGGTTCTCAAAAGACTTCGACGTCTCAGACGACAAGTAATCCTTATGCGATTTCGCAATACCAGAGCGCGCAATCGAGCCTGCCGTCATCGTTTAGCACGCTGACGGGCGGCCAAATCCAAAGCTATATGAGCCCCTTTGCGCAGTCGGTGATCAACGCCAATACGGCCTATGCCAACCAGCAGCAGCAACAGGCGCTCAACGCCAACGGTGACCAGGCTATCGCTCAGGGTGCGTTTGGCGGCAACCGTAACGCCGTGGCCGATTCACTGACGCGCGGGCAGTTCGACCTGAATAACCAGGTCATGGCGGCCGGCCTGAACAATCAGAACTACACCCAGGCGCTTGGCGTAGCGCAGCAGCAGAACGCGGCGCAGAACCAATATCCCCTTTTGGTTCAGCAGCTTCTTGGCCAGATGGCACAGGGCACGCAACAAAACAGCAGTGGCACGCAAAATACGTCGGCCCTCGGCTTTAATTTGAATGATACCGCCAATTCGTTGGGGACAACGGCCGGCAGTTCGATCCTCGCGGCAATGGGGCTTTAAGCATGGGCCTTTTCGGGTCTCTATTCGGTAATCAGCAGTCGCAAGGCCAACCAGCGCCGGCTGCACCTGCTGCGCCGCCCCCTGACCAAAACCCCTATATCCCGCTTACGCATACCGGCGCCCTGGGACAGTGGCTGGGAGTTCCTAAGGCGCTACAACAGCACGCCGCTGCTGTTGCGGCAGCCCAGGCCTGGCAGCTGCAGCACGACTACGCCAACCAGACCGGTCAGTTCGCGCCCCCTCAGTCTGGAAGCACGGCGCCGATGACGGTGAGCGACGGGGCCACCACTACCGCGCCGGTTGGCGGCATGGGCTACACGTCCTCGCCCGGTCCCATGGACGCCATTGCAGCCCAGGCTCAGGGTGCGCCGCCGCCGCCGACCCAAGGCGGGACATCGTTGCTCAATACCGGCCCGGCGCCCTCGATGCCGTCGTATGAAGCAATGGGCTTGCCGAGAACCGCGGCGCAGCAAGAGATGGACCAGCGACAGCAGATGGCTAAGCTGGTGGCTGCTGGCGTGCCGGTGGACGCGGCGCAGAAGCTTTTCGACCTGGCCAACGAGTCGAACAACTGGACCGATCTTAACGGCGGCGCTCACCGTACCTTCAACTACCAAGACACCCTTATAGCGCAACCACCCGTCCTTAAAGCGCTCGACAACGCCAATGGTTCACAAAGCATCTTGGCGCTTGATCAGGGCGATTTGTATCCGCAAGGCGCTGGTGCACCGAGCGCGCAAGGTAGCGGCCAAGCTGTGCCCCCTACCGTTCAACAGCCCGGTCCTCCGATGCTGCCTGGTTCACCAGGGTCGCGCGCGGTCAGAAATAATAACCCTGGCAACCTGCGGGGCGGTGGCCAATGGCAAGGCATGACCGGAACAGACCCGCAAGGATTTGTTCAGTTTGACAACCCTCAAGATGGCATTCGCGCCGCGCAGATCAACCTCGCCAATCAGACCAAACTGCACGGCATTAACACCCTGCAAGGCCTCATTTCGAAGTACGCGCCGCCTTCCGATGGCAATAACGTCCCGTCTTACGTTTCGCGCGTCGCGCAGCAATCTGGCCTTGATCCGAATGGCACTTACGATTTTTCGGACCCGAACGTGCAAGCTAAGATTTTACCCGCGATGTTCGGGGTTGAAGCGGGCGGCACACCGACCCAAACACCGACGCCGCCTCCTACGCTTTCGGGAGGGTCAGCTCCAAGTGGCACAACGCCAGCTATTGGCGGTCGCACTTTGGCGACGTCGCAGGGATTAGATCTCAACGGCCCGGCAATGCAGGCGTCGATAGATAGGGATGCTCAATACTACAACCAAACCGGCGATCTTCCTCAATCCCCCGGTCGAAACGCGATGCCGTATCAGCTTGCCGTCAAACAGCGGGCCGCGCAGCGAGCGTTGCAGGGTTTAGATGCGGACGGTTCGCTAGCCGGTTCAAAAGCAAACTACGACGCCAATAAGACCGCGTTAGCCAACATCACCCAAGACACTTTATCCACGGACGCGAATGTTCAACGCGCGCACGAGCAAGCTGCGTTTGTCATGAGCGCGCTTAATGGTGCCGGCCCGACTGGATCAAAATGGCTGAACGTTCCGTATCAGGATCTGGCGAAAAATGGCTTCGGAAATACAAATGTTGCCAAGCTTGAGCAAGCTTTGGGTACGCTCACCGACGACTATGGAACTGTTATGGGGGGCGGTAACGCCGAACTCACCGACCAAAAGCAGAGACTTGGCGAGGAGCGTATTAACAAAGCTTGGGGCCACGGGATGCTGGCTGAAATTGTTCCGCAGATGCTTTCGGAAATGGATCGAGCCAAAGCGGTCAAAGACAATGTTTATACTTACGCCGCAAGCCGATATAACAATTCCGGACAGAGTGCTGTTGGAACGCCGTCACCGACACAGCTTTCAAGTGGCAAAGGTCTCACTTCTGGGAACGCTTCTCCTCCCCGAACGGGACCTGTGCGAGTTTCGAGCGTAGCGGATGCAATGAAGCTTCCGCCAGGAACCGTTTTTCTGACCCCTGACGGTCGCCAGAAGGTACGATGATGGCTGACCCATGGGCTCAATTCAAAGACGCGCCTGCAACGGCTGGCGCGTCGGCCGATCCTTGGGCGCAATTCCAGGACGCACCTGGACAGGCGCCGCAGTCTGGCCCTCCTCGTGTCACGACGTCCGCGCCCCAGGCCGCACCGCAGCAGCAGCAGCAGCAGTCAAACCCCTTCGGCGCTTACATGCAGTCGATCGGCAACGCCTTCACCGGTGCCGTGAAACAGCTTGGCCAGGACGCCGCGCCGGCCGCGCCGGGCGAAGCAAACAAGCCGCTTGCCCAGCAGGCCTACGACATGACCATCGGGGGCTTGGCCAGTAGCGCCAAGCAGGCTGGCGACGTCATGAACCTGTTCGGTGCGCCCCTGAAGGCTGCGGTGTCGCCGCCGATCACGGCCGCCAGCAATGCCGCCTACGATGCCGGCGTGAAACCGTCCGTGGGTGTCGGTGGGCCGGCGAACTTCCACTACCAGCAGCTGACGAAGCTCCAGGCCGCCGACCAGGCAAGCAATATCGCGCTGACGGCGGCCGGCCTCGCTGTGCCCGGTAAGGCTCCTGTCGGCCCCATGCTGCCGGCCGCAACTGGTATAAACCCCGACGTCGTCACCATGCGGCAACTCGGGGTCGCCTTGACGCCTGGACAGGCAACGGGCGGCATCGCCAAGGCGGCTGAGGATGCGGCCACGTCCATGCCGTATCTCGGTCAAAAGATCGTACAGGCGCGCCAGGCCGGTATCCAGTCTTTCAACAAGGGCGTGCTCAACAGCGCGTTGGGCCATATCGGCGACCAGCTGCCGGATACGATGCCGGCCGGTCACGAGGCTAACAGCTATGCTCAAAAGGCATTTTCGGACGCCTATAACAACCTCGCACCGTCATCGCCGATCAGCGTCACGGACCCGCAGTATTTGCAGACGGTCGCCCAAATCCCTCAGAAATACAGCCTGGCGCCGCAAAGCGTTAATCAGCTGCAGAACATCCTTCAGACCAATATCGGGTCAAAGCTCTCGAACGGCGGCACGCTCACCGGCAACGATTTCCAGGACGCGATTTCCGGCCTGAAGCAGGAGTCGGCGATCTACGGGCGCTCCTCGATGCCCGAGGATCAGCGCATCAAGGCCGCGCTCGATGACCACGTGTCCGGGCTCGAAGGCCTGGCTTCTGCTCAAGATCCCCAATATGCGGCGACGAAAAACGCAATCGACACCGGCTTTGCCAACTTCGTCAGGGCTCAAAAGGCCGGTGCGATGCAGGGGGCCGAGGGCGGTGTCTTCACGCCGAACCAATATGATGCCGCCGTGCGGTCATCGGACAATACGGTGCGGCATGGCGCCTATGCGTCGGGCAACGCGTTGGGCCAGGATGTGTCCACGGCGGCGCGCGCCGTTCTGCCATCGAAAATGCCGGACAGCGGTACCGCCGGCCGTTCGGCCTGGAGCCATCTGTTCTCGTTTCCCGGCGTGGTCGCCGCAGGTTTCGCTGGCGGCCATGTGCCGGGTGCCATCGCGGCGACGGCCGGTTACGGTGCCGGGGCCGCAGGCCTCAAGGCCGCGTCGATGCTCTACGATCCAGCGATGATCGCGCAGTTCAATGCCGGGCTCGACGCGAATATCGCCAAATCAACGGTACCGGTAGCTCCGCCGACTCTGGCGCCTGCCAGTACCGCCATCCCGCTATTGGCTTCCCCGGTGAATGTACCCCGTCTCTCGGGGCCTGGCGCCGCACCCATGCAATCAGCAGCGCAGCCCCAAGCAGGTCCGCCACGTAAACGCCAGGGTAGTTAAGGGCGAACAGAACCGCCAACCCGACAACAAAATATCGCATCCGATCACCGTACCACACCCGCCGGGCTTGTCCCAGCGGGCTTTTTTATGAGGCCCAAATGTCCCTCGACGTCAAAGAGTTCAACGGCTCCGCGCCACGGTCGGGCGTTCCGCTCCAACCCCCCATTGGGGGCGCCACTGGCATGACGGCTGGCGGGGTCTCGACCTATACCACGGCAGGCCCTGGCTACACCTTCGTCGAACTCTATGCCAACGGTGCCAGTCACACCTTCACGGTGTCCGGTGAGCAGCCTTCGACGCTGTCACAGAACATCGCCTCTGGTCAGCGCCTCGTGTACGGCTTCGCGCCCGGCTCCGTCATCACCGTCACCGTTTAATCAGGATCTGACCCACATGGCCAGCCTCATTGACGCCCCGCGCGGTGCCGATCTCCTGCTATCGTATATATTTCCTGATGGCACCGACCTGACCGGATACACGGCCGCCTGGACGGTCTACGCCGCCAAGAACGGCTCGTCATTGCTAGGGATCACCACTACCGCTAACGGCAACGGCTCCCTGTTGGCGGTCAACGGCAATATTCTATCCTTGACCGCTAAGGCGATAGATATCGACACGTTGCCCGTCAATCCCCAAGACGCCACAACGCCGGCACTCCTGTGGTTCGACCTGATCGTCACTACGCCTATGCCGGACGTTTGCAAGTTATACGGCGGTCTGATGCGGGTATTGCCTTACGGGGCACAAATCGCACCCCAGGGCGAGTTTATTCAGGTAGCGCTCGGCGGTCAGGATATCGCAATAGAGATCGCGCAGTCGGGATTTGACACCGCCGTACTGACGACGGTGGAGGGGTATGCAACGGCAGCACAGACCTCTGCCACGGCGGCGGCGGCGTCAGCCACTTCAGCTGCATCTGCGGCCTCAAGTGCCGCCGCGACCGCGGCATCAGAGACGGCTACCGAAGTCGCCGCTGAGATGCAGGGATACGTCACTGCTGCTTCTGGATCGGCGACAGATGCGGCGACTTCCGCGACAAATTCGAGCACGTCCGCGTCCGCTGCTGCGACCTCCACAACAGCGGCTTCTATATCAGCCACATACGCAGCAAGCTCAAGCGCGGCGGCAGCGTCATCGGCTACGGCTGCAGCCGGATCGGCTACGGGCGCCGCAGGCTTTGCGACAAGTGCATCGGCATCTGCTACGACCGCGACGACCGAGGCTGGCATTGCGACCACCCAGGCCACGGCTGCCGCGGGCTCCGCGACGACCGCGGCAGCAACGTCCGCATCGATGTCGACCCTCCTGAGTACATCGATCGTCCTGAAGCCTCTTGCGCCGGAGAGCGGTTTCCTCTTCGGTGCGGTGGACGCCGCGCAAAAGATTGCGTTCGGCCTTGGCCTCGACGGCACATTTACCGCGTTCAAATACGCGGCGGCTTCCATTCCGGGATCGGCTATCGCGTCCCTTCCTGCGGGTTCGGTGACGACCGCATCCTTGGCCGCAAGCTCGGTGAATACCGCTGCCATTGCGAACGGCGCGGTCACGGCCGCGAAGCTCGACACTACGACCGTTGGTCAATATCTCTTGCAGCCCTTGGCTCACGAGAGCGGGTTCGTTTGGGGTGTCGTGGATGCTGTGGGCAAGATGGGCCTGGGCGTGCAAGGCGATGGCACCGTGTTCGCACCAAAGTTCCCGATTCCAGCGCAGAGTGTTGATTTCGGGCAGCTTACCGCAAATCTTTCATCCTACGTCGCCAAGTCGCTCGCTCCGGAAAGCGGCTATGTCTGGGGTGTCCTCGACGCGAAGGGTCAGATGGGCTTGGGTGTGCGGACGGACGGAAGCGTGGTCGGGAAGGTATCCGGTCTGCTCTCGCCGGGGTCCGTCTCGACGACGTACCTGTCGTCCGGCGCGGTGACAGAGGCCAAGCTTGACCCGGCGGTCGACCGCATGGCGGTGCCACATGTCACAGACCTGATCGAAGTGCTGCCGGACAAATGGCGCGCGCAATATGGGACCATCGCTGCCCGGTCATCAATAGATGGCACCGGGTGGACTCGGTTCCCGCATACGCTAACCCGCGTCCTTCGCGGCAAGAACCTAAGCGGCACGTCACTGCAATTCCGCAAGAGCGCCGGTCTGGCGTTTCGCGGCATTCGGGACGGCGGATCTTGGGACCCGAACGCCAATACGACGATAAACTCGATAAACTATATCGGGCAGTTGTCCGCCGCTTTCAGCACGCCCAGCACCTCCGGACGCTCGGCCGGCGACTACTATCGCTGCATCGGTCTGACGGCAACGACGTTCGATGGTCAGCAATGCCTGTGCGGTGACCTAATCGTCTACAATGGCACGACCTGGAAGGCGCAACTCGCGCCGCGTTACGGCGGCGTGCAGGTCGCGCCGCAGAACGGACGGCTTGAGGGCGACTTCTACGAGGTAGCGACGGCGGGGACCTTCGACAGCGTTGCCTATGTGGTCGGTGACAAGATCGTTCATATCGGCTTCGACTCGCTTTCCGGATCGGGCCAGCCGCTTTGGTACAAAGGTCAAGCGGCGCTCGGTGAGCTTTTCTACAAGGGCGAGTTCACGCCTGGAACCACGAACCTATCTGGGGCTGTTATAGGGGACGTCTACCAGGCGTCCGCCGCCGGCACCGATGGCACGAGCGGCCTGACCTTCGCCGTGTCGGACTACGCCTTATTCGATCACTATTCGAACTGGGGTAACGTGCCTTCGGCGGCGATCACAACCGTCTCCAGCAATGCCATGATCCCCGGGCTTCCGTGCGTAACATCGGCCAATGAATGGGAGTTTCGCCGGGTCGATAAGGCCGCGACCGTCATCGGCGTGGCGCCAACGATCCAGCACCAAAGTTCGCCGCGCCGCAGTGTGGACAGCATCCTGCTATTGTCGGACTCGATGTTCGGGGTGCCGAACGTCCAGGCGCAATTGCAGGCCCTGGTGACCCCTCGCACGGTCAATCTCATCACGCGCGGCGGTGGCACGAGCCGCAATGTCATGTCGACGTATGAGTGGTACGTCGCCACGCAGTCTGACCCCTATAAAGGCGAGTTTACCTTCGCGTGGCAGGGGCAGAATAACCAGCCTTCGACGGTCGGTGACGCCAACTGGTGTCAGATCATCGAGGCCGCTTTGGAGTTGCGAAATCTCTTCGGTGCGCGCGACAGGCGGTTCTGCTTCCTTTCGATCCTCGGCACCGACGCAATGACGTTCGATGGGACGCGGATACACGTAACTCAGCACGAGGCCATGTTCGCGGGCGCGGCGCAGAACAATGTGCTTTGGCAATTGGAGCAATGGTACGCCACTATGTTCCCGGGGCAATGGCTGTCGCCGCGGTTGGCACTCCTCGCAGCCGCTGCCAGCAGCACAATTCTCGATGCACGCCTGCCCGGCTCCGGAATGACCGAGGCGCAAACGGCGGCTACCTATGGGTGGGTGCCCTATTCCTACTGGAGCTACAGCGTCGCACCGATCCCTTATCCCCTCGGCAGTTTGAACCTGAAGGGCTATTGGAACTCGAACTCAATGCCGACTGGCGGATCGTCTCAGGACTGTTGGACGATCGGTACGAGCACTCTCGGTAATCCGGGCAATTTGATCGTGAATGTTTCGGGGACGTGGACCGTCTATGCCCTGGACCAGACTCACCAGGGCGCAAATGCCAACCAAGGCGGCCAGCAACTGGCGGCAGCCCTGGCCAATTATCTGTCAACCAATATCTTGTAGGAGCACAAAATGGGCCAGGAAGTCCTTCTCACCGAGACATTCACGGGGACGGGTTTGCCCTGCGTCTACGACGACAAAATCATGTCGGCGGGCGCGCTCAGCCTGATCGACTTCAACCATTCTCTCGGCGGATATGTCGGTGTCCCAGGGAACGCGGCTCTTCTTCCGAATATCGCCTGGAAGACCGCGAACGCACTTGTGGCCGGCGCTCCAGGGCAGTCAGCGCTTTCGGCCAAGATCAACGCGACTTCAGCGGCAGCGCCGAGCTACCCCTTGATTGAGCGCACACCCAAGCTCGGATTGCACGCTATCCGCTCACAGGCCAGCGACGTGAGCGGCGCGCTCTATAACATGGAATTGGCCGCCGCAATCGAAACCTATATGCAGACGAACAGGGCTCACGCCTTCTACTTCGGCATTTGGGATTATATGACGCGCGCGGGGACTACCGCCGGATCACCCTATGGCGGCCTGGCATCAGTGCTGGCATACAACACATCAAATTATCTTTTTGACGACAGCTACTCTGCGCTTGAGCCGCAGACATCCGGCAACGGCCTAGCCGGGAGCACTTCGAGCGGCCGTTCGAATAATCTTGCCACGGGGGCACGCTTGGCGACGTGGGGAGCCAATGGCTTTACCGGCACATACAGCGGAAGTCCTAGTGTGATCCCCTATATCTGGGGGGGGACTGGCGGGCCGTTCGTCGGATTGCATATTGGCGCCTCGCAGATCCTTTACCGCCAATATATCGAAGACCTAACGGTGTCCGCGGCGGCCGGCGGCTATGCCAATAATGGCGCGATCACCGTAGCTCAGCGCTTCGCCGAGGTCGTGGCGCGGGACACCGCGATGTATAATGCCGCGGTCAATCTTACCGGTTCCTGGACGGCGACCGACGCGGGGGGCAACATCTCGACGTTCACGGCGACCGGAAAGCTCAATGGCGATACCTGGACCGCGCCGTCCGGTTATCCGTAAGAGTTAAGCTTCAGTCAAATGTCATCAGCCGTCCATCTTGGGCGGCTTTTTTGTTGCCCAAAGGAGGCAAAAACTATGCTGACCATCAATCCCACCAAGCAATTCACCGGTGTGCTGTCGAGCGCAACGGCCGAACTCGACAAGTTCACCGGCCCCGAAGTCGAAGCTCTGAAAGCGTGGGCGGCCCAAGGCGTCACTTTGGCCGCTAATGCTGCCGGTCCGATCGCCGCTCAGCTGCTCAATCTGGGTCTGTCGTCTATCCCCGGCGTCAGCATCTTCGCCCCGGCTATCGAGGTCGTCGCCGATCCGCTCGTGTCAGGCTTCGTCTCCGGTGAGGCCAAGGCCCTGGAAACGTCGCTGGGAGGCGCACAACTGGGCCCCCAGCCCCAAGCGGAGTAATCCGCCTTCCCAGCCTGTCGCTGGTTGCCACGGCCGTCAAAGCCGTGGCCAGCGCTACCGGCGCCGCAACGGTGGCGCCCCATCACAAGGGATTCATCGCCGGGGCGGCGCTTACCCTGAGCCTCGCTGGCGATGCCGTGATGCGGTGGCTGCATCTTAAATCGAAATAGGAGTGCCCGATGGCCCTACGTGACCGCCTAATCCAGGAAGAGGGTTGGCGTAACGCCACCTATGCCGACACGCTCGGCAACCATACGTGGGGCGTCGGGCACCTCGACCCTCATTCACCCATCGGTGAGATGCATACCGACGACCAGATCAATGCCCAGCTCGATAGCGATATCTCAGCGGCGACAGGCGCGCTTGAGCGAAATATCCCGTGGGGTGTCACCCTGGACGTCGTCAGGCTCGGTGTCCTGATCGACATGGCGTTCAACATGGGCGTCGGCAAGCTCATGGGCTTTTCCAACATGCTGGCAGCGATCCGGCGCCAGGACTATGCCGGTGCCGCGGCGCAGATGCTGGACAGCCTGTGGGCTCGCCAGGTCGGGCAGCGCGCCGTGAACCTGGCCAGCATTATGTCGACCGGCGTCGATCAATAATAGGTAATTGAAATTCCGAACTGTAAACTTAGCTTATCGGGAGCACCATGACGGACGGCATGGAATCAAGAGCAACCGCCATGGATGTGGCTAAGGAAGCACTGAACGAAATTCGCAGCCACACGCGCGAATGCGATTTGCGCTACCAGAACATCGAAGCCAGTAACTCGCGGATCGAGGCCGCCCTGACGACCCAGGCGGCCGAACAGCGCCTGGCCATGTCGGCCGCCGCCACAAAGCAGTCGGCGGATATCGGTGGCCTGTACAAGCTGATGTGGGGGCTCGTGCTCGCGTTCACCGGCGGCATGTTCGCCCTCGTGCTGCTGCTCGCGTTTAAGCACTAGAAAAGTTTTACAATCGGCCTAAAAGGCCAAGAGAATCAACAGCGTGCATCGCGGTGTTTTACAGCGTAACCTGTTGATCGGTAAGGCATTCGCCCCACCCTCCTCGCCTACCACCCCATTTATTTTAGGGTATTCGTAAACCATAGTTGATGCTCATCAGAATGTCGCCGCGTGAAGAGCGAACATGAGGGTCTCGAAGTCGATCGGTTTGTTGACCGGAAAGCGTTCTTCATCTGCCAAGTCCAAAGGTTGAAAGCCGGGTCGATCCGTTGCCTGCCCGGATTGCATCAACAGGATCTTCATCCGCAAAGCCTCGAAGCTGTAGCCCCGCCCGACACGGTCAATGACGCGGATGACGCTGTTCAGGCTCTCGGTGTAGGCATTGGTGACGCGGTGGCTAAAGTGGGCCAGGATTTCAGGCTCCCAGTTGGTCCACGCGCGCACCAGGTCGTGCCAATAGTGCGCCTGCGCCTCCGGGATCGCCTCCCGCCAAGCCTCGTACCGGCGCTTGGCCTCGGCTGCGTTGGCGGCATCGTAGATCATGTAGAACTCTTCCTTGAGCCTGTAGGCCTTGAACAGGTCAGGGAAGCTGTTAACCCAGCCGTCGAGGAGCAACAGTTCCTGGGGCGACAGGTCGCCGTGGCGCTTCAACAGGAGGAAGCGATCGCGCTTGAGCCCGAGCTTCTGCTTGGCGGTCATGCCGGCGCGCATAGCCTTGCGGACCTTCTCAACAGCGTCATTGGCCATGCGGACGACGTGGAACTTATCAACCACGATTTGCGCCTGCGGCAGCACCAGTTCGACCGCCTCCTTGTACGGGCGCCACATGTCGATCGCCACGAACTCGATACGCTCTTTGTCCTTGAACTTGGATAGGCGGGATATGACGGTCGACTTGTTGCGGTTGACGAGAAGGTCCAGGACGGCCCTGTTTTCCACGTCCGCCAGCACGCCGCGAGGCTTTCCAAGGTAGATTTCGTCGATGCCGAGCCACCGCGGCGTCGGCATGTTAAACGTCGGGTTCTTTTGCTCGCCATATTCTTTGAACAGCAAGCGCACGGTGCCCTCGCTAACCCCTACGTCCTCGGCAATGCTGACGAAAGTCCGGTTGATCGCCTGCTCGCATATCCATTTGACCAGGCGCCGCGTCATCGTCTTGCCCTCTTCGATATAGGGCAGGTGCTCGTAGAAGGTCTTGCCGCACGCCTTGCACCGGTAGCGGCGCGTGTTGACGTAGATCGTCGTCCGCTTGCCGTGCATCGGCAGGTCACGGATTTGCTGCTTGCGCCGGCCGAAACCTACCGCGCCGGGCGTATTGCAGTGAGGGCACTTGTCGATCGAGACGCGGGTCTCGACATCAACATGATAATCGTGCGCTTCTTCGTGGACTTCCATGATCGTAAACAGCGGCAGGTTAAGGAAATTGCGGTCAGACATTGCGAGGATCAACCCGATAAGAATCGTAAATTCGGGTTGATGGTAGCTGGTTTAGGCAGCCTCCGCTATGCTGGCGGTCCGCGCCATTGAGATGAGGGCGTCCCGAAAAGCGATGGGCGTACCAATAGCTTCTCGCTTTCCAAGCGTTGGCTTATTGCGCTCCTTTCCGCGCTGATCATGAAAGCCTATTTGGTGCGACCCGATCGGGCGGTCCCACCTCATCGGAGGTGGATCAAAGCCAAACGCGTAAAGCCATGTCGCTTTATTGGCCTTATGCCCATACGCCGATTGCCATACTTCGCACACCCAGCCCCCACATGCCGAGCGTTGCCAACCCACCGAACTGGGGCGGCTGATTCCATGGGCGCCAAAGGCGCGGGATTTCGCAGGATGTTCCAAGACGCCGCCCCATCTTCGCACAGCGTCGAGCGCCGAAGCAAAGCAGCCGCCGTCATTTCCAGGACGGTTATGTTCGCCACCCCAGCGCGCGTAATTGACGTTTGCCATCGCCCCCCATCGCTGACAGGGCGGATGCGCAATAACAGGATAGGGGCCTGCATAACGACGCGCGTCGCGTTGTTCGTCCCACGGATCGACGTTCGGGACATCGTAGTAGCAACCGCCGTTTTCGACATAAAGCGCAGCAACGATAGGCGACAATTTAAAACCTCAGAAATCGTAATTCATGATTGATACTGAGTCATAACGATTCTGCCGTCAATCACATTTTACGTTTTTAGAAAGAAAGTTAGAGTGCGTGAACGCGAGCGCGGCTGCGTGCGTTGCTGGGCGCCTCCGCCGCGCTCGCTTCCGCCGGTGCCAAGACGATATCAATCATCTTTTACGGATACCCTTATTTTATTGGTATTTTTCAGCACTTTTACAATTGTTTTGATATCGATTATGGTCTCGCCATCCGGCATTTGGCGCACGCGCAGCGGCACGCCATCTTTTGCGAGCTGGCGCACGAGCGCGGGCATTGACGGCTTGCGGGTGGCGGTCACGGCTTGCGCTCCGGTGACACAACCGTCATCGCATCTATAGCCCGGAGTTCGGCCTCCGTTTTAGCGGACAGCGGCGGCTCTTTGAAATAAACCTCTCCTGGCAACGCGGAATCCGGAGAGCGCAACTTCTTCGCGGCGTGCTTGGCCCGAACCTTTGCCATGATCTCGGGCTGGTTGACCCGCGCCAGTTCAGTCTCGCCCGCCCCCTGCATATCGAGCCCTGCCGCTGCGCAGAGAGCACCCAGGGTCACCATGGCGCCACCGACTTCTTGCGCTGGGTCGCCGATCTCACGGCCCCAGGTGTACGCTACGAGCTGATGTGCCATGTCCTCGCTCATGCCTAGCGCCTGGCACAGTTCGCCCGCTTCCTCGAAGAACCGGTAGCACCGCTCGCGGATGTCGTTGGTGATGTCGGCGCCGAAGCATTCCAACATCCAAGCGCCAACCCGGTTTTGAAAATCGGTCATTGCAAACCTTTCCTTTTCATGGCTTCCAGCAGCAGATCCTGCACGGCACGCTTCGTCTCAAGACGTTCCATGACGGTCTCGTCGACCGTGTCGGCTGCGGTGATGTAATGGATAAAGACGGGCCGATCATGGCCAGCCTGTAGCTGGCGCGTCGGGCCGATCCGCTCGATTATTTGTTGATGTTCTTCGAGGTTCCAGTTGAGCCCGAAAAACACCAAGATATTTCCGCCATCCTGAAGATTAAGCCCGTGTCCTGCGGATGCGGGGTGCGCGAACAGCAAAGGAATACTCCCCGCATTCCAAGCCCGTATAGTGCCAGGGTCAGCGTCCAATACCCTGCCTCTAGGGAAAGCACGCTGGAGCCGAACCAGGTCGCTCTTGAAATGGTAGGCCACCAATACAGGTGCGCCAGATGCTTCTTCAACCACACTTTCGAGTGCCTGTAGTTTAGCATCGTGAACCTCCGTCCAATTGCCTTCATCGTCGGTATAGGCCGCGCCGTTGGCCAGTTGCAGGCACTTGTTGGTCTTGGCCGCCGCGTTCGGCGCTTCGACCTCGGCACCCTCGATCTCGGCAAACATTTTCCGCTCCATGTCGCGGTATAGCGCCCTCGCCTTCGCCGGCAGCGTGACCCGGATCACGTTCTTGACGGGCTCGCGCAGGTCGAAATAATCCTTGGCTTCGAGCGAAAGGCACAGGTCGCGAAGCTTGTCCTCGATCTCGGTTTGACTGTGATCCAGCGGGATGTGCCCGAAGCCGTCGAACGACGGCTTGAACCAACGGTCGGTGAAAGCCGAGAACGACCGGCCGAGGCGTTGGCCGGCGTCGAGGAACCAGGCCTGCCCCCACAGATCTATCAAGCCGTTCGGCGACGGCGTGCCGGTCAGTTCGACGAAGCGCTTGACTTTGGTATGCGCGATCTTGCCGAGAGCGCGGGGGCGTTGCGCGCCCTGGCGCAGGCGGAAACCCTTAAGCTTGGTCGCCTCATCGGCGACGACGGTCGCGAAGGGCCACCTATCGCCAAGCGTCTCGATGAGCCAGGGGATGTTTTCATAATTGCAGGTGAAGACCCCGGCGTTTTGATTTCGCAGCGCATTAAGCCGTGTCGCCGGGTTACCGATGATCGGCTGCACCTCCATGTGCGATGTGTGCGCCCATTTAGCCGCTTCGTCGGGCCAGGTCGATTGCGCGACGCGCAGGGGTGCGAGCACGAGCGCCGGCCGCGCGTCGACCAGGGACAGGGCATCGAGGGCGGTCAACGTCGATGAGGTCTTGCCCATGCCCATCCCAGCCCAGACCGCCCCGCGGGGCACGTTTAGGGTGTGTGCGATGATATCACGCTGGTAGGTGCGAGGCGTGAAGGTCTTACGCATAGCGGGCCAGCACCTCGTCTACGGCTTCGATACTGTCAACCACCCACACAGTGGCGCCAACGGCCCGCAATTCGGCGTGTCGGCGCTCCTGCCACGGGTCGGGTTTTTCACCGAGTTGCTTGACCTCGACGAAGAACATTTGCGCGCCGGGCAGTGCGACGAAGCGGTCGGGTGGTCCGATCAGGCCCGGGCTTACGAACTTCCATGCCAGGCCACCCAGGGCCTTCACCCGGTCGACGAGATAGGCTTCGATCTTCGATTCCCGCACGGCCTACGCTCCCGGCAACGCTAGGAAACCGGCTTGCGTCACCGCATGCAGGTTCTCAGGCAGGCGCAATGTCTCGACGATGTAATTGCTGTCGCTGACATAAGCGCCGCTTGCGGCTGTCTTGGCAGGGCGTAGGGCCAAGAATGCCGTCCCGTGGCGTGCGTATAGCCGGTCGCCGTGGACGTAGGCCAGGCTCTCGTAATATTTGCCCTTGTTGAAGAGCAGGATCTGCGAGCCCTTCACCGGCTCCATGAATAGGGGTTCGGACATCGGTCTAATCCTTCTTGTACCGGAGAGCTTCGAAGCCGGCGGCCGCGAGCGGGAGCCCGGCATAGGTTTGGCCTCTGGCGGCACGCGTCATGCACTCCGCCAGGCCCTCGACCGTCAACGTGTTGTCGTTCGGCGCCTCGGTCAGCAATTCGTCGTGCACGGACAGAACGACCTCGTAGCCGGCCGTCTCGGCATTCTGCATTCCGTCAGCCAAGATATCGCGGGCAATGGCCTGGACGACGTTTTCAACCAGCTTGCCCCCGTAGGTCGAAATCCGTGACCATTTGCGGGTGTACTGGTCGACGCCCATGTAGGTGACCTTGGGCTTGCCGACCTTACCCGTGCCGCCGCAATCGTCGCAGCGCAGGTCATACGGCCCGGTCAGTTCATCGGTTCCGCAGATCCTGCCGGTGTCCTTGCACGCCTTGCATTCTTCGGATTTCAACTGCGGCGACGGGTAGCAGAGCGCCCGGCCGCTCGGCAGGACGATCCGGAGCCAAGCCCCGTCACGGCGCACCTTGAGGCGACCCGCGGCCGCGCCGAACGTCTGGCCCGGCGTCGCAATGGCGTCCCGCACCACGTCTTCGAGCGCGCGCCACAGGTCTTGCGTACGCGGGTGCGCCCGGCGCCACAGGCGCTTGAGCGCATCGCAGGCCTTGAACACGTGCTCTTCAAGGCCGAGCGTCGCCCGGTTGATCACGGCCCAGGCCCAGAACTTGTTGCATTCGGCCTGGATGTCCGATGGCACGGTCCCGGCCATGCGCTCGGCAAGCTCGTCGAGATCGAGCCCGTAGGCCGCAGCGAACGTCAGGAAGGCCCCCACACCGCCTTCGTAGCCCAGAGCGAGTTCCATGACCTTGCCAATCTGGCGCATGGCCTTATCGACGTCTTCGGGCCGGATGCCGAAGGCGCGGGCATAGGCCAGCTTGTAGAGGTCATGCCCCTCCCCGCCATCGAAGGCCGCAAAGGCGTCAAGCTTCCACTGCTCCCCGGCGACCCAGGCCAGCACACGGCCTTCGATGTTCGACAAGTCGGCCACGACCAGCTTCTTGCCGGGGGGCGCGACTATACAACTGCGCAGGCAGTTGCTTACGACTTCCATGACACTGGTCACCGCACTCTCCTAAAATTACGCGCAATGTATTTTGAGCCCAGGCCCGTCAGCCGGGCCGCTTCGGCCATTGACGGAAATTCCTGCCCGGTCTTCGGGTGCACGACACGAACGGCTTGCTTGTTCAGCCCCAAATAAACGGCGTGAATATGGTTGTCGGTGTAGGAGAGCCACTCAAGGTTATCGGCTCTGTTGTCGGCTTTGTTGCCATTCTTGTGGTTTACCGTTTCGCCTTGGCCTTCGATGAACGCCTCGGCCACCAGCGAATGCACGCTGCGGGCAACGCGCTGGTTGTCTAGGTGCAAACTCACCAGCACGTAGCCGTGTCGCCCAACCTGGGGGCGCAGGATCATTTCGGCCGTACGTCGGTAGGCTTCACGGCCATTGCGCAGAAGGTAGCGCTGCATAAACGGCAGGGACTTCACGCGCCCCAGATCGCTTACCTGGTATCGCCCCTCAAAGCCTTTGATATCTTTCCAGTTCTCAGTCATAAATCAAATCCGCGCAATCCAATTTTAGGGCGTCGATCGCCCGATCGATTTCTTCTTGGGGAAGCGTCGGCCGGGGCAGGTTTTGCAATTGCATGAGCCGTCCCGACCAACGGCCGGTGCGCGCGGCGCCGCAGTACTGCAACGTCCCGCGCAGCCGGCCGTCGCTGCTCACCCCGTTCAGCAGGGCTTGATATTTCGCGGTTGAGGTCGTGGTCGCCTGGAGCCGGACGCCCAACAGGTCGCGCAAAGCCTCCGGTAGGTCCGGATCGGCGATACGGCGTTCGAGCGTGTCGGCTCGCATGTCGGGCAAGGTGATGCCGTAGGCTTCAAGGATATGGGCGAGCATGGCGTCGCGCTGGCGCGCCGACTTCACCGCGTCGTTTGTCAGCTTACGGGCGCGGGCACCAAGCCCGGCCTGGGCAAGATCGACCGCGCGAACGGCGGCTTGGGCCAATTCCACGTCAACGGCGACGCCGCGTTCGTTGATGCGCTGGTCGAGGGCAAAGACGTGGCGCTCGATGGTGGGATAGTTCCATTTCGGAAGGCGCTTGTAGACCTCGCGCATTGAGGGGATATCGCCCTTCGCGTAGTCAATAAATTCCAGCCACTTCTGGGGGTGCGTTTCACGGGTGTTCCTTTCGCCCTTGCTGTTAGGTTTGCAGAACAGTTGAATGAGCTGGCGGCCGGTCTTAAGCTTCGCCAGTTCGGACGGCACGCCAAGGATGCCGCAGAGGGTATCAAGCGAACCGGGCAGGCTGTGGCTCAGGGCGCAAGCCATGGTGTCGAAGACGCGCGACAGGTCGATATCCCAGCCCATAGGCGGCTGAGCCAGCACACGCCGATCAAAGGGGCTGTTATGGATCACGACCTGGACGGACGGGTCTTTGACCGCGTTCCACAGCCTGGCGGGGCATATGCCGGCGGTGCGGTCCCAGCACTGCGCCGGCTCGTCGTCGAAGGCATACGCTACCAGCATCACCTCGACCTTTTCGGCATAGCGGTGCAGGCCGTGCTTGATCGGGGTCGGGCTGAACGTCTCTGAATCGAGGTACAAGATGGTCATTGCCAGCGCCTCGGCTGCACGGTGGCCGGGAGGTATAACGGGTGCTTGGGTTGCCCGAACTTCGTGAGGCCCAAATGGTGCAGCGGCTTAGGTGACAGCCAACCGAGCATGGTCTCGTCTTGGCCTAGGTGATCACCGTGTGCACCCCAGGCGCACACAACGAGGTCCGCGTCACCGGCGGCACCCTCGACGAAGCGCTGATTTTCCCAGCCGACCGGATCGTCATCATGATTCAGCGCGAGCAGAGCTTTAGGGTCGGTAGCCCTGTGCGCGAACAGGTTCACGACCTCCATACGGTCATAGCCCCACGAGCGCGCGAGACCGACACAGCGGCGGATTGTCGGGTCGTCATAAACCTCACCGGCCGTTGACGGGTTGAGCATCACGAATAGGCAGACCTTCGGTTCACCGAGTTGGCTACCGGCTCCGTCAACGACTGGCTTGCCGTTCTTAGTCCACATGTCCCATTTGGCGTCAGGAGACCCGCGCCACTCGCGCCACAGCAAATAGCGGTAGCGGCCGCACGACGAGAACCTTGCGCCCTTGGCTACGTACTCGGTCATTGCGCCACCTGCGCTATCTGCTCGCGCAGGGCATAGCCGGTGCCCCAGATCGTTTCGATCGGTTGGGTAGACGCAGCCAGATACAGTTTGCGGCGGAGCTTGAAGACGAACACGTCGATGATCTTGACCCCCGGCTCGTCGCGCCCGGCGTAGAGGTAGTCGAGCAGGTCATTCTTGGTCGCGGTGCGCCCGCGGCGCAGCATCAGGCATTCGAGTATCTTGTACTCATAGCCCGTCAGGTGCAGGGCTTTCCCGCCAACCGCGACGGCGTGGCTGTTGAGGTCGACGGTAATGTCGCCGCACGTCAAAACGGGCGTGTGATGGCCGTTGCTGCGGCGCACGACCGCGCGGATACGGGCCAGCAGTTCGTCTTTGTGAAACGGCTTGGAAATGAAATCGTCGCAGCCGGCGGCGAAGCACTTCAGCTTGGTGTCCTGGTCGTCGCTGCCGCTGACCATCAGCACGGGCGCCTTCACCCCAGCGAGGCGCGCCTTTCGCAGCACCTCCAGCCCGGTTATGTCCGGCAGGTCAACGTCGAGCAGCACGGCATCGTAGTTGTAAAGCGTGGCCAGGTCGAGGCCATCCTGGCCAAGCGCTGCGGACTCGATGTCGAAGCCCTCAGCCCGCAACATGAGATTGACCCGGTCGCGGGTCAGGTCGTCGTCTTCGGTATGGAGAATTCGCATTTGCTCGCCCCGTTGGAATTAAAAGCCTTTGCTGGGATTTCCGGACTTGAATTTAAGGTCGTCCCGGTTTGTGCATCCGGCGCCTGTGAATCGTCCCCGCGGGTCGGGCGCCGGTAGCAATCCCAGCCTTTGAACGGGTACGCTGACCCCGTTTGTGGATGACGACCCCCGCTTGTCGTTTTGAGCTAGACCAGGTCCATGCCGATGGCGGAGGCGTAGAGTTCGAGCAGCGCCCGCTCTTCCGCCGCCTTGACGCGGTCCTTCTTGCGTTCGGCAATGAGCTTGCGGAGGGTTTTGACGTCGAAGCCCTCGCCCTTCGCTTCAGCGAAGACCTCCTTCTTGTCGGACTTGATGACGTCGAGGTCTTCGTCGAGCCGCTCAAGCCGTTCGACGAACGACTTGAGACGGCCCTGCGCGGCAGCGGTGATGACATCGTCACCGGAGTTGTGGCCGATGCCGGCCATTAGACCAGGCTCCCGGCATCCGCGCCGGTGGTGAGGTCTTCGAAGCCCTCGTCGCTGGCCATGGGGGCCGAGCTGAAGGCGTCGCCGTCGCTGTGGAACTGGACGCCGACCAGGGTGCAGGAAATGCCCTTGCCGCTACTGTTGTCCCATGCCCAGATCTTGACCGTGGCGTTGACGTGGCATCCGGCGTACGGGCGCGGGTCGCGCTCGGTGAGCACGTGCGGGCGGCCGGCCTTCGGGTTGTGGTCGTTATCGACGACGGTGGGCGCGCCTTCGGTGATCTTGCGCTTCGTCGAGAGCACCCAATAGCCGGGCATCGACTTGCGCTTGCCGTCGACCCAGCACATTTTGTTCGTGTTGCCCTCGATACTGTCGAGCACCGACTGCGCCTTTTCCTTCCACTTCTCGGTGGCGACGCGTAGCACCTCGGCATCGATCGCCGCTTTTTGGGCGTCGTCGGCCAAGATATAGAGCGCGCAATCGTACTGCAGGTCACCCTGCATGTTTTCGCGCGCGCGGAGCAGGTTGGGGTAGCCGAGACGGGCCTTCGTCAGTTTGGCGTTGCCCTCAACGGTCTTGGGAAGTTCGAAAGCCATAACGCATAATCCTTTCGTGCTGCGTGTTAGGGTCTGAAGTAGTTGGGAAATTGATCGCGGACGGTGGCATGCGCGCGGTCTATGACCGCAGCCCGTTCCACCGATCCCTCGTCGATCTGCCGGGCGAGAACGAGCGCCTTGTCGAAGATCGCTGCGGCCCCGGGAGGCAGGTAACCGGGCTTGAGACGGGGCGCCATCATACGAGGTCCGCCCCCTGGTCGACGGGCTCGAACGCGTCGGCCGGGTTGCCGATGGCCAGCGCAGGGCGTCTGTCCGTGATCGGTGCGATGGTCGGCGCGCCGTCCTTCTGGATGATCAAGCCCGACACACGGTTCCAGCGCCGGGGCGCGTCCTTCAGCCGCTTTTCGGCGGTCGTCGGACTGATCAGGCTGAACTCGTACATTTCGTCGATCTTCAGCCGCATGGACTTCATTGTCCGCTCGGCTTCCGCAGGGTCAGCCCATGCCCGCGCACCCTTGCGACCGGCGACGAGCTTGTAGCCGGGTACCGAGCGGCCGTTCAGCAACTCACGGTGAGCGTAGGTTTTGACCGCCTCGACCCAATCCTTGATCATGTCGAGCTTGGGAAGGATCGCGGCTGTGACTTCGTTGGGATGAACATCGACGCCTGATGCCTCGGCCATCGCGGCCTCGATTTGCACATCGCGTAACTCGTCAGCGGTCAGGTCATCGAATCCCGCATCCGAGGCCGCCACGCTCGGGGCGATGGTCTTGAGCACCTCGCTACGGAGAGCGGGACACGTGGCCTTGGCCGGGCAGAACTTGCATTGCTTTTCGCCTGGCACGAGGAACTTGCTCGCGGCATCGGGCATCACGGCATAGGCCGCGCGCGTCGTCGCGTGCTCGGCAAACTTGCGCAGGGCCTCGGGCGTCGTTTCCCACTCGCTGAGGTGCGACTTGCGCGGCTGGTGGATGACGAGCCGGACGGCGGTCACGCTGGCGACGAGCTCGAAATATTCGAGCGCACCGAGAGCGTAGAGCATCAGCTGTTCGTTTTCCTCTGCGTCGACCTGGACACCCATGCCGTACTTCAGATCGACGACAATGAGCTCGGAACCGACCAGGCACAGGAAGTCCGCCGTGCCGAAGCTGTCGGGCTGACCGATGCAGCTTGAATAATCGACACGGTGCTCGACCAGCGACATATCGCCGATGAGCCGCAGAGCGTTGCAGTAATCGACGTAGGCCTGCACGTTTTCGAGCATGTCCTCGTCGACTTCGAACTTGCTGGCTCCGACGTCGATGAGGCGGCCGGCAAAGGCAATCGCCGGCTGACCTTCCGTCAGGCACAGCGCCGCCAGGGTATGGGCCGCGGTGCCTTCATCGGCGTAGCGGTTTGACGTCTTCACGGCGGGTTCCAAGGCGATCGAGCCGGGGCAATTGATCCAGCGCGGCGCCTTGGAGGCGGAAAACAGGGCGTGTTCAGTATCAGCCATTTATGCACCTGAGAACGATGAAGGTGAGGATGACCGCGAGTGCCGCTGTGGCGACGTTCGCGACCAGGGCGGCCATGACGCGCACGGCTAGGCGGCTTCCGTTTTGGTGATGGGGTCACCGTGCACATCGACCTCGTAGACCGGGGCGCAGCAGCCGATTGCTTTGACCTTGGCCGGGTATTGGCCAGAGGGATGCGTGACGATGTCCTCCAACCACACCGGACAGGCGACGTACCGGTCGGGGTTGGTGACGAATTCATGCGTGTGGCGCGGTGTCGGGCTGAAGTAGAGCGCACCGGCCGCGCATTCCGGTTCGGGTTTGAAAACCGGCACCGAAGGCGTCGAACCAGGGGTGTAATCACCCCCGCGAAACGACCGGTAGTTGCTGTCGACGGCCTTGTAGAGCAGCGCCACGCCGTCAACGACGTGGACGCCGTAGTAGTCGCACCAGTCTGCCGGTGTGGTTTTTTGGATCTCCTGCTGACGACCGCCGGTAATTTCGACGACGCCCTCAAAGTTGATCGTCACCCGGTCGCCAGCTGTGCCGGTGACTTTTGCGCGAGCGGCGATCCGCACCATCGAGTAGCCATTACAATTCATGCTCGGGGCCGACGTCTCCCGGGTCACGATGCTCGGGGCCGACGTCTCCCAGGTCACGATGCGCGGGGCCGACGTCTCCCGGGTCACGATGCTCGGGGCCGACGTCCCCCGGGTCACGATGCGCGGGGCCGACGTCTCCCGGGTCACGATGCTCGGGGCCGACGTCCCCCGGGTCTCGATGCTCGGGGCCGACGTCTCCCGGGTCACGATGCTCGGGG
>FTDB01000685.1_pt1 | contig 40161 bp, 29 predicted proteins | sample 1639741 | NCBI WGS metagenome assembly FTDB01 (sample SAMEA3914869, study PRJEB12502) | metagenome | biome: forest; material: soil | place: USA | collected 2012-03-12 | depth 0.1 m | reverse complement strand
GATCTCGCCCACCTCGTCGCGGCGGCCTTCGTGCGGCACGCTGGCCACGTCCTCGCCGTTGACCAGCTTGTGCAGCAGGCGCGACAGCGTCTTCAGCGGCCCCGAAATATGGCGCACGGCGATGAAATTGATGGCGCTGCCCAGCACCAGGGCCAGCAGGCCGATGCCGACGCCCAGGGCCAGGATCCTGCCCGACAGGGTATCGAAGTCCTTGTCCGAGGCCTGCGCCTTGGCGTCGGCATTGGCCGACAGCTTCATCAGCGGATCGACCATGGTGTCGCAGGCCGAATCGATCTGGCCGTCCAGGTCGCGGATGTCCTGCGTCATCTCGCCATTGGCCTGCAGCGCCGGCAGCATCTTGTTTTCGAACAGGTCGACATAGTTCTTGTAACCGGTCTCGGCCTGGTCGATCAGCGCCTTGTCGTCGGCGTCGTTCAACTGCGTCCGCAGGTCGCCGAACAGCGTCTCCGTCCGCTGCTTTTCGGCCGCCCAGTCGGTGGCGGTCTGGTCGAGCTGGTGGTTGATTTCGGCGTCGGCCACGATCTGGTACAGCGCCGCGCCCTTGCCGGACAGCTTCTCGGCCGCCGTGGCGGTGCGTACGAAGCTCATGCCCCTGTCCTGCAACTGGCGCAGGTGCGACAGCGACGACCAGGCGCCCAGCAGAAACGCGGCCATGGCCACAACAAAGACGAGAGAGGCGGCCGAAAGCTTATGGCCGATGGACAGTTTCATGACAGCACCCGAATCAAACGCGACTGGGCCCTGATTACTGTTTCTTGGTTAAGAAATTCTATCTTAACGGGTTTTCGATGAAAACGCGCTTAAGCCGCAACCGCGAACTGGCCGTTCGTGCGGAAGCGCCACAGGTAGGTCGGCACGATCGATTCGACCGCCGTTGCCGCGATGCCGAGGTCTTTCAGGCCCTTGGCGCCCTTGGCGACCACATTGTCCTTTTGCAGCACCAGCACCTGGTCCGTGGTCAGGAGCGGCGCCGGCACCAGCGGCAGGTAAGCCTGGATATCGCCCACCACCCCGATCATGCGGGCGGCGAAGACCGGCAGATAGACCAGCGGGCGCGGGCACAGGATTTCGCGCGCCGTATATTTGATCAGGTCCTTGAAGGCGAGAACTTCCGGTCCGCCCAGTTCGTAAGTCTGGCCGTGGGCCGCGCCGTTGCCGAGCGTCCTGGCTACAGCCGCCGCCACGTCGCCGACATAGACCGGCTGGAATTTGTTATTGGCGCCGCCGATCGCCGGCATCAGCGGGAACATCTTGATCTGGGCCGCCAGCGAGGTGAAGAAGCTGTCGCCATTGCCGAACATGACGCCCGGCCGCAGCACGACCGCCGATGGCAGCGCCTTGCGCACCAGTTCCTCGGCCCGGCCCTTGGTCGCCGAATATTTCGAACCGGCCTTCGCATCGGCGCCCAAAGCCGACACCTGCACGAAATCGCGGATGCCGCGGTGGACGCAGGCTTCGGCCATGCGCTGGCTGGCCTGGCGGTGGATAGCGTCGAAGCTTTCGCCAGAAGTCTGGTAGAGAATGCCGACCAGGTTGACGCAGGCCGAGGCGCCGTCCAGCGCGCGGGCGATCTCGGCCTCCTTGCGCACGTCGCAGCGCACCACCTGGATCTGGCCGACATCGCCCATCGGCTTCAGGTCGTAGGCTTCGGTCGCTTTGCGCACGGCAACGCGGATGCGCCAGCCCTGCCGCGCCAGGGCGCGCACCACCTGCTTGCCCAAGAAGCCCGAACCGCCGAAGACCGTGACCAGCTGTACCATGTGACGTTACCTGAAAAACCGCTTTGCCCCTCGATAACGCAAGGTTTTGCGCTTCGCAATGCGTTACGATGACACGGCTAGCCGAATTTTGCGCCGCCCTTATGAAATCCTGATGTTTGCACCGCGGAATCCTCTCGGCTTTTTATGCGCCGCCAACGAATCGTTAAGGCGTTCCGGGGCCGGAGAGCTTTATGTTTCAGGCATTTTTCCAGGCTTTCTTTTCTGGCCTCATCCAGCGCGGCGCGCTGACCCTCCACGTCGGCCAAAGGACGTGGCGCTTCGGTGAAGCCGAGCCCAGGCCCGACATGGACGTGGTTGTCCGCCTCAAGGATGGCTGGACCGGCGTCAGGCTGGCGCTCAATCCGTGGCTGGAATTCGGCGAAGCCTGGATGAACGGCGACCTCCTCGTCGAAAACGGCGACGCCTGGAGCCTGCTGCATCTGCTCGGCGTCAATCTCCAGGCCCGCCCCAGGCCGCGCCGGATTACCCGTCTCACCCGCGTTCTCAAAAGACTTCTGCCCGGCACCTCGCGCACCGCCTCGCGCCGCAACGTCGCCCATCACTACGATCTGTCCGACCGGCTTTACCGCCTCTTCCTCGACAAGGACATGCAATATTCCTGCGCCTATTTCGAGCGCCCGGACATGGGCCTCGACGCCGCCCAGACCGCCAAGAAGCAGCACATCGCCGCCAAGCTCCATCTCAAGCCGGGCATGAGCGTGCTCGATATCGGCTGCGGCTGGGGCGGCATGGCCCTGCACCTGGCGCGCGCCCACCATGCCGAGGTCACCGGCATCACCCTGTCGCAGGAACAGTTCGACGTCGCCCACGCCCGCGCCTACGCCGCCCATCTCGAAGGCCAAGCCGCCTTCGAGATCCGCGATTACCGCGAAGTGGCCGGCCAGTTCGACCGCATCGTCAGCGTCGGCATGTTCGAACACGTCGGCCCGGCCAATTTCGACGTCTATTTCCGCACCGTCGCCGACAAGCTCAAGGACGACGGCGTCGCCCTGATCCATACCATCGGCCGGCGCAGCGAATTCGGCGGCACCAACCAGTGGGTCAACAAATATATCTTCCCGGGCGGCTACATTCCCAGCCTGTCGGAAATCACCAGGGCGGTGGAAAACGCCGGCCTGTGGATCACCGACGTCGAATCGCTGCGCCTGCATTATGCCGAAACGCTGAAATGCTGGCGCGAACGCTTCATGGCCCATCGCGACGAGGTGCGCGGCCTCTACGACGAACGTTTCTGCCGCATGTGGGAATTCTATCTCGCCGCCAGCGAGATGAGCTTCCGCCATGGCGACCTGATGGTCTATCAGGTGCAGCTTGCGCGGCGCGTCGACGCCCTGCCGATCGTCCGCGACTACATGATGCAGCCGTCGACCGAGCCGTCAGTTGTCGACGCGCTCAAAATACGCGCGGGCGAAGCCAAGAAAGGCGTGCCCGGCTTCGCCCAGCCGGTCCGGCAGGGCAAAGCGCGGCAGGAACAGCGCGACCGTACGCCGGGGGTTGAAACCCGTTAGGGCGGCCCGCACCACATCCGGCGCGGCGTAGCTGTCGGGCATGACGGTGATGCCGAGGCCCGCCCCTACCATGGCCAGGGCGCGCTCGTCCTGGGCCGTGCGGTAAACCAGCGGCGGGCGCACATTGCGGTCGGTGAAATGACGGCTGGTCTCGGACAAGACCTCGCAGCGCGTGCGCACGATCATCGCCTCCGCCGCCAGATCCTCGCCCTTGATACTTTCCGAACCCGCAAGCCGGTGATGGCGCGGCAGGGCCAGTTGATAGCCTTCCTCGAACAGGGCCACGCTGGCGTCATCCGCCACACGCCGGATCGACAGGGCGTAGTCGACGCCGCGTTCGTCGAGCCGGTTGAGCAACTCCTGCTCGGTGCCATCGACCAGGTCGAACCGAATATCCGGCCGCCGCAGGGTGAAGGCGCCGAGAAGCCCCGCCACCCGTGCTGCCGGCAGGGTTTGCAGCACGCCCAGCCGCAGCACGTTGCCCTGCGCGGTTTCGGCGATCTCGGCCGACGCCATGTTGACCTCGTGCAGGATCGCCTTGGCGCGCGGCAAAAAGCGCGACCCCGCCGTGGTCAGGAAGACGCGCTTGTTGCTGCGCACGAACAGCGACACGCCCAGTTGCTCCTCCAGCCGCTTGATGCCGGCCGACAAAGTCGGCTGGGTGATCAGGCAGGTTTGCGCCGCCCTTGTGAAACTGCCGGTTTCGACCAGGCTGAGGAAATAGCGCAGCAGATACAGTTCCATGATAGATACCGTCTATAATGGGAATAGGTATTATTCATTTTGCCAATAGACGCAATTGGCTTAAGTTCGCGCGCGAAACGAATAACAGGGATGCTCATGACCACGCTGAAAAGCGAAATCGACACCGCCGATCCCGACTTCGCAGCCAACGCGGCGCAGATGCTGGGCGTGGTCGAGGACCTGCGCGCGGTGTCGGCGAAAATCGCGCTCGGCGGATCCGATGCCGCCCGCCAGAAACACACGGCACGCGGTAAACTTCTCCCCAGGGACCGTGTCGCCGGCCTGATCGATCCCGGCTCGCCCTTCCTCGAACTTTCCGCCCTAGCGGCCCATGGCGTCTATGACGACGACGTCCCCGCCGCCGGCGTCATTACCGGCATCGGCCGCATCTCCGGCACCGAATGCGTCGTCGTCTGCAACGACGCCACGGTCAAGGGCGGCACCTATTATCCGCTCACCGTCAAGAAACACCTGCGCGCCCAGGACATCGCCCTGCAGAACAACCTGCCGTGCGTCTATCTCGTCGACAGCGGTGGCGCCAACCTGCCCAACCAGGACGAGGTCTTTCCGGACAAGGATGATTTCGGCCGCATCTTCTTCAACCAGGCACAGATGTCATCAAAGGGCATCCCGCAGATCGCCGTCGTCATGGGCTCCTGCACCGCCGGCGGCGCCTATGTGCCGGCCATGTCGGACGAATCGATCATCGTGCAGAAGCAGGGCACCATCTTCCTCGGCGGTCCGCCCCTGGTCAAGGCCGCCACCGGCGAGGTCGTCTCGGCCGAGGACCTGGGCGGCGGCGATGTCCACGCCCGCATTTCCGGTGTCGTCGACCACTTGGCCGCCAACGACGCCGACGCGCTGAGGATCGCCCGCCGCATCGTCGGCAATCTCAACCGCAGGAAAGAGATCGGCCTGGCCACCCGCGCCGTGGCCGAGCCGCTTTACCCGGCCGAAGATCTCTACGGCATCATCCCTGCCGACACGCGCAAGCCCTATGACGTGCGCGAAGTCATCGCCCGCCTGGTGGACGGCTCGGAATTCGACGAGTTCAAGAAGCTCTACGGCGAAACCCTGGTCTGCGGCTTCGCCCACCTTTACGGCTATCCCATCGGCATCGTCGCCAACAACGGCGTGCTGTTCTCGGAAAGCGCGCTCAAGGGCGCCCATTTTATCGAGCTGTGCGCCCAGCGCGGCATTCCGCTCGTCTTCCTGCAGAACATCACCGGCTTCATGGTCGGCCGCCGCTACGAGAACGAAGGCATCGCCCGCCACGGCGCCAAGATGGTGACCGCGGTGGCCTGTGCCAATGTGCCGAAGTTCACCGTCATCATCGGCGGCTCCTATGGCGCTGGCAATTATGGCATGTGCGGCCGCGCTTACGATCCGCGCTTCCTGTGGATGTGGCCCAATGCCCGTATCTCGGTCATGGGCGGCGAGCAGGCGGCCAATGTGCTGGCCACCGTCAAGCGCGACGGCATCGAACTGAAAGGCGGCCAGTGGTCGGCTGAGGACGAAGAGGCGTTCAAGGCTCCGATCCGCCAGACCTATGAAGCACAGGGCCATCCTTATTATGCCTCGGCCCGCCTGTGGGACGACGGCGTCATCGATCCCGCCGATACCCGCCGCGTGCTGGGCCTCGGCCTTTCCGCCGCCTTGAACGCGCCCATCGCGCCGACAACGTTCGGCGTCTTCCGGATGTAGGGAGAGCCAGATGAGCGCTGTCAAAATCGACATGAACAAACACGGCGTCGCCTGCGTGACGCTCAACCGCCCCGAGGTGCATAACGCGCTCGACGAAGCGATGATCCGTGAACTGACGGATGGCTTCGCCATGCTGGGCCGCCACCGCGACATCCGCGCCATCATCCTGCGCGGCGAAGGCAAGAGCTTCTGCGGTGGAGGTGACCTCAACTGGATGAAGCGCGCCGCCGATCAATCCGAAGCCGAAAATCACGCAGACGCCGTCTCTCTTTCCAATATGTTCGCCACCGTCAACGCCTGCCCCAGGCCGGTCATTGCCATCGTCCACGGCGCGGCGCTCGGTGGCGGCACCGGTCTGGCCGCCTGCTGTGACATCGTCATTGCGCATACAAACGCACTGTTTGGCCTGACCGAAGTGCGCCTTGGCCTAATAGCGGCAACAATATCTCCGTTTGTTATCGCCAGGATCGGCCAAACCCAGGCCCGGCGCTATATGTTGACAGCCGAACGAATCAACGCATCGACAGCCAAAACCATCGGCCTTGCCCACGAAATTGGCGACGCGCCCGACGAAGTCGCCAAACCGATTCTCGATGCCATCCTCGCCAACGGTCCCGAAGCCATGGCCGACAGCAAGAAACTGATCGCCGAGGTCGCCGGCCGTGAGACGACGCCCGCCTTGCTCGACATGACCGCGGCGCGCATCGCTGCTCGTCGCGCATCGCCCGAAGGTCGCGAAGGCATCGCCGCCTTCCTTGAAAAGCGCAAAGCGGATTGGGCCAACTAAGATGTTCAGCAAAATCCTGATCGCCAATCGCGGCGAAATCGCCCGCCGCATCATCCGCACCGCCCGCCGCCTAGGCGTGAAAACGGTCGCCGTCTATTCCGAGGCGGACAAAAACGCGCCGTTCGTGCGCGAAGCCGATGAAGCCGTGCTGATCGGTCCGGCCGCCGCCAAGGATTCCTATCTGCGCGGCGACATCATCATCGCCGCCGCCCTCAATCGCGGCGTCGAGGCCATCCATCCCGGCTATGGCTTCCTGTCGGAAAACGCCGAATTCGCGGAGGCTTGCGAAGCCGCCGGCATCGTCTTTATCGGCCCGACGCCATCCGCCATCCGCGCCATGGCGCTGAAAGGCGCCGCCAAGGCCCTGATGACGGAAGCCGGTGTGCCGGTCACGCCTGGATATCACGGCGACGATCAGTCGACGGACGGTTTGCAGTCACAGGCCGACCGCATCGGTTATCCTGTCCTGATCAAGGCCGTCGCCGGCGGCGGCGGCAAGGGTATGCGCCGCGTCGATGCGGCTGCCGATTTCGCCGATGCGCTGGTTTCGGCGCAACGCGAGGGTCAAAACGCCTTCTCGGACGCCAAGGTGCTGATCGAGAAATATATCGAGGTGCCGCGCCACATCGAGATCCAGCTGTTCGCCGACAGCCACGGCCATGTCGTCCACCTGTTCGAGCGTGACTGCTCGCTGCAGCGCCGCCACCAGAAGGTGATCGAGGAAGCCCCCGCGCCGTCATTGCCCGAACGCATCCGCTCGGCCATGGGCGCCGCCGCTGTCAAGGCGGCGCAAGCCATCCATTATCGCGGCGCCGGCACGGTCGAATTCATTGTCGACGTGTCGAAGGGCATCGAGACCGCCGATTTCTACTTCATGGAGATGAACACGCGGCTTCAGGTCGAACATCCGGTGACCGAGGAAATCACCGGCGTCGACCTGGTCGAATGGCAGTTGCGCGTCGCCAATGGCGAGCCGCTGCCAAAGACGCAGGCGCAGTTGTCGATCCACGGCCACGCCATCGAAGCCCGGCTCTACGCCGAGGACCCGGAGAACGACTTCCTGCCCGCCACCGGCCGCCTGAAAAAGCTGGTTTTCGCCCCCGAGGCGCGTATCGAATCGGCGGTGGAACAAGGCGACGAAGTCAGCGTCTTCTACGATCCGATGATTGCCAAGATCGTCGTCCACGGCAAGGATCGCGCCGATGCCCTGGCGAAGATGCGCATTGCCCTGATCCACACCAAGCTCAAGGGCCTGGCGACAAACCTGGGCTTCTTGCGCCGCGTCGTCTCCGATACCGATTTTGCCGACGCCCAGATTGATACCGGCTTCATCGCCCGCCATATCGACAGCCTGACCCGGCCCTGGCCGGACGCCGAACCGCCCGCCCATGCACTGGCCGCCGACCCGTCGTCGCCGTGGAACGATGTCACGGGCTGGCAACCCAACCTGGCCCCGCGCGCCCATCTTCATCTCGACAGTGGCGCCGGCCATGAGATTGCTGCCGCCTCGGGCGATGTCATAGCTCCCATGCCCGGCAAGGTCATCGACGTCTTTGTCAAAGCGGGCGACATCGTCGAAAAGGGCCAGAAGCTGCTGATCCTCGGCGCCATGAAGATCGAACACACCATGAAGGCGCCCAGGACCGGCACCATCGCCGCCGTCCACGCCGCCGCCGAGGACCAGGTCGCCGACAAGGCCCTGCTGGTCGAGATCAAGGACTAGACCATGACCCACTTCCCGCACCTCAATTTCGGCCATGGCGAAGATATCGACATGCTGCGCGATTCGGTCGCCAAGTTCGCCGAGGCCGAGATCGCGCCCCTCGCCGAAGAAACCGACCGCAGCGACCAGTTTCCCATGCACCTGTGGAAGCAGTTCGGCGACCTCGGCGTGCTCGGCATGACCGCGCCGGAAAGCTATGGTGGCGCCAATATGGGCTATCTGGCCCACGTCATCGCCATGGAGGAGATTTCCCGCGCCTCGGCCTCGATCGGCCTTTCCTACGGCGCCCACTCCAATCTCTGCGTCAACCAGATCAACCGCAAAGGCAATGACGAGCAGCGCGCCAAATACCTGCCCAAGCTGATTTCGGGCGAGCATGTCGGCGCCCTGGCCATGTCGGAATCGGGTTCCGGTTCGGACGTCGTGTCGATGAAGCTGCGCGCCGACCGCAAAAACGACCGCTATGTGCTCAACGGCACCAAGATGTGGATTACCAACGGTCCGGACGCGGACGTTCTCGTCGTCTACGCCAAGACCGATGTAGACGCGGGTTCGAAGGGCATCACCGCTTTCCTCATAGAAAAGGAATTTACCGGCTTCTCGGTGGCACAGAAACTCGACAAGCTTGGCATGCGCGGCTCGCATACCGGTGAGCTGGTGTTCGAGGATTGCGAAGTGCCGTACGAGAATGTTCTGGGTACGGAAGGCCGCGGCGCGGCGGTATTGATGTCGGGCCTCGATTACGAACGCGTCGTGCTGTCGGGCGGGCCGCTCGGCATCATGCGCGCCTGCCTCGACGTCTGTATTCCCTACGTCCACGAGCGCAAGCAGTTCGGCCAATCGATCGGCACCTTCCAGCTGATGCAAGGCAAGCTCGCCGACATGTATTCGACCTGGGCCGCCTGCCGCGCCTATGTCTATGCCGTCGCCCAGGCCTGCGACCGTGGCGAAACCACGCGCAAGGACGCCGCCGGCTGCATCCTCTACGCCGCCGAGAAAGCCACCTGGATGGCCGGCGAAGCCATCCAGTGCCTGGGCGGCAACGGCTACGTCAACGAATACCCGACCGGCCGGCTGTGGCGCGACGCCAAGCTTTACGAAATCGGCGCCGGCACCTCGGAAATCCGCCGCATGCTGATCGGCCGCGAACTGTTCGAGGAAACGAAGTGAGACCGTCGCACGTCACGCTCTACGAAGTCGGCCCGCGCGATGGCCTGCAGGCGGAAAAGGAGATCGTCTCCGCCGCCGACAAGATCGCCCTGATCGACCGATTGTCAGCCTCCGGACTATCCCGGATCGAGGCGGCCAGCTTCGTGTCGCCGAAATGGGTGCCGCAGATGGCAGACGCCCGCGAAGTCCTGACCGGCCTGACCCCGGCCGCCGGCGTGCATTACCCTGTGCTGACCCCCAACCTGCTCGGCTATGAAAACGCCCGCGCCGCCGGCGCCGAGGTCGTCGCCATCTTCGGCGCGGCGTCGGAAACCTTCAGCCGCAAGAACATCAACTGTTCCATCGCCGAAAGCCTGGCGCGCTTCGAACCCGTCTGCGAACAGGCCAGCCGTGACGGCGTCACGGTGCGCGGCTATGTCTCGACCGTCATCGCCTGTCCCTACGAAGGCCCGATCGCGCCCGAAGCCGTCGTCGAGGTCGCCGACAAGATGCTGGCCATGGGTTGCTACGAAATCAGCCTCGGCGACACCATCGGCGTGGGCACACCGGCCGATGTCCAACGCCTTCTTGATGTCGTTCTCAAGGGTTTGCCGGTGGAAAAACTGGCTGTCCACTTCCACGACACCTATGGCCAGGCCCTCGCCAATATCCTGACCTCGCTCGACTACGGCATCGCCACCGTCGATTCGTCCGTGGGCGGACTGGGCGGCTGTCCCTATGCGCCGGGCGCGTCGGGCAATGTCGCCAGCGAGGACATTCTCTACATGCTGAACGGTCTCGGCATTGCCACCGGCGTCGATATCGACAGTCTGGTCGCGGCCGCGTGGTTCATTTCGGATGTCCTGGGACGCCCGCCGCGTTCCAAGGTGGCCGTGGCCAAAGGGCGGCCTATTTAACCTGGCCCAGGGCCTTCAGAAGGAAGGCCGCCAGATTGACCGTCAGCAACGCATTGAACGTGCCCCAGGCCATGTCGATCAGGCTGAGCGTCACCGGCCAGTCGCGGATCACCGCCATGGCCGTCAGGTCGTAGGTGCCGAAGGCCGCCAGGGCGAACAGGCCCGCCTTCAGGCTCAGGTCACCCAAGCCGCCGGGCCAGCCCTTGCCGTCCAGCACCACCGGCTTGACCACCACCCATGTCATGGCGAACGCGTAAAGGATATAAAACGCCACAGCCGGCCCCGGCACGAAGCCATCACGCATCAGGCCGTGCATGGCCGGGCGATAGAGGGTCTCCGCCGTCGTGCTCAGCCAGACGAAATCGAAGGCCAGCATCAGGGCCAGGACCAGTCCGTAGGCGATGGCGAACCGTTTCAAGGTCAGATCCTCGCGAACGGCTGCAACACCCGGCCAAGCCAGGTCTGCGGGATAATCGCGCCGTCCTGCCAGACGAGGCACAGGCAGTCTTCCTCGGTCGAAATTGCCGGTGCGTGGCTGTCTTCGGACGTGCACACCGCCATGTCGCCGACGCGATAGTCGCCGTTATGGTCGCTGAAGCGCCCCTTGAGCACGACGGTCGTCTCGACACCGCGATGGGTATGCTGCGGCATGGTCATGCCGGCCTTGACAAACATGAGGTAGGTCTTGGTGCCCCTGGGCGCCTCGCCGACATCGATCGGCGCCATCCAGACGCCAGGCACCGCCCAGTAGCGATCCTTGACCGCCACCGATTTCAGCGTCTCGGGCAGTTCGAAGCCTTCCAGGAAAGCCGGCTTGCGAACCGCTTTCGCCACGACCGGCGTTTCGGCTTCCGGCCGCTCGATGCGCGCCAAGGCGAGATCAAGCGCCGTCTCCGTCATCGCCACGCCTTCGACGTCGGCCATCAAGGCGGCGCCTATCCCGTCGAACAGGGCCATATCGGCCCGGCATTCGCCGCACATCTCAAGGTGTGTGCGCACCACCAGGGCCAGGCCGGGCGTCATGGCGCCCCGGTAATAGTCCCACAGCAGGTCTTCGCCGGGATGATAATGGGCGGTACTCATAGGTTCACTCCTGAATCAGTCTTCTGGCCGAAACCGGCCTTCATGCGCATCATGGCGAGGCGCAGACGGGATTTGACGGTGCCGAGCGGGATGGAGAGCGCCTTGGCGATGTCGCCGTGCGACAGGTCTTCATAGAACGAGAGCCGCAAAATAACCTTTTGTTCCTCGGGCAAGGTTTTCAGGACCTCTCCGATTACGCCGGCGGATTCGGCGTCGATCAGGCTGTCATCGGCGGCTTTGTCTGCGTCATTGTACCACAAATCCTCGGGCAGGTCCTTGACCCGCTTGGCTTTGCGTGCCGCATCGATGCGAAGGTTGCGGGCGATGGAATAAATCCAGGTCACCGCCGCCGCTTTTGAGCCATCGAACATGTGCGCCTTGCGCCAGACGCTCAGCATGCAGTCCTGCGCCAGGTCCTCGGCCTCCTGCGCCGTCATGCCCTGGCCCATCACGAAGGCCTTCACCTTCGGCGCGAAGCGCGTGAACAGGTCGGCATAGGCCGCACGGTCGGCGCTGCCGGCAATGCGGGCAATCAGCATTTCCGGCGTCATGAAGGCAGCCTCGGGTGCGTCCTTTTTCGTCATGCGCTTAAGAGAGCCGATTGTGAAGGCGCGGTCAAAGGTCATTTTATCCATCGCGGACAGCGCTTGTGCATTTACGCGCCGCCAAACCGGTTGATTTTGAAATGATTACGGCGACGTGGCGTCATCGGATCACCCGGCAGGCGATTTTTGTCGCTCATCACCCGTGTGATCCGTCTATCCGGGGCGGGCGTAAATACTCTGTTATCCAGCGTTAACAGGGCCCGCGCCATGCATGATCTCCTGACCCCTGAAACGACATTGCGCATGCGTATCCCGGCGCGGCGCAAGGTGGCCGTGATCGGATCGGGCATTGCCGGCCTGTCCGCCGCCTGGATGCTGGATCCATCCTGCGACATCACCGTGTTCGAGGCCGGCGACATGCCGGGCGGTCATTCGCACAGCGTCAATGTCGGTAGCGAAACCGACCCCTTATGGCTCGACATGGGCTTCATCGTTTTTAATGAGCCGTGCTATCCCAACCTCGTCAGCCTGTTCGCTCACCTGGGCGTCGAGCACCAGCTCAGCGACATGTCGTTCGGCGTTTCGATCGACAAGGGTTCTCTCGAATATTGCAGCCTGGGCCTCAACGGCCTGTTCGCCCAGCGCCGCAACCTGTTCCGTCCGCGCTTCATCTCCCTGCTGCTCGATATTGTCCGCTTCTACCGCGAAGCGCCGAAGGACCTGGCCGCCCGCGCGCGCAACGACTATCGACTGGGTGATTACTTGAAGGACCGCAACTACGGTCGCGCCTTCATCGACGATCACCTGCTGCCCCAGGCCGCCGCCATCTGGTCGACCTCGGCGCAACAGATCATGGACTATCCCTTCCGCGCCTTCATCGCCTTCTTCGAAAATCATGGCCTGTTGCAGGTCATGGACCGCGTCCTGTGGCGCAGCGTGGTCGGCGGCGCCCAGGCCTATGTCAATAAGCTGATCGCGCCGTTCAAGGACAAGATCCGTACCCGCACGGCCATCCGCTCGGTGCGCCGTGGCGCCAATGGAGTGACGCTCACCGACGAACATGGCTCGGTCCACCTCTTCGACGATGTCGTCTTTGCCACCCATGCCGACGTCACGCTCAATATGCTGGCCGACGCCCGCCCTGACGAGCGCCGTATCCTTGGCGCCTTTCCCTATACGCCGAACGAAGTTGTTCTGCATACGGACGACAGCTTCATGCCCCGGCGCAAGGCGGCATGGTCGAGCTGGAATTACCTTGGCGAACGCGACGCCGGCGGCGACCAGCAACTGTGCGTCACCTACTGGATGAACCTGCTGCAGGTGCTGAAGACGGACAGCAACTACTTCGTTACCCTCAACCCGCTGCGCCCCATCGATCCGGCCAGGATCATCAAGCGCATCGTCTTTGAACACCCTCTCTTCAATGCCGAAGCCATCGCCGCGCAATCGGCTTTGGGTGATCTTCAGGGCCGGCACCATAGCTGGTTCTGCGGCGCCTATTTCGGTTCGGGCTTCCATGAGGATGGCCTGCAATCAGGCCTGGCCGTTGCCGAGGCCATCACCGGCCAACGCCGTGCGTGGGATTTCGACTGGAACCATAGCCGGATCAAATACAATCCGTGGGCTGAGGACGTGCTGGAGGCGGCCGAGTGAAAAGTTCCCTCTACGAAGGCCAGGTCATCCACCAGCGCTTCACGCCCAGGCCACACCGCCTCAGCTACCATATCTTCCAGGTCCTGCTCGATCTCGACCGGCTCGACGACGACCTCAAGCCGCTCAAGGTTTTTTCGCGCAACCGCTTCAATCTGTTCGGCTTCTACGACCGCGACCACGGCCCCGATCAGGCGTCGAGCCGAGAGGCGCCCCTGAAAGACCGCATGGCCGCCATGCTGGCCGAGCGTGGTCTATGGAAAGACGGCGATCGTATCTTCCTGATGGCCATGCCGCGCATCCTCGGCTTCGTCTTCAACCCGATCAGCCTGTATTTTGTTCAGGGCACGGACGATACCCTGAAATGCGTCGTGTATGAGGTCAACAACACCTTCGGCGACCGCCACTCCTACGTCCTGCCGGTCACTGACCAGAGCCGCACCATCCACCAGCACAGCGACAAGCGCCTGCACGTCTCGCCCTTCATGGACATGGACATGGCTTACGATTTCGACCTGACGGCGCCGGAAGATCGCTTCGCCCTCAAGATCGACCTCAGCAAGAAGCGCGAGACTGGTTTTGAACGCTATCTCTTCGCCGGCTTCACCGCCGGATGCCAGGCCCTGGCCGACAAGGCCCTGCTGCGCCTGTTCTTCGTCATGCCGCTGATGACGCTGAAAGTCGTCGTCGGCATTCACTGGGAGGCCTTGCTTCTGGCAGCCAAGGGTCTCAGACTGAAGCCCAAGCCGCCGACGGAGCGGTCCTCCGTCAGCGTGTAGGCATGATGAGCAAACGAAACTTCCTGAACGCCATCGGTCTTGGCGGTGTCGCGGCCGCCTTGGCCGGGTGCAGCGTGCTGTCGACCTTCAACGCTCTGACGCCCAAGGACGGTGGCGTCCGCCGCATCGCCCGCGACGTCAAATATGGCGACGATCCGCGCCAGGGCTATGATGTCTATGGCCCGGCCAAGCCCGGGAAACCCTTGCCGCTGTTGGTTTTCTTCTATGGAGGCGGCTGGTATTCCGGCAGCAAGAACGACTATGTCTGGATGGGCCACGCCTTGGCCGCGCTCGGCTATGTCGTGGCCCTTCCCGACTACCGCGTCTTCCCGCAGGTGGTCTACCCCGCCTTTCTTGAAGACAATGCGGCGGCGGTCAAACACCTGATCGCCCATGCCGCCGATTATGGCGCCGACGTTGCGCGCCTGGGTTTGTCCGGCCAGTCGGCGGGTGCCTATTCCGCCGTCGTGCTGGCGTTGGATCAGCAATATCTCGGCCCCAGCGATCCGGTTAAGGCGTGCGTCGGCATTTCCGGGCCGTATGATTTCTATCCGTTCGACGTCAAGGCATCGAAGGATACCTTCGGCCAATGGCCCCGGCCGCTGGAAACCCAGCCGATCAGCTATGCGCGCCCGACGAAGACCCACTTTCTCTTCCTGCAAAGTCGGGCCGACAAGGTGGTGGGCGTGCACAATTCGGTCAACCTGCAAGCCAAACTGCTGGCCGATGGCGACGATTGCCGGCTCAAACTTTACGATGGCCTGACGCACGAAGATACGGCGGCTGTCTACGCCATCCCCTTCCGCGGTAAGGCGCCGCTTTACCGCGACACCCAGGCCTTCCTGGCGGAAACGCTTTAAATCAAACCGTGATGCCTGAGGAACGCGTCCTGTGTCGGCAGCGGCGCCACATCGCGCGCGATCTGCTCGCGCATCGCCTTGAACTTGCCGGCCAGCACCGGCAGGTCCTGGGCGTCGATCAGCGCCGAATAACCGCGCGGCTGCAAACCCTGCCCCATCATGATGGCGAACCACGACGTCTCGCGGAACATCTCGCCGGTCTTGTTGATGATCATGCCGCGCTCGTTGAAAACGTCGATGCGTGTCTGCAAATCATGCGGCAGGGCCATCGTCCGTACATGGTTCCACAGGCTGGAATCGTCGCGCTCGGTCAGGTGATAGTGCAGGATGATGACATCGCGCACATGATCGTAGTCCTCGGCCATCTTGTGGTTGAAGAGGGTGGTGTTGGCCGGGCTGAAAGTACGGTCGGGCCAGTGCGTCAGCAGCCGGTTGATCTCGGACTGGATGAAGTGGATGCTGGTCGATTCCAGCGGTTCGATGAAACCGCTCGCCAACCCCATGGCCACGACATTGCGGTCCCAGAAGCGTTCGCGCCGCCCCGAACGGAAGCGGATCAGGCGCGGATCGGCGAGCGGCTTGCCCGGCAGGCGATCGACCAGTATCTGCCGCGCCTGGTCTTCGTCCATGTGGGCGGTCGAAAAGACGTGGCCATTGCCCATGCGATGCTGCAAGGGAATCCGCCACAGCCAGCCGCCTGCGGTCGCCGACGACATGGTGTAAGGTACGCGATTGCCTTCGACTTCGCACGGCATGGCCCATGCCCGGTCCATGGGCAACCAGTGCGACCAGTCGAGCCACGGCACATCCTCGCTCAGGACCGCGCGAAACCCCGAACAGTCGATGAAGAAGTCCGCCTCCAGCACCGCGCCGGATTTCAGCCGCAAGCCGGTAACGAAGCCTGAAACCGCATCGCGCAACACCTCGACAACCTCACCCTCGACGCGCGTGACTTTGCGCGCCTCGGCGTAGTCACGCATGAAACCGGCATAAAGCGCCGCATCGAAATGGTAGGCGCTGTGCAGCCGTGAGTAGGGCGAATTGGGGTCAGGACTGACCGTGGTGATCTTGTTGGCCAACCCTGCCATGGCGCAGATCGCATAGGCATCGAGCCGGTCATCGCCGTCGCCGTCGATCAGGCCGGCCGCCTTCATGGCCAGCCATGCCTGGTGGAACTGGCCCAGTTCCTGGTTCTGGCCATAGGCGCCGAAGGGATGGAAATAGCCGTGACCCAACCGCTTCCAGTCGTTGAACTGGATGCCGAGCTTGAAGGTTGCCTTGGTCGCCCGGAGGAAATTGCCTTCGGCAATATCCAGCATGGCGTTGAATTCGCGGATCGGCGGCACCGTCGCCTCGCCGACGCCGACCGTGCCGATATCGGCCGATTCGACCAGGGTTACCGCCACCTGGGGCAGGAAGCGCGCGATGGCGGCGGCGCTCATCCAGCCCGCCGTGCCACCGCCCAGGATGATGGCGGAACGCACCGGCATCATAGGATGGGCGCCTTGCAATACTGGGCGATATAGGCTTCGTGTGTCGGCAGGCGCGGCGTCGCCGTCGCCAGGATGGTCCTGATGTTGGCCAGCACACCGTCGATCTGCTCGTTGGTCAGCGCGGCGGTCAGCGCCGCCGCCGCCAGCGGCATGATCCCCTGGCCCAGCAGTACCTGCACCCAGCTCATCTCCTTGAACAGGTCGTCCTGTTCGATCAGCACACGGCCGTGCTGGCGGAAATAGTCGATCTTGCGCGTCAGGTTATCGGGCACCTCCATGGTGCGGACATGGTTCCAGAACGGCGAATCGTCGCGCTGCGTCGCCATGTAATGCAGGATGATGAAATCGCGGCAGACCTCGTATTCGCGCTCCGACAGGCGGTTATATTCGGCGATTTCCTGCGGATTGAAGCCCTTGTCGGGGAACATGATCAGCAGGCGCGTCAGGCTGGCCTGGGCCAGGTGGATACTGGTTGATTCCAGGGGCTCGAGGAAACCCGACGACAGGCCGGCCGCCACCACGTTCTTGACCCACGCCTGTTTGCGCCGCCCGGTGACGAATTTGAGCAGGCGCGGTTCCGCCAGCGGCTCGCCATCGAGATGGCTCACCAGGATGTCGCGCGCCGCGTCCTCGTTCATGAAGCGGCTGGAAAAGACGTGGCCGTTGCCGGTGCGGTGCTGCAAGGGGATGCGCCATTGCCAGCCGGCCGAATGGGCGGTGGCGCGGGTATAGGGCGTCAGCGGGCTGACGGATTTACACGGCACCGCCCAGGCGCGATCCATCGGCAGCCAGTGGCTCCAGTCCTCGTAGCCGGCATGCAGGGTCTCCTCGATCAGCAGGCCGCGGAAACCCGAGCAGTCGATGAACAGGTCGCCAGCCACCACCTCGCCGCTTTGCAGGGTGACCGACTCGATAAAGCCGTCCTCGGCGCGCTGGTTGACACCGGTGATCCGGCCTTCGGTCCGCCGCACACCCTGCTTTTCACTTAAGGTGCGCATGAAGCGGGCATAGAGCGAGGCGTCGAACTGGAAGGCGTGGGTCAGGCCTTCGAGCGGGCTGTCGGGAATGCGGTCGACGCGGGCGAAGCGGTTGGCGCGGGAGGCCTGTTCATTGAAGCTGTAGTCCCACAGACTGCCGCCCTTGCCTTCCAGGTGACGCTTCAGCCAGTACTGGTAGGTGGGCAGGATGCCGAACGGGCGGCCGAAGGGCCCGAACTGGTGGAAATAGGACTGGCCCTTGCGATACCAGTCGACGAATTCGATGCCGAGCTTGAACGTGCCCTGCGTCGCCTTGACCATCTCGCTTTCGTCGAAACCGAGGAAGGCGTTCATGGCCAGGATCGTCGGAATGGTCGCCTCGCCGACGCCGACCGTGCCGATCTCTTCCGATTCGACCAGGCGAATGTCGAGCTTGCCGTTGAAGGCGCGCGACAGCAGGGCGGCGGCCATCCAGCCGGCCGTGCCGCCGCCGACGATGACCACAGTCTTGATGCTGTCCGAAGCCATGACTGTTCCCCGATTGGCGCAAATCGCCGTTATGTCTAAGCCCAATTCCGTACCGCTTGACAAGATGAATACGCATACAGAAACGCCTGCCGGTTGGAAAAACCGGCAGGCGCAGTTAGTCGGATCGATCGAGCCTTAGTAACGGTAGTTAAGGCCGAACAGGTAGGTCGAACCATACTTTTCGTAACGCAGGATCTGTTCCTTGTGACCGGCGTTATAGATGTAGAACGGCTCGTTGTTGAGGTTGGAACCCGACAGCGACAGGGTCAGTCCCTTCATCGGACCGTCCTGGAACGAGTAGGACAGCTGGGCGTCATAGATCGATTCCGAGTGGACATACTGGTTTTGCAGGCTGTTGGTGTAGTCCGGCACTTCACCGAGGAAGTCGCCGCGGTAGCGGTTGCTGATCCGCGCCGAGAAGCCGTACTTTTCATAGTAAAGCGTCGTGTTGATCACTTCCTTCGACAGGCCGGGCAGGTCGATCTTGCCCAGGCCGCCCGGGTTGACCGAGCTTTGGTTGAAGGCGCCCGACACGATCACGCCGAAGCCGTCAAGCCACGGAGTCATCAGTTCGCCGGGGACCGACGCCGTCAGTTCGACGCCCTGGATATGACCGCCGGAACCGTTGGCCTGGGCGGTGATGTAACCCAGGCGATACTGGTTGGCGTTGACGCAGGTCGACGGCGCGGTACACGAGCTGGTCGGCAGCGGAGCGCCGGTGAAGTCGTGCAGGACGCTTTGGCTATAGATGTAACGGTTCAGGTCCTTATAGAAGAACGCCGCCGAAACGTAACCCTTGCGGCCGAAGTACTTTTCCAGCGACAGGTCGAAATTGTTGGCTTTCCACGGCTTCAGGTTCGGATTGCCGCCGCCGCCCGACCAGTATTCCGGACGGCCATTGATCATGATCGTGCTCGGCTGCGACTGGTCGTTGGTCACGCCGAAGCTGGTGCCGGCCGCCATGTCGTCCATGCGCGGACGGGCGATGGTGGTGCCGATGCCGAGGCGCAGCGTGGTGTCGTCGGCCAGTTGCATGTTCAAGTTGATGCTCGGCAGGTAGTCGGTATAGCTGGTGCCGCCCGATTGCGGGGCGACGCCGGTGGCCGTGCCGTCGGTATAGAGCGAGGCCGCCTTCTGGTCGGCATGGACGGCCTGAAGGCCGATATTGCCGGTCAGGGTCTTGCCGAACAGGGTCGAGTTGACGTCGCCGCGGACATAGAAGGTGTCGAGCTTTTCGTTCACCGACCACGTCTTCGCGATACAGCCCTGGCAGACTTCCTGGGTGAAGTCGAAGAAGCCGCTCTGCCACAGGGCCAGGGTGTCGTACGAGATCATGCCCGTATTGCTGCCGAGGAACTGCGCATCCGTGACGCCGGTGCGGAACTGCGTCGGAACGATTGCCGTCTTGTCGGCCGAGGTGCCCTTCAGGTAGAGCTCGCCTTCGATGCCGTCCTTGGCCTTGGTGTGATCGGTATGGTCATAGCCGACCACCACGTCGCCGAGGAAGCCGCCGCCGAAAGTGCGGGTGGCCGCCAGCTTGATCGACTTGATTTCGTCGGTGATATGCGGCGTCTTGGCGTAGCCGGCGCGACCGGCGCCGGTGTTCGGGTTGGTGCCGCCCCAGCCGTTCGGATCGGTCAGGAAAATCTGCGAGAAGTCGCTGTAATCGACGATGCCTTGCAGGTTGACCAGGCCCATCGGGGTCTGGTCGAAGGTCACCTTATCGCCAGTGCCAGCGCCGCCGGGGCCGGTGCCGGCGGTCGATTCGATCAGGTTGTCCTGACGGTCAACCTTGGAGTCGCTGAGGTCAGCCATCAGCGACCACTGGTCGTTGAGCTTGTATTCGGTGTTCCAGCCGATGGCGTCAAGTTTGTCCTTGCGCTGGTTGATATAGTTTTCGACCACGGCCTTGGAGCCCAGGCCCTGCTGGATAACGCCGTGATTGATGGTGTCGCCGCTCGTCGTGTAGCTGGTCAGCGTGTTGCAGCAGGCCAGGGGATATTCGATGCGGGCGATGCGTTGCAGTTCGTCGAAGTCCGAATGATAGGCGTCGAACGTCATGTGCAGCTGGTCGTTCGGCTTGAACTCCAGCACGCCCATATAGCCGTCGCGCTTGAAGAAGGACGAATCGACGGCGTCCTTTTCACCCTGGACGATCGACTTGCCGGCGTCAGCCGTCGAACAGTTGCCGCCGCAGCTGCCGAAGCCCCACGATTCCTTCTTCAGGGTCTGGTAGGGCGATTCCGTATGGGCATAACCCAGGGCCAGGCCGACCTTCTTGTCGTCGAACTGGTCGATATAGGTCACCGTATAGCGGTTGCCCGTGTTCTTCATGCCGCCGATGGCGGCCTTTTCGCTGTTCTTTTCACCGCGGATATTGAAGGCCAGGGCGCGCTTGCCGAAGGCCAGCGGGCGCACGGTCTGCAGGTCGGCGGTGCCAGCCAGGCCCTGATCGGTCATGCCGGCGTTCGGCGTCTTGTAGACCACGACCTGGCTGATCAGTTCCGACGGATACTGGTCGAATTCGACCGAGCGGTTGTCGTTGGTCGAGACCTGCTCGCGGCCGTTCAGCGTGGTGACGGTGTAGTCCGGACCCAGGCCGCGGATGGAAAGCGTCGAGGCGCGGCCGTTGGTGCGCTGGGCGGCGATGCCCGGCAGGCGCGCGATCGATTCGGCGATCGAGGCGTCCGGCAGCTTGCCGATGTCTTCGGCCGACACGGCTTCGACGATCTGCGACGACTTCTTCTTGGCCGAGATGGCGTCCTGGATACCCTTGCGGATGCCGGTGATGACGACGGTGGTGCTGTCGTCGGCGGGCGCGGCGGACGTGGCGTCCTGGGCGAAGGCGGGCACGGCGAAGGCGCAGGCGGTGACCAGCGCAACGGTCGCGCCGCAGGTCAGCAAGCGTGTTCGGAACGCTCCCTGTTGACCCTTGGAATTAAGCATTTGAGATTCCTCCTGGTGGTGTTGCGTTTTTGATATTTTTACGCCCGTCCGGCCTGAAACCGGGCAGACGTTGTCTACATCTCAACCCTTGGCGTCTCTTGCGGCGCCTTATTGCGGCCAATATCTATCGGAGAACGTCATTTTTGCAAGGCCTTGCAAAATTTTGCAGCCGCGAGCCTATACAATTTGTAATGTTGTGGCTTTGAAGTTACGTATGCCACGCCAAAGCGGCCGCAAGCCGCTATTAAATCGTACAATAAATCGTGATTATTGACTTTACGGAACGTTTTTCACGCCACTTGCTTTTTGACAATTTATGCAAAAAATTGCAAAAAAGTGAAAATATGACGTTGTTCGGCAAAAATATGGGCCTGACAGCGCTTACCTGAGCGCAATTTTGCCTCAATTCGACGCACCTTGACGCAACTGCGAAATCACGGATTAGCGAGCATTATGTGTGACCCTGAAGAAACAGTCCTGACTACTTCGACCTGAAGCAAGGGTCGTTATGGTGTGGCGAAAATCGTTGATCTGCGAGAAATGAAGCAGAGAGACAACTTGCAGACCAAGACAAGGAGACGACCTCAGCCGCCGCACGATTCCCGCACCACCAGCTCCGTCGATACGATCTCGGAATGGGTCTCGTCGTTGGAGATCGAGCCGATCAGCTTGGACACCATCAGCTTGCCGGCCCGGGCCAGGTCCTGCGAAATGGTGGTCAGCGACGGGTGCGTCAGCGAGGCCAGGGCGATATTGTCGTAGCCCACCACCGAAACATCGCCCGGCACGCTCAGCCCCATGCGGATCAGGCCGCGCACGGCGCCCAGGGCGATGATGTCCGAGGCCGCGAACAGGCCGTCGAAGGCGATGCCCTTGTTGATCAGGTTGACGACCGCTGCCTCGGCCGAGGCCAGCTCGAAATGCGTCGGCACCACCAGGCGCGGATCGTAAGCCAGGCCGGAATCGGCCAGCACGTTGAGATAGCCCTGGTAACGCTGCTTCATCTCTGTGCCTTCGGTCTCGCCGAAGTAGGCGATGCGCTTGCGCCCCAGGCGGGCCAGATGCGCCGTCGCGCGCGTCCCGCCCTGCAGGTTGTTGGAACCGACCGTGCAATAGCGCTGGCCCGGGATTTCCTGGCCCCAGACAATGAACTTGTTGGTCGAATTGGCGAGATGGTTGAACCGGTCGTGCAGGTAGGACTGGCCCAGGAAGATGACGCCGTCGGCCTTGATGCTCTGCATCAGCGCGGCCAGGTCGTTCTGCGAGCGCGGCGTCAGGTGCGACAGCAGCAGGTCGCAGCCCATGTCGCGCGCTGCCTCGCCGACGCCCGAGATCATTTCCTGGTAGAACGGATCGGAAAAGCGCCCCTCGCGCCCATGCGGCGGCGGGATGACGATGGCGATGGTGGCCTGCGACCCCGACATCGACATCGGCATGTCCTGGTTAAGGACGTAATTGTGGTCGCGGGCGATCTTCCATACACGACGCTTGGTGACGCGGTTGACGGCCGGGCTGTCGTTGAGCGCGCGTGACACCGTCGCCACCGAAACGCCGGCGATGCGGGCCAAATCTTCCAGCCGGATCTTGCTTTTGCTCGCGTCCACCACGCCCGTCCTTTTTAGATAATGGGCGAAATCAGCACGGTTTCCCAAGCAAAAGCAAGTGGTTTCAAATTCGATGCAAAATTTACATCGTTTTGCAGGCCGTCACGGCCCCGCCGGCCGGTTCAGCACGAATTCCAGCGGTACGGCAACCCGTTGCCGCCAGAAGGTTTCGCTGTGCTCCGCGCCGTCATAAACCGGCGCGGCGAAATTCGCATCCGTCCAGCCCTTGGCCCGGAACATGGCGACTTCGCTCTGCTCATAGGGCGTGAACAGGGCATCGAGCCCGACCGTGCCCTGGTCGGTATAGATGCGGTTCCGGCCCGGCTTCATGCCGGTGCCCTGCAGCCACATGCGATAGGCCGTCGTCAGTACGGCCGTGTCGGCCCGGATGCCGGCCTCGTCCCTGGCCGGATCAGCCATCAGCCACGGCATCGACAGCGACGCCGAAGCGCCGAACACCCCGGGATACTCACCCTGCGCATAAAGCGCGATATGGCCGCCCGACGACGATCCGATAATCGAGGTGCTGCCAGGTCCTGTCTGCGTCCTGTACGCCGCATCGATCGCCGGCTTCAGCTCGGTGACGAGAAACTTGAGGAAATTATCCGAATTGGGCGCCGAGCCATTGGCGAAGTCGCGTGCCCGTGCCTGGTAATCCGGCGGCAGCAGGTCATAAATCTTCTGCGGATCGTATTCCGCCGTGCGCGCATCGATATTGTCGACCCCCACCACGATGGCCGGCGGCACCTTGCCCGACGCGATCAGGCCCGGCAGGGTTTCGGCCACGCCCCAGTCGGCGTGCGACCACGGCGACGGCTCGAACAGGTTTTGCCCGTCCATCATGTAGATGACCTTGTAGGTCTGGGCGTCATCAGGATCGTAGCCATCGGGCAGCCAGACATGAACATCGCGCGCCTGCACGAACTTCGACGTCACCTGCGGCAGGGTGATCAGGCTGCCGCTCGCCACCACGTGCTGGCTGAGCAGAAATTCCAGCGCCACATCCAGCCGGCTGGCCCACGATTTTTCGCTGTGATCCTGGCCGGGGAAGATCTGCGAACTGAAATGCTCACCCTCGACCCAGCCGCGTCCCTTCATCAGCGTCTCGAAACGCAACGAATAGGGCCGGTAGTTGGCGTCGAGCGTCGCCGATCCCTGGTCGACATAGACATGACCGCGCGTCGTCAGCGATGATGTCGCCAGATAATCGCCGAACGCCTTGATCACTTCCGGCGCATGCCCCTTCACATCGGGAATGGCGGCGGGATTTTCCAGCAGCCAATGCATCGAAAGCGACGCCGAGCCGCCGAAAACCTGCGGATATTCAGCCTGGGCATAGAAGGAAATCAGTCCGCCCATCGACGAGCCCATGACGAAGGTATGGGCGGCATCCGATTGCGTGGCGTAATGGCTGTCGATGAACGGCTTCAGTTCCGTCACCAGGAACTTGAGGTACGGATCGGAAAGCGGTTCGCCGCCCCAACCTGCGGCGGTGCGGGCGCGGACATCGGCCGGCAGGCGATCATAGATCTTCTGCGGCAGGTATTCGCGCCCGCGCAAGCTCACGCCGTTGTCGATGCCGACGATGATCGCCGGCGGCACCTTGCCAGCCTTGATCAGGCGCGTCATCGTCTCGGCCACGCCCCACGCCTCGCCATTCCAGGTCTTGGTCGCATCCCAAAGCTGCTGGTTGTCCTGCATATAGACGACCGGCAGCGGCGTCTTCGGGTCATAGCCGTCCGGCAGCCAAACGGTCACGTTGCGCGGCGCAACGAACGTCGAGGCGAACGCCGGATATTGCTCAAAATGCCCCTGTGCCAGGGCAGGCGCTGCTGCCAGCAGCGACAAGCAAACCAACAGCCAATGCACAATCCTCTTAGACATATTGTCTCCTCTTCGCCCTCCCCATTTATGGGGAGGGGGGACCGCGAAGCGGTGGGCGGGGCTTCCAGCGGTGGTATGCCCCTTCCGTCTGCTCGCTTCACTCGCAGCCACCTCCCCACAACGGCAGTTGCCATGAATGGGGAAGACGGATCACGTATTAATGCCGCTTCTTATGGCCGCCCTTGACCGGCTGGGCCACGAACCGGATCGCCTCGCCGCCGCCAGCCGCCAGCTTCAGGTCCAGCGTATCCGCCGACGTCACGGTCTTCGTCTCGAAGGCAATGTCAAAGCGCGCATCGCCGCGGTAATCGGCATGGTCGCCATCGCGATAGATCTGCGCCACATAGGTCCGGCCGGGATCGAGGAAGCTCAGGGCCACGTTCATGTCGCGCGGGTTTTCGTCCGTCGTGGCGCCGATATACCAATTGTCGGAATTGCGATCCTTGCGCGCCATGGTGACATAGTCGCCGATCTCGCCGTTCAGCACTTGCGTGTCGGCCCAGTCGGTCGGCACGTCGCGCACGAACTCCATTTCCTTGGGGTACTTGGCCAGGTTCTCGATGGTGTCGGCCGCCATCTGGATCGGCGAATAGAGTACGACATAAAGCGCCAGCTGGTTGGCCTCGGTCGACTGGATCGGCTGGTTCTTGCCTTCCAGCGAGAAGACGCCCGGCGTATAGTCCATCGGCCCGGAAAGCATGCGCGTGAACACCATGTTGACGACGTGTTCGGGCGGGTTCGGCGGCTGGCCCCAGGCGTTATATTCCTGGCCGCGCTCGCCTTCGCGCGACACCCAGTTGGGATAGGTGCGGCGCAGGCCGGTATCCTTGATCGGCTCATGGGTATCGATGGCGATGTGATACTTGGCCGCTTCCGTCACCACCTTCTGGTAGTGGTTGACCATCTCCTGGCTGTCGTTCCAGGTGTAGTGGATGGCGCCATCGGCGCCCCTGACCTGCGCCCCGCCGGCATCGGCGACGTAGCCCGTCTTGACCGAATCGACGCCGTATTTCTCATACTGCGCGAAGCCGGCGTCCATCTGCGATTCATAATTGGCGGCATTGCCGGCGGTCTCGTTATGACCGACGATGTGCACGCCCTTCTTCAGGCCATAGGCCGAAACCGCGGCCAGGTCGAAATCGGGATAGCTTTCGGTGAAGGAGAACTTGTCGCCCTTGGCGAACCAGTCCTCCCAACCCTTATTCCAGCCCTCGACCAGCACGCCGCGCAGGCCGTACTTGGCGGCGAAGTCGATATAGCGCTCGGTATTGGCCGTGGTCGCGCCGTGGTTCGGTCCCGCTTCCCAGGTGTTCTGGCCCAGGTGCATGGCCCACCAGATGCCGACATATTTGTACGGCTTCACCCACGACACATCGCCCAGCTTGTTGGGCTCGTTGAGGTTCAGCTCGATGTTCGACATGTAGAGGCCGGGCGCCAAGTCGGCGATGATCATGGTCCGCCACGGTGTATCGAACGGCGCGTCCACCACCGCATTGGCGCCGACCGACGACGGCGCCAGCCGCGTCTTCAGGCGCTGGTTCTCGACCCGGCGCAGCCAGTAGGCGGGATAGTTGACCAGGGCCGCCTCGTGGAAGGCGATGTAAAGCCCCTTGTCGGTCTTGATCGTCATGGGCGTCTGGGACTCGCCGACTTCGTTCAGCGGCGTCTTCTGGTAGAGATATTCCTCGCGGTTCCATTCGCCGGCCACGTCCCACCAGGCGGTAGCGTTGTCGGCGACGTCGAACTCGGTCAGTTCGTCGGTGATCTGAAGCTGCTTCAGCTGCGGCTGGTCGGGGAACTCGTAGCGGAAGCCGACGCCGTCGTCGAAGATGCGGAACACCACCGTCATCTTGCGGCCGTCGAGCGTCTTCTGCGCCACGGTGACGCGCAGTTCGTTATAATGGTTGCGGATATATTGCCATTCGCCCCACGGCTGCTCCCAGGTGTCGTCGTGGGTCGAGGTCGATTGCGAGTCGAGCGCGAAGTTGCGGTCCAGCTTGGGCGCATTGGCCAGGATGAAACCCAGCCGCGACGGATTGATCACCATCTCGCCCTTGCGCTTGACGTCGTAGGCCAGGTTGCCGTCAGGAGTGAGCAAAACATCGACGCTCAAGGCATGATCGGGGCTGTCGTCGCTGGCGATGACCGTGCCCGTCGCCGCTTTCTGGGCGATGGCGTCGTCGGCCCGCGCGGACGCTGTAAAAGCCATGAAAGCGACGGAAAATAGCGACAAAAATAGCGCATTCAGGCGCGGTCTTGCGGTCATGTGATTTCGGCGTCCCATCTGTCATTTATGGTTATCTTTGGCGCTCAGCCTTAAGCCAAAAGGCTTTCCTGCGGAAGGGGGCACATGGAGCCCAGGCGGCGAAACCTGCTGAAAGCGCATCTGAATACGTATTCAAGATTGCCTTTTGACACGATCGCGTGATACTCTGACGTCAAGTCTGCAATCGGCTTGCCGGGGCATGGCCAAACACAGGAGTCAGGACGGTTAATGCAACCATTTCCTGACTTTATTTGCTTTGGTAAGTCCTGCAAACGTTTACAGAAATGAGTTCCGGGTCGTACCGTCAACCTTTTCAAGGGGTTGCAACTCCACGATCCGCCCGCCATTCCGGCAGTTTGTGACGCCGCCGGAATACACCAATTACAGGGTGCAGACTTTGTAAGTGGTATCTTCTCAACACAAACTTCCCCTGACCTGCCCTCGGGTCAGGGGATTTTTTTGCGCCTCGGACGCCGCTTGGACTGGCTCGGACGCGCAGCGATTCATATGCCCCCTTCTCTTTTCCTTCCCCGTTCACTGCAATTCCCGTTGCGAGGAATCTGGCATCGAGCGAAACGCAATGACGGAAAGGGAAACCCAGGCGTCCGGCGTCTCTTCCGTCATCGGCTTATCCCCGTTACAAATCCCCGCAAATTCCGCGCTGTATTCGTATTCTTGCGAAAGCTGCGATCGTGAATACGTATGCATGGCGACTTTCGTGAAAATTTTGCATAGTGTCGCAAAATAACGCGACCCGCCCATAAGCGTGGCCGCCACAAAACAGGTTCCGGACAAGGGCGAACAGACCCGCCGGATGCAGGAGACGTTTATGGTACAGGGGTTTTTCAACCGCATGGCGGCGCGTAAGGCGCGTGCGGATCTGGTCAGCGCGCTGGCATTGACGTGCGCACTGGCTTTGCCGTGCCTTGCAAATGCGCAAGACACGCCGGCCTCGACCGCCCAGGCCGCCGTCACCCCGGAAGACCATAACCCCACCCTCAATGCCGGCGGCCCGGCCACCGATGGCCCCGGCAAGGCCTCGCCGTGGTCCTATGCCGGCAAGCAGGGCATCGGCGCTTCCTACGAAGCCTATAAAGACTACCAGTACAGCGACCAGGCCACGACCGGCGCCGTCTCCAAGGTGTGGTTTTCGCTGGCCCAGGGCGTGCTGACCGAAACCATGTACGGCCGCATCCACGAAGCCCAGATCCGCGAGATGCAGCTGATCGTCACCGGCACCGGCCCGGACGGCAAGGGCTGGACCGCGTTCGAGGACACCGACACAGACAGCCACGTCGACTATATCGACAAGGACGCCGCCGGACGCCCCCTGGCCCCCGCCTACCGCCTGACCAATACCGACAAGAAGGGCCGCTTCGTCATCATCAAGGACGTCTTCACCGATCCTGACCACCAGAGCCTGATGACGCGCGTCACCATAAAGCCGCTTCAGAAGGGCCCGCTGACCGCCTTCGTCCTGCTCGATCCTTCGGTCGCCAATACCTCCGGCGACGATGAAGGCCACGCCAATCTCGACGTCCTGCAGGCCTGGGACGGCGGCACCGCGCTCAGCCTGTCGGCCAGCGTGCCGTTCGACCAGGCCACCGTCGGCTGGGCCGGCACCGGCGACAATATGTGGGACCTGGTCAACAACCAGAAACTGACCCGCATCTTCGCCTCGACCGGCGGCGCCAAGGGCAATATCGTCCTGATCGGCCAGTTGCCCGCCATCAAGAAGGAAACCACCTTCGACCTTGCCATCGGCTTCGGTTCCGATGCCGACAAGGCCAATGCGGAGGCGCAGGCGACGCTGAAGTCGGGCTACAAGAAGGTGCTGGCCAATTACGAAGGCACGGGCCCGGCCATCGGCTGGGAGGACTACCTGGCCTCCCTCTCGGAACTGCCGAGCCTGGTGCCCCTGTCGGAAGACAACGGCAAGCTCCTCTACGCCAGCGCGCTGAGCCTGAAGGTCCAGGAAGACCGTACCTCGGCCGGCGCCCTGATCGCCTCGCTTTCCAATCCGTGGGGAGAGCAGGTCTATACCGACACCTCGTCCACCGGCTACAAGGGCGTGTGGCCGCGCGACTTCTACCAGGTCGCCATGGCCCTGGCGGCCCTGGGCGACAAGGAGACCCCCGTCGCTGCCTTCCGCTACTTGCCCACCGTCCAGGTCAGGTCGACCACCCCTGGCAATACCGGCGCCACCGGCTGGTTCCAGCAGAAGTCGCACGTCGACGGCACGCCGGAATGGGTCGGCGTCCAGCTCGACCAGACCGCCATGCCGATCCTGCTTGGCGCCCGCCTCGAACAGCTGGGCCTGATCTCGAAGGACGAGCTGATCCGGTCCTACAACGACACGCTGAAGCCCGCCGCCGAATTCCTCAGCCATGGCGGCACGGTCGGCCTCGACTGGAACCACGCCACCATCACCCCGCCCTATTCGCAGCAGGAACGCTGGGAGGAGCAGGAAGGCTATTCGCCCTCGACCACGGCCGCCGTCATCGCCGGCCTGACCGAAGCCGCCGACATCGCCACCCAGGCCGGCGACAGCGCCGGCGCCCAGGATTTCCTGGCCCACGCCGACGACTATTCGGCCAAGCTGGAAAGCCGCCTCGTCACCACCACCGGCACGCTTACGGGCACGCCGTCGACCTATTACCTGCGCATTTCGCGCTCGGAAGACGCCAACAACCCCGGCACGCTCGATGAGCGCAACGGCCATCCCGGCCTGCCCGCCGACCAGATGGTCGACCAGGGCTTCATCGAGCTGGTGCGCTACGGCGTCCGACCGGCCGACAACGCCGATATCGAAAGCTCGCTCAAGGTCATCGACGACCAGTCGCTGCCCGATAACCTGCGCGTCCGCTACGATTTCCATTTCGGCGACACCACCGTGCCCGGCTTCCGCCGTTACGGCAATGACGGCTACGGCGAACGCACCACCGGCGGCGACTATGCCATCGGCGGCCAGATGGACCCCAGCCAGCGCGGCCGCGTATGGCCGATCTTCACCGGCGAGCGCGGCCATTACGAACTGGCCCTCGATGCCGAAAAGGCCGGCGGCGCCACCCAAGCCGACATCGACGCCATCCGCTCGGTCTACGTCAAGGGCATGGAAGACTTCGCCAACGAGGGCCTGATGATCCCCGAGCAGGTCTTCGATGGCGTCGGCTCCCCCGACCCGCATGGCTACACCGTCGGCGAAGGCACGGATTCGGCCACGCCGCTGGCGTGGTCGCACGCCGAATATATCAAGCTGCTGCGATCCTTGCGCGACAGGCAGGTGTGGGACCGCAACCCGGCCACCTTCGCGCGCTTCGCCGGCAAACCCTAGGATCTCAACCGATCGGTCAAGGACTTGTCTCAACCCCCTGACCCAGACTGGCCCCTGTCGCGATTGCGCGCCAGGGGCCTTTTTTTACCATCCGGAGGCTCCGCCGCGCTCCGGCCCCCTCCATGCAGCCCGGAAGGGAAGGCCGGTTGACTCGCAAGCGATCTTGCGTCAATTTTGCGCGGTAAACGCGCATCCGATTTTCCAGCCCTTCTATTTTGTCCGCTGCCCGCACCCGCAGCTGCGCGGCCGCGTGCTTTTCATGCTGCGTCATCCGGGGGCCTACACATGACCGACACATTCCTCACGCTTGCCGACAAGGCCCTGGACCTGGCCGCCGATGCCGGCATCATGAAGGCCTTCGGCTGGACCGTCAGCGAGTTCTCCGAAATACACAAGCAGCTCGCATGGGCCCAGAAGGCGGAAGACCTCCTTGTAAACCTTGTCGATTCGGCCCACGCCCCACAAATCAAGGCCGTATTCGATGCGCTCGACAACGGAGCCGGAACCTACGATACGCTGAGCAAGGCCATAACAAGCCTGCAGGCCGCCGAAGCCGACGTCCCGGAGGTTGTCAGGCAGCTGCTCCAGCCGGTCAGCAGCTTCGTCCCCGGCGACACCAAGGGACGGATCGCGTGGAAGGTGCCCCTGTTCAAGGCAAACCCGGTCAAGTCGTCCACCTATTCCCTCGCCCTCAATGCGTCGGCGGAACTGGATTTCGATGCCGGCGCCATCTGGCCGGACGACAAGAAGGCGGGCCGGCGCCTGGGCATCGCCGCCACCGGCAAGGCCGCGGCCAACGCCTCGGGCAAGGCGCCCTATGCCAGTGTCTCGGCAGGCACGTCGGCCGGCCTTGCCCTCACCTGGCTGTTCCAGGTGGCCGACGAAGACATGTACGCCAAGGCTCTCGCCGACGGACTGAACGGCATCGTCAACCCCTTCGACCTGACCTCGGTCTGGAATGGAATGTCCGGCAAGCTGGATGGCCTCATCTACAGCTATACCGGCGCCACCAAGGTGCAGGCGTCGATTACCGTGGCCGATACGGTCACCCTCGGCACCAACGCCGTCGTCAGTCTCGGCACGACCTTCTCGGTCGACATCGGCCTGAACAACACCTACGCTCTGACCCTGCGCCGCAACCGCGGCGGCGACGGAACCGTCGCGCTCGATATCTCCCTGTCGCGCGGCAAGGCCGACACCACCACCCTCAGCAGCAGCGTCGATGTCGGCATCGACCTGTCGTCGGTCCTGGCGCCCGTCTCCAGGGCGGTCCAGCAAGCCGCCGGCCAGTGGAATACGGACTTCGCCGCCCTGCTGCCCTATCTCAGCCCCGGCACCCTGCTTCGCAACGCATTGACCACGGAGGTCGGGAAGCTGGTGAAAGACCCGACCTTGCGCGCCGCCATCCTTGCCGACCTGGGCACCGCCCTTGGCACCGGGGCGACAACCGATTCCGCCCTGATCGGCTGGGTATCCGATGAAATCGCCGGCGCCGTGGACGGCGCCTCCGCCCTGGTCACGAACCAGGCCAACACCGCGGTCGCGATGGCCCTGGGAGGTCTCGCGGCCAGGACGCCGGCGCTCAGCGCTGCCGCAAGCAGCAAGCTGGAAGGAATCATCAGCACAGCCATCACCAATGCGGACGCCGACCTGAAGGCCAGGGTCAAGGCCATCTTCACGACATCGGGCGCCGACTTTGCCAGGAAGCTCAACGCCGCCGGCATCGTGGTCGGGAAAAAACTCGATACGCTCGACAACCAGCTTGCCGCGGTTCGCGACATCCTCGGCAAGATCGACACCCAGATAAAAGCCATCGCCAAGGTGGCGGCCGATGCGGCGTCGCAGAAGCTCAAGGCCTCGATCACCTCCACGCAGGTGTCGGCTTCGGGCAACACCATCGAGATCAAGGGCAGGCTCATCAATGCCGGCGAAGGCGCGCGCAAGGTGTTCGATGCCCTTGTCAGCGGCGACATGAAGGTGCTGACGGCGCTTTTCGACGCCGGCGCCACAGCCACAGGCGATTTCACCCTGGACCGCGCGGCATCGTCGATCACACGCTACAGCAACGTCTCGGCCACCAAGGGCGTGGATGTCGTCTTCCTCAATTTCGGCCTTGGCGGCTCCGAGTTGATCACCGCCAACGCCACCGCCAAGATCGACGGGCTCGGCAATGTCCGCATCGATTCCAGCGACAACCTGAAAAAGGTCACCAAGGCGCCCGGAAATACCCGCACAGCCTATTTTGTCGACGGCTTTACCCTGGCCTATGCCGGCGCCGCGACAGCCAGCAGGACAACCAACCCACCCGTCATCGAAATCGGCATCGGCGCCACCTATGACGACAAGTCCCTGACCTGGCAAAACGTCAAGGGATTCGTCAAGGGCCTCTATGACGCCGGGCTCGTCGCCGCCACCACGCCGGATGCCGCCCGGGATGTTTTCAACCGGTGGAGCGCGGCCAGCGGTTCGGGCAGCATCGACGGCAGCCTTGCCGCGGCGCTTCGCCTCAACGGTCCGGATATCCAGAAGCTGTTGCGCCTGAGCGACGACGACATCGGCAAACTCCAGCAATCGCCGGGCGTGCTGCCCGCCCCGTTGTCACGCGACGCCAGGATCGCCATCGCCGCCGCCGGCCTGGAGGCCCTGCAACATACCGGCGCCGTTCTCAAGGCCGACTTCGACAGGGGACTGGCGATCGCCATCGACTATTATCAGCACAAATCCAAGCCGACCCCGCTGGATTACGTGATCGAATACAACGACATCGAAAGGAATTGCTGGCCCACCGATCCGAAAAATCTCGGCGTCCCCAACCTGTACCTCAATCCCAACGAACAAAACCTGACCAACGCCGATTTTGACGGCGATATTACCCGCCATGAATACGTGCTTTACGCACGGGCCGCCTTCATTCTCAACCGGCTGATCGAGCTGATCCAGCGCCTGCGCGACCTTTATACCTCCCAGAAAGCCAGCCCGGCATGGACGGTCGATACATACCGGGAGGCACAGGCCGAGGTCGCCCAACTGTGCTCCTATTGGCTGACCATCTACCAATCCATCGCCAGCATGTTCGAATCCAACATTACGCCGTACACCATCGCCTTCCTGCGCGTCATGATGGCGCTGTCCGGCCACGCCGGCATCGAGCTCACCCTGACCCATACGCCCGCTCAGGGACCGGCCGAAACCGTGACGCTCCATTAGGGTCCGAGGGTCCGGACTCTAAACCCGACCCCCGCAGGACTCGCGGATGACGAGCCGCGTCGGTATGCGAACGCGCTCCACCGGTACGCCGTCGATCAGGCTCGCCAGCGTATCCACCAGGGCCCGCGCCGCGGCGCTGGTGTCCTGATGCACCGTGCTGAGCGACGGATTGATGCAGGTGCACGCCCACAGGTCGTCAAAACCCATCACCGATACGTCCCCGGGCACATTCAGCCCGCCTTTCTGCAGGCTCTGGATCGCCCCGATCGCCAGCAGGTCGGTCACGGCAAACACGGCGTCGAACGCCACGCCGTCGTCCAGCAGACGCTCGACCGCCGCCGCCCCCTCTTCGCGCGAAATGAAGCAGTCGACCGCCAGGGCCGGATCGGGCGCAATCCCCGCCTCGGCATGGGCGCGCAGGTAACCCTTGTAGCGCTCGAAGAACTCGGAATGGCGCTCCGACGCCTCGCCCAAAAACAATATCCGCTTCCGCCCCAGCCGGATCAGGTGTTCCACCGCCGCATGGCTGCCGCCCTCGTTGTCGCTGCCGATGAACAGGTTCGGATCCTCCGGCATTACCGGCCCGAACACCACCCACGGCTCGCCGACCTGGCGCAGCACCTCGACCTTGCGCTTGTAGCTTTCGAAATCGCGATAGCCCAAAAAGATGATGCCGTCGGCACGGCGCGAAAAGCCGTAGTCCGCTCCCCAGTCGGCGTCGGGCTTCTGCAGGGACATCAACACGTCAACGTCCTTGCCGGCGGCATAGTCGAGGATCGAGCCGATCAGCGGCAGGAAGAACGGATTGATACGGTTGTCGGAATGATCGAGGTCTTCCGACACCAGCACGGCGATGGTGTTGATCTTCTTCGAGCGCAGCTTGCGGGCATTGATATCGACCGTGTAGTTGAGCGAGGCTGCCGCCGCGAAGACGCGCAGGCGTACCGCTTCCGACACCGACGACGACCGCGACAGGGCCCGCGACACGGTCGCCTGCGACACCCCGGCCAGGGCGGCGATATCGAAGGAGGTGGGGCGCTTCATGCCCCGATCATGCCGTGCGCCGCCTTCGGAAACAAGCCGCCTCGTCAGCTTGCGCGAAACCACCGCGCCAAGGCTGCCGCAACCGGCGAAACGGCGATCGCCAGCACCACGTATAGCGGCCCCAGCACGATCCAGAAGGCGAAGGTCGCCGGCATATGGCGTGTCAACATGCCGATCAGTGCGCCCAGCGGGCCCCAGCCGATTGCGGCGATCATCAGGTTGTTGCCGGCGGCCAGGACGCGCAGCACGGCGAAGGCGATGACATAGCTCAGCATGTGCAGCGGCGACCGGTCGAGCGTGACCGGCGAAAACGGATTGATATAAAAACGCCCGAACGACGCCAGCGGCCGGTCGAGCCACTCACCGGCTATACGGTTCGCGGTCAGCGCCGACCACAGGAAACAGGCGCCGATCATCGCCGCGCCGGCAAGCGTGATCAGCAGCGCCCGGCCCTGGAGATAGACGCTGGCGTCGGTGGCGTAGGTATTGCCCTCGGTGGCGCCGGCATGGCCCAGCGCCAGCACGGTGGTCGTCAGGTCGAGCCAGCTCACCGCCGCATAGACGACAATAAAGGCCGCCATGCCGGCGACGATTTTCCTGCCCGCTATCGCATCCGTTCTGGACATGGTCGTGCTTACCTGTTATAAAAATGAATATGAATTCATATTCATTATCACAGCCCGACACGGGAGTCAAAGCCCCCGGCCAATCGCGCAGCCGGCGCACGGTCGAACGCCTGATGGCCGCCGTCATCACCCTGATGTCGCAAGGCGGCCTCGAAGCCTGTTCGGCCTCCGCCGTGGCGGCGGAATCCGGCACGGCGGTCGGCACCCTTTATCGCCACTTCGCCGACAAGGACGCCCTGGTGGCGGCGGCCCTCCTCGACTGGGTCAGCCTGGCCTCGGCCCAATCGGCGGACGCTTTTTCCGAGCTGGTATCAGGCGCCCGCGATCTCGACGCCTTTGTCCTGACCCTGACCCGCGCCGCCGTGGCGGCGGCGACCCAAGGCCGTCGCCTGATCCTGGCGACGCGCGCCTTCGTCGGGAGCTATGGCGATGCGCAATGGCGCGCCGCCTTCCAGGCCGCCCAGGGCCAGGGCCGCATGCTGGTGATCGAAGCAGCGGTGGCGCGCTTCGCTGACGATATTCCCGGCGGCGAAACGGCGCTACGTTACATGGCCTGTGCGCTTTACGGCGCCGTCGACGCCGCTTTCCTGACACCGCAGCTCGGCATTTTCGACACCCCGCCCGAACCCGACGCCTTCGTCATCCATCTGTCCAGCTTACTGCAGGCGGGCCTGCGAGGCCGAACCTAGGCGCTTAGACCTGGTTCGACTGGCCGATATAGGCGGCCAGCAGCGCCGCCACCCAGTCCATGAAGGCGCGCACCCGTCGCGCCGGATGGCGGCGTTGCGGATAGACCAGCGACACCGGCATCGGCTCGGCCGTCAGGTGCGGCAGCACCTCGATCAGGGCGCCGGCCTTGACGTGATCCAGCAGGGCGATGCGCGGCGCCTGCACGATCCCCAGGCCCGCCACCACGGCGCTGTGATAGGCCAGGGTGTTGTCGACATAGACCTGGCCCGGCATGCGGTAGCAGCGATAGGCCTGGCCGTCGAAATATTCGAAACCGTCCGGCTTGTTGCCGAGCTGGGCGACATAATGGACCAGCCGGTGATGGTCGAGCTCCTCCAGCGTCTGCGGCACGCCATAGCGCTGGACATAGGCCGGCGACACGATATTGGCCATGTTGAGCTGGCCGATCTGGCGAGCGATCAGGCCGGAATCGGCCATCTGCCCGACGCGGATGACGCAGTCGAAACCTTCCGCCACCACATCGACGCGCCGGTCGGTGCAACTCAGTTCGATATCCAGCCCCGGATGCTGGGCCAGGAAGGCCGGCAGGCGCGGGATGATCAGATTGCGCGCCATATGCACCGGCATGTCGATGCGCAGCCGGCCGTCCAGTCCTTGCGGCGCGGTCTGGAACATGCTGTCAACATCGTCGATATCGGCCAGGATGTCCTTGGCGCGCTCGTAGAAGGCCTGGCCGTCGTGGGTGAGCTGGACGCGCCGCGTCGTGCGGTACAGCAGCTGCACCTTCATATGGTTTTCCAGCTGCTGGACAGCGGTCGAAACCGTCGATTTCGGCAGGCCCAGGTTCTCGGCGGCGGCGGTGAAGCTCTGCAACTCGGCGACACGCACAAAGGCCTGCATGGCGTCGAAGCGGTTCATCCGTCCCTCATTGTTCCTTTATCGCGAATAGTCTTCTCGCATGACGACCATTTATCGGCAAGACCAGACAAACTATCTGTGCGCTCGAACCCCTTCCGGAAAGGCAAAGCTCATGAGCAAAATCGCCCTTATCACCGGCGCCAGCCGCGGTCTCGGCCGCAGCATGGCCCGCCACCTTGCCGCCCGCGGCGTCGACATCCTCTTCACCTACCGCACGCGCAAGGACGAGGCCGACGCCCTGATCGCCGAGCTTCAGGCCCAGGGCCGCAAGGCGGTGGCCCTCCAGCTCGATACCGGCACCACGGCGGGCTTCCCCGCCTTTGCCGCCGCCGTGGCGGTGGCGCTGAAAACGAACTGGGGCCGCGACCGCTTCGACTATCTCGTCAACAACGCCGGCGGCGCGCTCTATGCCCCCTTCGCCGAGACGACCGAGGCCCAGTTCGACGAGGCCATGAACGTCCATTTCAAGGGCGTGTTCTTCCTGACGCAGAAATTGCTGCCGCTGATCGAGGACGGCGGCGCCATCGTCAACGTCTCGTCGGGCCTGGCGCGCTTCAGCTATCCCGGCTCGTCGACCTATGCCGCGATGAAGGGCGCCATCGAAGTGCTGACGCGGTATCTTGCCACCGAACTGGGACCGCGCCGCATCCGCGCCAATGTCGTAGCCCCCGGCGCCATCGCCACCGATTTCGGCGGCGGCCGCGTGCGCGACAATGCCGACCTCAACGCCACCATCGCCGGGCGCACGCCGCTGGGCCGGGTCGGCCTGCCCGACGATATCGGCGGGGCGGTGGCGCTGTTGCTGTCGGACGAGGCGGGGTGGATCAATGGCCAGCGCATCGAGGCCAGCGGCGGGATACACCTCTGATTCTCCTCCCCATTTCCCAAATGGGGAGGTGTCAGCCGGCGCTCGCGCCGGATGAAGGAGGGGTCGAGCACCGGCGGAGATTACCCCTCCGGCTTTGCCGAGCAAGCTCGTCAAATCCACCTCCCCATCGCTGCGCGACAGGGAGGAGGGTGGTTATATCCCCGCCATATCGACCACGACGATGCGCTCGGCCAGCCGCACCTCGGGCACGTTTTCCGCCGTGAACAGCAGATAAAAACTCGCCCCCTCGACCGGCTTGATATCCAGCAGGTCACCGGCGCCGAAATTGTCGACATTCACCACCCGCCCCACCGGCTGGCCCGCCACGTCCACCACCGCCATGCCGATCAGGTCGGTGATGTAATACTCGTCCTCATCCGGCTCGGGCAAATCGGCGCGCGGCACATAGAGCTTGAGATTGACCAGCTTTTCCGCCGCCGTCCGGTCCGGCGCTTCCTTGGCCCGCACCAGCAACGCGCCCTTGTGTTCCCGCGCCGCCGTCACCGACAAGGCCGGCCGGCCCTTATCGTCCAGCAGCGGATCGTGCTCCAGCACGCTGACCGGATCGTCCATGAAGCTCAGCAGCTTGAATTCGCCCTGCACGCCATGGACGGCGCCCACTTGCGCGACAAGGACGAGTTCGGGTTTGGCGTCAGGCATGGTTGATCCGTTGCAAGACAAGGCCCCCACCACCATCCGCCTTCGTTGCGCTTTGCTTGACTCGACGGACGGTCCCCCTCCCCGCAAGCGGGGAGGTATAGGAAAGTGGCTTCTCTTATACTCCCCCGAGGGGGGCCTTTTTCAACAAAGAAAAAGGGTCAGGACGTCTATCCCGACCCTCATCCTTTGGCAATCGCGGCGTGGATTATTCCGAAGCGGGGGTCTCTTCGGTGGCAGCCGGAGTTTCCTCGGCAGCAGCTTCCGGAGCCGCTTCTTCAGCAGCGGGAGCTTCCTCAGCCACCGGCGCTTCTTCGGCAACCGGCTCGGGCTCAGGCGCCGGCGCGTTCTTGGCGGCTTCGGCCTCGGCCTTGGCGGCCGCCTTGGCTTCTTCCGCTTCCGCCTTGGCGGCGGCTTCGGCTTCGGCGCGGTCGATTTCGCGCTGCGCACGCTCGGCGGCGCGTTCCTCGGCCTTCTTGTGCGGCTTGCCCTTGTTCGGGTTGTTGCCGTGTTCCCACTTCACCAGGCCCTCGGCCGCCAGGAAGCGCGCGACGCGGTCGGTCGGCTGGGCGCCCTTCTTGAGCCAGTCGGCGATGCGCTCGACCTTCAGGCTGACGCGCGGCGTCGGGCCGTCCTTCGGCAGCATCGGGTTGTAGGTGCCGACCTTTTCGATGAACTTGCCGTCGCGGGCGGCGGCGGCGTCAGCGATGACGACAGTGTAGTACGGGCGCTTCTTGGAGCCACCACGCGAGAGACGGATTTTCAGCATTGTCTTAAGTCCTTGGTTTGAAGTGCTATTTCTTGGTCGGATTGAAAGGCTTTGCGCCGGGAAGACCCGGCAGGCCACCAAACAGGCCCGAAGGAGGTTTTGCCCCCGGCAGGCCCGGAAGGCCTCCCGGTGCCGTCAGCTTGCTCAGGTCGGGCGCACCACCGGCGCCACCCAGCGCGCTGGGATCGATGCCCATCTTCTTGGCCATTTCGGCCATGTCGCCCATGTCGGGCGGCATCGCGCCGCCGGGGCCACCCAGGCCACCGCCCATGCCGAACATCTTGGCCATCTGCGCCATCGGCCCGCGGCCACCGCCGGTCTGGCGCGACATCGCCTTGAAGGTGTCGGCCATCTGGCGGTGCTGCTTGAGCAGGCGGTTGATCTCGGAGACCTCGACGCCGGCCCCGGCCGCGATGCGGCGCTTGCGCGAGGCATTAAGCAGGTCGGGCTTCTTGCGCTCGATCTTGGTCATCGACGAGATGATCGCCACCTGGCGGTCGAAAGTCTTGTCGTTGATGTTCAGTTCGTCGATCTGCTTCTTGACCTTCTGCACGCCGGGCAGCAGTCCCATGATGCCCGACATGCCGCCCATGCGCTTCATCTGCTGAAGCTGGTCGGAAAGATCGTTGAGGTCGAACTGCCCCTTGGCCATCTTCTTGGCCATGGCGGCAGCCTTGGCGGCATCGAGTTCCTGCGCCGCCTTTTCGACCAGCGCCACCACGTCGCCCTGGCCCAGGATGCGGCCGGCGATGCGGCGGGCATCGAAGACATCGAGCGCCTCGATCTTTTCGCCGGCGCCGAGGAACTTGATCGGCAGGCCGGTAACGGCGCGCATCGAAAGCATCGCCCCGCCGCGCCCGTCGCCGTCGGCGCGGGTCAGGATCAGGCCGGTCAGCGGCAGGCGCTCGTGGAAGGCGGTGGCCGTGCGCACCGCGTCCTGGCCGGTCAGGCTGTCGGCCACCAGGAAGGTTTCCACCGGATTGGAAACCTTGGCGATCTCTGCCGCCTCGTTCATCAACGCTTCGTCGAGCGTGGTGCGGCCGGCGGTATCGAGGATCAGCACATCGAAGCCCTGGATCTTCGCAGCCTGCAGCGCGCG